>Ga0335069_10013583_pt1 | contig 11428 bp, 8 predicted proteins | sample Lox_Sample_11_FD_206714 | JGI IMG/M metagenome (GOLD analysis project Ga0335069, IMG submission 206714) | Soil microbial communities from Loxahatchee National Wildlife Refuge, Florida, United States - Lox_Sample_1.1 | ecosystem: Environmental > Terrestrial > Soil > Wetlands | place: USA: Florida... | reverse complement strand
CGCAGGACGCGTGCCTCGTGCCGGAGCGGCGCGAGGAGGTGACCACCGAGGGCGGGCTCGACGTCGCGCGACAGCTCGAGCGCGTGCGCGACGTGGTCGCCCGGCTCCGTGCGGCGGGCGTTCACGCGAGCCTCTTCGTCGATCCCGACCCGGCGCAGCTCGAGGCCTCGGCGGCGGCGGGTGCACCGGCCGTCGAGCTGCACACCGGCGACTACGCGAACGCGCGCGACGCGGCGTCCGCCGCGCGCGAGCTGACGCGTCTCCGCGACGGGGCGGCGCGGGCACGCGCCCTCGGCCTCGAGGTGCACGCCGGCCACGGCCTCACGGTGGGAAACGTCGGCGCCGTCGCCGCCGTCCCGGGGATCGTCGAGCTGAACATCGGGCACAGCATCGTCGCGCGCGCGGTGCTGATCGGGCTCGACGCCGCCGTGCGCGAGATGCGGGCCGCGATCGACGCGGGGCGCGGCGGGTGATCGTCGTCGACGCGGCCGAGATGCGGGCGCTCGACCGCTGGACGATCGAGCACGGCACGCCCGGGCACGTGCTGATGGAGCGCGCCGGGGCCGGCGCCGCGCAGGCGCTCCGCCGGCGGCTCGGCCGGCCGCGCGGCCCGGTCGTGGTCGTCTGCGGGCGCGGCAACAACGGCGGCGACGGCTTCGTCATCGCCCGCCACCTCCGGCGCGCCGGCGTGACGGCGGAGGTCTGGCTCGCGGCTGACCCCGCGGCCGTGCAGGGCGACGCGGCGCGGATGCTCGCCTCGTGGCGGCGCGGTCCGGGCGGCATCCACGCGCTCACCGATCCCGGCCATCTGGACGCGCTCGTGAAGCGGCTGCCGCGCGCGAGCATGGTCGTGGACGCGCTGCTGGGCACCGGGCTCAACGCCCCGGTCGGCGGGCACCTGGCGCGGGTGATCGAGGCGATCAACGCCGCCGGCCGCCCGACCTTCGCGGTCGACATCCCGTCGGGGCTCTCCGCGGACACCGGGCACCCGCTCGGCGCCGCCATCCACGCGACGGCGACCGCGACCTTCGGGTTCGCCAAGGTCGGGCAGCACGTCTACCCGGGCGCCGGGCTGGTGGGCGCGCTCGACGTGATCGACATCGGGATCCCCGCCGAGGCAGTGGTGGCGGTCGGACCGCGGACCACGCTGCTCGAGGCGGCGGAGCTCGGGCGCTGGCTCCCGCGCCGCCCGCGCGCCGGCCACAAGGGGACGTTCGGGCACGTGCTCGTGATCGCGGGCTCGCGCGGCAAGAGCGGGGCGGCGCTGCTCGCCGCCGAGGGCGCCGGACGCGCGGGCGCGGGACTCACGACGCTCGCGGGACCGGCGGCGCTCCAGTCGGTGCTCGAAGGGCACGTGCGTGAAGCGATGACGGCCGCGCTTCCCGACGATCCCGCGGGTACGATGGCGCTCGGCGACGGCGGCGCGCTCACGGAGCTGCTCGCCGGCCGGGCGTCGGTGACGTGTGGTCCCGGGCTCGGGGTGACCGCCGGCACGCGCGCGCTGGTGGCGGCGCTCGTCCGCCGGTGCACGGCGCCGCTCGTCCTCGACGCCGACGCGCTCAACGTGGTGGCGGGGACGACGCTGCTCCGCGAGCGGCCGGCGCCGTCGGTCCTGACGCCGCACCCGGGCGAGATGGCGCGCCTCGCGGGCGTCGACACCGCCGCCGTGCAGGCGGATCGCCTCGGCGTCGCGCGACGGGTGGCGCGCGAGCAGGCCGCGATCGTGGTGCTGAAGGGCGCCCGCACCGTGATCGCGGCGCCCGACGGCCGCGTGGCGATCGCCCCCGTCGGCAACCCGGGGCTCGGGAGCGGCGGTACGGGCGACGTGCTGGCCGGCGTGATCGGCGGGCTCCTCGCCCAGGGGATGGCGCCGTTCGAGGCGGCGGCCTTCGGGGTGTACGCGCACGGCGCGGCCGCGGACGCCGTCGCGGCCGAGCGCGGCGAGGTCGGGCTCCTCGCCCGCGACGTCCTGGCCGCGCTCCCGCCCGCGATCGCCCGTCTCCAGGGGGCCGCTGATGCTGGTCCGTGAGCGGACCACGACGTCGCCCGAGGAGACCGAGGCGCTCGGCGAAGCCCTCGGCCGTGCGGCCCGGGGCGGCGAGCTGATCGGGCTGGTCGGGGAGCTGGGGGCGGGGAAGACCTGCCTGGTGCGTGGCCTCGCGCGTGGCCTCGGCGCCGACCCGGAGCGCGTCGCGAGCCCCACCTTCGTCATGCAGACGGAGTACCCGGGAGGCCGGCTCCCGCTCCATCATGTGGATCTGTATCGCCTTGAGCCGCCCGTGACCGATCAGCTATGGTTGCGCGACGTGCTCTACGGCGACGGAGTGGCGGCCGTCGAGTGGGTCGACCGCCTGCTCCCGGCTGCCGGAGACGAGCTACTGCTGGTCTCTCTGCACTACGACGGCGGGGACCGGCGGCGGATCCGACTCGAGGCGCATGGGCCGCGCCACGCGGCCTACCTCGCCGCCGCCCTGAGCGCGTAGGACACCATGGCGCTCATCGTCCAGAAGTACGGCGGCACGTCCGTCGCCGATCTCGACCGCATCCGGGTCGTCGCCGACCGGGTGAAGCGGACGCACGCGGCCGGGCATCAGGTGGCGGTGGTCGTGTCGGCGATGGCGGGCGAGACCAACCGGCTGCTGGCGCTCGCCAAGGCGGCGGCGTCCGATCCCGACGAGCGCGAGACCGACGTGATCGCCGCCACCGGCGAGCAGGTGACGGCGGCCCTCACCGCGATCGTGCTGAAGGGGATGGGCGTCCCGTCGCGGAGCTTCCTCGGGCACCAGATCCGGATCGAGACCGACAGCGCCTACGGCCGCGCCCGCATCCAGCGCATCGACGCCGAGCGGCTGCGCGAGACGTTCGCAGCGGGTCACGTGGCGGTGGTCGCGGGCTTCCAGGGCGTCGACCCCGACGGCAGCATCACGACGCTCGGCCGTGGCGGCTCCGACACCAGCGCGGTGGCGCTCGCGGCGGCCCTCGCGGCCGACGTCTGCGAGATCTACACCGACGTCGACGGGGTCTACACGTCGGATCCGCGGATCGTCCCGCAGGCGCGGAAGCTCGACCGGATCTCGTACGACGAGATGCTCGAGCTGGCGAGCCTCGGCGCCAAGGTGCTCCAGATCCGCTCCGTCCAGTTCGCCAAGCGCTACCACGTTCCGGTGCACGTGCGGTCGTCGTTCAACGAGTCCGAGGGCACCTGGGTCGTCGAGGAGGATTCCAGCATGGAAGACGTGTCGATCGCCGGCGTGGCGCACGACCGCGACCAGGCGAAGCTGACCGTGCTCCGCGTGCCGGACCGGCCCGGCGTGGCGGCGCGCATCCTCGGCCCGATCGCCAGGGCCAACATCGTCGTCGACATGATCATCCAGAACGTGAGCGCCGACGGCTCGACCGACCTCACCTTCACCGTGCCACGCGGCGACTACCAGAAGGCGCTGGCGCTGGTGGAGGCGACCGCGAAGGAGATCGGCGCCCAGGGCGTCAAGGGGCAGCTCGACGTCGCGAAGGTCTCGATCGTCGGCGTCGCGATGCGGACGCACGCCGGCATCGCGTCGCGCATGTTCGAGGTGCTCGCGAACGAGGGCATCAACATCCAGATGATCTCGACCTCGGAGATCAAGATCTCCGTCGTCGTCGACGAGAAGTACACTGAGCTGGCCGTGCGCGCGCTGCACGCCGCGTTCATCCCCGTCACCACATGAAGCGCCTCGAGCTGTACGACACGACGCTCCGCGACGGCTGCCAGTCCGAGGACGTCAACCTCGCGCTCGAGGACAAGCTCCGCATCGCGGAAGAGCTCGACGACCTGGGCATCCACGTCGTCGAGGGCGGCTGGCCGGGCTCGAACCCGCGCGACGAGGAGTTCTTCCGGGCGGCGAAGCGCTTGAAGCTCAAGCACGCGCGCATCGCCGCCTTCGGGGCGACGCGCCGGGCGGGCGTGCGCGCCTCCGAGGACCGGAACCTCCAGCTGTGCGTGAAGGCCGAGACTCCGGTCGTGACGATCGTCGGCAAGACCTGGGACCTCCACGTGCGCGACGACCTCCGCATCTCGCTCAAGGCGAACCTCGAGATCATCCACGACTCGATCGCGTACCTCAAGAAGCACGCCGACACCGTCATCCTCGACGCCGAGCACTTCTTCGACGGCTTCGCCGCCAACCCCGAGCACGCGCTCGCGTGCCTCGCCGCCGCCGCCGACGCGGGCGCCGACACGCTCTGCCTGTGCGACACTCGCGGCGGCACGCTGCCGGAGGCGGTCGGGGCGGCGGTCGACGCGGTGCGGGCGGCGCTCCCCCGGGCCCACCTCGGCATCCACTGCCACAACGACTGCGAGCTGGCGGTCGCGAACACGCTGGCGGCCGTCGAGCACGGCTGCGTCCAGGTGCAGGGGACGATCAACGGTTTCGGCGAGCGCTGCGGGAACGCCAACCTGGTGTCGGCGATCCCGGTGCTGCAGCTCAAGCGCGGCTACCACTGCGTCACGCCCGCGCAGCTCCAGAAGCTCACCGACGTCTCGCACCTGGTCTACGAGCTGGCGAACCTCGAGCCGCAGAAGCGCCAGCCGTTCGTCGGCCAGAGCGCCTTCGCCCACAAGGGCGGGCTGCACGTGGCCGCGGTGCGGAAGAACGCCGAGACCTACGAGCACATGGACCCGGCGCTGGTCGGGAACGCGCAGCGCGTGCTGGTGTCCGACCTGGCGGGCCGCTCGAACCTGCTGTTCAAGGCCGAGCGCTTCGGCATCGATCTCGCGAGCAACAAGCCGGCGGTGACGGCGCTGCTCGAGGAGCTCAAGGTCCTCGAGGCGCGCGGGTACGCCTACGAAGGCGCGGAGGCGTCGTTCGAGCTGCTGATGCAGAAGGCGCTCGACGGCGACCGCGTCCGCTATTTTCGGCTGATCGGCTTCCGCGTGATCGACGAGAAGCGCCACGAGAGCGAGGAGCCGATCGCCGAGGCGAGCGTGATGCTGGAGGGGCCCGACGGCACCGTCGAGCACACGGTCGCGACCGGCAACGGCCCCGTGAACGCGCTCGACGGCGCGCTCCGGAAGGCGCTCAAGAAGTTCTACCCCGAGGTCGAGCAGGTGAAGCTGCACGACTACAAGGTGCGCGTGCTGTCGACCGGCGAAGGCACCGCCGCCGTCGTGCGCGTGCTCATCGAGTCGGGCGACGAGCTCGAGCGCTGGGGCACCGTCGGCGTGTCGCACAACGTGATCGAGGCCAGCTGGCAGGCGCTCGTCGACAGCATGGACTACAAGCTGCACCGGGAGCGCCGCCGTCGCGCCCGCCGTGTCCCGCACGCGGGCTGAGGCCCGGGCGATGCGCCTCTACCTGGACCACAACGCAGGCGCGCCGCTCCGGCCCGAGGCCCGCGACGCGATGCTGCCGTGGCTCGGGCCGGCGGCGAACCCGTCGAGCGCGCACCGTGAGGGGGCGCGCGCGCGGGCGGCGCTCGAGGAGGCGCGCGCGGCGGTCGCGGCGCTGATCGGGGCCGTGCCGGCGGAGGTCGTCTTCACGAGCGGGGCCACCGAGGCCAACAACCTGGCGCTCCGCGGCGCCGCCGCCGGCGGGCGCATCGTGAGCACCGCGATCGAGCACGCGTCGGTCCTCGAGGCCGCGCGCGCGGCCGGCATGGCGCTGGTCACGGTCGGCGTCGATGGCGAGGGTCGGGTCGCGGCCGACGACGTGGTCGCGGCGTGCGCGGGCCGGCCGGCGCTGGTGAGCGTCGGGCTCGCGAACGGCGAGGTCGGCGTGGTGGCGCCGGTCGGCGCGATCGCGGCGGCGCTCGCGGGCTCGGGCGCCGTCGTCCACACCGACGCCGCGCAGGCCGCGGGCCGCCTCCCGCTCGACGTGCGGGCGCTCGGCGTCGACCTGCTGTCGCTGTCGTCGCACAAGCTCGGTGGGCCGGCGGGCGCGGGCGCGCTCTGGGTGCGAAGCGGCACCGCACTCGAGGCGCAGCTCCGGGGCGGGCCGCAGGAGCGGGGGCGGCGCGCCGGGACCGAGAACGTCGCGGCCCTGGTCGGCTTCGGGGCGGCGGCGCGCGTCGCCGGGGCGGAGCTCGCCCCGACCGCGGCCCGGCTCGACGCGCTCAGCGAGCGGCTCTGGCAGGGGCTCGTCGCGCACATTCCGGACGTGGTCCGCAACGGGCCGGCGTCGGGGGCGCGACTGCCCAACACCCTCAACCTGACGGTGCCGGGGTGCGCGGGCGAGAGCCTGCTCGTCCTGCTCGACCTGGCCGGCGTGGCCGCGTCGCTCGGCTCGGCGTGCGCCGCCGGTGCGCCCGAGCCGTCGCACGTGCTGACCGCGATGGGCCGGGACGCGGACGCGGCGCGGAGCGGGCTCAGGCTGAGCCTCGGACCAAGGACCACCGCCGCCGACGTCGAGCGCGTCGTCGAGCTGCTGCCGCGCCTCGTCGCCCAAGTGCGGGGAGTGCACGCGGCATGAGCGCCGAGCGGGTCGTGGTGGCGATGAGCGGCGGCGTCGACAGCGCGGTCGCCGCCGCGCGCTGCGTGCAGGCGGGCTACGACGTGATCGGTATCTCGCTCCGCCTGACCCGCGACGGAAGCGGCACCTGCTGCTCGCTCGACGACTTCCACGACGCCCGCGCCGTCGCCGACCGCCTGGCCTTCCCGCACTACGTCTTCGACTTCACGGACGCCTTCGAGGCGACGGTCGTGCGCCCGTTCGTCGCCGAGTACCTCGCGGGCCGGACGCCGAACCCGTGCGCGCGTTGCAACCAGCACGTGAAGTTCGACCTGCTCTGGCGCCGCGCGCGTGAGCTGGGCGCGAGCAGGCTCGCCACCGGCCACTACGCCCGCATCGGCCGCGACCCGGCGAGCGGCGCGCCGGTGCTGCGCGCCGCCGCCGACGCGTCCAAGGACCAGAGCTATTTCCTCTTCGGCCTCGACACCACGGCGCTCGCGCGGACGCTGTTCCCGATCGGGGACCTCACGAAGACCGAGGTCCGCGCCGAAGCCCGCGCGCTCGGGCTCCCGGTCGCCGACAAGCCGGAGAGCATGGAGGTGTGCTTCGTGCCGCGCGGCGACGCCGCCGGGTTCGTGGCGCGGCACGCGCCGCCGTCGGCGCTTCGTCCGGGGCCGATCGTCGACGAGGACGGGCGCACGCTCGGCCGCCACGCGGGCGTGCACGGCTTCACCGTCGGGCAGCGCCGCGGGCTCGGCCTGGGCGGCGGCGCGCCGCGCTACGTGCGCCGGATCGACGCCGGCACCGGCACCGTCACGGTCGCGGCCGGCGACCGGCTGTCCGCGAAGGGGCTGGTCGCGCGCGACGTCTCGTGGAGCGGCGGACGCGCCCCGGCGCTCGGGACGGACGTCGGCGTGCGCATCCGCCACCGCCACGCGGTGCTCGCGGCCCGCGTCGTCGACAGCGCGGACGGCACGGTGGCGGTCGCCTTCGCGGACGACGGCCCGGCCGTCACGCCCGGGCAGGCCGCGGTCTTCTACCGCGGCGACGTGGTGCTGGGCGGCGGGTGGATCGCGGGAGAACTCGCGTGACGGCGCGCCGGGTCGCGATCCTGACGCTCGGCTGCAAGGTCAACACCTACGACACGATGACGATCGCCGACCGCCTGCGGGCCGCGGGTTGCGAGATCGTGGCGCCCGAGGCGCCGGCCGACGTCGTGATCGTGAACTCGTGCACCGTGACCGACGTCGCCGACGCCGAGAGCCGGCGGCTCGCGCGGCGGGCGCGCCGGCGGAATCCCGCGGCGCGCGTCATCCTGACGGGCTGCTACGCGCAGACCAAGCCGGCCGAGGCCGCGGCGGTGGACGCCGTCGACCACGTGGTCGGGGTCAACCGCCTCGACGCGCTGGTGGCGGCGGCGACCGCGGCGGTGGCGCCCGTGGAGCGCATCCTGGTCGGCAACAGCCGGAAGGAGACCGCCGTCGGCACGTTCGGCGCTCGCACCTTCGCGGGGCAGACCCGCGCGTTCCTCAAGGTGCAGGAGGGCTGCGACCTCTTCTGCACCTTCTGCATCGTGCCGATGGCGCGGGGGAAGAGCCGGAGCCTCGCGCCGCGCGAGGTGCTGGCGGAGATGGACGGGCTCGCCGCGGCCGGCTTCCAGGAGGTCGTGCTCACCGGCGTCCACCTGGGCGGGTACGGCGAGGACCTGGCGCCACGCGTCGACCTCCCGTGGCTGGTGGGCGCGCTCGCGGAGCAGGAGGCCGTCCCGCGGCTCCGGCTCTCGTCGGTCGACCCGCACGAGGTGACCGCGCCGCTGCTGCGCACGCTGGCCGGGGCCCCGTCGCTCTGCCCGCACCTGCACGTGCCGATGCAGGCCGCCGACGACGGCGTGCTCGAGGCGATGCGCCGGCGCTACGACACCGCGCTCGCCGCCGAGCGTCTGGCGCTGATCCGCGCCGCGCTCCCCGACGCGGCGATCGGCACCGACCTGATCGCCGGCTTCCCGGGCGAGGACGACGCCGCCTTCGAGCGCGGCTATGCCTTCCTCGAGGCGAGCCCAATCACTTACGCGCACGTCTTTCCGTACTCGGTCCGCAGCGGCACCACCGCCGCCAAGCTCGACGGGCAGGTGCCGGCGCCCGTGATCGCCGCCCGCGCGCGCCGGCTGCGGGCGCTGTTCGACCGGAAGCGCGCGGAGTTCGCCCGCCGCTTCGACGGCGCGACCGCCGAGGTCCTGGTCGAGACGACCCGGGAGCCGTTGTCGGGGCTGCTGCGCGGCTACACCCGCAACTACCTGCGTGTGCGGCTCGAGGGGCCGGACGCGTGGATGGGCCGCCGCGTCCAGGTGCGGCTCGCGGTCGACGCGGGCGGCCGCGTCGGCGGGGTCGGGCTCGCGGCATGAGCGCGGACGACTCGAGCGCGCTCGAAGCCCGGCTCGCGCATCGGTTCGCGCGTCCCGAGTACCTCGAGACCGCGCTCACGCACCGCTCGTTCGCGCCCGAGGTCCCGAACAACGAGACCCTCGAGTTCCTGGGCGACGCGGTCCTCGGCCTCGCGATGGCGGATCTCCTGATGCGGCGTTTCCCGCAGGCGCGCGAGGGGGAGCTGTCGAAGATGCGCGCCGGGCTGGTGAACGCCGAGGTGCTGGCCGGCAAGGCGCGCGCCCTCGGGCTGGGCGCGTTCCTGCGCGTCGGCAAGGGTGAGGAGAAGAGCGGGGGGCGCGAGAAGGAGTCGATCCTGGCGTCGGCCTTCGAGGCGGTGCTGGGCGCCGTGTACCTGGACGGCGGGTACGAGGCCGGCCGGCGGCTGGTCGAGACCAGCTTCGCGGCCGACGTGACCGACGGGCTCGCCGCCGGCCTCCGCGACTACAAGACCCAGCTCCAGGAGCTGACCCAGCGACTCTTTCGCGAGACGCCGCTCTACACGCTGGTGGAGGAGAGCGGCCCCGACCACGAGAAGCGTTTCGTGTCGGAGATCACGATCGCCGGCCGGTCGTACGGCTCGGGGGTCGGGCGGAGCAAGAAGATGGCGGAGCAGGAGGCGGCGATGGGTGCGCTCGCGGCGCTCGCACGCGAGCAGCCCGGGTCGACCTCGTGAGCCGCCGCGCGTTGGCGATCCTCCTGCTGGCGCTCGCGGCGCCGGCGGTCGCCGCCCCGGCCCCGCGGCTCCTGGCGCGCCTCACGCGTGTGGGCCCGGCGCCGCCCGACCTCGTGCTGCCCGAGGTGACGGTGGTGCTCGGGCTCCGCGACCGCCCGGGCCTCGAGGCGGTGATCGCGGCGCAGCAGGACCCGCGCGCCGCCGGCTACCGGCATTGGCTCGACGCCGGGGAGATCGCCGACCGCTTCGGCGCGCGGCGCGCGCACTACGAGCGCGTGCGGGCGTGGCTCGAGGCCGCCGGCTTCCGCGTCACGGCCGACTCGCCGCATCGGCTCTCGCTGTCCGTCGCCGGCACCGTGGCGCAGGTCGAGGCCGCGTTCGGCACGCGGCTCGCCTTCTACCGCGACGGCGCCCACACGTACCGCGTCCCGGTCGCCGACGTCGTGCTCCCGCCCGAGCTCGGCGTGCAGGGCGTGCTCGGCCTCGACGACCTGCCGGCGTTCCATCCGCTGGTCCGGCTGGGCGTCGACGCGACCGCGCTCGCGCCCGCCGACGTGGCGGTCGCATACGGGACCATGGCGCTCGCCGGCCGCGGTCTCACCGGCGCGGGGCGCGTGATCGCGGTGGTCGGACGGAGCGACTTCCTCGACGCGGACGTCGCGACGTTCGCCACGCTGTTCGGTGCGCCCGCGGCCCGGGCGCCGGTGCGGGTGGCGGCCGTCCCCGGCAGGCTCCCGGTACGCTCCAGCGACCAGCGCGAGGAGACCGAGGTGCTGCTCGACGTCGAGTGGGCTGGCGCGCTCGCGCCCGAGGCGCAGGTGAACGCCGTGCTCGCGGTGCCGTCGACGGCGGGAGGCGGTGACATCCCGCAGGCGCTGCGCGCCGCCGTCGAGCAGCGCGCGGGGGACGTGATCTCGATGAGCTTCGGGCTGTGCGAGCCCGACACGCGGCCCGCGAGCAGCGAGTACTTCGACGCGCTCTACGCGATCGCGAACGCCCAGGGGCAGACCGTGCTGGTCTCGTCGGGCGACGACGGCGCCGCCGACTGCGGGGGCAACGACCAGGAGCTGGCGGTGAACGCGCTCGCGGGCTCGCCGCATGCGGTGGCGGTGGGCGGCACCGCGCTCGACCCGCTCTTCGACCAGGGCGGCACCGCGACTGGCTACGGCGGCGAGACCGCGTGGAACGACACCGGCGGCGCCGGCGGCGGCGGGCAGAGCACGCGCTTCGCGCGGCCGTCGTTCCAGATCGGGCTCGGCTTCGACGGTCGCGTGCTGCCCGACGTGGTGCTCGCCGCCAGCCCGAACGCGCCCGGCTACGTGATCGTCCAGCACGGCGGCCCGCGCGTCGTCGGCGGGACGAGCGCGTCGACGCCGGTGCTGGCGAGCCTGCTCGCGCTCGTGAACGAGGCCCGCGGCGCGCACGGGCTCGGCCAGCTCCTGCCGGCCGTCTACCGGTTGGGCGCAGCGCAGGCCGCCGGCACGCACGCGCCGGTGTTCCACGACGTCACCACCGGCAGCAACGGCTTCCCGGCGCACGCGGGCTTCGACCTCGCCACCGGTTGGGGCTCGCCGATCGCCGACGCGTTCGCCGACGGTCTCGCCGACGCGCCCGCCGGCGCGTGCAGCCAGGACCTCGACTGCATGGTCCCCGGCGCCGGCGGGCCACGGCGGTCGTGCCAGGGCGAGTGGCTGGTCGAGCACGCCGACCTCGCCCGCACGCCCGCGAAGGGCGGCTATCCCACCGGCGCGCCCGCGGCGAGGCAGACCTGCCGCGACGGCGACCCGGCCTGCGACGCCGACGGCGCGTCCGACGGCACCTGCACGATCCGCGTCGCGCTCTGTGTCTCGGTGGCCGACGCCCGCGCGCGCGGCCCTCGCGGCCGGCTCCGGTGTGTGCCGAGGCCC
>Ga0335069_10013582_pt1 | contig 11428 bp, 11 predicted proteins | sample Lox_Sample_11_FD_206714 | JGI IMG/M metagenome (GOLD analysis project Ga0335069, IMG submission 206714) | Soil microbial communities from Loxahatchee National Wildlife Refuge, Florida, United States - Lox_Sample_1.1 | ecosystem: Environmental > Terrestrial > Soil > Wetlands | place: USA... | reverse complement strand
CTTGAGGTCTTCCGGGAAGACGCGCGCTGCCGGATTGCCGCGAATCTTCGGCGCAACCGGATTGGACGGCATCGGCGTTTCGAACGGCTCGTAGTGCACAGGGAAGGGACCGTCTTTCATCAATCCGCGCACAAAGAGGCGCGACATGCCTTCTGCGTTCATGATGAAGGGGCCGACTTCCTCGGGCTTGGCCGTCGGCGCTATGTCGGGCACGTCGCCGCCCGACCATTTGGTGCCGTCCCATTCGATGATCTTGCGCGTCGGATCCCAGGGCTTGCCCTGCAGATCGCAGGAGGCGCGATTGTAGAGGATGCGGCGATTGACGGGCCACGAAAACGCCCAGCCGCCATAGGTGCCAAGACCGTCCTTGTCGGTGTTGTCGCGGCGGGCCATGTTGTTGCCCGCTTCGTTGAAAGCACCGGAATAAATCCAGCAGCCGCAGGACGTCGTGCCGTCATCGCGCAGCTGCGAGAAGTTCAGGACCTGCTTGCCGGCGGCGACAAGAAGCTTCGTCTTGTCCGTCGGATCGTAGAGATCGGCGAGAGCCTTGCCGCTATATTCCTTGGCGAGCTCCGCGGGCTTCGGCTCGTTCGGGTCCGCGTAATTCCAGGTGAGATTGAGGATCGGATCCGGAAATACGCCACCCTCCTTTTTGTAGAGCTCGCGCAGGCGCATGAAGATGCCGGCCATGATCCAGTTATCGTGCTTGGCCTCGCCCGGCGGCGAGCCGGCGGGCCAATGCCATTGCAGCCAGCGCCCGGAATTGACGAGCGCGCCTTCTTCTTCCGCGAAGCAGGTCGTCGGCAGCTGGAATACTTCCGTCTGGATCGAAGCCGTGTCGACGTCGTTGTACTCGCCGTGATTCTCCCAGAATCGCGATGTCTCCGTGTCGAGCGGGTCCATGGTCACGAGCCATTTGAGCTTTGAAAAAGCCTCCGTGAGTTTTCCGCGATTGGGGAAGGCGAGGATCGGGTTGAAGCCCTGGCAGAAATAGCCGGTCATCTTCCCCTGGTGCATCAACTCGAACGCCTGCAACGCGTCGTACATCGGCCTGTCGAGTTTCGGGATGTAGTTATACGCCCAATCGTTCTGGGCCGTGGCCGCATCCCCCCACAATGCCTTCTGCAGGCTGACATAGAACTTCGGGTAGTTCTGCCAGTAGCTCGTCTGGTTCGGCCTCAAGGGTTTGTATTGACGCGTGGAGAGATAGGTCTTGAGGTCCGGCTCCTTCTCCTGCGGTATGTTGAGGTAGCCGGGCATCAGCTCCGACATCAGGCCGATATCGGTGAGGCCTTGGATGTTGGAATGGCCGCGCAGCGCATTCATGCCGCCGCCACGTATGCCGATATTGCCGAGGATCAGCTGCAACATCGCCATGGTGCGGATGTTCTGCGAGCCTTTGCTGTGCTGCGTCCAGCCGAGCGCATACATCGACGTCATCGCCTTGTCGGGCGCGGACGTCTCCGCCATCCATCCTGCCGCCTTCAGGAACTTGCCCTTCGGCACGCCGCAGATGCGTTCGACCATCTCGGGCGTGTAGATCGCGACGTGTTCTTTGAGGAGATTCCACACACAGCGCGGATTCTGCAGCGTCATGTCGATGGCAGCAAAACCATCGGGACCGATCTCATAATCCCAGGTCGACTTGTCGTAGGTGCGCTTCTCTTCGTCGTAGCCCGTGAACAGGCCGTCCTGATATTTGAACCCGTCCTTCACGATCAGCGGGGCATTGGTGAAGTTCTTCACATACTCCCACTGGACCTTGTTGTTCTCCATGCAATAGCGGATCACACCGAGGAGGAAGGCGATATCCGAGCCCTGCCGGATCGGAACATAATGATCCGCCACCGATGCCGTGCGCGTGTAGCGCGGATCGATCACGATCAGCTTGGCGCCGCGATGGGCCTTAGCTTCCGTAACCCACTTGAAGCCGCACGGATGGGCTTCGGCGGAATTTCCGCCCATGACGACGGCCAAATCCGTATTGCGGATGTCCGTCCAGGAATTTGTCATCGCGCCACGACCGAACGTAGGGCCCAAACTGGACACCGTAGGTCCGTGTCAAACGCGCGCCTGATTGTCGAAGGGCAGAACGCCCATTCCGCGCACGACCTTGTAGGTCAGATATGCGGTTTCGTTGGTGGTGGCCGATGCGGCAAGGAAGCCAATGCCCGTCCAGCGATTGACGGTGACGCCGTCCTTGTTCGTCGTGACGAAATGCTTGTCGCGATCGTCCTTCAGGTGACGCGCGATACGGTTCAAGGCGTCGTCCCAGGAGATGCGCTCGAACTTGTCCGAGCCTGGCTTGCGGAGCATCGGATATTTGAGCCGGGTCTCCGATTTGACGAAATCCTTGAGAGCGGCGCCTTTCGGGCAAAGCGTGCCGCGGTTCACCGGATGATCGGCATCGCCTTCGATGTGCGTAATGTCGGCATGCTGGCCTTTGCGGAGATCACCCTTGGAATAAATGATGATGCCGCAGGCAACCGAACAATAGGGGCAGGTGTTGCGCGTTTCCGTGGTCGACGCGAGTTTGAAGGTTCGCACATGGGCCGCTTCTGCTGCCTCGACCGCGCTGAACCCGAGAGCTCCAAGCGCTGTTCCTGCGGCCCCTACGCCCGCAACCTTCAACAGGCCGCGTCGCGAGACCTCGATATTCATGCCAATCCCTCCTCTTGCGAATGTGCTCCGCTACCCGAACTCCATACCGACACTACAAATGCGAATCTCTCATAGATGGAGCCAAACCGCCAGCAATCCGCCTGCGACTCCAAACCCCAATACGGCGGCAGTGACATAGAACAGGACTCGAACGCGAAGGACGGGCGCGACCATCGCGGGCGACGGCAGACCGATGGGCGGCAGCGTCATCAGCAGCGTGCCGGCGGGTCCCGCCCCTATGCCAAGTGCCACCATGGCTTGCACAATCGGCGCTTCTCCGGCCGTCGGAATGACGAACAGCGTACGCCGCACGGCAAAAGCGATTATCCATCCCAAGCGTTGCTCGCACAGGCCGATCACCACGGGTGCAGCGCAGCATGTGCACATCAAGCCGGGGGATGGCGAGAAGGCCGCTCGCAACAGCAGCACCGAGTCCAGCCCGGCCCAAAACCCTTACGACCCAATCGGGCGGCAGGAGCGCCTGGACCGCTGAGCCCGCGAGCAGGCCCGGCACCATCGCCTTTCAGATCGCATTGCCAAGGCGAACGCAAAGCTCAGCGCCGAGTCCCGTGAGAAGGCGGGCGGCTGCGATGAAGGCACGGTCGTAGTAAGGCAGCCATTTCATATAGAGAAGTCCAACGATCACGAGAGTGAAAAAGGTCAGAGGACCCCACGCCACTGTCCGGCTGCCATTCATGCCTGACCTCTCCTCGCGTTAGACTTCGAAGATGCTCTAAGCTGAGGAGCCATTAGAGTTGCCAATGGACCGATGACAGGACTTCCGCCCGTTTACGTGAAAGCTCCACAGCGTCTTCTGTCACATAACGGCGTTGTGCCGGGCGCGCGTGATGTTCCCGAGGAAACGCCGATCGCATTGACATATGGGCGCACGACCTACGCGGTAATGATGGCGACGCCCTCCGATATCGAAGATTTCGCCATCGGGTTCTCGTTGACCGAGCGGATCATCGAAGACGTGGCCGAAATCGCCGAACTCGAAATAGTGACGGTGCCGCAAGGCATTGAAGCGCGCATGAATCTATCGTCCAACCGCGATGCGGAGCTTCTCTCGCGGCGGCGGCGGCTCGTCGGCCCGGGCGGCTGCGGCCTCTGCGGCATCGAAAGTCTCGAGGCGGCCGTAGCGCCGCCGGCGCGTATTCAATCCGCGTCGCGCATTGCCGCGCCCTCGATATTCCGGGCGCTGGGATCGCTGCGCGAGGCGCAGACGCTGAATGCGAGAACGCGCGCGGTACACGCGGCCGGGTTCTGGACCGACGATCGCTTCGCATTTCTGCGCGAAGATGTCGGGCGTCACAATGCGCTCGACAAGCTTGCCGGCGCGCTCGCGCGTTCGAAAACGCCAGCGACATCGGGCATTCTCGTGATGTCGAGCCGGCTTTCGATTGAGCTCGTGCAGAAAGCGGCGGCGATCGGCTGTCCCATCATCGTCGCGGTATCCGCCCCGACGGCATTCGCATTGCGCACGGCCGAGGCAAGCGGCATTACGGTCGTCGCCGTCGCGCGCGATGACTCGCTCGAAATCTTTACGCATCCGGAACGCATCGAGATCTAAGCCGGCGGCATGTTTGCGAGGATCCGTTCGGCCTTGGCGAGATCTTCGGGCGTGTTGACGTTGAAAAACGCGTGCTCTTCGCCGTCGAACTCGCAGGGACAACCGCCGAGATGTTCCAGAGCCTCGCGAAGGCTGCGGACATTCTGATTGCGGACGCCGTCGAGGAGCGCTGCGCGCGCCGATGTTGGCCAAACGGCACAAAGGCCGTGAAGCTGAACGCCGTCATGGGCTGCGACAGGCGTCTGGCCGCGCACGTTCGCAAGCAGTCGCGAAACGAGATCGCGCGGCAGGAATGGCGTGTCCGCAGGGAAGGTCGCGAGCCACAGCGCGCCACTTTCTTCAACCCACTGGAGACCCGCAAGAATTCCGGCGAGCGGACCGATATCGTCTTCCTCAACGTCGTTAAGCAATGCGAGCCCATAGCTCCGATAGCGCGCCAGTCCGGCCGCGCTGACATTCAGCGCGAGCTCATCGACTTGCGGCTTTGTTCTGGCGATCACAGAGTGGAGCAGTGTCGCGCCGCCGAATGCGTGCAGCGGCTTGTCGCCGCCAAGCCGCGTTCCCTTTCCGCCTGCGATGATGACTCCAGCGATCTGCATGCATGCCCTGTGTGGCGCCGAACCATATCTCGTGCGACAATAGCATGATGAAAGCGAGCGTAACGCCCCGCCAGCGACTTGTCGTTGTCGGCGGCGGCTTCGGCGGGCTCCAGGTCGTGGCGGACCTTGCAGGTGCGCCACTCGATATCACGCTGGTCGACCGGCGAAACTTCCACCTGTTCCAGCCGCTGCTCTATCAGGTCGCGACCGCGGCTCTGTCGCCATCGGATATTGCCTGGCCTATCCGCTATCTCTTCAGGGACCGCCCTGAGGTGACGACTCTGCTTGAGAACGTCACCGGCGCCGACGCCGGCAAGCGTCTCGTGATACTCGCAGACGGTCGTACACTTCCATACGACTTGCTCGTGCTCGCGACCGGCGTGCGCCATGCCTATTATGGCCACGACGAATGGGAGGCTTTCGCGCCCGGACTGAAGACCCTGGAAGACGCTACGGCGATACGCCGTCGCATCCTGATGGCGTTCGAAGAGGCGGAATGCGAGCCGGATCCCGAGAGGCGCGCGGCGCTCCTGACCTTCGCCATCGTCGGCGGAGGACCGACCGGCGTCGAGCTTGCCGGCACGATCGCGGAGCTTGCGCATCGCACGCTGTCTCCCGACTTCCGCCGCGTCGACACGCGAAAGGCGCGCGTGGTCCTGATCGAGGCGGGCCCGCGCATTCTTCCCGGATTCCATGAAAGCCTTTCCGACTATGCGCATCACGCGCTCGAACGCCTCGGCGTTACGGTCGAACTCAATCAGCCGGTTTCGAATTGCACGAGCGATGGCGTTGTCTTCGGAGGCCGGCTCCTGCCGGCGCGCACTGTGCTTTGGGCGGCAGGTGTCCGCGCTTCGCCAGCGGCGCAATGGCTGGACGCGCCGGTCGACAGAGCCGGCCGCATCAAAGTCAACCCCGACCTCACCGTTCCGGGTCATCCCGATATCTTCGCGATCGGCGACACGGTGACGGTTACCGATCAGCATGGAAATCCCGTGCCGGGCATTGCGCCGGCGGCGAAACAGCAGGGGAGCTACGTGGCGAAGGCGATCCGCCGCCGGCTTTCGCAATCTTCGCCCTCGGCCCCGTTCCGTTACACCGACGCCGGAAGCCTCGCGACCGTGGGACGGGGTGCGGCCGTGGTCGATTTTGGCCGCTTCAAACTGCGCGGCGCGCTTGCCTGGTGGCTATGGGGAATTGCGCACATCTATTTCCTGATCGGCTTGCGCAACCGACTGAGTGTGATTCTGAGCTGGTTCTGGATTTACGCGCACGATCAACGGGGCGCACGCCTGATCACGCAGGGCGAGAGCGCAGCTCCGCGCAGGGCGTCCGTGACAGCAGACGCGCGGAACTGCGCCGCACGCTGATGCAGATCAGCGCCGGTATTCTGCTCTATCGCCGGCGCCTACGCGGCATCGAGGTCTTTCTCGTCCATCCTGGCGGTCCCTTTTGGGCGAAGCGCGACGACGGCGCGTGGACCGTGCCGAAGGGACTTGTGGAACCCGGCGAGGACGAACTTGCCTGTGCGCGGCGCGAATTCGAGGAAGAGACCGGATTCCCGGCCGACGGCGTCGCACACGAACTTGGCGTCTTCAGACAGCCGAGCGGCAAGCGCCTGCGTGTATGGACGATGGAAGGCGATTGCGATCCGGAAAAGCTCAAAAGCAATCCTTTCGAGATGGTGTGGCCGCCGCGTTCCGGCCGGATGCAGAGTTTTCCGGAAGTCGATCTGGGCGGCTGGTTCTCGAAGCGCGAGGCGCAGGTCAAGATCCTCAAGGGCCAGACAGCAATCCTCGAGACGTTTTACCAGGGCCATCAAAGCCCAAAGGGATAAGTTTTCAGCTCGCAGCCATTCCTCGAATTCCAGGACTTCAAGATTGCGCCACATCCAGCTCGGAAACCGATCGAAGGCCTCGTCTTTCGAGTCCAAAGCGCCGCGATGACGGACATAGCGATCGATTGGCGCGGCCGCACGAATCGATCCTCCGCTTGAGCTCCGGGAACAGAAAGTCGCCGCTCGTTTACGACATGCATTGATAAGCCTCGATTCAAGGCCGCTGTTCCCCGTCGCGGACTAAAGCGGGCAATGGTATAGAGTCTCGAGCGGCTGGCCGGATTTCCCTCCATGTCTTTCGAAGCTTTTGAGAATGCCACGCAATCAGAAGTGCTCCGCACGCTTCTGCGGCACTGGCGCGATGCCAAGGGCTCCCGCCGGATGTCGGGCTGGAGCGATCTCAATCCGGCGTCGATAAAAGCAGTCCTGCCGCTGGTGTGGACCTGGAAATACGATCGCGCGGACGACCGCTTCACCGGACGCCTGGTGGGGGACCGAATCCACAAACTTTACGGCGCCAGCAACGCAGGTCGCACGCTGGAGGACTGTTTTCCCAACAACTATTACGCCCCGATCGCGCGGGTGTTCAGGCGAGTCGTCACGACGCCGGAATTCCTCCGCGAGCACGGGCCGATTTATGGTCATCTCGGAGCCGGCTGCAATGGCGAGCGTGTCGCGTTGCCTCTGGCCGAAGACGGCGAACACGCCGATGGAATCATCGGCGCCACGTATTTTGTGCTCGAAGGTCCGCTGGCGCCGGAAAATACAGCCTTGACTGCCACTACCGAAGAATGGTTCGCGCTCGATTGATGGTTTGGAGAAGGCCATGATTCGATCGGCCATTCTTTCACTCGCTCTCATGCTCGCGGTCTCAACCGCCGCCGCTGCTTTCGCGAGACAGAAGCCCGACGCGCATGGAGTGCGGATCATATTTCTCGGCACGTATGGCGGACCCAAGGCGGTGAAATTCCGCTCCGAGCCGGCGACGCTTCTCGTCGCCGACGGGAAGACCTATCTGATCGATATTGGTCCGGGCACGGATCGACAGATCGCGTGGGCCGGATTCAGCCATAGCGACATCAAGGCGCTATTCATCACCCACCATCACATCGATCACGATGGCGGCCTTGTTCCCTTCATGTCGCTCACATGGTTCGAAAAGGCGTGGCATCATCTGCCGCCGACGCCCGTCGACATTTATGGCCCACCGGCGACCAGCTATCTTGTACATTCAGCGCTGGATTATCTGAGCGTTTCGGAGCGGATATTCCGCGCCGGCGTGCCCGCACTGCTGCGCTCGGCCGGAATGTTCGAGGCGCACGACATCGACAAGGACGGCCCATTCTACAGCGACGGCGATACGCGCGTGACGGCGGCGGAGAATTCGCACTTCCATTTCGCGTCCCAGAGCTCCATGGGCGAAACCGACAAGTCCTACTCTTACCGCTTCGACACGTCCTCGGGGTCCGTGGTCTTCACCGGCGACACCGGTCCCAGCGACGCCGTCCTCAAATTGGCGGATGGCGCGGATGTGCTGGTCAGCGAAGTCTGCGCATGCGGCGACAATCCGACCAAATCCTCAACAACGGACTCCGGCGTTCGACCGCCTGACGGGCTGGAGGCACAGGAGGCGTTCCACATGGTACACGAGCATCTGACACCGGAAGAGGTAGGACGGATTGCGACCCGCGCTCATGTAAGGACCGTGATCCTCACGCATTTCGTGCCCGGCGACGATAACGAGACGGACGTCTCCGAATACACGTCGGGTGTCAGGAAGACCTACGCCGGTCCAGTCATCGCGGCGCGCGATCTCTTTGAGTTCGATCTTCCTTAGCAACAAGGAATGCCTTGCGTTATGCGAAGGCGATTCCGTCGAGATCACCTTTTTTGCGCCACGCTTCCAGGAGCGCAAAGAACTTGAGAGGGCCGGGACTGTACATCTGCGTGAAAAGCCCACGACCGGATTGCACCTGTCCTTCGCCGTTGTAGTAGCCCGGTGTGCACTCCGTGTAGAACCGCGTGCCGAGACGGGCGAGAGCGTGGATCTCGTCGACATAAGCCTGCTCGCCCCCTGCCGTGGGCTCAAGCGTCGCGGCGCCGCGCGCACGCGCTTCGTCCACGAGATAGGTCACGTGCCGCGCCTGCTCTCCCAGGGCCTGCGGAACGCTGATCGTGATCGCGCCCTGCGTGAAGCCGAGGAAGAAGCAGTTCGGAAAGCCGTGCGACATCAGCCCATGCAGCGTGCGCAAACCATCCGCCCAATAATCCGATAATGTCTTGCCGCCGCGCCCGATGATGTCGTAGCCGGCCCTGCGCGTGTAGGACGTTCCGACCTCGAAGCCCGTCGCAAAGATCAGACAGTCGACCTTGTATTCCGTTCCGTTCGCCGCGACGCCGTCGGCGGTCAGCCGATCGACGCCTTTGCCGTCCGTGTCGACCAGCGCGACATTGGGCCGATTATAGGTGTCGAGATATTCGTCGTGGAAGCAGGGCCGCTTGCAGAATTGGCGATACCAGGGCTTGAGGAGCGCCGCCGTCCTTTCGTCCTTCACAATCGCGTCCACGCGGTCGCGGATCTGGTTCATCTTGCGATAGTCATGGAGCTCCATGAGCTCGGCGCGCTCGGCATTGGTGAGCCGGCGGCCGAGTTTTTCCGAGGCCTTGCGGGCTTCCTTGCCCGTGACGAGCCGGAAGATGTCCGTCCAGCCGTCCATCACGAGGTCTTCTTCCTGATCGCCGCCGCCGACCAGCGTGTTGAAGTTCGCCTGTCGGCGCGCCTGCCAGCCGGGTGTGAGCGAAGCGGCCCACGCAGGATCCGTCTCGCCATTGTTGCGGACGTCGATCGAGGACGGCGTGCGCTGGAAGACGTAGAGCTGTTTCGACCATTCGCCGAGATGGGGAATGCACTGAACGGCGGTGGCACCCGTGCCGATGATGCCGACCGTTTTGTCGCGAAGATTCACGAGGCCGCCGCTCGAATCCCCACCCGTATACCCATAGTCCCAGCGACTTGTATGGAAGGTATGTCGTTTGAACGCGTTGATGCCGGGAATTCCGGGAAGCTTGGGGCGGCTTAGGGGACCGCAGGCCATCGCGACGTAGCGTGTCTTGAACCTGTCGCCGCGATCGGTCGAGACGATCCAGCGTTTGGTCTCCTCGTCCCAACGCAGCTCGGTGATCTTCGTCTGCAGGAGCGCCTTGTCATAGAGGCGGTAGTGCCGCGCAATGGCCCGCGAATGCCCGAGGATTTCGGGCGCGAAGGAATATTTGTGCTTGGGGATATAATTCAGCTCTTCGAGCAGCGGCAGATAGCAATAGGATTCCACATCGCACATCGCGCCGGGATAGCGGTTCCAGTACCAGGTGCCGCCGAAATCGCCGGCACTCTCGACCACGCGGATGTTCTCGTAACCGGCCTCACGCAATCTCGCTCCCATGAGAAGGCCACCAAACCCGCCGCCAACGATCGTGAACTCGACTTCGTCGAAGACTGCATCGCGCGTGAAGCCCGGTTCAACATAGGGATCATCGACATAGTGCGAGAATTCGGCCTTCACTTCGACGTACTGTTCAATTCCGTCACTGCGAAGGCGCTTGTCGCGTTCGCTGAGATATTTTCGCTTCAGCGCGTCGGGGTCGAAATCGATTTCGCCCGCCACAAGGCTGATCTCTGGACTGATGGGCATTGCTCGTTCCTGGGTTATCGCTCGAGCGAGATGATAGCGCCCGCGCCCAACCCTGTCAGCGGGCGGGAAATCCGCGGAAACCCGGACGAAATTCTGACAAACAGCGGCGGCTACGGACGGCCGTTGCGCTGGACGAAGGACAGAAAGCCCTCCGCCATGAAGTCCGCCATGCGTTCCTTCACGGCATCGAGGTCGTCGGACTTGCAGAGTCCGCTGGAAAGGCGATCAAGCCGGCCGCTGCGCGCCAGCGAATGCATCAGGCTGCCCGTCACGAAATGGTAGCCCCAGAAGATGTCGCGCTTGGACACGTCCGGCAGGGCTTTCCTGAGGATGCCGATCAGCTTCAGGACCACGGGATCGAAATGCTGATCGAACAGCTCAGCGCCTTCCGGCGTGTTAGCGAGCTGGGCGCAGAAAGCGGCATAGTTCCGCCAGCCGTCGCCGCCTTGGATGTAAAGATCGAAGTCCGTATCGAGGAAGACGTGCAGCGCGCCTTTGACGGTGGGCTTGCCGCCGGCGTCCTTCTCGTATTGGGCCAGCGCTTTCATTCTGCGGTCGGCCGTAACCGCGGCGCGGCGGGCGAAGACCGCCTTGAACAGCGCCAGCTTGTCCTCGAAGTAGTAGTGCATCAGCGAGGTGTGAACGCCGACCTCAAGCGCGACGTCGCGCAAGGTCACGCCGTAGAGACCATGATGGGAAAAGAGAAGCTCGGCGGCGTCCAGAATCTGTTCGAGCGTTTCGGCGCGCTGCTCGGCCTTGGTTCGGGATGGCTTCTTGGGCGTGCTCTTGCGGGGTGGCCGTGCTTTGGCGCGCGTCATCCTCTGACCCGTATTGCATACGCGGCGGCTGGACGGCCCGCCCTGTTCTCTATGCTCTAGCGTATTCCGCACGGAGACGGTTCTTGTCAATTTTGCCGGTGGCTGCAAGCGGCATTTGTTCCACCTGGATCACCCGGTCGGGAATCCACCAGTCGGCGACGTTGCCCCGGAGCGCGTCCAGGAGGGCCTTGTCGTCGAGCCTGTGGCTCTTCTGCGGCTCCACGACGAGCACCGGACGTTCGCCCCACTTGTCG
>Ga0335069_10013581_pt1 | contig 11429 bp, 8 predicted proteins | sample Lox_Sample_11_FD_206714 | JGI IMG/M metagenome (GOLD analysis project Ga0335069, IMG submission 206714) | Soil microbial communities from Loxahatchee National Wildlife Refuge, Florida, United States - Lox_Sample_1.1 | ecosystem: Environmental > Terrestrial > Soil > Wetlands | place: USA: Florida... | reverse complement strand
AAGCCGACCGCCGGATTGGCGTCCATCAGCGCGGCCAGGGCCATGAGCGCATCGGGAGTCATCAGGCTGTCGGCATCCAGCACGATCATGTAGTCGTAGCGGCGGCCCCAGCGGCGGCAGAAATCGGCGATGTTGCCGCTCTTGTAGGCGGTGTTGCGGCGGCGCTTACGATAGAAGATACGGCCCCTTCCGTCGACGCGCCGGCAGAGTTCCGCCCAGGCGGCCTCTTCGGCAATCCACGCTTCCGGCTCGTTGGAATCGCTAAGGATAAAGAACTCGAATGCCTCGATCGCGCCCGCCGTCGCCAATCCTTCGTACATTGCCTGCAGCGCGGCGAAGACCCGGCTCGGATCCTCGTTATAGATCGGCATGAGAATGGCCGTGCGCCCCGTGGGCGACGCGGTCGCGGGAATGGTCAGGCCCGGCGCGCGCCAGCGCGACAGCAGCGAAAGGTAGCCGCCGATGGCCGACCAGAAGGATAACGCCAGCCAGCTGAAGGTGATCACGAACAGCATGAGCAGGGCGAGTTCGAGCGGCTCAGCCCGCAGATCCTCGAAGATGTGCAGAAACCGCGAACCAGCGATGAAGGTGGTCGCGAGGGTCAGGATCAGCAGCGCCAGGCGTATCGCCGTTGGCGCCGGACTGCGGCGTGCGTTTCCGTCGAGGGGCATGGCGGAACGTCCGTCCGGCTAGGCGACGCGCGCGCTGCGCGAGGGAGAGCCGCGCAACCAGCGGCCCGATGCGGCGAGCAGGCCGGGCCGCTGGAGCGGCTGGGTCGGCATCGCCGCCGGTAGCGTCGGCGGGCAGGGCTCCGGCACCCATAGCGCCAGTGTGGTCGCGAAATCAGCGGGCGGCGTCTCGCTCAGCAGCACACCAGGCCAACGCTCGGCGCCGTCGAGCATTGTGAACGCGGCACGACCGGCCACAAATGCTTGCTCGGCCGAGAGATCGGCACGCCCGAGGGCCCGCGCGAACCAGTCGCCCAGGCGCGTGACGGCGACGTTGTGCGCCATGTCAGCGTCCTCGGTCTCGGCCGACGGCACGAGCTCTTTGGCAAGGCGCTCGACCTCGACCTCGTCACGCAGGCCGAGCGACCGCAGCAAGGACGCGGCTGCCAGCGTGAGGTCGGGCGTCAGTGCTATGTCGTCCATCGATAGCTCCAGGTCTCGCTAAGCACGGTATTTTGTAGGCGAAGAAAGCAACGCAGGTCGGCCGCACTGCCGTCCGGCGCGAAGTCAAACATGGCACGCCAACCGTCGACCATGGGATTGGCCTGAGACAGGATGTCGCGTATCTGGCCGTTGGAAACACTTACCACGGCTTCCAACGGCGCGCCGGGCGCAAGTTGTGACAATTGTCCACCGACGAAATCGATCACGAAGCGCCGAATGTTGTCGTCTTTGCCACGGCCGACACGCGTCGCGGCGACGATCGCGCCCGGCGGCCGCAGCGGCGGCTGCGGTCCCCAGTGCAGACGGTAGGCCAGCTCCAGCGGCTGGCCAGGCTGCACCGGCGTCTCTGGTGCCCAGAAGGCGACGACGTTGTCGTGGATCTCCCGGTCGCTCGGAATCTCGATCAGCCGCACTTCACCGCGACCCCAGTCCGCCAGCGGCTCGACCCACAATGTCGGCCGCAGGTCGGGCCGCACCTCGATATCTTCGTAATCCTTAAAATCGCGGTCGCGCTGCAGCAGGCCGAAGCCACGCGGCGACTGGTCGGCAAACGATGTGATGGATAATTGCGCCGGATTGACCAGCGGCCGCCACAACCATTCCCCGTTGCCGTGCCAGATCGCCAGACCGTCGGAATCGTGCACTTCCGGCCGGTAATCGTCGACGCCGAGCCGATCGTTCTCGCCGAAGAAATACATGCTGGTGAGTGGCGCCACGCCGACCAGCTTGATCGCATTGCGCGGCACCAGCATGGCGGTGACATCAATGGCCGTGGTTTCGCCGGGGTGAATGGCAAAGCTGTAGGCGCCGGCTGCACTCGGCCCATCGAGCAGGGCATGCATCCGTAGCTCTGCAGCACCGGGCCGCGGCTGCTCCAGCCACAGGGCGCGGAACGAAGGAAACTCCTCTCCCTCGGGCAGGGCCGTATTGATGGCGATCCCGCGCGCTGACAGCCCGAACACCTGGCCGCGACCTATGCTGCGAAAGTAACTGGCCCCCTGAAAGACGGCCATTTCGTCGTAATAGTCCGGCCGGTTCAGCGGGTAGTGCAGGCGCACCCCGGAAAAGCCCAGATCTTTCAATTGCGCAGGGTCGACACCGCTTTTGCCGAAATCGAACTCCGAGGGTCCGTAGAGGGCCTCACGTGCGATGCCATTGACGACTTCGTAAATGCGCACTGGCTCCAGGTACTGGAAACCGAGATGGAAGAACTGCGCTTCGAAGGTCAAACCCTGGTCCCGCCAAAGTGCCTGGTCGGGACGAAAACGAATCTCGCGATAGCGCTCGAAAGGAAGGTCCTTGAGCTCGTCGGGGATTGTCGCCTTTGGCGCCTCATAGGGCTTTGCTGCCAAGGCCTGAGCCTGTGCCCGCAGCCAACCGATGTCGAACGGCGCGCCATCGGCGGCCGTCGCCACCGCCCGGGCTGCGGTCGCGAAACCGCTCAGACTGACGGTCGCTATGGTGGCGCCGGCAATACCTGCCGCAAGCATGGCTCGACGGCTTGGAAACCGCTCAATCCGGATCATGGCGCTCGATTCTGTTTTCGCGATCCAGGATCGCCTGCGCCGCCTCATGCCGCCGGCCTGCCGATGAATGTACTTCGGCTTACCAAAGGAGCGGCGGAGAGAGTCGTTCAGGCGCTGCTGACTTCGCTTGGACCGCTTGTCGTTTCTCTGTCTTAGCGTCACACCGTCTTCGCGCAAACAGCTTGCCCAATCAGGCTGTTGCACTGCAAAAACGTCCTCTTATATTGGCATATCCGCCGTCTTGCGCGCGACAACTTGTCGCGCCTGCCCTGCGATTACCGCCTGTCATCTTTGCCGCCAAAATGGACGCCGATGCAACAGGCGTCAACCCCTGTCACCGACTTGACACGGTAGCAAGCCATCGCGCCAGAATGGGGTTTTCCTCCCAGGAAATTTTCTTTCTTCTCATTGATTCGACTGCCGCCTTCCGATAGGTTGCAACGCGGATCGTCGCGCGACGGGAGCGTTCAGAGCCATGTGCGGAATCGTTGGACTTTTCCTCAAGAATCCAGCCCTTCGCCCGAGCCTGGGCAAGCACATAAAGATCATGCTGATCGGCATGACCGACCGCGGACCCGACAGCGCCGGAATCGCCGTTTACCATCAGCCGGTCGGTGCAGATTCCTGCAAGCTGACCGCCTTCCATGCCGATCGGCACTATCATTGGCGTGAGGTCGGCGGCGAGCTGGGCGAGGCGCTCGGTGCCGAGGTCGATGTTGACGTCAAAGCCAACCATGCGGTCATCAAGGTTGCGGCCGGCGAATCCGCGGCGCGGGCTTGGTTGAAAGAGCATCACCCGGAATTGCGGATCATGGGCTATGGCGAGCTCATGGAGGTCTACAAGGACATGGGCTTACCCGCTGATGTTGTTGCGCGATACGGCATCGAGGCGATGGAGGGATCCCATGCAATCGGCCATACCCGCATGGCCACTGAAAGCGCCGTGACGACCGAGCACTCGCATCCCTTCACCGCCGCCCCGGACATGTGCCTCGTGCACAACGGCTCGCTCAGCAACCATAACAACCTGCGCAAGTGGCTGCGCCATCATGGCCACGATTTCGAGACCGACAACGACAGCGAAGTGGCGGCGCGTTATTTCGCCCACCGACTGGGCGAGGGGGCAACGCTTGCCGAAGCCCTGGAGGCGGGTCTAAGCGACTTGGACGGCTTCTACACCTTCACCATGGGCACCCGCGACGGCTTCGCTGTGTTGCGAGATGGCATTGCCTGCAAGCCGGCTGTGCTGGCCGAAACCGACGACTGGGTGGCCATGGCCTCGGAATTCCGCAGCCTCGCCAACCTGCCGGGCGTCGACAAGGCGACGATCTGGGAGCCGAAGCCTGCCGTCGTCTATACCTGGAGCCTGCAGTAGCCCGGCATGATCACCGTCGACATCGAGGAGAGCGGCGTCCGCGATCTCAATGATCGTCTGCATAAGCTGCCGGCCGACACAAATCAGCGGGCCTGGCGCGTCATCAATCCTAAGGGCGCCCATGCATTGGCCTGTGGCCTTACCATTCCCATCGAAGTCGTCATTGAGGGACATGCTGGCTACTACTGTGCCGGCATGAACAAGGAAGCGACGGTGATCGTGAACGGTCACGCCGGCCAGGGCCTGGCTGAGAACATCATGTCCGGCGAGGTCCGCGTGAAGGGCAACGCCTCGCAGGCTGCAGGCGCCTCGGGCCATGGCGGCCTTTTGGTTATCGAGGGGGACGCCAGTGCGCGCTGCGGCATCTCCATGAAGGGCGTCGACATCGTGGTCGGCGGCTCGGTCGGTCATATGAGCGCCTTCATGGCGCAGGCCGGCAACCTTGTGGTCTGCGGCGACGCCGGCGCCAGCCTCGGCGACTCACTCTATGAGGCCCGACTCTATGTCCAAGGCGGTGTCGAGAGCCTCGGTGCCGACTGCGTCGAAAAGAAAATGACGCCGCATCACATCGCCAAGGTCGATCGTCTGCTCGCACGGGCTGGTCTCAAGGGGGATGCCAAAAGGTTTCGCCGCTACGGCTCGGCGCGCCGCCTCTATAATTTCCACGTCGATCACGCCGACGCCTATTGAGCCATCCCGCGAGGAGCACCCCGATGAGCGTCGATCCCCGTGGCCTGCGGCCGTCCTATTCCTTTCCGCAGCATGTGCTCGCGGAGATACACCGCGCCGCCGACCAGGGCCTCTATGAGATCCGCGGCTACGGCGCCAAGCGGCATCTTCCAACCTTCGATGATCTCGTTTTCCTCGGTGCCTCGGTGTCGCGCTATCCGCTCGAGGGCTATCGCGAGAAGTGCGGCACCGACGTCACCATTGGCACGCGCTTCGCCAAGAAGCCCATCCATCTGAAGATTCCCATCACAATCGCCGGCATGAGCTTTGGCGCTCTTGGCGCCAACGCCAAGGAGGCGCTCGGCCGCGCCGCAACTGCGATGGGCACCAGCACGACCACAGGCGACGGTGGCATGACCGAGGAGGAGCGGCGGTCCTCCAAGACCCTCGTCTATCAGGTACTGCCATCGCGCTACGGCATGAATCCGGACGATTTGCGCCGCGCCGATGCGATCGAAGTCGTCGTCGGCCAGGGTGCCAAGCCCGGCGGTGGCGGCATGTTGCTGGGAATGAAGATCACCGAGCGCGTGGCGAAGATGCGCACATTGCCGGTCGGCATCGATCAGCGCAGCGCCTGCCGCCATCCCGACTGGACCGGCCCCGACGATCTCACCATCAAGATCCAGGAGATCAGAGAGATCACCGATTGGGAGAAGCCGATCTATGTGAAAGTCGGCGCCACCCGTACGCGCTATGACGTTGCCCTAGCGGTAAAGGCCGGCGCCGATGCGGTCGTCGTCGACGGCATGCAGGGCGGCACGGCCGCAACCCAGGACGTCTTCATCGAGCATGCAGGCATTCCCACACTACCGGCCGTGCGCCTCGCCGTCGAGGCGCTGCAGGAACTCGACATGCACCGCAAGGTGCAGCTGATCGTTTCCGGTGGCATCCGCAGCGGCGCCGACGTCGCCAAGGCCTTGGCGCTCGGCGCCGATGCCGTGTCGATCGGTGTTGCCGCCATGGTGGCGCTCGGCTGCAACCGGCCGATGTTCATCGAGGACTACCACGCACTCGGCACCGAACCTGGCTTCTGTCATCACTGCCATACCGGCAAGTGCCCGGTCGGCGTGACCACACAGGTTCCGGAATTGCAATCGCGCCTGAAACCGGAGCAGGGCGCTCGTTGGCTGAAGAACTACCTGACCGTCATGACTCTGGAGGCGCAGACGCTGGCGCGCGCTTGCGGCAAGAGCCACGTCCATAATCTTGAGCCTGACGATCTCGTGGCGCTCACCGTCGAGGCCGCCGCCATGGCCAAGGTGCCGCTCGCCGGCACCGATTGGATTCCCGGGCAGAAATCCGGCTATTGAAGGGTCGTCGACGCGACAAAGACCAAAAGCAGCAGGGGGCAACAATGGCTACCGATCTCGAGAAAGCCGCCAAAGAGCGGAAGATCAAATATTTCCTTATCAGCTACGTCGATCTCTTCGGCGGCTTGCGGGCCAAGTTGGTGCCGGCCGCAGCGATCGGCGCCATGCAGCGCGATGGCGCCGGTTTCGCCGGCTTCGCCACCTGGCTCGACATGACGCCGGCAGATCCCGACCTGTTCGCCAAGCCCGATCCCGAAAGCCTGATCCAGCTGCCCTGGAAGCCGGAGGTCGGCTGGCTCGCCAGCGACCTCATCATGGACGGCAAGGAGGTCGAGGCTTCGCCGCGCAAGATGCTGAAGAACCAGATCGCCGCGGCGGCCAAGCAGGGTTACCGGATGAAGACCGGCGTCGAGTGCGAATATTTCCTGCTCGCCGCCGACGGCAAGTCGATCAGCGATTCCGACGATACCCAGGAGAAGCCTTGCTATGACCAGCAGGCGCTGATGCGCCGCTATGGCGTCATCACCGAGATCTGCGACAGCATGCTGTCGCTGGGTTGGAAGCCGTATCAGAACGATCACGAGGACGCCAATGGCCAGTTCGAGATGAACTGGGAATATGACGACTGTCTGAAGACGGCCGACAAGCATGCCTTCTTCAAATACATGGTGAAGGCGATCGCGGAGAAGCACGGCCTGCGTGGGACTTTCATGCCGAAGCCGTTCCTCAATCTGACCGGCAACGGCTGCCATGCCCATGTGTCCGTCTGGGACAAGAACGGCAAGAACAACCTGTTCCACGACCCCAAGGGCGAGCTCGGCCTGTCGAAGTTGGCGTATAGTTTCCTCGGCGGCGTCATCTACAACGCCGAGGCCCTGTGCTCCTTCTTCAATCCGACGGTCAACAGCTACAAGCGCATCAACGCCCCACGCACGACGTCGGGCGCCACCTGGGCCCCGAATACCATCACCTATGGCGGCAACAATCGCAGTCACATGGTGCGCATTCCCGACGCCGGCCGCTTCGAGTTGCGTCTCATGGATGGCGCGGCCAACCCGTACCTGATCCAGGCCGGTGTCCTTGCTGCCGGCCTCGACGGCGCCGCCCATCAGCGCGATCCCGGCAAGCGCCTCGACATCAACATGTACACCGAGGGGCATACTGTTAAGAACGCCAAGAAGCTGCCGCTGAACCTGCTGGATGCCTTGCGAGCGACCGATCGCAGCAAGGTGGTGCGTGAGGCTTTCGGCGACGAGGCCGTCGACAGCTACATCAAGCTTCGCATGGACGACTGGAACAGCTACTGCCGGCACCTCACCCAATGGGAGCTGGACCACACGCTGGATTGCTGAGGTCCGACCACACCGCGGTGGGGGCAGCTGCGACGTGCCCCTGCGGTTTGCCGCAACTAGAGGTCGCAGGCGGACAATTCGCACCGGTGCAAACCGGTAGATTGCGCCACTCGAAAGAACTGTAGGGGCGACCGATCGGTCGCCCCTATATTGCACCGGCCCCAATGGATCGCGAAGAGATCGAGGACATGGCGAAGAAAGTCGGAAGCGACATCGAGATTGCCCGCGCCGCAAAGATGCTGCCGATCGGCGAGGTGGCGGCCAAGATCGGCATCGACGACAAGCATCTCTACCGCTACGGCCCGCACAAGGCGAAGGTGGCGGCCGATTTCATCGACGGGCTGAAATCGCGTCCCGACGGCAAGCTCATCCTGGTGACAGCGATCACGCCGACGCCGGCGGGCGAGGGCAAGACCACCACCACGGTGGGCCTCGGCGACGGCCTCAACCGCATCGGCAAGAAGGCCATCATCTGCCTCCGCGAACCAAGCCTTGGCCCCTGCTTCGGCGTGAAGGGCGGGGCGGCCGGCGGCGGCTACGCCCAGGTCGTGCCGATGGAGGACATCAACCTCCACTTCACCGGTGATTTCCACGCCATTGGCACGGCCAACAACCTGCTCGCGGCGCTCATTGACAATCACTACTATTGGGGCAACGAGCTCCATATCGACGAGCGCCGCATCACCTGGCGCCGCGTGATGGACATGAATGATCGCGCACTGCGCAGCATCGTCTCTTCGCTCGGCGGCGTCTCCAACGGCTTTCCGCGCGAGGACGGCTTCGACATCACGGTCGCGTCGGAGGTCATGGCCATCTTCTGCCTGTCGACCGACCTGCAGGATTTGACTCGCCGCCTCTCCAACATCGTCGTCGCCTATACGCGCGACCGCAAGCCCGTGCTGGCGCGTGATCTCAAGGCCGAGGGCCCGATGACCGTCCTGCTGAAGGACGCTTTGCAGCCGAACCTCGTGCAGACACTGGAAAACAATCCCGCGTTCATCCATGGCGGTCCCTTCGCCAACATCGCCCACGGCTGCAACTCGGTGATCGCCACGCACAGCGCCCTCAAGCTCGCCGACTACGTCGTTACCGAAGCCGGCTTCGGCGCCGATCTTGGCGCCGAGAAGTTTTTCGACATCAAATGCCGCAAGGCCGGCCTGAAGCCGAGCGCCGCCGTCATCGTCGCCACCATCCGCGCCCTCAAGATGCACGGCGGCGTGGCGAAGGAGGAGCTCGGCAAGGAGAACATCGAGGCCCTCAAGAAGGGCATCGCCAACATCGCCCGCCACATCGAGAACGTGCAGAGCTTCGGCGTGCCGGCGGTCGTTGCCATCAACCGCTTCTCCGCTGACACGGACGCCGAGTTGGCCGCCCTGCGCCAGGCCTGCGCCGAGCTCGGCAGCGAAGCCATCGAGTGCACCCACTGGGCCGACGGCAGCGCCGGCACCGAGGCGCTCGCGCGCAAGATCGTCAGTCTGGCCGAGGGCGGCACGTCCAACTTCCGCTATCTCTATCCCGACGACATGCCGCTCTGGGAGAAGGTGCGCACGATCGCCCAGCGTCTCTACGGCGCCCAGGGGATCATCGCCGACAAGAAGATCCGCGATCAATTCGCCGAGTTGCAGAAGGCGGGTTTCGGCAATTTCCCGATCTGCATGGCCAAGACGCAGTACAGCTTCTCGACCGATCCCAACCTCAAGGGCGCGCCCTCGAACCACGTCGTGCCCATCCGCGAAGTCAAGCTCTCCGCCGGTGCTGAGTTCCTAGTGGTCATCTGCGGCGAGATCATGACCATGCCCGGCCTCCCGAAGATACCGGCTGCCAACAGCATCTTCGTCAACAAGGAGGGCCAGGTAGAGGGATTGTTCTGAACAGCGCGTAGCATTCCAGCGGCCTCCATCGAGGTGGCGCCGGAATGCCCGGAGCTCACTCGGCTATCGCTTGAAAAGCGAGGATATGATTCAGAAGGATTGCCGGACGGGACATCGCGTGTGTGGGACCTGTGGATATTTCTGTGCATGATCGGCGAAAGCCGGGGACGGATATTCCTTTGAGAGGCTGGCGTCGCTGCTGTTACTCTGGGGTATGACCCAACCCGCCGCTGATCTCTTTCCCGCCAAGGATGCGGCTCCTGCACAGCACAACACGGGTGTACTGCCTTACCAGTCGCTGCGCGAACTCGTGCGGTCGCGGGAGATTTTCGCGGTCGAGCCGATCGACGCGGAGCAGTTCCAGCCCGCCAGCCTCGACCTGCGGCTTGGCCATGTCGCCTACCGTGTGCGCGCGAGTTTCTTGCCCGGTGCCGGCGCCACTGTGCTCGAGAAGATCGAGCAGTTCGGCATGCACGAGATCGATCTCACCAAGGGTGCGGTCCTGGAAAAGGGCTGCGTCTACATTGTGCCGCTGATGGAGCAGCTTGCGCTCTCCAGCCGCATTGCCGGCATTGCCAACCCCAAAAGCTCCACCGGCCGGCTCGACGTCTTCACTCGCGTGATCGCCGACGGCGCTACGGTGTTCGACCGCATCGATGCGGGCTACGAGGGGCGGCTCTATATCGAGATCGCCCCGCGCACCTTCAGCATCCTCGTGCGCAAGGGCTCGCGGCTTGTGCAGCTGCGCTTGCGCCGCGGCGCGCCCTCATCGAACGCGGCGGGCCTGCGTCGCCTGCAGGAGACCTGCCGCCTCGTCGACCTGCCGCCGGGCCAGGAAACCATCCGCGATGACACCATCGGCGTCACCCTCGATCTCTCCGGCGATCGCGCCACCGGCCTCGTCGGCTTCCGCGCCAAGCAGCACACAGGTATCGTCGACGTCGACCTCCGGCAGACATACGACCCCGCCGAATACTGGGATCCCATCCACGCCAAGCCCGGGACCGGTATCATCCTCGACCCCGACGATTTCTACATCCTCGCCACCAAGGAGTTCGTGCGCGTGCCGCCCGACCACGCCGCCGAGATGGTCGCCTACGATACCCTGGTCGGTGAGTTCCGCGTCCACTACGCGGGCTTCTTCGATCCTGGCTTCGGCTGGAATCCCGACGGCAGCCCCGGCAGCAAGGCGGTGCTCGAGGTGCGCTCTCACGAGGTGCCGTTTGTGCTCGAGCACGAGCAGATCGTCGGCTGGCTGCGCTACGAACGCCTCACCAGCATCCCCGACCGCCTCTACGGCACCGGCATCGGCTCGCACTACCAGGCGCAGGGGCTGCAGCTCGGCAAGCAATTTCGGCCGTTCATCGTGTAGCGGCACCTGCCGCCGGCCTTGCAGACCGCTCGATGTTGACATCTACAAAGGCGGTTGCATACTGACGACGCCTTCGTCACCAATCCAGATTGCGCCACTAACGGGCGGAGTTGCGCGATCGCGTTTGCGAGCATCATCTGCACTTTGCGGGAGGTTCTGCGACTTCGGCGGGCAGAGCCTCGGGTTGGACAAATGCATTGGTGACGATGCGTAGGCACTGAGAATCGAGAAAAACGGGAGGTATCAAAGTGAGAGTCCAGGAATATAACCGGCTGCTCCAGATGCAGGCGAACCGGCGCAACGTCCTCAAGGGAGCGGCTGTCGGCGCGCTGGGCGCCACAGGGGCGCTCGGCATGTTTTCCACGCGCGCACCGGCGGCCGACGATCTGCGCGCGCAGATCCTGCAGATTCCCGGCGTCAACAAAGGGTCGCCGGGGGACGCCGACTGGCAGAAGGTTGGCGAACTCTGTCTTGGAGCGACCAAAGCGAACGTGGCCGAGGGCGAGTTCAAGGGTGTTGAACTCAGCTTCATGGGACTCAACAACCAGAACCTGCACAACCTGCTGTTCCGCGGCTTCCTGAAACCGTGGGAGGCCTACACCGGTGCCAAGCTGACCTGGATCGATCTTGCCCAGGCCGACTACAACCCGCGCCTGCAGCAGACGATCGCCACCGGCACGGTCGATTTCGATATCGTGGAGATGGGTGCTCCGTTTGAGGGC
>Ga0335069_10013579_pt1 | contig 11429 bp, 10 predicted proteins | sample Lox_Sample_11_FD_206714 | JGI IMG/M metagenome (GOLD analysis project Ga0335069, IMG submission 206714) | Soil microbial communities from Loxahatchee National Wildlife Refuge, Florida, United States - Lox_Sample_1.1 | ecosystem: Environmental > Terrestrial > Soil > Wetlands | place: USA... | reverse complement strand
GTACTTCGCAATTTGAGTACGTCTGCGCACCCGCCTGTTTGGCCGCATCCCAAAGCAGGCGATCGAGGTCAAATCGCGGAATGCTGAGGGCGGGGGGACTGAACGAAGACCTGATTGTTCGGCCGCCCAGGAAGAGGCGCACCGTATCGACGATTGGTGCGCGTTGGATCACTCGTTCCGCCTCACTCGAGTCCCGCCAGAGGTGGCGAAGCAGATTGAGCGATTCAGCCGACACGAACTCTCCGCAGACCTTTTGCCGCGGGAACTCGCCTGCCTCGAAAATCGCGACCATGGCGCCAAGGCGAGCGGCGGTTATCGCTGCAGCCGCTCCTGCGGGCCCGCCTCCGATAATGGCAAGGTCGAAACTGGGGACTGCATTTTCCATGCCGAAATCCTTCACTTCCAGAGAATCGCGCCCATGCGAAAAAGAAAATGACGAGTGATCTCAACTTGGCGCGCGCCGACGGAGAACAGCAGAGACTTCATCTCGTCCACCGTGTACGCCGCGCGAACTGAGGCCGGCGCATCATGCCACGTAATCGAACTGCGAAACAGGGGGAGCCCTAGGTACACCAGCGCCAGGTGGATTGGGCTGCGGATAAGGTCATTGATGACCACAACGTGGCGCGCGACTCGCAGGCTCTCGCCGCACAGCCTTTGCAGAGACAGCGGGTTAAAATGATGGGCAAGCAGCGTACTGCCAACAATGTCGAAGGAGCAGTCGCCGAACGGAATTTCCAACGCATCGGCAGCGACCGCCGCCCTACCGTTTGACGGCAAGTGAGCATGCCGGCGGTCGAGCAGCAGCACGTCGAGGTTGATGCCTGAACGTGCCAGATGTTCCTTCGCTGTAAAGGTCACATCTCCGCCACCAGAGCCGATATCGAGAAGTGACAATCGATTGCGACCAATTTGCCTCGCAACCTTTCGCAGCAGTGCTATTGACGTTCGTGTTCCACCGAACCAGTCGTTGATGTGACGGAGGTCATTGATTGAAGCGGCGATTTCTTGAGGCGCACCAAGGTCTTGGTCCAGAAGTTCGGGCGTAACGCGCCGCTGCATTCTGGCAGATTACGCCTTCAGCGTCTGCTTCCGCACTGTCAGCTTCTCGATCAGGTCCGGGCGCAGGGCGTAGCCGCGCCCCGGCTTGTCGGAGATGGCGATCGTTCCCATGGGGGACACCGTCACTTCGGGCTCGATGATGTCTTCCTTCCAGTAGCGCCTGGAGGCCGACACGTCGCCGGGCAGCCGGAAGTTGGGCAATGTGGAGAGTGCCACATTGTGAGAGCGCCCGATTCCCGACTCCAACATTCCTCCGCACCAAACCGGTACGCCAAAACGCTGGGCAACGTTGTGCACGTTGATAGCTTCTGTGAATCCACCAACTCGGCCGACCTTGATGTTGATTATGCGGCAGGAACCGAGCTCTAGCGCAGCGCCGGCGTCGCGGGAACTGCGAATGGCCTCATCGAGACATATGGCAGTCTCAATCGACTTCTGCAGTCGCGCGTGAAAATAGAAGTCGTCGTTCCACAGCGGCTGCTCGATCATCAACAGCTTGAAACCGTCGAAGGTCTTCAGGTGCTCGAGGTCGCTAAGCGTGTATGCGGAATTGGCGTCGCAGCTCAAGAGGATTTTCGGCCACCGCGCCCGGACTTTCTCCAAGACATCCACGTCCCAGCCTGGTTTCACCTTGAGCTTGATGCGTTGGTAGCCCGCGGCAAGCTCGGTTTCGATTTTGTGCAACAGTTGTTCGTGCGAGTCCTGGATGCCTATGCTCACACCACAGTTGATTTCAGGCAGAGAGCCGCCCAGCAGCTTCCACAAAGGCTGGCCTTTGACCTGCGCCTCGGCGTCCCACGCAGCATTCTCCAGCGCGCCCTTGGCCATGCGATGTTCGCGCACCCTCGCGAGCAGGCGCGGCACATCTGTCTGCGACCGCAGCGACTTGCCCAGCAGCACAGGGCCAAGGTAACGAACGATCACGTCCCAGGCGCCGTCGATGTACTCTTCGCAGTAATACGGATCTTCTCCGGCTACGCACTCTCCCCAGCCCTCTAGCCCATCGCAATGCAGCGTAACCAGCAGCACCCGCCTGTCGTAAATGCGTCCAAAGCTCGTTTCGAAAAAGTGGACGAGGGGCATCGCCAGTTCGCGCAGTGTGATCGCTTCAATCTTCATGTGTGCCCTCGTTGTTTAACTCTTAGGCGCGTAGGACAAATCCTCATCCCAGCGTCCGAGCTGGAACTGCCCGTTCCCACCGGCGTCGCGCTCGTAACCAAGGCATACCAAGCCGAGCGAGAAGGCCTCTTGCAACAGCACGCGATTGCGGTCCTGTACTGCCAGCGCCTTGGCACGCATCGCTGGATCGGACTTCCAGGCATAAGTTCGCGCCGGCACTACAACGTGCAGCTCGACCTCAAACGACTCGTGATGTCCAGTGGTCAGCAGCATGTTCACCCGATGCGATGTCAGCCACCACTCAGCAACCAACCGGTCCGTAGGAAGGAACCCCTGCAGCGGCGAATTGGTGATGCCATACTGATTCACGTTGTAACGCCGCGAAATCGCACCAAGACGTTCGAGATTGAAGTACGAGTTCTTGATTTCCAGCGGATCAAAGGTCCACTCCAGCAATTCGTAGCCGCGCGCAATCGCATCATCGCGCTGAAACAGTTTGAGCCGCCGCCCCAGGCCGGTGTCGCGATAACCTTCTTTCACCGCGACCATGTGAGAGTGCAGATAGGGATGTCCGTGGCGGTTGCCGGGGATCGCCATGGCGAATCCCACAAGAGTTTCGCCGTCCCAGGCGCCAACGACTTGTCCGCCAATCTTCGGTGCCAGTGAGAAAATGCGGAGCGGCACCAGCTCCTCGTCCGCGAAACCCCAGACCTCTTTCTGCAACGACACACAAAGGGAAAAGTCTTCCAGCGACGTACAGTGGCGCACGAGGAGCAAGTCTCCGCTCACGGGAGCTCCAGCCGCTTCGACTCCTGCCACAGCGACTCCATCTCGTCGAGCGATGCGTCCGCAGGCTTGCGACCCTGTTCACGCAAGCGCTCTTCCAGATACTCGAAGCGGCGACGGAACTTACGGTTGGTGTTGCGCAGGGCCGATTCGGGATCGAGCGACAAATAGCGCGCGATATTGACCAGCACGAACAGCAAGTCGCCGACCTCATCCTCCAGGCGATCACGAAGCTCGTCGGAGATCGTCCCGCCCCGTTCGCTCGCCACCGCATTGGCCGCCTGCGGCTGCGGTCCCGGTGCAGGGTAGTCCTCAAGGTTCTTCCGTAGCTCAGACGTCTCTTCACTCAGCTTGTCGAACAGACCTTCTATGTTTGGCCAGTCGAACCCAACGTGCGCCACTCGTGTGCTGAGCTTATGCGCTTCCATGAGCGCCGGCATCTTCGACGTAATTCCGTGAAGAACCGACTCCGGATGCGCCCCAGCGGCCGACCATGATCCACTCGCGTGCTGGCGCTTCTTCTTCTCCTCCGCCTTGAGTGCCTGCCAGTTGCGCACCACTTCTCCCGGTGTGTCGGCCCTCACATCACCAAACACGTGCGGATGCCGATCGATCAGTTTGCTCGAGAGCCGGTCAAGCACGTCGTCGATCGTGAAGTGCCTCTCTTCTGCCGCCATCTCCGCATAGAACAGGACCTGCAGTAGCAGATCTCCGAGTTCGCCCGTCAGCTCGTTCCAGTCCCGTGCGTCAATGGCTTCGAGAACTTCATATGTCTCTTCGAGCGTGTACGGCTTGATGGTGTCGAAGGTCTGCTCGCGGTCCCATGGGCACCCGCCGGGCGCGCGCAACCTCGCCATGATTGAAACTGCTCGTTCAAATCGTTCGCCTGTGGTGACCATTGCCACCACTCTAAACGACGGGGCGGCTTTGCGCTACGGTCGACTAGCGGGAGTGAAACGTTTGATACAAGAGCTTTGGGTCGTCCGAAATAATACCGTCAACGCCCCAGTCGGCCAGTTGCCGCATGCGGTCCGGCTCGTTCACAGTCCAAGTTATGAGCTGCATACTACGCCGATGCACAACTGTTACAAGTTCCGGTCGTACCAACGAGTTATGCGGCAACACAACTTGAATGCTAAGCTCACGCCAATGAAAGAGCGCCTCTTTGCGATCACAAATAAAGCCCAGCGGCAAATCGGACCTTAGCTCTCGCAGACGCTGCAATACGTTGGGCAGAAACGAAGAAATGACGAAACCACGTTGGGGCGCATCAGCCTCAAGCGCGGCCAGCATGGACTCCTCGCCGCCCCCAGTCTTCAGTTCGATGTCTAGAAATGCCCGCTGACCGAATTGCCTCAGAACATCTTCAAGACAGGCGGGATGAATGCCTCTACTCCCAGCCAGGTTGTTGAAGCTTGTAGCCGCAATTTCGCGGCCGCAGTATTCGGGATCGTGCCAAAGCACATTGCGGCCGTCGAGCGTATGGTGGACGTCAAACTCGAGACCGTCGCAGCCTCGCGTCAGGGCATATTCAAACGCTGGGATCGAGTTTTCGCGCGGCAGGTCGTTCTTCAGCCTGAGGAAACCCGTTGGACGTACGCCACGATGGCCGAGCAAGAGAGGCGTCTTCACAGGTTAGGAATCAATCGAGATCGAAGTCGCGCAGAGGCTTACCAGTGTCAGGGGTCTCTTTGGCCTTGCGCAGTGCTTCCTGAAATTTCTTTTCCAGCAAATCAGCCTGGTTTTTGTGCGCCTCAACCGACTGCTGGAAGATCGATTCTTTGCGGCTGTCGCGCTCTTTCATTGCCCGCGCCGCCTCTTCCATGTCGCTAAACGTCTTGGGCGCCGCCTTCGGAATGTGAGAGACGACGGCCTTGGATCCAACATCTAACTTTAGGAGGGCTCCGCAGCACGGGCACTGCACCTCGAATTGGCTCTGGTTCTTTGCCATGCCCGAATCTTATCGCATACCTGCTTCGGAGGCCAAAACAGACTTACAATGTTAGAGTGAATGCGAATCGCATCGATGCCTTCTCGCATCGAATTTGGTGTCTGATTCCCTTTCGGGCGTCCCGCCCGTCACCCTCCATCACTGCTTTCGGTCGGATGCCGAGGACTCAGTTATGGCTACAGAAGTAGAAATCGCGAAATCCACAAAATCACCCAGCTCTTACACGACCGCAGGATACGCCGCGCATTCCCCGACGACGCCCCTGGAACACTTCACCTTCGCGCGGCGCGAGCCGGGTCCGAAAGATGTGCAGATCGAGATTCTGTATTGCGGAGTGTGCCACTCGGACCTGCACACTGCGCGTAACGAATGGACCAACACTGTTTATCCTGTAGTGCCCGGACATGAGATCGTAGGCCGCGTGACCAAGGTGGGCAGCGACGTTACGAAGTTCAAGCTCGGCGATACTGCGGGCGTTGGCTGCCTCGTGTACTCCTGCGGCGAATGTGAGCCTTGCAAGGAGGGCCTGGAGAATTACTGTGAAAAAGGCCTGGGTGGCACCTATAACGCCGAGGACAAGATTCTTGGCGGCATGACGTACGGCGGCTATTCCAAGTCGATCGTCGTGGACGAGCACTTCGTCCTCCACATTCCCGCGAACCTGGACTTGGCGGCAGCCGCCCCGCTGCTTTGCGCCGGCATTACGACCTACTCACCGCTGAGCCACTGGAAAGTGGGCAAGGGCCAGAAAGTCGGCGTGGTCGGTCTCGGCGGCCTTGGCCACATGGGAGTGAAATTTGCCCACGCCATGGGTGCCCGCGTCGTGCTATTCACCACTTCCGTCAGCAAGATTGCCGATGGCCAACGCCTGGGCGCCGAAGAAGTGGTAATCTCCAAAGACCCTGCCGCGATGGAGAAGCATTCCAATACCTTCGACTTTATCCTCGACGCGGTGTCAGCCGAGCATGATATCAACGCTTACCTCAACCTGTTAAAGCTCGACGGCACTTTGGTCCTGGTGGGCGCTCCGGAAAGACCCGTTGGCGTTGCGTCCTTCGCCTTGATCTTCAAGCGTCGCAACTTCGCAGGTTCGCTCATCGGCGGTCTGCCTGAAACACAGGAAATGTTCGATTTCTGCGGCAAACACAACATTACCTCCGACATCGAGATCATCCCCGTCCAAAAGATCAACGAGGCCTACGAGCGCATGCTCAAGAGCGACGTAAAGTATCGCTTCGTGATCGACATGGCCTCACTTTAGTGACTACTGCCCCGCCCAGAAATGGAATCGCCCTCCGCGCGGAGGGCGATTCCATTTCGTTGGAGCCACAACGCTATCGCAACGCTTCCATGCATTCTTCCAGCACAGCCTGGGCGGGACGAGTGACGCTTTCGGGCAACGTTCGTAGTGGCTCGTCAGTCATATTGAGCATTTCGATGAAGTTTGGAGCAGTGGTGTTGACATACAACACGCCCGTCAAAACCTCGTCCGCCTCTTGCGACTCCATAATGCGCTTAATGGCTCCGATTTTGTTGGTCGGATCGTAGTCCTCCTCGAGTTTGTGCAAGCGCAGTGCCGATCCGTCATGCATGGTGACGTTGATGGTCGATCCTTCGTCGTAATCCACATCAATCTCGTGAAACGACGGCACGAAGTTGATATCGTGAAGCGGCTCCTCGTGATCCTTCATGAACTTGTAGGACTTGGTCGAGCCCTCATGGTCGTTGAAGGTCACGCAGGGAGAAACCACATCGATCAAGACCGTGCCGCGATGCGATAATGCAGCCTTCAACATCGCATGCAATTGCTTCTTGTCTCCTGAGAACGACCGTCCCACGAAAGTCGCGCCCAGTGAAATCGCCATTGCGCAGGTATCGATCGGCGGCAGATCATTGAGCACGCCAGTCTTGAGTTTCGAACCCACATCGGCAGTCGCGGAGAACTGTCCCTTCGTGAGTCCGTACACGCCGTTGTCTTCAATAATGTAGATCATCGGCAGATTGCGGCGCATGAGATGAACGAACTGTCCGATGCCTATGGAAGCCGTATCGCCGTCGCCGCTCACGCCTAGCGCCACAAGCCGATGATTGGCCAGCACCGCGCCGGTCGTCACCGAAGGCATGCGTCCGTGAACGGAATTGAAGCTATGCGAGCGGCCCATGAAGTATGCCGGACTTTTCGAAGAGCATCCGATGCCCGACATCTTGATAACTTGCTCCGGTGGCATTCCCATCTCATAGAACGCGTCGATGATTCGCTCGGAGATGGCATTGTGCCCGCAGCCTGCGCAAAGCGTCGTTCTACCGCCACGGTAGTCGAGAACTGTGAGGCCGATGTGGTTCGTCTTGGGTTGAGGCGTCGCAGTCGTCGCCACTTAGTTACCCTCCTGGGCGATGATGTCGTCGGTCACAGAGCGCGCGTCTATAGGCAGCCCGTTATAGTGGCGCACGCTGCGCAGCCGTCCCACGTACTCCGCCGAAACGTCGAGCTTCAGGAGGTTTAGCATCTGGCCGTCGCGGTTCTGGTCCACCACGTACACCCTCGAATGCGATGTAATGAAGTCGAGTACTCCTGTTGTGAACGGAAACGCCTTCAATCGCAAGTAATCCGCTCGGACGCCGTGATCGCCTTGTAACTGGTCAAGCGTTTCCACCAGCGCGTGATGTGACGTGCCATAGGCGATTATGCCAATGTCATTTCCTTCGTCGCGCACAATTTCTGGCTTCGGCACGAGCGTCCTCGCATTTTCGAACTTGTGTCGCAATCGATCGAGATTATTCGCATAGTCATCTGGGCGCTCACTGTACTGCGCCTTTTCGTTGTGACCACTGCCGCGGGCAAACCACGCTCCCTGGGGATGATCGATCCCCGGCAGCGTTCGATATCCAATGCCGTCACCGTCGACATCTTTGTACCGCGCGAAACCGCCAAGCCGGTCGAGGTCTTCCTTGCTTAATACCTTGCCTCGCTTGATCGGCTCCCTCGGATACTCAAACGGGTCCGACATCCAGTTGTTCATTCCCAGGTCGAGATCGCTCATCACAAACACCGGCGTCTGCAGGTGCTCGGTCAGATTGAACGCCTCGCTTGCCATGCTGAAGCACTCGGCAACCGAGCACGGAATCAGCATGGGATGAAACGTATCGCCGTGCGAGAGTTTGGCGACAAACTCGATGTCGCCCTGCGAGGTGCGCGTTGGCAATCCCGTAGAGGGACCTACGCGCTGGATATCCCAGATGACTCCGGGAATCTCAACGTAGTAGCCCAGCCCGGCAAATTCCGCCATCAGAGAAATACCGGGTCCCGCGGTTGCTGTCATCGATCGCGCACCGGCCCATCCTGCACCGAGCACCATGCCGATTGCAGCGAGCTCGTCTTCCGCCTGCACGATGGCGAAGGTCGCCTTGCCATCGGGTCCGACTCGGTAGGCCTTCATGTAGTCGATAAGCGATTCCACCAGCGACGACGACGGTGTAATCGGATACCACGTCACGACCGTGACGCCTGCGAACATGCAACCCATCGCAGCAGCGGAATTGCCATCGATGATGATCATGCCGTGGGTCTTGTTCATCCGCTCGACTGTGAATGGGTCGGCCTTGGTCAGCGACGCGACCGCATAGTCATACCCTGCCTTGGCAGCATTCCAATTCAAGTCAGCGGCCTTGACCTTCTTGGCGAACTGTTTGCGCAGGGCCTTCTCCACTTCGGCCATGTCGATGTTCAGCAGGTACGCCATCACACCGACGTAAATCATGTTCTTGACCAGCTTGCGCAGCTTGGCCTCGGGACAAACCGTCGCAACAAGCTTGTCGAACGGAGCCGAGTAGAAGATGAGGTCGGAGCGCAGTTCATTGAGCTTCAGCGGCTCGTCATAGAGCAGCGCCGCGCCAGGAGCCAGCGCAAGGCAGTCTTCACGCGCTGTCTCCGGGTTCATCGCAACTACGAAGTCGATCTCCTTCTTGCGCGCAATGTATCCCTTCTTGCTGGCTCGGATGGTGTACCACGTCGGCAGCCCAGCAATGTTCGATGGAAACAGATTCTTGCCGGAGACGGGAATTCCCATCTGGAAGATGCTGCGTAGCAGAACTGTGTTGGCGCTTTGCGATCCGGAGCCGTTGGCGGTTGCTACTTGGATACTGAAGTCGTTGACAATAGGCTTACGGTCGCCGGACGTGGCCGAGCCGCTTACTACAATTTCCGTTGTGGCCATCAATTCCCCTGATTCGTTGCCCCACGCAACATGATCGATGGAGGGGTGCCAATTATTATAGGACAGTAAATGACCACTGGAAACTTCTGACGCTCGTGCGCTTCTGAATTGCAGTGAATGGAGAAGGAGTCTTGCCGCGACTTGGACTAAACAGTCCGGTAGTACTGCGCCATCTCTCGAAACTTCTTGTATCGTGCGTCGAGTAACTGCCGCAGCGGCAACCCCTCCAGTTCGCTCAGGTGCTTGTCCAGAGCATCAGCGAGCGATGTTGCGGCCGCGTTGTAGTCATTCTGCGCGCCTCCCGGCGGCTCAGGGATGACCTCATCGCAAAAGCCCAGTTCGAAATTGTCTTTCGCTGTGATGCGCAAAGCAGCGGCAGCGATGTCCTTCTTTGAGGAGTCGCGCCACATGATCGAGGCGCAACCTTCAGGCGAAATCACCGAGTAGATGCTGTTCTCCTGCATCAGCACGCGGTCAGCGACGGCAATCGCCAGCGCGCCCCCGCTTCCGCCTTCTCCCGTGATGGCAGCAACGAAAGGCACCCGCAAGCGCGACATCTCGCGCAAGTTATGGGCAATGGCTTCCGCCTGCCCGCGCTCCTCGGCGCCAAGCCCAGGATAAGCGCCCACAACGTCAATTAGCGCGATGACCGGCCGGTCCCACTTTTCACAGAACTTGAAAAACCGCAGCGCCTTGCGATAGCCTTCGGGATTCGGCTGGCCAAAGTTGCGATGCACGCGCTGCTTGGTGTCGCGGCCCTTCTGCGTGCCTAGCACGCCGACTTCGCGCCCCCTGAAGCGCGCCATGCCGCAAACCATAGCGGCATCGTCAGCGAATCCGCGGTCGCCGTGGATCTCGCTGAACTCAGGAAAGATGCGCTCAACGTAGTCCAGCGGATAGGGTCGCATCGGATGTCGCGCCATTTCCGTGCGCTCCCAGGGCGTCAGTTTGCCCGAAACCTGGCGGCGCAAGGCTTCGACACGCTGGTGCAGCCCCTCCAGTAGCTGAAGGGCCTCCTGATTGTCTCCGGCAGCACCCTGCAATTGCTCGATCTGCTGCTCGATTTTCTGAAGCTCAGCTTGCGGGTTGGTAGCGGTATCCATGAGCAATGGTATTGTCGCCGCGCTAATCGATGATGCGCACGCTGCCGCGGCCGCAGAGTTCCTCTACGCAATTGATGAACCCGCGATCCGGCAACACATTATAGCCTTCCGCCTCCATCACCACCGTGAAATCGCCTTTGCGCTCGAGATCGAACAGCACCTTTGCCTCGCCCTTGCGCTCGCTGCAAATGGAGAACAGCGCGTCGATCGTTCCCTTTGACGCTGACTCAAGTGGAATCTTGATGCGAAGGCTGCGCGGCAGTTTCGGCTGCGCTTCTTCCAACGGTGTGATGTCGCTGATCATCAGCTTCGGGTTCGAGCCCTCCTCGAGGCGTACGCTTCCCTTCACCAGGACCGGCACGTCCAGTCTCAGCTTTTCCGACAGCCTCTTGAACGAGTCCGAGAAGCACAGAATATCGACTGAGCCGATCATGTCTTCCAGTCGGCCCTGCGCGTAGAGGTCACCTTTTTTCGACTTCGACATTCGCACTGCCTTCAATATTCCGCCAACGCACACCTCGTCGCGCCCCGTGGACGACTTCAATTGGCCGAGATCTTCGGTCGTCAGCGCGCTGAAGTCGAGCAGTTTGTCGCGATACTTCTCCAGCGGGTGCCCGGTAATGTAAAAGCCCAGGATTTCCTTCTCGGAGGCGAGTCGCTGATGCTCATCCCACTCTGGTACGTCGGGCAGCGGCTTTTCCACCGGCGCCGCCACTTCCTCCGCGAACACACCGAACAGCCCATGCTGTCCCATCGCGGCGTCGCGCTGCGTCTTCTGCGCCTGTTCCATCGCTGTATCGACGACCGCCATGAGCTGTGCGCGGCGGCCCAGTGCATCCATTGCACCGGCCTTGATGAGCGACTCGATCACCCGCTTGTTCAGCAGCCGCAGGTCCACCTTCTCGCAGAACTGAAAGATCGACTTGAATGCGCCCAGTTCTTTGCGCGCCGCCACGATCGACTCAATCGCATTGTGGCCGACGTTCTTTACGGCGGAGAGTCCGAACCGAATCGCTTCCCCATGCGGCGTGAAATTCGCCTCGCTCACATTCACATCCGGCGGCTCCACCGCAATTCCCATCTCACGGCATTCGTTGATGTACTTCACCACGTCGTCAATGCTGCCCGAAACCGACGTCAGCAGCGCCGCCATGAACTCCACCGGATAATGCGTCTTCAAATAAGCCGTCTGAT
>Ga0335069_10013577_pt1 | contig 11430 bp, 6 predicted proteins | sample Lox_Sample_11_FD_206714 | JGI IMG/M metagenome (GOLD analysis project Ga0335069, IMG submission 206714) | Soil microbial communities from Loxahatchee National Wildlife Refuge, Florida, United States - Lox_Sample_1.1 | ecosystem: Environmental > Terrestrial > Soil > Wetlands | place: USA: Florida... | reverse complement strand
ACCTGGCAGGCTCACTTTAGCCACACCACGGGATTCTGCGCCATTCCCGCAACCTGGCCCACCACCTTCCCGCCCATCATTCAGCGCACCGACATGGTATTCGTCAACGGCACGCCCCTTACCCAGGTGATAGCGTCCAACCAGTTGACGCCGGGTACGTTTTTCTTCAGCGATGGCTACCAGATGCTCCACATCGCGCCGCCTTCCGGAACGAATATGAGTACTGCCGTCGTCGAGGCCGCGAATCGGTCTACGACCCTCTCCCTGGTCAACCGTACGAACGTGGTTCTTCGTGGTCTGGTCTTCCGGCACGCCGCCAACTGCCTGAACACGGCCGGGGCCAGCGTCTTTGGCAGTTCAAACGTCCTCGTCGATTCGGTGCAGGCCCTCTGGAATAACTGGGGTGGGCTCGGCGTCTATACGTCGAATAACTTCACCGTGCAGAATTCGGTCGCCAGCTACAATGGCGGCGCCGGGATCCTCGGCGACCAGGATACAAACGCTCTCTATAGCTTCAATGAAACCGATTACAACAACTGGCGAGGCGCCCAGGGAGCCTTCTACGACTGGGCCATGGGCGGCACCAAGCTGTTCCAGATGCGCAATGCTACGGTGCAGAACCACTTTTCCTATAACAACTACGCCGAGGGATTGTGGTTCGATACTGACAACCAGAACGTCACAATCAACAACGATACGCTCGTAGGCAACGTGATGGCGGGCCTACAGATCGAGCGCGATGAAGGCCCCGTCACCGTCCAGAACAGCCATTTTTGTACAAGCGGGCAGGGAATCAACGTGCTCACCTCCGCCAACCTGACGATCCAGAACAACACGTTCTATAACAACAGCGGAACAAACAAGTACCAGGCGGAAATCTTCGTCGGCGGTCAAGCGGGCGGCAAGATTATCAACGACTACATCACCGGACAGGCCTATGACTTGTTCACGACCAGCATGGTCCTCAACGGAAACACCTTCCAGAACGCGTCGTCGGGGCAACTGGTCTTCGGAACATATCTGACCGGATCCGACTGGACACAGTTTGCGTCTACCCTGAACGCAGGCAACAACACATGGTACGATCCGGCTACCTCGAACTCTTTCAAGATTACCAACGGGAAGATCGTAAACCTGGCCGGATGGCAGAATGCTGTGCAGAACGACTTCACTTCAGTCTGGCAACAGCCTGCACCATCTCCTGCCAGCTACTGCACAATACCGACTCCGTCGTTTTCGGATTTCCGGGTGACAGTGGACAGCGGTACCTACGCGATGTCGGCAGCCAAGGCGGTGGCATCCGTACGCGTTGACTCTTTCGGTTACGGTACGGTCAACCTTCAGGTGTCCGGCCTGCCAAGCGGCGTCACGGCGAACTTCAGCCAATCGAGCCTTGTCAGCGGCGTAGTCACACTTACTTTCGCGGCCGCATCGAACGCCCAAACCCAGACGGTGCCTGTGACGCTCTGGGGCATCAGCGGCTCGCGCGTCCATAGCGTGACCTTCTATCTCAGCGTAAGTCCAAAATAGTTTTTATCTTAGAGTAGTGCGACCGGGCTCCATATCTTAGCGTTTGGGCAACCTAAATTAGAGTAAGCTGGGCAGCCCGAGTAGATCGGGCGCTTGAAAAGGGTAAAGGCCTGCGGAGCCATCCAGCTTCGCAGGCCGTTTTGCACTGGGAAGGCTGCAGACCTTCGAACTCTTTTTGCGCTATTCTGTTCGACACGCGTGGACTGGGCCGTCCACGACCAGCCTGCGCCATTGGAGTGGTCCGCGACGCCCGTTCAGTCCGGAGTATCCCATGCCTGACTTTGTGTTGAACATCAATGACGCGCGTTTCCCGGTTACGGCTCCCGGAGACGAGACGCTTCTTTCGGTCTTGCGCAATCGGCTTGGCCTCACAGGCACCAAGTATGGATGCGGCGAAGGCCAATGCGGGGCCTGCACGGTATGGATCGATGGCGCCCCGGCGCCCTCCTGCAGCCTGCCGATGATGAGCGTGGCGAACGCACAGATCACCACCATTGAAGGTCTGGAGCGGCATGGCGTCCTCACGCCCGTGCAGCAGGCCTTCCTCGATGAAGGAGCGTTTCAGTGCGGCTACTGCACCTCCGGCATGATCATGAGCGCGACCGCCCTCCTCCGCGACACGCATCATCATCCCGGTGACGATCAGATCACTGCCTACATGAACGCCAATGTCTGCCGCTGTGGCACATATCCGCGCGTCCTTGCCGCCATCAAGCGCGCCGCACAAATGTCCGCATCGAACACGGGAGGTGCGTAATGAATTCCTTCGAGTTCTCTCTCCTGGATCCCGTGCTCGAGACCGAACACTCAACCAACTCCGTACAATTCGATCGCCGCGACTTTTTCAGACTCCTTGGAGGAGGTCTTCTGGTGTGCCTGGCGCCGGCCGCCGCGCTCTCGCAGGAGTCCGGCAGGGGCGGTGGCGGCTGGGGCAGCCACGAACTTCCCAAAGACCTCAGCGCCTGGATCCACATCGACGCCGACGGCAAGGTCAAGGTCTTCACAGGCAAAGTTGAGGTTGGTCAGAACATCCGCACCTCCCTTGCCCAGCAGGTGGCCGAAGAACTTCGCGTTCGGTTCGATTCCGTCACCATGATCATGGGCGACACAGATCTCGTGCCCTGGGACATGGGAACGTTCGGCTCCCGCACCACGCCCACCATGGGCCCGCAGCTTCGCACCATGGCGGCCGCTGCCCGCGAGACGCTCATCGAGATGGCCGCCGAGCGTTGGCACATCGACAAAGCCGCTCTCACCTGTGACGACTGCAAGGTCGTCGATCCCAAAACGGCGCGCACCATCTCCTACGGCGAACTCACCCGCGGCGAGAAGCTCGTCAAGAACGTCACGGGCGAAGAGCATCTCACGCCCGCGACGCAATGGAAGATCGCCGGAACTCCAGTTCCCAAGGCCGAAGGCCGCGACTTCGTGACCGGCAAACACAAATTCCCCTCCGACATCAGTCGGCCCGGAATGTTGTACGGAGCCGTGCTCAGGCCCGACGGCTTCAACGCGACACTTACTTCCATTGACACGACCGGCGTGGAAAAAATCGCAGGCGCCAAACTGGTCAGCGACAGCGATTTCATCGGCGTCGTGGGGCCCGACGCTATCACCGCGCGTAAGGCCATCGCTGCCATCGAGGCGCGTTGGAAGATCCCCGAGCAGCCATCCAACAAAGGCCTGTTCGAATACCTCAAGAACAATCCCGAGCCCGGCGGCGACAGCGCGCCGCAGCATGTATCCGGCAACGTGGCCGACGCCCTCGCTTCGGCCGACATCAAGCTCGAAGATCATTACACCGTCGAGTACATCGCTCACGCGCCGCTCGAGCCTCGCGCCGCGGTGGCCGAGTGGGTAGGCGAAAAGCTTACCGTCTGGACCGGCACCCAGCGCCCCTTCGGCGTTCGCGACGAACTGATGCAGGCGTTCCACCTGCCAGTCTCGCAGGTCCGCGTCATCCAGCCCGACATGGGCTCAGGCTTCGGCGGGAAGCATACCGGCGAAGCCGCCATCGAAGCTGCCCGCCTCGCCAAAGCTGTGGGCAAGCCGGTGAAAGTCGTCTGGACGCGCCAGGACGAGTTCACCTGGGCCTATCTCCGCCCGGCGGGTCTCATCGAAATCCGTGCGGGCCTCAAACGCGATGGCACGCTCGTTGCATGGGAGTATCACAACTACAACTCCGGTCCCGCCGCGATTGGGACCTATTACGACGTTCCCAACCAACTCATCCAGTTCCACCCGTCGAAGTCGCCGCTGCGGCAAGGCTCCTACCGCGGGCTCGCCTCCACCGCCAATCATTTCGCGCGCGAGTCGCACACGGATGCGCTCGCCCACGCTGCCAACATGGACCCGCTCGAGTTCCGGCTCAAAAACCTGACCGATCCCCGCCTGCGCGCCGTGCTCCAGGCTGCGGCAGACAAATTCATCTGGGCTCAGGCGAAATCGTCACCCACTTGCGGGAACGGCATTGCCTGTGGTTTCGACAAGGGAGGCTACGTGGCTACCTGCGCCGAAGTGGCGATTGATCCGGCCACGAAAAAGGTTCGCATCCGCCGGGTCGTGCAGGCCTGGGAATGTGGGGCGATCATTAATCCCGACGGCCTGAAGAACCAGCTCACGGGCGCCATCGTACAGGGCATCGGCGGCGCGCTGTTCGAGAGGATTCTTTTCTCGAATGGGAAGATCGAAAACGCGCATTTCGCCCAATACCGTGTGCCGCGTTTCAGCGACACTCCGCAGATCGAGATTGTGCTGCTCGACCGCAAGGACCTGCCGTCGGCCGGCGCCGGGGAAACCGGCCTCGTCGGCCTCGCGCCTGCGGTGGGCAACGCCATTTTCGCGGCCACCGGCAATCGGCCCCGCGGCATGCCCATGGCGCCCGACAACAGCTAAGCGCTTTTCTTGCCGGAAACCAAGGATGTCCCATTTCTGCGGGGTTCCATCGAGAAGGGCCATGAAGCCGAGCCCGAGTTGCGGTCTGCGGACGGGTCTGTAATGTGATTGACTGGAGAGGAACTCAAGCGGGGAGAACATGTTGGGACGGAGCAGGCGGGATTTTTTGCAAGCGTCGGGACTGGCGGCACTGGGAACGGCTTTTGTTGATGCAAAAGCGCAGGCGCAACAGGGCGAGCGGCAGGAAGAGACCGGACGCGGCTCCGCCAAAGCCGGAACTCCGAACGACCTGGCGGAACTCATCAACCTTCTTCAAGGTACAGATTCCACCTATTATTTCTCACGCGGCAATACACTGCCCATCGCAGCCATGCCCTTTGGCATGGCCCATTGGACGCTGCAATCGCGAAGCGGTACTCCGTGGATGTTCCAACCGGGTGACCGGCGCATTCAGGGTTTTCGCTGTACCCATCAGCTTAGTCCGTGGCTGTCGGACTACGGGCACGCGGTGTTTCTGCCCTTCTCAGGAGAACCAAAACCCGATCCGGATGCGCGCTCGTCCTCGTATCGGCCCGAGGAAGCGCAGCTTTTGCCTTATTCGCTGCGCCTCAAGTTGCTCCGGTACCAGGCAGACGTGGAACTTGTGCCTACTGAACGTTGCTGCATCATCACGGCCAAATTCGCGGATGCTGGTTCGTGCGGGTTGCTCCTTGAAATTCCCGGGAAGAGCGGCGCAGTGGAGCCCGACGCTTCGCGCAAGGTCGTGCGATTTGAATCTCGCGCGAATGCGGGAGGAGTGCCCGAGACCTTCGCAACATATTACGTGGTACAGTTTGCCGAGCCGTGGCAGAACTTCGAGGTGCGCGAATCACGCAGCAACCGTGTGGGAGTCGTTTGCTTTCAAGGCGGTGGGAACCGTCCGCTGGATGCGAGGATTGCCACTTCCTTCATTTCATTTGAGCAGGCATCGAGGAACCTGCAACTGGAACTTGGCGACCGGTCACCTGCCGAATTGCGCGCAAGGGGCAGGGAGACATGGAACACGGCGCTGGCACGGATCGCGATTGAGGGCGCAACGGAAGAACAACGGCGCACGTTTTACTCCTGTCTCTATCGGGCGCTGCTGTTCCCGCGCGTGTGGCACGAGCCGGATGGGGATGGAAATCCAAGCCATTTCAGCGCGTTCAATGGCAAGGTGATGCCCGGAGTAATGTATGCCGATCACGGGTACTGGGACGTCTATCGGGCCTGGTACCCCTTCATGTCACTGGTGTATCCCGAGCGATTGGGCGAAATCCTCGCGGCGTGGGTCAATGCGTACCGCGAAGGAGGATGGATGCCGCAATTTCCCGCGCCCGGCTATCGCGCGTGCATGTCAGGGAGCCTGATCGACTCGTTGTTCGCGGACGCCGTTGTGAAGAATATCGCAGGGTTCGATCGCGAAGAGGCCTACGAAGGACTGCGCAAGCACGCCATGCAGCCGGGGGATCCGAATCGCGGCTACGGGCGGCAGGGAATCGAGTACTACCTGAAGCTGGGCTACATTCCCGCCCGCGTAAGCCAGTCGGTGGCCGAAACCGCCGATGCCGCCTATGGCGATTTCTGCATTGCGCAAATCGCAGCCAAACTGGGTAAGCGCGAGGATGCGGAGTTGTTCCTGAAGCGCTCCAAGAACTGGCGCAAGATTTTTGATCCGCAGACGCGCTTCTTCCGCGGCAGGAAGGAGGATGGTTCCTGGCTTGAGCCTTTCGATCCATTCACCTGGGGCAGTCCTTACGAAGAAGGCGCCGCATGGCAGCATCGGTGGAACGTTCCTCACGATGGGCCGGGACTTGTTGCGGCTCTCGGCGGCCAGCAGGCTGCGGTGGCGGCACTGGAGGAAATGCTCACGCTTCCGCCTAGATTCAACGTAGGCGTATACGGACAGGAAATCCATGAGATGTCCGAGATGGCCGCGCTTCCGTTCGGGCAATACATGCACAATAACCAGCCCGTGCACCATGTTCTCTACCTGTTTGCGGCGGCCGGACGGCCCGATCGCACCCAGTACTGGGTGAGACGCGTGTTGAACGAAGCCTATTCTCCCAGGGATTTCTGCGGCGATGAAGATACCGGGTCGATGGCTGCCTGGTACATTTTGAGTGCGCTGGGCTTTTATCCGCTCTGTCCGGGGAAGCCGGAGTACACGCTGGGCGCCCCGCTGTTTCCGCATGCCACGATTCACGCCGGCAGCGGAGCCAGGATCGTGATCGAAGCGCCAGGGAATGGGCCGGGGACACCGTATGCTGCTCGCGTGCTGGTGAATGAAGCCGAACATCGCTCCACGAGCATTGAGCACAGGACGCTGGCGCGCGGCGCTCGCCTGCGATTCAAGATGCAGGAATCCACTGCGCAGGCGTGACATTCTTGTAGATGACGTATGGGCGCGGATGGTCCCGGTCTCTGAACCGGGACCTCGCTATATGCCTCTTACAGGATGGAGGATGAAGGTTGGCAACGCGACGGCCTTCCTATTTTGCCAATACGGCTTTCTTTTCTACCCGCCTCCACATTGTTTCCATCTGTTCCAGCGAACGGCCTTTTGTTTCCGGCACAATTCTCCACATGAACAGGGCGGCGAAAACACTCATTACGCCGTAAATCCAATACGCGAATCCATGCTTGAAATGGTCCACCAGGTAAGGGTTCTTATCGAGAATGGGAAACGTCCAGCTGACGAGATAGTTGGCGATCCACTGTGCCGCCACGGCCAGGGCCATGGCCTTGCCGCGAATTTGGTTGGGGAAAATCTCGCTCAACAGCACCCAGGTCACCGGGCCCCAGGAAACGGCAAAGCCGGCGGTGTATGCCAACATGCTTAGCAACGCGACGATCCCCTTGCCGCCCAGCCAGAAGTCGGTACCCAGGCAAATCATGCTCACCGCCATCACCAGCGCTCCGATGATCTGCAGCGGCCTGCGGCCGAATCGGTCCACGGTGAAAATGGCAACCACGGTGAAAGTTAGATTGACCGCGCCGACAATGATCGTCTGGAACAGCGAGGCATTGGTGGAAAAGCCCATGCCCTTGAAAATGTCCGTCGCGTAGTAGAGCACGACGTTGATGCCCACGAATTGTTGGAAAACCGACAGCATGAGGCCGATGAAAATGACAAGCACGCCAAAGGAAAACAACTTGCCGGAGTGATGTTCGCTGAGCGAGGCGCGGATTTCGGAAAGCTCCCTTTCGCCTTCCTCCGCCGTCACCAGCTTGGCCAGAACCGCGCGCGCTCCCCTCTCATTTCCCTTCAGCATCAGGTAACGCGGGGTCTCAGGCACAAAAAACAGGAGGATCAGGAAAAGGCCCGCGGGAATGCTCCCGGAAAGGAACATGTAGCGCCAGCCGATGGAATTGAGCCAGGCATCGCCGCTGCCGGCTTTGGAGATTCCGAAGTTAACGAAGTAAATCACAAGCATGCCGAAGATGATGGCGAACTGGTTCCACGCCACCAGGTTTCCCCGGACTTTGGGCGGAGCAATCTCCGCGATATACATCGGCGACAACATGGACGCCAATCCCACGCCTATGCCGCCCAGGATGCGGTAAAAGACGAAATGTGCCATGTACCCGGGTCCGCCGTGGCCGATGGGGGCGAACGGAAATTCCGGCGCGGAGGCGCCCACGGCAGAAACCAGGAAAAGCATGGCGGCGATGATCAATCCGCGCTTGCGGCCGACGTTGGTGCTCACCCAGCCGCCGATCAGCCCGCCGATAATGCAACCGATCAGCGCGCTTGAAACCACAAAGCCGAGCAGCGAGTTTGCGGCATTGGCCTGGGCCGGGTTGGCCAGATCGGCAAATCGCGGATCGATGAAATAGGCCTTCAGACTGCCCACCGCGCCGTTGATGACGGCCGTGTCATATCCGAAAAGCAATCCGCCGAGGGTGGCGATCAGGGTCAACAAAACGACGTACGGATTCAATCTCGACATAAAGTCCTTTGAGACGCGGAACAGGTAAGTGTACTCCTCGACCCAGAGCCTTTAGAACTCGCGTGTTAGCATGGGGGCCATCGCCACACTCCGAGGGCAACTCATGGTGCGAAACTCGAGTCGAGGATTTCTCGTCCTATTGTTTCCGGTCATGATGTGGTGTTTTGGGGCCGGTTTGCAAGTTACGTCAGCGCAGACGAAGCAGTCCCGGGTCGCGGGTGAATATATCGGCATTCTGGGCGGCAGGCTGCACCTGAAATTGCACATCCAGGTCGATGCCTCCGGGACCATGAGCGGCACACTCGACAGTATTGATCAGGGGGCAATGGGGCTCGCTGGTGCTGACTTCCGGCTCGAGGGAAATGCTCTGAGCTTTACGGTTCCCGTCGTCCATGGATCGTGGAAAGGCACGGGGAGCGAGGATGGAAACACGCTGACCGGCGCCTGGGACCAGGGAACTCCCATGCCGCTGACGTTCCACCGCGATACCTTCATCCCGGCAGCCAAACCCTCTGCCGTCGATGGAGTCTGGCTGGGCACGCTCAAGCCCGGCGGCAACGAGCTGCGGATACAGCTACAGGTCAAGAGCGATCGGCAGGGAAACGAGTTCTGCACTCTGGACAGCCTCGACCAGCAAGCCATGGGCCTTGAATGCGCCAAGGTGAAATTCACGGGCATGAGCTTCACCTTCGATGTGCCATCAGTTCACGGGCATTACGAGGGCAAGCTGGCGGCGGACGGGAATTCGCTGACCGGTTCGTGGAGTCAGGGCACTCCTTTGCCGCTCGACTTCAGCCGCCAGGCAAAAGCTCTGGAGCTTCCGCCGGTCGCTCCTCCGGTCTACGAGTCGGCGGAGCCGCCCGTATCGGCCGAGGACATGGAACGGGTGATGCAACGGGACTTGGGGACGGCCCTCAAGAACGGCAGATTCGCGCCCGGAACAGGAGTCGGAGTTTCGATCGGCGTGGTCACCCACGGTAAGTTTTGTGTCTTCAGCCTCGGAGCCGCTTATCCCGACTCAATCTTCGAGATCGGGTCCATCACTAAGACGTTCACCGGCCTGATCCTGGCGCAAATGGTTCAGCAGGGCACCGTAAAGTACGAGGACCCGGTCCGCGAACTGCTGCCCGCCGGAACCATATCCAAACCGACCGGTTCAGAAATCACTCTGCTTGACCTGGCGACCCAACACTCAGGATTGCCGCGCATGCCCGACAACTTCGCTCCGGCGAATAAAGCAAATCCGTATGCCGACTACGATGCACCCAGACTCTACGCGTTCCTTCGCAAGCAGGGTGTGGGAAAAACCGGGCAGCCAGCGTATCTCTACAGCAACGTGGGTTACGGACTGCTCGGGCAGGTTCTCGCTGTCCGCTCAGGGATGAAGTATCCGGACCTGTTAAAGAAGGAAGTCAGTGACCCTTTGAACCTGGTAGACACAACCGTAATTCTGTCGGCCGCGCAGCAGGCACGGTTCATGCAGGGCCACGATGGAGACGGCAACGGGGCGCATGCCTGGGACCTCGATGCCCTTGCCGGCGCCGGCGCCATCCGTTCCACCGCCGTCGACATGGTCGCATATCTCGAAGCGAACCTCCACCCGGATGTTCTCAAACTGATGTCGTCATCGCGAGAGGCCAGGACGCTGCCTGCCGCCATCAAGGACTCGCATGAACTGCGTGCCGACGCAATGGGAGGACAGAAGATTGGTCTCGCCTGGAACTACATACCGGAGACAGGCACGTACTGGCACAACGGAGCGACCGGCGGATACAGCTCATACGCTTTCTTCAACCCCAAAGCGGACTACGCGGGTGTGGTGTTGCTCAATGAGACCATTGGCGAAATGGGGAGCTTCGCCGATCGCATCGGCGAGCACATCGGTGAGCGCCTGGCAGGCACGCCGGCGATCGATCTTACGAAATGAATCGTCGGAGCAACTCGGATACACTCGACGCGTGCAGTCCGTTAAGCACGGCACCAACCCTTTTCCTACTTTTCAATAACGCCACATGCGATTCGATCGCCGGAGTTCCCGGACGGATCGGACATGAGGTCATCAGCCTTGGCGTGGATGACCAGGGACGTGCCACCCTCATGAAACAGCGAATTGGTGCCATCGCCGAGCGTAGCCCCTTCAACGATGAACGTGGCTTTGGCCTTGCCGCTCCGATCCACAACGAGATTCGCCAGGTCGCCGACATGGGGATGCGGATCCTGTGCATTGTGGATTCCGTGATGCGCGTTGGTGGGGTTGAAGTGGCCGCCGGCCGACGTGAACGCCGGCGCTTCGCACCTGCCCACGTTGTGAATGTGAATGCCGTGCTCGCCGGGTGTCAGTTCCGAGACGGTAACGACAACCTTGACACCCTTGGGAGCGGGAGTGAATTTTGCAGTCCCGATCTTTGCGCCTTGCGCATTCGTGATGTCGGCGTGAGCGGACTTAACGGCGTTGTCGGCAGCTGCGGCAATGGCTGCAGCGGAAAGAATCAGCAGGGGGAAGGTCAGAATCTTCGGGCGCACAGGCATTTCCTCCGTGATGGACGTTGGTCAGGTCAATACGAAGCAATTATCGCAAGTGAGGGGTACCGGAAGGGCGTCTTGATCGCCGCAATTTTGAGAAAAGTAGAGGATGCGCTCAATGAGACGCTGCCGTCTTCGATCTTCAGGACGGGGCCCCGGTTTTACTTCGTTTCAGTCTCCGAGTCCCAAAAATGAGGGTCTTGGGCGTTTTTGCGGATGAGCCGCGCTCACGGCTGAAAGGCGGTCGAGGGGACCGTCACGGAGCCCAGCCGTCCCGAGTTCACATCCACCACCACCACGCGCAGAGAGCCGCCGGCCAACTTCGAGTCGACGCGTTCGTCAAACGTGAGGCCCTCGTTCATTGCATGCTGGTAGGTGCCGGGCTTTAGTCGCAGTCCAACGGTCTGCCCGGTCACCCTGGCATGCTGTCCGGCCGCATCGCGCTGCACGAGGAAGATATCGAGCTTGCCGGTCCAGAGCGGGTTCTGTTGAGTGTCTTGCTTGGCGAGAT
>Ga0335069_10013576_pt1 | contig 11430 bp, 8 predicted proteins | sample Lox_Sample_11_FD_206714 | JGI IMG/M metagenome (GOLD analysis project Ga0335069, IMG submission 206714) | Soil microbial communities from Loxahatchee National Wildlife Refuge, Florida, United States - Lox_Sample_1.1 | ecosystem: Environmental > Terrestrial > Soil > Wetlands | place: USA: Florida... | reverse complement strand
GTCCAAGGCCATCGTCAGCGTGGATGCGCGCCTCGTGGACATTGATACCGCGGAAATCCTCGGCGTCGCCGATGGCAAGGGCGAATCATCGCGCGAGAGCACTTCCCTGCTGGGCGGAGGCGGCAACTGGCATGGCTTCGGCGGCGGCAACGTGGACTTCGGCGCCAGCGACTTCCAGGAGACCATCATCGGTGAGGCGGTCAAGAAGGCCATGGAACAATTGAGCGCCGGCATCATCGCCGATGCGCCCAAGCTGCAGGCGCGGACCATCAACGTGCAAGGCATGGTCGCCTTCATCGACGCCAATGGGGTGGTGGTCAACGTGGGCAAGAAGGCCGGACTGAAGCCCGGAGACACGCTCGCGGTGGAGCGGGTCACGCGCGAGATCAAGGATCCGAGCACTGGCGCGGTCATCCGCCGCATGACCAGTCAACTGGGCACCATCCAGATTACCGACGTGGACGACGGTTCGGGCGTGGCCAAGGTCCTCACCGGCAGCGGCTTCAAAGTCGGAGACATGGTGAAGACTGTCACCCAGTGAGCGGTGGGCGGGTGCTCGTGGCGGAGGAAGATTTTCGGGGCTGGCTGCGGCCAGCCCTCTTTCTTAGTGCGGACCGGCAGCGACTCCCGAAAAAGAGAACCGCCCGAAAGGACTGCCGAACCGCCCCCACCGCGAGAAGAAAAACCCGTTGCGTCCAAAACGCCAGCCGGAACCGAACCAGGACCGATTCGAGTAGCCATACGAGTAAGGATCCATGTAGGCGTACACGGTCGTGTTCGGGTAGGGCGAGCGGGCGTATCCGCCTACCGGGTGACCGGTAAGGATGGCCACATCATTGGGATCGAGCGGATGGCCTGGCTTGGGTGCCGGCTGCAACCATTGGGCTTGTGGCGCTGGTTCCGCTTCAGACTGTGACGCGGATTGTTCCCACGGCGCCTGCGGCTCGGGCGGCTTCTGAGTGCATTCCTGTCCCAGGGCCGCAAAAGGCGCAAGGCAAACGAGCAACAAAACGAGTAATGACAGGAAGGCTGTCCTCATGTTCCCCTCCCCGTAGCGCTTCGTAGATTCTAGCACCGAATGCCGGCTGCCGAGCGTCGCCGCGGCCCCGTTCAGCTCGCCTCAGGGATGAAGGCGCTACTGCTCGTCACGCCGGCGACGGTCGCCAGCGTGGTGGTGACCAGAAAGCCGTTGTAGACCATGGAGAGTTCCCGCCACACCCGGTGCGCACTGCACGGCGTCTCGTCCGAGCACGGCCGGTTGTTGAGCAGGCAGGTGGGCTTGGCCTTTGATCCCTCAAACAACTCCACGACGTCGATGAGGTATATATGGTCTGCCGGCTTGTTGAGGCGGTAGCCGCCACCGGCGCCACGCGTGGACCGCAGAAATCCGGCATTGCGCAGCGCGAGCAGCACTTTCGACAGGTAATTGCGCGGGACGAGCGTGGCATCGGCCAAGTCCTGGCTCAGGACAGTGGTCCCGGACGGAAGACCCGCGATGTGGATCAGTGCCCGGAGGGCGTATTGGGAGGTAGTCGAAATCATATCTTTATCTCTGGATGTGCAAGTGTTTTGTAGCTGCTAAAAGGCGCCCCTAACAGTGACCTGGGTCACACAAGTAAGTGACGGTGGCAGCCCCACGGCAACGCCGCTGTGAGCACAGACCACCGGTGTGTGACCGCGATCACATCCAGGCCCCCAGCCGTCCGTTTACCCTGCTGTCGTCTTCCAGGGCCTTTCGAACGAAACGTAACCGGCAGGCGGCGCTCCCCCAGCCTCCGCCCCAGCAAGCCGAAGGCGGGTTTGCCGGGGATTCCGGCCTGGCGCGAACGTCTGCGCTTGAACCGCACATGAGCGTCAACATCGGCTTGGACATCGGGGCGGTCAGCCTCAAGCTGGCGGCCATCGGCACACCCGGCGACACCGGGCTGTTTCAATCACTGGCACGCGAGAAGGACGCTAGCTTCTTCCCCGGGCACTTCCCTGTTGCCAGCGCCTGGGCGGAACGTCAACTGGTACTCTCGCGCTATCGCCGCATTCAGGGCAGCCCCATCCAGTCCACCTTCGACCTGCTCAAGGAGTTCTACGAATGCGTCCCGGAGCAGGCGGTGGAAGGCATCCGCGTGACCGGCTCCGGCAGCCAGCTCATCGCCAGGATCTTGGGCATTTATTTTGAGAACGAGTTCCGAGCCGTCGCCAAGGGAGTGCGCGTCTTCTATCCCGAGGTGCGGACCGTCTTCGAGATGGGCGGCGAAGCTTCCAAGTACCTGCACCTGGAGCCGGCGGAGGAATCGAAGTACCTGGGAATCGTGGACTACTCAGCCAGCGGCGATTGCGCCGCCGGCACCGGTTCGTTCATCGACCAGCAGGCTTCGCGGCTGCTGTATGCGGTGGACGAAGTGGGCCAAGCTGCGGCCTCGGCCAGTTGCGCGGCGCGGATCGCGGGCCGCTGCTCGGTGTTCGCCAAGAGCGACATGATCCACGCCCAGCAGAAGGGCTATACCACCGAGCAGATCCTGCGTGGCCTGTGCGACGCGGTGGCGCGCAACTTCAAGTCCAGCATCGTCAAGGGCCGCGAGGTTGCGCCGCCGGTGGCCTTCATCGGCGCGGTGGCGCTGAACCAGGGTGTTCGCAACGCGCTGCGCGAAGTCTTCAAGCTCGAGGAGTCGCAGTTTTTTGTGCCCGAGCTGCACGCCTGGATGGGGGCCGTGGGCGCCGCGCTGTTCGAGGCTGAGGAGACGCGCAAGCGCTCGTTCAAGCGCATCCATCAGTTGCAGCAGCACGCCTCCGCAAAGCGCAGCTTCGCCTGCGCCGACCCGCTCCTGATGGACCAGGTGGTGCTGCTGCGCGATCGCATGGATGACACCCGCAAGCTCGCGCCGGGCGAGACCGTCGACGCCTATCTGGGGATCGACGTCGGCTCGGTCAGCACCAACCTGGTGGCCATCGATGCCTCCGGCAACGTGCTGCATGAAATCTACCTACGAACCCAGGGCCGTCCGATCGAAGTGGTAAACCAGGGCCTGGCGGAGATCGAAGCCGTGCTGGGGCCGCAGCTTCGCATCCGCGGCGTCGGGACTACGGGCTCCGGCCGGGAGTTGATCGGCGAGTTGGTGGGCGCCGATACCGTCAGCGACGAGATCACTGCGCACAAAACCGGCGCCATGCACGTCTGCCAGCGGCTGAACATGGAGCTGGTGGACACCATCTTCGAGATCGGCGGGCAAGACTCGAAATTCATCAGCATCGATCGCGGCGTGGTCGTCGACTTCACCATGAACGAGGCCTGCGCCGCTGGCACCGGCTCCTTCCTGGAAGAGCAGGCGGAAAAGCTAGGTGTGCAGATCAAGGGCGAGTTCGCGCGGCTGGCGCTCGAGTCACGCAGCCCGGCGCGCCTGGGCGAACGCTGCACCGTGTTCATGGAGCGCGACGTCACCGCCTTGCTGCTGAAGGGAGCAGAGGTCGGCGACCTGTGCGCCGGCCTGGCGTACTCGGTGGCTTTCAACTACCTGAACCGCGTGGTGCGAGGTCGCAGGATCGGCGGCGTGATCTACTTCCAGGGCGGCACGGCGTACAACGACGCGGTAGCGGCGGCGTTCTCGCAGATCCTGGGCAAGCGCATCATCGTCCCGCCGCACAACGGCGTGATCGGCGCCATCGGCATGGCGCTGATCGCGCGCGACCGCATGCAGGACTTGCACCCCGGCCAGCCCAGCATGTTCCGCGGCTACGACCTGAACAAGGTGGATTACGCAACCCGCGAGTTCGTCTGCCACGCCTGCTCCAATTACTGCGACATGAAGGAATTCACGATCGAAGGACAGCGCAGCTACTGGGGCGATAAGTGCTCGGACAAGTTCCGCAAGCGCGCCCGCACCGACCGCCAGCCGGTGATCGAAGACCTGATCGAGTATCGCGAAAAGCTGCTCGAAGAAGTCTTGCGGCCGCCCACGAGACGCGGCAAGAGAGTCGGCGTGCCCCGCACCATGTACTTCTACGATCGCTTCCCCTTCTGGTGCGCGTACCTCCAGGAGCTGGGATTCGAAGTGGTCGTTTCGCCGCGGACCGACGGGAAGATCGCGGCCACAGGCGACGAGCTGGCAATCGCGCAGCCCTGTTTCCCCATCATCGTTGCCCACGGACACGTGCAGGAGCTGGTGCGGCAGGAGGTGGATTACATCCTGCTTCCCAACATGATGGACTACGAGGCGCCGGCTTGGACTTCGGCGTCGCACCTCTGTCCGTGGAACCAGACGTTGCCCTACGTCATGCGCGCTGTGCCGCAATTGGAGGCGATGCGCGATCGTATCCTCGCTCCTACCGTCCATTTCCGTCTCGGACGCAGGAAGGTGGAAGAGGAGCTGGCGGCGTTTGCCAATGAGCTCCTGAAGGTTTCGCGGCGAGCCAGCAATCGGGCCGTGATGGCCGCCTATGCGGCGCAGGGAGCGTTCACCGACGCGGTGCTCGAAGCCGGCCGCGGCGCTCTCGCGCGTCTGGAGCAAAGCGGCGAGCCGGCGCTGGTGCTGGTCGGGCGCGCCTACAACATGTATGACCGCAGCATCAACTGCGACATCCCGCGCAAGCTGCGCGCGCTCTATGGCGCCAACGTGCTGCCCATGGATTTCCTCCCGCTCGACGATGAGGAGATCCTCGACGTAAATCCCAACATGTACTGGAACTCGGGCCGGCGGATTTTGGCGGCGGCGCGCATCACTCGCCGCTATCCCAACCTGCACGTGGTGTACATCTCCAACTTCAAGTGCGGGCCCGATTCTTACATCAAGTCGTTTATGAACGAGGCCGGCCGCAAGCCCGGGCTGGTGCTCCAGTTCGACGGCCATTCCAACGACGCGGGCTTCATCACCCGTTGCGAAGCCTATCTCGACAGCAAAGGATTTCTGCGATGTGCGCCATGCGCCACCAGCATGTAAGCCGCAAGATCGGCCCGGAGAATCCGCTGTACGGCAAAGTGGTTTACGTGCCGGCGATGTCGGAGGGACATCCCGAGGCGTTCGCCTCGGTGTTTCGCTGGCTGGGGGTGGAGGCCCATCCGACTCCCCCCTCGGACGCGCGTACTCGCGAACTGGGTGGCAAGTTCACAGCGGGCGATGAGTGCTATCCCGCCAAAGTCACGGTTGGAGACTTCCTGCGCATCATGGAACGGCCGGGCTTCGATCCTCATCGCACCGTCTTCTTTATGGCTGCCGCCGATGGTCCCTGCCGCTTTGGCCAATACGCGCCCTATCTGAAGAGATTGCTTTCCGAAGTTGGGCACGGCGAAGTGCAGATCCTTTCTCCCAGCAGCAAGAACGGCTACGCGGACATCGGCGACATCGCTACGCCGTTCATGCGCGCCGCGTGGCGGGCACTGGTTTGCGGTGACCTGCTGCAAAAAGCGCTGCTGCAAACGCGCCCGTACGAAGACTCGACCGGCGCCGCCGACCAGGTCTTCCAGGAATCGATCCGCGATCTGTGCCAGACCATGGAGGCCAGTTGCGCCGAGCCCGACTGCCAGTTGCGCGATCTGGTGGACTCGATGCGGCGCGCCCGCGAGCGCTTCCGTCGCCTGCCCGCGCATTATGATCCGGAGACGCCGCTCATCGGCGTGGTGGGCGAAATCTTCTGCCGCCTGAACACCTTCAGCAACGAAGACCTGGTGCGCAAGCTGGAAGGCTACGGCGCCGAGGCCTGGCTGAGCGACATCGCCGAGTGGATCGGCTACAGCAACCAGGAAGTCCGGCGCAAACTGCGGTTGTGCGGACAAGGATGGTCGCTGGAAATGCTGAAGGCCAGGCTCCGCGAGCACGTGCAGCACGGCGATGAGCATGCGCTGCGCGCGCCCTTCCGCGAGGACTGGGTTGGCTACGAGGAGCCGGAGATCGAGGAGATCCTGGAGCTGGGCGCTCCCTACCTGCCGCACCATGGCGTGGAGGGCGAGATGGTGCTTAGCGCCGGCAAAGCCGTGTACCTGGCCCGCCACGGCGCGGACGGCATCATCGACATCAGCCCCTTCACCTGCATGAACGGCATCGTGAGCGAGGCGGTGTATCCCAAGCTCAGCAAGGACTACGGCGGCATCCCCATCCGCAACTTCTACTTCGACGGCACGCAGTCCGACCTCGACCGCGATCTGGGAATCTACATGGAGCTGGCTCGCTCCTACCGCGCGAAGAAGCAGTACGTACGGCGTTATCCCGCGTACTTCAAGCTGCCGGCGGCGGCATGAGCCGGGCTGCAGCGGGCTCGCCTACCGGCTTACCGGCTGCTCGATAGAAGAGGTGGTGTTAGCCGGGGCGGCCGCGCTCGCCTGATGCGACCTGTATTCCTGCCATCCCCAGATACCCGCCAGGAGCAGCAGCACCGCAAGCAGGACCAGGAGCCGCGGACTGGCGTTCAGACGCACGGTCAGCCAGGGCTTTCGCCCCTCGCTCTGAGAGTCCGGCAAGGCGCGACCCGCGCCCGCCCGCTCTTTCGTCTCCAGAGAAGCGCGCCCGGGAATCGGCCCCTCGCATTTCTCGCAAGCGCTGCCGGCCTGCGGGTTCTCGTGCCCACAAACAGCGCAAATCACCTTGGCCGGCTGGGCAAGGGGCGGCGGTGTGGGAGGAATCAGGGGCGCGGGACTGCCAGTGCGCTGCGGCGGCGTCTTCAGCTCCCGTGACACCGGCGCGGCCGTGATGGCCGAGATCAGGTCAGCCATACGCCGCAGGGTGAGCACATCGCGGCCATCGAACGCGCGGGGAGCGGCATAGAAGACCTCCAGCAGTCCGCTGACATTGCCGCGCGCAAACAGCGGCACGATCACTGCAGAGCGAACGTTGATGGAGCGGCAGGCCTCGCGGTTCACCCGCGGATCCAGCTCCGTGTCCTCGCAACGGACGGTCACCCCGGTGCGCACGCATTCTCCGGAAAGTCCCGATTCCGGCCGCAGACCAGCGCCCACGCGCGGGGCAGCGCCGCTCGTGGCGCGGCACGTCATCCACCTGGAATCCCCCAGTACGATGGCGGCGCCGTCGGCGCGCGTGAGGCCGCGGGCGCGCTGAACAATGAGGGCGAGGGCAGCGTCACAGTCGAGGTTCTGGCTCGTGATCTCGCGCTGCAGCGCCGCAATTTCCGCCACCCTGCTCTCCGGTCCGAGCAGGGCCGGAGCGGCGGTTGCGGCAGTGGCCGGAGAGATCGGGCGCTCTTGCGGCGCCTTCAAACCCATCCATTCCTTCAGGCTCGCCGCCGCGGCTTCGGGAAGGTCGTGGAATCGGATACCGGCGCGCCCCGAGGCCTCGTCCACCCAGGCGACGGTCCCGCTGGCCTCGATCCGGGCAGCGGTGTCGGGCAACTCGAACTGTAGCGACGTGTCCGCGCCTGGCTTGATGCGGGCCAGCGCCTGCACCGCCATTCCCGACTCGCTGATGTCGACCATCAGGCCCGCGTCTTTCTTGTCGAGGTTGACGGTGACCAGCCGCCGACCCATGACGTTCCTGCGCACAGACGAGCGCCGCTCCTGAGAGGGCGCCGTCCCTGTTTCTTGCAGGGTTGGTGAAATCGACATTGAACAGTTACCTCCCTACTCCCACTTCACGCGCCACGTCGGGGCTGCGAGAATCGCAGCGGGTGCAGTGGTGCGCGCAGTCGCGCGCTTAAGCAGCCAGCCATCAAGGGAATTTCTTGGCCGCGGCGTCCCAGGGGGCGCTGTAGCCTGCGTCGCCGGCTCCCGACCCGGGCGGTGGCGCGGGCCGCGCGGGCGGAGCATAGGCGCTCGCCGTCGCCGGCCGCGAGTATGCAGGGTCGGCTTCGCTTGCTTCAGAAAGCAGGCGCGCTGCGACGCGCAATGCCTCCACTTCTCTCTGGAGCTGCTGCAAATCCAGTTCTTTCCTTCTGAGGACCTCGTTGATGTCTCTCATCGTGTATAGCCGTCCAGGCAGTGGCGTTCGGGGATGGCTCTGCAAGAAGGGGCGTGGCGGAGCCCCAGCGGACGAAGGGGGCAGGAAACGCGGACAAAACGAGGCTGGAGGAGTGCCAAAGACAACTCAACTTCTGAAAATAACCCTCTAGACCGCGTCGAAATCAAAATTTGCACCGTTTGAGCAAATCTTTACCCAGAAGAGAGGAATAGTAAAGCGGCAAAACTGTGGAAAAGTCGGGTGTGCGGAGACAGTCGCCAGACTGCGTTGACGGCCCCAGTTAGTGCGAGGGCCGGACACGTCATCGACGCGCTCGTGCGGTTCAGCGGCGCCGCCGCACGAGTGAGACAAAAAGTAACAATGCTCAGTTTCGGCAGCAATCATGCGGCCAAGACCAGCGTGTGCGTAACGTTACGAAACCTCAGCGGCCCTCCTGCCCTTCGGTAAGTTTTCCAACCTGATTCCGGCAGCTACGATTTTCCGAGCAACATCTTGGAGCAATCGTGCAGACGGGAAGCAGGCCGGGATCCGAAGCACTGACGGCTTCCATAGGGCGAGCGGCGTCCTGCAACCAGTGTGTTCTACCGCAACCACTTACAGCCCATCCCCAAGTGAATCTCGGGCAACCCCCTACCCGCTTACGACTCGGAGAGGAGAACGGATGAAATCCACCCGCTTTATCACAGATTTCCTTCACAGCTTCTTGATCTTCGTGGTTGCAATCGCCCCCGGCAGTCTCTGGGCGCAGGGTAACTTCGTCTATACGAACGATAACCCTTCCGGCGCTCCAGGGAGCAACACGGTTTCGGCCCTGTCGGTGGGTACGGATGGCACGCTGACGCCGATCGCGGGCTCGCCGTTTCCAACCGGTGGTACCGGAGACGGCGGGGGGTTCTATGCCACCAATCGCGCGGTGGTCAACGGTAAGCTGCTGTTCGTTTCCAATGCGGTGTCGGGCGATGTGAGCGTTTTCACCATTGATCCCACCAGCGGCGCTTTGACCGCGGCGCCCGGGTCGCCGTTCAAGACCGGCGCTGCGGCCGGCGCGAGCGCGCTGGCGCCGACCCCCGACGGCAAATTCCTGATGGCGGCCAACACCGGGGCCAATACGGTTTCCGTGTTCAGCGTTGCCACCAACGGAGCGCTCACGCTGACAGCGCAGTTTCCGACCGCCAACACGCCAGACGCAGCCAAGGTGAGCCCGGACGGCAGATTCCTGGGCGTCGCCGAGCCATGGAACAGTAGCGTAGTCGAGATGTTCAGCATTGCTGCGGATGGATCGCTCACTTCCCTGGGAACATTTCCCGGCTCCGGGAACTCCGCTGCAGAGATGGCAGATGTTGACATCAACTGCGCCAACAACATGCTCTACGCCAGTGAGTACAATACGACGGGTACCATTGTCGATGCGTACAGCATCGGCTCTGGCGGGACGCTGAACGCCATCTCCGGTTCACCGTACAGCGTGGGTGGCGTCTTCTCCGCCGCGGTGCTGCTCAGTCCCGACAATAAGACGTTGTTCGTGAGCGACCTGATCCCGGGAACGTTGGCTGTAGCGAGCGTCGCGGGAGATGGAAGTCTGTCGTTCCTCGCCGGATCGCCCTTCACCATGTTCAACCCGTCGACTCCGTCTGGAATTGCGACCAGCGCCGATGGACATTTCCTTTATGTAGCCAACTTCAAGAACACTGTATCGGTGTTCAAGGTGGCCGCCGATGGGACCCCGACCGAGGTCGCCGGGTCGCCGTTCCCCACCGGGGCATCCGGGTTCGGCGGATTGCGTTCGCTGGCTGCATTTCCCCCGGCAGTCTGCGCCCCGCCTGCACCGTCTGACCAGACCGTAGAGATGATGATCAAGCCGCCGGCAACTCCGCCGGTGCTAATTCATCCTCAAGGGCCGGGCAAGGTGCGGGTAGCAATCCTTTCCAGCAAGAACTTTAATGCGGTGAAAGACGTGGATCGGAGCTCGCTCACCTTTGGCCATATGGGTGACGAGAAGAGCCTGGCGTACTGCAATCACAAAGGCTGGGACGTCAACGGAGACGGACTCCCGGATCTTGTGTGCCACTTCAGAATGCCGCTTGCGAAATTCGTTCCCGGAGACACTACGGCATACCTGAAGGGCAAGCTGCTTTCAGGAGAGGCCCTGCAGGCATCCGAGGCCATCACTGATCCGCAGCATGTCAAAAAAGGGCGCCACGGTCGCGACGACGATGACGACGATTGTGACGACGATCATGACGGCCATCATGACAAGGATGGCCACAAACACCACTAACCCTGACGCAAGATATTTCGAGTGAGGCGGGCGAGACCAGTTCGACGAATGTCGGCGGGTCTCGCCTGTTTCAGTTTTGCAATGTGTACCGGCGTTGCCGTGATTCAGGCATTAACCTGGCCGGTATAGATGGCCATGCCGACCACCGCGTCCACGCCCAAGGCATCGAGTTGCTCGATCTCGGCGGTGCTGGTGATGCCGCCAGCGACGATGAGCTGGCGTGTAGTTGCGCCCCGTAGATTGCGGATCACGTCGAAGGGGATACCTTGCATCAGCCCCTCGGTATCAATGTGAGTGTAGAGGAAGGCGGCGCACCAGGGCTCGAGCGCCTGCATCATCTCGATGGGAGTGAGTTCGGTCGCCTGCTTCCAGCCTCCGATCGCCACTTTACCGCCGCGAGAATCCACGGCAAAGACAAGATGATCGCGAGCACAACGCCCCGCCAACTCCTCTGCAAAAGTGCGGTTAATCTGCCCGTGGCGAACCAGGGCCGAGCCGATGATGATCCGCCGCGCACCCGCGCGCAGCATGTTCTCGGCGGCTTCTATTGAGCGAATCCCGCCGCCGACCTGGCAGGGCAGCCGCGCCGCGAACTGCTCCACGAGCGCGCGATTGCTGCCCTTGCCCATGGCCGCGTCGAGGTCGATGAGCTGCACCAGCGGGTAGCGCGAAAAGCGCTCGATCCAGGCTTCGAAATCAGTCGTTTCCAGCGCTTTCTTCGAGCCCTGGATTAGCTGCACGATCTTGCCTTCCATGAGGTCGATGGAGGGGATCAGCACGGCCACCTCACGGGAATCCCGGCGGCGCGGAGATGCTGTTTCAGCTCGGCGACGGAATTCAAACCGAAGTGGAAGATGGAAGCGGCGAGGGCGGCATCGGCGCGCCCTTCGCGAAAGACGGTTACGAAGTGCTCAGGACCGCCGGCGCCGCCGGAGGCAATGACCGGGATCGAGGTCGCACCCACGACCGCCGCCGTCAACTCGCAATCGAAGCCATCGCGAGTGCCGTCGCGGTCCATCGAGGTCAGCAGAATCTCGCCCGCGCCGCGCGACTCGGCTTCCCTTACCCATTCCAGCGCGTCGCGGCCGGTGGGCTTGCGGCCTCCAGCGGAGCGGACCTCCCAGCGAGCGCCGTTGCCGTCGGGAAGCCGCTTGGCGTCCACGGCCACGATGACCGCCTGCGAGCCGTAGCGCTCGGCGATGCGCGTGATCAGCCTTGAATCAGCCAGGGCGGCGGAGTTGATGGAGATCTTGTCGGCGC
>Ga0335069_10013575_pt1 | contig 11431 bp, 9 predicted proteins | sample Lox_Sample_11_FD_206714 | JGI IMG/M metagenome (GOLD analysis project Ga0335069, IMG submission 206714) | Soil microbial communities from Loxahatchee National Wildlife Refuge, Florida, United States - Lox_Sample_1.1 | ecosystem: Environmental > Terrestrial > Soil > Wetlands | place: USA: Florida... | reverse complement strand
ATATTGCGGATTCGCCACCATCGCCTCGTCCAGCGCCTCGCGCACTCGCGACATCGTCACACCCTTTCGCCCGCCCAGCCACTCCTCTTCCACCGCCGCCAGCGCGAACACCGCCTCGCGAAACGCGAACGTCAGCCACGGCCCCACTTTCAAAATCGCAAAATGATCCCGCACCAGATTCCTCAAAGCCGATGGCAACTGGTAATCGGTCGAGTGCGCTTCAAAAATCCCATGCCATCCCGTCTCGACAAACTGCGCCAGGTGCCGAGCCTTCTTGGGCGCATACGGAAATACTGTCTGATCCCCAAACTCAACCCCAGGCTGCACCACCATCGCGATCACGCGCTCCCATGCCGCCTGCAGTCCTTTCGCCTCGAACGCGCGCCGCGCCACCTCCACAGTTCGCGTCACATCCTCCGTCCGCGTTACTTCCGGCGCATGCGCACCGAGCAACTCCCCACCGGGTACCGGCACTTCGGTCCCGATCACATACACAGGCTCAGGCGTGCCCGCAGGCATTTGCTTGTGAGCATCCTCTGCTGCCCGGCATAACGCAGCCGCCCGCTTACTCACAATTTCATCGTCCAGCGGCGCGCGCGGGTCGCCGGGATCTCCCGCCAGATGCATGCTCGCATCCAGATGAATTTTTGCAAATCCCGCTTGCACATACTCGCGCACCATCTCTTCGGCTTTCTGCATCGCCTTCTCGGGCCCCTCGGCCCTCCACACCTGCGGGCCCAAATGATCTCCGCCGAGCACGATGTTTTCCTTCGGAAACGACATGGTCTCCGCAATTTGCCCAACGTAGGCCGCAAACTGCGCCGGCGTCTGCCCCGTATACCCGCCAAACTGATTCACCTGGTTCGAAGTCGCTTCGATGAGCAGGAGGCTGGTATCTCTCCGCGCCTGCGTCATTCCCGCTTCAATCACAAAGCGGTTCGCCGAGCAAATGGAGTAGGCACCGATGGGAGTGCCACCGTGGTTCTGACGAAGGATGGTGGTGAGCTTCTCGTATCCAGTCACGTTGTCATGATACGGAGGTTCGGGGCGAACTGCCGGCGAGTTGAGACTCCCACCCTTGCCGCAAGGTGCAGCAAGAGTGGGCCATTTCTTGCTTCTACTGCTTGATCGAATACGTCACGTTCACCTGCGTGCCGGCATCTTCCGTCCCCAACGTGACCATCACGGTTCGGTTCTTGGTTTTGTCCTCGCCGGTCACCATGCCTCCCGACTTGCCTTCCGAATTCGACGTCATATTCGACACCGTGAATCCGCCCGACTTCAGCTGATCCTGATAGAAGGCCATGACCTTTTCCACCGCGTCCTTCGTTGTGAACGTGTACGCGCCCGTCTGCTCTCCAGCCTTGGACGTCGAGAACGTACTTTGCGGCGAAGCGCCCGGGTAGGCGGGAACCCAATCCGGCGCCTTCTCCGCGCCGCTGCCGATCTTGACCGTCCCCTCGGAACTCTTCATCTCCATCGTCGCATTCGCGCCTTCGCCGGAGGTCGTCAGCGACGTCGTCTCGCCCTTTTCGTCCGTCACGACCATCGTCTTTTTCTCCGGATCGAACTTCATGGTCGTGGTCTTGCCCGTCTTCTTGTCGCGCACCGTGATCGTTCCAGACTTGTCATCGCTCGAGACGATCTCTGCATCCGGGCTCATCGAAACTGCCATCTTCGCCGCCGCATACGCCGGGTTCTTCTTCGCCAGATCGGAATCGAAGCCCGCCTGCTTCACCTTATGGACCGCGTAGAACCCAATCACAGCGCACGATCCCAGCGACAGCAGGATCAGTCCGACAATGATGCCGACAATCCAAAGAATGATCTTCACGCCGGAACCTTGCGGCGCAGGCGCAGGTGAACCGGAAGCGGGCGGTACGGGAGTCGTAGACATTGTTGTTTCTCCTTGGGATTTTTGCGTGCCGTCGCTGGGGAAGTTGCGACTGTGTAGAACGGGACATTATAAGGCGGGAACGCACGCGGGAAAAGGCAGGCAACACCCATGCTTCCCGCATCCTTGTCATCTTGACCGGGACGCAACCCGTCCCCCTGTCATCCTGAGCGGAGTGAGGTGAGCGAAGCGAGCCTAACGAAGTCAAAGGACCCCTACTCCCTTTTCCGCCTTGTCCCCGCTCGTGTCAGCGTCCACCGTCACAATTGCAGCAGACAAAACGCTTAACAAAAGAGAGCACGCCCCGCAGCAAAAAGGCGGCCCGAGGGGCCGCCCGTTAAGAACTAGAAACTGGAAACTACGCCGTCGCTGGCCGTTCCCCACCTTTATTCGGCACGCGCCCCGGCTCCGGCTTTAGCACCTGCTGCACGCCATCATCGGGCTTGGACAGCGGCTTGATGGGAGGAAGATCCCCGCCGTCGACCACCGTTTTGAGTTCCGCAGCATCGAGCACTTCTCGCTCGACCAGAGCCTTCGCGATGCGCTCAAGAATTTCACGGTTTTCTCCAATGATCTGCTTCGCGGTACTGTAGCCAGCCGTCACGAATTTCCGAACTTCTTCATCAATCTGGATCGCAGTCGCTTCCGAATAATCGCGATGTTGTGAAATCTCGCGGCCGAGAAAAATCTGCTCTTCTTTCTTGCCGAAAGTCAAAGGTCCAAGGTCGCTCATGCCCCATTCGCAAACCATTTGCCTGGCGAGTTCAGTGGCACGCTCGATATCGTTGCCCGCTCCGGTTGACACTTGATTCAAGAAGAGTTCCTCCGCGACCCGACCTCCCATGAGAATCGCGAGGCGGCTTTGCAGGTAATCGCGGTAATAACTGTGCCGATCGTCAATCGGCAAATACTGAGTCAGGCCAAGCGACATGCCTCGCGGAATAATTGTCACCTTGTGCACCGGATCAGAATTCGGCAGCTTAACGCCGACCAAAGCATGACCCGCCTCATGGTATGCCGTATTTCGCTTCTCCTCAGCCGAGAGCAGAAGCGACTTCCGCTCCACTCCCATCAAAACCTTGTCCTTGGCAAGCTCGAAGTCGTACTGCAGCACCGCCTTGCGATTCTGTCGCGCCGCCGCCAGCGCCGCTTCGTTCACCATGTTGGCCAGGTCCGCCCCCGAGAAGCCCGGAGTCCCGCGCGCCAGAACGGACAAATCCACGTCATCGGCCAAAGGAATTTTGCGCGTGTGCACCCGCAGAATCTCTTCGCGTCCGCGCACATCCGGACGATTCACCACCACACGCCGGTCGAACCGCCCCGGCCGCAGCAGCGCCGGATCGAGAACGTCGGGCCGGTTCGTCGCCGCCATCAAAATCACGCCTTCGTTCGACTCGAACCCGTCCATCTCAACCAGCAACTGGTTTAACGTCTGCTCGCGCTCATCGTGTCCGCCGCCAAGGCCAGCCCCACGATGCCGTCCCACAGCGTCAATTTCATCGATGAAGATGATGCAGGGAGCATTCTTCTTCCCCTGCTCAAACAAGTCGCGCACGCGACTGGCGCCAACGCCGACAAACATCTCAACAAAATCCGAACCGGAAATCGAGAAGAAAGGAACGTTCGCTTCGCCCGCCACCGCGCGCGCCAGCAACGTCTTGCCCGTTCCCGGAGGCCCGACCAACAGCACTCCCTTCGGAATCCTTCCACCTAACTTCTGGAACTTCTGCGCCTCGCGCAAAAACTCAATAATCTCGCGCAGCTCTTCTTTCGCCTCGTCCACGCCCGCCACGTCTTTGAACGTGATCTTCTTCTGCTGCATGGAGAGCAGCCGCGCCCGGCTCTTACCGAACGACAGCGCCTTGTTTCCGCCCGTCTGCATCTGGCGAATCATGAAGAACCACAGCGCGCCCAACAGCACGAGCGGAGCTAGGTTCACAATCCAGCTCCACGACCCGCCGCTGATGTCCTTGAAACTGTACGGGACGCCCTTCTCCGTCAGCTTCTTGTACATGTCGGGATAATTCACCGGGACGATCGTGTGGTACGCACTGTCATTCTTGAACTTGCCTTTGACCTCCTGGCCGTTGAAGACCGCGTCGTGAACATTCCCGGCATCCACCTCCGCCAGGAACTCGGAGAACCCGATCTCCTTATCTTTCTGCCCGGTCGTACCGGTGCGCACCACCTGCCACAGCAGGACTGCGGAAACAATAATGACTGCCCAAAACAATACCGTCTTAATCGTCGAATTCACCTAGACAGCTCCTCAAACGCGGCCAATTCCGGCTGGTAAAAAACAGCCGCCCTCTGCCTTAAGAATTAGATGCCGGCGGCGGAAAATCGGATCGGAAACCCTACGCCCTCATTCTAGACCTTTTCCGGCCAAAACGGGGCCACCCCCGAAGGTGACAGAAGTAAGCGGGTAGGTTGAGGCATATCTATGAGACCGCTGCTGGTTTCGGCTGCTGCAATCACTCGGCGTCGATCCCCCAAAGCCGCGCCCCACGGGCGATTTCACCTTTGAGGTCGCAATTTGCGACCTCAAACCCTTACGCCGACGGAACAGCAAACCCGATCCTTCGTCTCGGACCGGCTGGCGGCCGCATCATCTCCCGAATCGCAGCCACGATTTCGCCTATCTCTTCGTCATGGCCACCCACCCTGCGTTCCAGATCCTTGAGCTTGGCGACGATTCGTTGATTTGTCGCCAGTTCCTCCCGCATCCGGACAAACGCCCGCACAACAAAGATGCTCATCTGCACGGCCCGTTTCGTATTCAAAACGGTCGCGGCCATGATGGCTCCGTGCTCAGTGAATGCGAAGGGCAGAGAGCGTCTTCCGCCTCGCCCTTTTCTTCGTTGCTCGTTTGAGGTCGCAAATTGCGACCTCAAATCTCCCCGCTTCGTCCGAAATACGAAATCATCCGGAAATCGCTCTGCATTGCGCCTGACTTGTTCATTCAGGCGCTTAACTTTAGCTCCATACAACTCGGCAAGGTCCGCATCGAGAATGACTTTGCGGCCCTTAATAACCAGAATTTTCGACTCCACTCGCCGCGTCAGCACCATGAGTTTTGATTCGGGCATATCGTATCTCCGTGCACCTCTTAAGGGGCACATTCCTACGTAGGCTTGCACAGGCAGCCCTCGCAGTCTGTGACCCTCAAACTGCAAGATTGTGATGATTTCCCCGTCGCTTGGCTCCCACTGGCCCGCCAGCTTTCCGACCTCTCCGGTTGCCACGCTCGGCACCGACTTCGCCCCCCACCCCAAATCCGTTATCATAGAAACACTACCTTCCCGGAGGGGTGATGGCAGGTCCTGTTTCACAAATGTGGACGGTTTCGTCGTACGTGCTGCGGCAAAGGCTGTCCGGCCGCAAACGCTACCCCATCGTCCTCATGCTCGAACCATTGTTCCGCTGCAACCTCGCCTGCGCCGGATGCGGCAAAATCCAGTACCCCGCCCACATCCTCAAAAAAGATCTCACCCCGGAAGAGTGCTTCAAAGCCGTCGACGAATGCGGCGCCCCGGTCGTCTCCATCCCCGGCGGCGAGCCCATGATGCACCCCCAAATCGACAAGATCGTCGAAGGCCTCGTTGCCCGCAAGAAGTACATCTACCTCTGCACCAACGCGCTTCTCCTCAAAGAGAAACTTCATCTCTTCAAGCCCAGCAAGTATCTGAGCTTTTCCGTCCACGTTGACGGCCAGCGCGAGCACCACGATTTCTCCGTCTGCCGCGAAGGTGGCTACGACATCGCAGTCGATGGCATCCGCGAAGCTGTTGCCCGCGGCTTCCGCGTCACCACCAACACGACTCTATTCGATGGTGCCGATCCCAAGAGCGTCCGCGCCTTCTTCGACGAGATGATGGGCATCGGCGTCGAGAGCATGATGCTCTCCCCCGGCTACTCCTACGACAAGGCCCCCGACCAGAAACACTTCCTCGGCCGCGCCCGCACCCGCCGCCTTTTCCGCGCCATGTTGTCCAATCGCAAGAAGAGCTGGCGCTTCAACCAGTCGCCGCTCTTTCTCGAATACCTGATGGGCAAGCGCAACTACAACTGCACCCCCTGGGGCATGCCGACTTACAACCTCTTCGGCTGGCAGAAACCCTGTTATCTCCTGCAGGATGGCTATGCCGAAACCTTTCAGGAATTGATGGAAACCACCAACTGGGACGCCTACGGCACTCAGTCCGGCAATCCGCAATGCGCCAACTGCATGGTCCACTGCGGCTACGAACCCTCCGCCGTCGACGACACCTTCGGCTCCCTGCGCGGATTCATCGGCACCGTCAAAGCCCAGTTCTCGCTCTACCGCGACAAAGACGCGCTGAAAGACCTCGACCGCGAAGTCCGCCCCGTCTACTCCTACAACCCCCTCGTGCAGATTCACGCGGGCGAACCCGGCCAGGACGAGCAAACGGCCAGCGAAACTCACGTCCAGGCAGGACCGATCTACTGATAACCCCGGTGGACTTCGCGAGCGCGCTTGCTTTTGCGTCCCACCCCGTCCCTTCTTCCTTTGTCATCCTGAGCGAAGTGAGGTGAGCGCAGCGAGCCGAACGCAGTCGAAGGACCCCTATAATCTCCAGGAACCATGACTCACAAACTCCAACCCGCCACCAGCGACTCCCTCGAAGTTGTCCCCGGCTTCGAGCGCGAAAACCTGCAAGGTTCCATTCCGCAGCTCGCGACCGAGGCTGACATCCGGGCCGTCATCGAAAAAGCCTTTGACTACCGCGGCGATGTCACCATCACCCGCAAGGATGGCTCGCAAATCACCGGCTATCTCTTCGACCGCCGCATCGGCCCCACGCTCAACGATTCTGTCATCCGCCTCATGCTCCCCGCTACCAACGACCGCCCGTCCATTCCTTACTCCGACATCTCCGCCATCGCCTTCACCGGACGCGACACCGCCGCCGGCAAAAGCTATGAAGCCTGGGTCGCAAAATATTGGGAGAAGCGCGAACGCGGCGAGAAGAACATCTCCATCGAACCCGAAGCGCTGGAGTAAATCGGCTTGGGAGTCCTCAGGGCAGCGGAAAACCTGATTGGTAAAGTCGGGAGCGAAGTGAGTGAGCGAAGCGAGCCGAACGAAGTCAAAGAGCCTACTCTCGAGCGAAGCCGAGGGGACCCCTACTTCACCCGTAAGCACACGGATAACTGCGGGGTGCCGCCCTCAGCCCGACCTCGCATCAACGATGGTGCCCGGCTCAAGCACTCTTCTGGCTTGAGCGGGCTTCCTGACTAAAGCAACCCAAGTCGGTGCAGACCGGCTGTGCGCGTTTTTCGGACAGCCCCCTACAATATCCCCATGCTAGTCCTAGCCTCCGCCTCGCCCCGACGCCAGGAGCTTCTCCGCAACGCCGCCATCCCCTTCGAAGTCCATCCGGCCCACATCTTGGAAGACCCTCTCCCCAACGAATCCCCCCGAGCCTGCGCCGAGCGCCTCGCCCGCGAAAAGGCTCTCGCCATCTCTAAGCTTCGCCCCAACGATCCCATCCTCGCCGCCGACACGGTGGTGACCATCCACGCCGACGGCCGCGACCACATCCTCGGCAAACCCACCGACCCCGCCGACGCCGCCCGCATGCTCCGCCAACTCTCCGGTCAAACTCATCAAGTCATCACTGGAATCTGTCTAATTTGCAACGCGCAAATCCTCACCACCAGCGAAACCACCTCCGTAACCATGTCCGAAATTCCCGAGAACGAAATCGCCGCCTACATCGCTACCGCCGAGCCCATGGACAAAGCCGGAGCCTACGCCATCCAAGGCCAAGCCTCCCGCTGGATCCCCCGCATCCAAGGCGACTACTCCAACGTAGTCGGCCTCCCCATCGCCCGAACCTACCGCTTACTCCGCGACTGCCACCTGCTGTAGAAGTCAGTCCCGACCCAATGTCCGGCCCATCTCCATCTTGTCATTCCAGTGGCGGAGCTCCCGTGGAAGAGCCGGGCTTCAGCCCGGCGTTAGGTCATTTCTCCTTGAGGGCTTTAGCCCCTGCGGTCGCGTCCTACCAGTTCCTTAGCCCTTGTCATTCCGACCGAAGGGAGGAATCTGCTTCTTGCCGACAGCGTCTGCGCCGATAGTGCAATGCCCCTTGCTTGTGCGAAGGTCCACAGCGGTGCCTTTGTCTGCTCGACGCCTACTGGCGGGCGAGCAGACGAAGTGCTCGTTCTGCGCCGCGTCTGTCCCAACAAGCACCGTAGCGGCAGGTCTTGGTGGGCCAACTAGAAGAATTGAAATAGAAAGCGGAAAACAGGCTCTCAGGCTGGGCGGAATCATCCTCGCGAGATGTTGGTCACCCGCCATCCAGCGTGTTGCTGGTCGGCTCGCATTGATTCACACTTGTAGCATGGCAAAACTTAGTTCAGTCCCGATTACTGCTAATGACCTGCGCGATTTTGTGGCGCACGACTCAGATTTTGCGTTTGAGATGGCGGTCGTTCGTCGTCTGCGGCATCTCCAGTTTGATTGTCTGCATTCAGGCACGTACCAAGATCCTGTAACCGGTAAGACCCGACAGTTCGACATACGCGCGGTAAGCAAGCGTCCCTTCAACACGCTTGCTTTAGGCGTTGAGTGTAAGAATCTTCGTCCCAACAGTCCACTACTCTTGAGCACGGTTCCACGCATGGAAGCAGAGGCATTCCATGATGTTATCCGATATAACGACGGAGCACCTTCTTTTGCAGTAGTTCAAACAGTTCGTGGAGATGATTCGGCCTACTTTGCAAAGGAAATGGTGGCGAAAAAGACAGATCAGGTCGGACGCGACGAAGCCTTAAACACACTTGTGAGCGACGACAGCGCAACGTTCGACAAATTGAGCCAGGCAATCAATAACTGTAGAGATCTTGCTGAACAATGTGCTTCTGACAAAAACCCGCCCTACTTGCGCGTGGTTGCTCCGGTCCTTGTGATACCCGATAACCTGCTCTGGCAGGTTGACTACTCTGCAAGTGGCACACTCATGAACCAACCTCGCAATGTAACTAGGGCGACGTTTTATCTCAACAAGACATGGGCAGTGCCTCGGCCTTTATCCCCTGATGGTCCTCTAAACTACCGGATGTCTCACCTAGAAATAGTCACTCTAGGAGGTTTAGCCGACGCTGTTGAAAGTTGGTTTGGTGTCAGCGGTTTCTTCCATGGAATCAACATCCACTAAACAAATACCTACTAGCCGGTAGGATGAGGCCGCGTAAGACAAGACTGCAATGAGAAGCGAACAGTGTTCACCATCAGCCAGGGAATTCAGCGATCGATAGACTGTTTCGGGAGCAGTTCGTGTTTCCTCTTTGTTTCGGCCGCGATCTGGGGGGCGATTCCTTCGCGGGGTCTAGTCAGGTTCCACAGCGTAATGAGTTTGGCGACTTTTTCTTTGACTTCTTTTTCGCCATTGCCGATCTCAATCAGGAAGCCACCGTCGGGAACGATCTTGTTTTCGATCCGGCGGCAAAGCTGAGCGTTCCTCTGCCGAATTCCTGGAAGAAGCTTTTGCAGGGTCGCCTGGTGACCTTGCTGGAACCTCCTGTCAACAAGCCAGGCGTGCTGCAAAATGGTCTCGTAGATGTTGAGCTTGCGCGCCAATTCACGCGCTGAGAAAGAGATCAGGATTTTGCGATTGACCGCGCCCTCGTTCTGGCGGAAAGAACTCCAGGCTTGTTCGAGGTCCCAGAGAGCGAAATCAAGTTCGTTGTCTCCGAGCTGGCGGAGCGCGTCAGGCAGTTCCTCATAAGGAACGACCGCGACACCAAATCCATTGCAGATGTGGTCGAAAAGGGTTTGGGCGATGAGTTCGGGGAACTGCTCAAACTCTTCACGCGATACGACAAAAATCCGCGTCGCGATCTTACCGTTACACGGCAGTTCGGCACACGCTCTGGAGTAGGCTTGCGCGAACCAGTCTCCGCGCGGACCCCAGAACGGAATTTCGCGAACGCTGATAGCGTCGAAGCGGCCATAATGATCGGCGAGGTTCTTGAAGGCGTGCGGCATATGGACAACGTCCATTTCAATGCGGCCGTGTTTGACGTTGTGGAATGCGTCGCGCGTCTGATCGAGAATCTGAATTCCGAACTTGCGCCACGCGGCATTTCCGCGGGACATGGAAAGGAAGCCTGCGACATCCTCAAGGGCGTGCGAAGCTTCTCGGCAAACTGGAGCAAGCTGGCCGAGCAGCGGTTCAATGCGTTTCGAGCTCGTTCGCTTCTGTTCGAGGTAGACGAGGATGAGAGTCAGCGGTATTGAATAAGCCGGCCACAACAACACATACAGGGCGGCTTGAACGAAGTCCTGCGCGGGCTGACGGTGAACATACGACACTGTGGCGAGCGTGCCCACGACCGCGAGAAAAAAGCCGAGCAGAGGCGCCTGGCGAAGCCATGAGACGCGGGCGTCAAACGCGTAGCCAATCTGGTCGCGATAGATGAGCACGGTGCTTGAGCTCACGAGGCAAAGAAAGATGGCAAGCCATTCCAGCTCTTCCTGTCCAGGAGGCGGCAAAACGAACCGCTGCGCTGCCAGTGGCACGACCGGGGCGCTTACTTTCAAGAAAAAAGTGGCGCCGTCGCGTAATAGCGCTTTGATTTCCCGCAGTTCCTGGCTTTCATAGTTCCAGGCGCGATGTTTCTTAGTTCCCGGAGAATGTTGAGAATTGGATTCGAGGCGCACCGCGGTGAAGTCACTATCTGAATCTGATGTCATGGTCTTCCCCCAACCCTTTGGAGCGTTGTCGCATCATTTCCCGAAATGGGAGAAGAATCAAACCAGCTGGGACACCGTGACCTAGTAGGTCAAATTGGGCTAGATGATGGCGGGTTGTTCAGGTCTGTGGGTAGAAAAGGAATACGGGGACAAGGGGAGGTGCCCCGTTCTTTCGCCAGATGTCCGGTCACGGAACGGCGGGTTCAATGTCCGTCCTGCGAAAATCGTCGCCCTTGAACAGCAGCGGTTCTCCCATGTAGCGCGCGAGTGCGTAGGCGAAACAGTCTCCAAAATTCAGGCCCGCCGGATGGCGGCCTTTGCCGAAATCGTGGAACGCCTGGCGCGCGATGAGTAACTGGTCTTCTGTGAAAGCTTCAACCGTGATGCCGGCCCGGCGGAAGAACATCTCGCGCTGGCGATCCGCTTCGATTCCCGCCTGACGCTCCAACACCAGGGCCAATTCCAAGCAGGTTCCTGCGCTGATGCGGTTGTTTTGGGTCGAGTGAATCAGCCGAGTGAAGCGTTCCGCCTCCGGCTCGCGGAACAGAATCGCCACCAGAGCCGAAGTATCGAGAATCATTTCGGAAGTCCGTTTTCGTCGTAGAGCAGTTCGGCGTGATCGACGTACGGGCGCTTGACGTGCGCCGCCGCACGGTCGGCGATGGCGAGAAGTTCCTCAACCGTGGCTTTGCCGCGGCGGCTCTGGATTCGCTCGTAGCGTTCACGAAGCGCTTCTGTCACAACTCGGGTCATGGTTTCTCCCGTGGCCTCCGCGATTGCTTCGGCAAGACGGTGGGCGGCGGGATCCTTGA
>Ga0335069_10013574_pt1 | contig 11431 bp, 10 predicted proteins | sample Lox_Sample_11_FD_206714 | JGI IMG/M metagenome (GOLD analysis project Ga0335069, IMG submission 206714) | Soil microbial communities from Loxahatchee National Wildlife Refuge, Florida, United States - Lox_Sample_1.1 | ecosystem: Environmental > Terrestrial > Soil > Wetlands | place: USA... | reverse complement strand
CGACATGCAATTGCCGATTGCCGATGGTCGATATTCGATTGCGCCGTCAGGCACCGCTGCATCGGAAAACCCCAAGGCTTCAGCGGCCCAGCCGTCGTCAGACCCAGGTGTCATTGACGAACCCGGCTACCCTTTTGCAATCCGGGGAGAGGGCGAAACTTGGGTGCTCGATACTCGCCCTATGTTTGTGGCTCTCGTCCGCGATATACGCGAGGGCGCGCCGAGGAGTGTCATCACCCGCCGATTCCATTCAGGTTTTGTGGACGTCCTGGCGCGGGTGGCGGAATTAGTGCGGGGGCGCACGGGCCTTGATCGCGTGTGCCTGAGTGGCGGGTCTTTTCAGAACCGCTTTCTAGCCGAGCATCTGCAGAAGCGCGTGGAAGCAGCCGGCTTTCAAGTGTTCACCCATGCGGAAGTTCCCTGCGGCGACGGGGGCCTCAGTTTGGGGCAAGCGATGGTCGCTGCGCATCGTCGGGCGCCGTAGGATTGCCGGGTGCTCCTTGCGAGGTGGTTCAGACCGGGACTCATGCGCGGACTGTCCTGCAATTACACTCCCGTGGAGGAGTGCTTAGGCGGAGGGCATAGGTGGATGGCGTCCGGAACGGGATCAGGCTTGCTGCCCGCGGCGCCTTGCCGCGATGCCTATGCCAAACCAGGCTATCAAGGCAATGTACTCAGGGGTGCTAAAGTGCCCTGGAATCAAGGGCAGAAACTTCATTGCGATCAGGATCGCGCATACCGCCAATCCCAGAATCGCGATGGAACGCCCTTTCCGGCCTTTTTCCATGTGCAAAAAGGAGGCGCAGGCCGCTAGCCATCCTAGCGCGGACGCGAGCGAACCGACCTCGGTAATGGGCACGAGGATAGCTTCGCCGAGCAGTGCCCCGGCCACTCCCAATGCCCCCGCGACGAAAACCGCATTGCTGGGGGTAAGTCTGGCGGGGTGAACCTGCCCCAGTCGTCGGTCCACAAAGCCCTCGCGTCCCAGAGCATAAAGCAGGCGGCTGGCGGCGAGGAAATTCCCATTGCACACCTTCAAAAGCGACGCGATAGCCGCGGCAAAGACCATGCTGATGAGCCAGCGTGAGTGGAAGGCGCGCTCGAGCGCCACGGCTGTGGCGAATGATTCATGGATCAGCGTTGGCCACGGTTGTACAAATGCAACCACGCCGATGACGGCAACGTAAAACACCCCTCCTGTCGAAAGGGCCAGCATAATGGCCCTGAAATAACCCCCCGCGTGAAACTCCGGACTCGCCTCCTCAGCGCATTTGGGGACCGCCTCAAATCCCGTCATGAAGTAGGGAACAATCTGCAACACCAGCAACGTTGAAACCAGCCTGCCCTGGCTGAAGAGGGGATGAAAGTTCAACACAGACCCGCGCTGAATGCAGAAGGTGCCAAAGAGAAGGAACAATCCCAAAAGGGTAAAAGTCATCCAATTCTGAAAATTGGCGCTTAAGCGGATACCCTGGTAATTGAGCCAGGTCATCAGGGCGATGAGCAGCAAACCCAGGATGAGGCGGGGAAGGTAAACCGGCTGGCCTCTCACCTGGTACAGGGCAAAAGAATTCAGAGAGGGGAAAAGGTAACTGGCGATCTTCCCCATGGCTACGGCTTCCCATGGGCAAACGATGATATACGCCAGGGTCATGGTCCAGCCGGTGGCAAAGCTGACCCAAGGCGGAAAGACTCTTTGCGTATAGGCAATTTCACTGCCGGCATCGGGAATGGCCATGACCAGACGGCCGTAGATGTACCCGATGGGCACCAGGGCCAGGCTCCCCAGGGCAAAGGCCAGCATGGCTCCCAGTGGCCCGCCGCGACGCAGCCAGTCGTCCATGACCACCAGCCACCCCACGCCCACCATGGTGCCGAAGGAAAGAGTGAAGTAATCAATGACGCGGAGTTTTCGGGCGAGCGAAGTCATGCGAAAGGATGGCAGGTGCGATGCTGGATCAAGAGTCCGTCAAGCATTGATTAAAGTCGCCAGAAGTTCATCAGCGGCAAGGCGATCGTCAGCCGGATTGGGCACCTTGAAGAACGCCGCCTCACCGCCCGGATCGGGGAACTCGGTGAGCGTCAGCGTGTAAGCGGGTTCTTCCAGTGGATACCATCCTCCCGGTTTCCACGCTTTCACACGAAACGCCGAACCGCCCGGTCGCACCGAGTCGTCCGGGAGAGGGCCTTCCAGGGTATCAGGGTCGATGACGAGAAGGCGCAGGTCAAGGTCCTTCAATTCCGGTTGGCGGGCACGGTTCAGGCAGAAGACCTGCGGCCCGTGCATCAGTGCCACGTGCCCCAATTGCGACTGGCGGCCCGTGATCCAGCGCGGACGCAAGGGCAAATCCAGATTCACTTGATCTCCGGTCTTCCACTCGCGATCGAGCACAAGGAAGCTGCCCGGCGCGGGAGTTTCGCTCGGTTGCTCGTTGATTGCCGCCTGGGGATTGGAGCACCACGCGGGAATCCGCAACCAGAGGGGGAAGCGTGCCGGGCTTGACGGGTCGACGTGCACGGTCACCTGGCCGTCGCTCGGATATTGGGTGACCTGCTTGACCCTGACGCTCAATCCGCCCTCTATTGGCACTTCGGTGTTTGACCGGGTGTAGAGGTTTACCGCCAAGCCGTTCTGAACTCGATAATAGATCAGGTCGGGAAGCGTGGCGATGGCGCGCCGGTAATTGCAAGGGCAGCAATACGTATCGACGGGGAAGTAATGCCGCGGCCCGTCAAAGGGAGTGTAGTAGCGAATTTGGCGGCCCTCCCTAGATTGGGCTCCGAAGAGAGTGTTGAAGGCGATGCGCTCCATCAGGTCCCCGTAACGGGCATTGCCTTCGCGGCGGATCAGCTCATCGAGCCAGAAAATCGTATAGGTGGAGGCACAGGTTTCCCCCAGGTTGATCGTGCCTTCCTGCGTGTTGTGGAAGCATTCGTGATCGCCGACGGCGCCGGTGATCGTCATGCCGTTCCTGTTCAGGAGGAATTGCAGGAGCCGGCGCGTGGGATCGAGCAGTTGAGGGTCCGCGGCGATCTGGTCCAGGCGCAGCATGGCAATGCTTTGGGCGAGGTAGGTATAGGCGTGGCCTTCAATCTTTCCCCAGCGCCCGACTACGATGTGATCGTCCCAACCCACCGCCTGGCGGACGTCCCGGAGAAAGCCGATGTACTTAGCGTCCCGGGTTTCCTGGTGGAGGGCCAGAAGGGCATTATCGAGTCCCACCAGGGGCATTTGAATGGTGATAATGTCCCCGCTAATGGGATGCTGCGGGTCGGCGGTCCAGCGAGCGACCAGATAATCAGCGAGTCTTCTGGCGCCTTCCAGCGAAGCAGCTTCGCCATAGAACCGGTGGTCCATGCACAGGCCATAAATGATGTAGGCGATTTCCGAAATGTCCCATAATTCCCAAATTCGCTTGTCCGGCCGGAGATAACCAATGTAACCGTCGCTTTCCTGGGTTTTTAGAACTTCTGTTACCAGGCGCCGCTTGAACGCTGGCACACGGTCATCGCGGGTGTAGACGCTGAAACGCACGGAAGCGTCGATGAGCTTGCCCACCCCCACGTACCCGCCGGACTGTTTGCGCTCGCGGAGAGGTTGGAGGAAGTCTTTTTCAGCATCAAGCGCCAGCAGGTTGTTGCGGAGGGTCACGTCGATGCGCCGTCCTATTTCGCCGCCGACCTGCACGGAACCTGGAGGCAGAGAGATGAACTGAGCTATCGGGACGGTGGCAACGGCTTGTTGACTCTTCTCCGGTGGCGGTACGGCGCTCTGGGCATCACCTGGCCGGGCCAGTGCGGCCACGCCGGGAGTCGCCAACGTGGCCGTCAGAAACTCACGCCGATTTACCATGGGCTAACCTCTACGATTCCTGACTTCGGGCACCGAGAACATCCAGGAGTTTGCGGAAAGCGGCGCCGCGGTGGGAGACGGCGAATTTCGCCTCCGGCAGGAGTTCTGCAAAGGTCTTGCCGAGTGGGGGGTAGTAGAAGTAGGGGTCGTATCCGAAACCGCCCGTCCCCCTTGGTTGGTCGATGATGAACCCGTCGGCCCGTCCCTCCACAACGGTGAGTATACGCCCCGCTCCCGCCAAAGCAATGACGCAGATGTAGTGGGCCGCGCGATGAGTGGAACTGACCCAAACTGGAAGATCGAAACTCGAAGATCGCCCGTTCGGAAGTGGATCGCGATTTCCGGCTTTCGAATTTCGATCCGGGGGCGGTGTGGACATGCGGGCGCTTGCTTCTGATTCGATGCGGTGAATCTCTTCGATCAGGCGCGCATTGTTCTGATCGTCGCTGGCCTGGGGTCCCGCAAAGCGTGCGGAATAAACGCCGGGCGCGCCCTGCAGGGCGTCCACACAAATCCCCGAGTCGTCGGCGAAGACCCACCCGGGATTGTTCCGGCTGTAATACATGGCTTTCTTGCGGGCATTCTCCTCAAAGGTCGCACCGTCCTCGTCGCAGGCAGGGAGGTCCGCGAAGCCTGGCAGTGGCTCAAGCTGCACGCCGCGCGCGGCAGCAGCTTCGCGGAATTCCCGCAGTTTGCCGGGGTTGGAGGACGCCAGGTATAGGCGAGTCACTTCGCGCTCGTTACTTTGGTGAGAATGGATTTCTGCACTTCAACCAGATGCGCGATGGCGGGCCGCGCCAGTTCAATAAGCTGGTTCAGGTCCTCCAGGCTGAAGGTACTTCCTTCGGCGGTGGCCTGGGTTTCGACCAGCTTGCCAGAACCGGTCATGACCACATTCATATCCACTTCGGCAGTCGAGTCCTCCGCATAGCTAAGGTCCAACAGCATTTCATTGCCCACAATACCCACGCTGATGGCGGCCAGATAATCCTTCAGCGGATTGTTCCTGAGGGTACGCTGGGCTTGCAGCTTCTGGATCGCCAGACCGAGCGCCACCAACGATCCGGTCACCGAGGCGGTGCGCGTTCCCCCATCGGCGCGGATAACATCACAGTCGATCCACACGGTGCGCTCACCGAGGGCCTCCAGATCGATAACCGCCCGCAGCGAGCGCCCGATCAGCCGTTGAATCTCCATGGTGCGGCCGGACTGCCGCCCACGGGTGGACTCGCGAGGAGTGCGAGTGCTGGTGGCGCGCGGGATCATGGCGTATTCACTGGTTATCCAGCCGCGGCCGCTCCCCTTTTGGAAGGTAGGAACGCCGTCATCCACCGATGCGGTGCAGATCACCTGCGTTTCGCCCAGGCGAATCAGGGCGGACCCTTCGGCGCTGGAAATAAAGTGGGGAACGATTTCCAGCGGCCGCATCTCCGTGCTGGCGCGCTGGTCGGGCCGGATAAGCTTGCCGCCGGAATAGAGCAGGCCACTAACGGTACGGGGGGTGGGCATAAAACCTCACGGAGCGGATTTGACACGGGTGGGATCCGGGGTAAAGGCGGCGGTTAAATCCGCGTGCCCGTCCAGGGTCTCCACCTGCTGCCCCTGGATGAGGAACTGAACTCGTTTCACCGAGGGGATGTTCGTCGTTATGGAATTCACCAGGGAATAGATGATGAGTGTCTCGGTTTGAATGCCGGGCTCGAAATCACTCAGGATGTCGTTGGACAGATCCACATAAGCGGTGCCGTCAGATGCCAGAAACACCGCACGCACGGAAGTAGAAGCGGATAAAAGGTGTCCATATCCCTGGTGGGATCCTTCCGCCAGTGCCAGCACGACCTGGCGTACGCGGTCGGAGTCGGTTTGCGCCCAGGTGATGGAACGGCTCTCCGGCAGGATCTTGCCTTCATTGAGGGAGGGAAAATAGAGAGTCGCCAGCTGGGTTGTTCCATTGTTGGGCTGCAAGGCAATTTGACTCAGTTTGGCCCGGGCTGCTTCCTCGGCGTGCGGCGCAGGTTCAACCAGGACGCGCTTGGAGAGCGAGCGGAGATATAACGCGCCGGCCGCCAGGCAAATGAGCAGGAAGGCGAGGAAGATTCTGGCGCGGACGGTCATGGCTTGACCCCTCCCTTTTGGAAGGCGGCAAGTGCCTCAACAATGGCGCCGGCAACCTGCTGCTGGAAGACCGGGTTGGTGAGGGCCGTGGCATCTTCATCAGTCGCCAGGCGTCCGAGTTCTATGGCCACCGCCGGAGCATTTACATTGCGCAGGGTTCGAATCGGCGCGGTTGTTGGCGGCTCAACCTCCACCCCATTGAGCAGGGCAAATTGCTGCTGGACGGCTTGCGCGAACTGGGCGCTTTGCTCCAACCACATCTCTTGAGTCTGCTCCCAAGGCACAAAGATGGGTGGCTTATCCACTGGAGGAGGGGCGACGGGCGGCGCCCCAGTCGGCAGCTCGGTCCCGGTGGCCGCTGCCGGTAGGACGGCAGCCGATGGTTGATAGGAATAAACAGTAATACGCGGCGACGTTGGCCCCAGGTCCCCCGCGTGGATGCTAAGAAAACAGATTGCGCCGGAAAGATTGGCCGCGAGCGCGCGTTGTTCGGAACTGGCACTGACGTCCCCCGCGCGGCTCAGCACCACGCGGTATTTATTTGTGGCCAGCAAAGCAGCCCTCACCCGCGCCACGTATTGTGAGACCAGGTCTTTCTCAAGGACGCCATCCCGGCTGTGCCCGCCGTTATCGGCGCCGCCGTGTCCGGCGTCAAGGGTTACGACGGGAAGTGGCGGGCCGAGAGGCGCGGCGGGTGATTCCTCCGCGGCCTGCGGGGTCGGTCCGGCCGACGGGGGGTGCGTGGTCGCCGGCGCAGCCGGAGTGGGCGGAGCCGGCTGCGCTGCCTGGCCGACCAGTGATGGCGGTTTTAGCACATCCGCGAGCAGAATCTTGCCGCCCTCTGCTTGCATAGGATAAAAGTTGAGTCCGCCGGAGGTGGGAGAGATTACGAGCTTCGGCACACCATCCTGATCGTCGTATTGCAATTCGCTGAGGTAGGGGTTATGGAACCGATAGGATGGTTCCAGAGGTTCCATGGGGCGGTCGCCCAGGAACATGATCCATTTCCCGTTACTCGAAGCCGTTCGTACTGCGACCTTGTCCGTGAATTGTACGGTCAGGCGCGCGCCGTTGGGGATGGGGTCCAGGCGCGCCGTGAAGGAAGCGGGTTTGACGTCGCCGATAAAAATGCGGCTGGTCCCCTCCTGGTATTCAACGGGTTGGTGCGTGAGGCGCGGCAATATGGTGGTCAGGAATTCCACCGGAACCAGCCACTGTCCTTCTGACAGACGGACGGGTTGGGGCAGATCGTAGGGTTCCTTCGCGTAGGTGATCTTCGGGTCATTCGACTTCAATTCGATCTGGGTGTTGCCGAACCAGATTCTAATGGAGTTCTTCTTTTCCTGAATTCCTCCCACCTTGCCCACCATGTTCAGGATCTGCATGAGCGGGAGGTAGCGGATGTTTCCCATGCTCACTATCGGAACAATATGGCAGCCGGAAGGAAAGTAGAATATGAAATTGTCGCTGCGGAGTTGAGGGGTTGACCAGAAGAAAACAGCCAGGCCGAGCATCAACGCTGCCGGCAGAAGAAACCGGCTTCCGGAAGCTCGCCAGAGGGAACGCGTCGGTGTTGTCTCGTCACTTTTGTGGCGGAGTATGGGGGCACCGGACATGGGGGCTTGATTCAAATCGTGATTCTATAGGAATCGGCTTATCGCGGCAATGAGGTTTGCGGTTTATAAAGGTGCGTTTCGACTTCTGTGGCATGACGGACATCACCTGGGTCGATCCGGAGTGGGGTGCATGCCGGCTGTCGATATTCGGCGATGGCTATGTGTTGCTGATGAGAAAGGCATCACTGTCGGAATCATAATCCGGTCAAAATGGACCACGGAGTGCTCACGAAAGTGGCGGGGGTTTTGATTCGGACAATAAGCCCCTGTATGATCGGGAAATCCCGCTCTTCCGTTGAGGTTTGAATGCCTGAGGCTCCAGCAGCGCCGAAAACCCGCAAGTTCCGCGGCCAAGTCTTCCTGGACTGGGACCGCTGCAAGGGGTGTGGCTTCTGTATTGAATTCTGTCCACCCAAGATCCTGGCTTTTTCGGAGGAGTTTAACAGTCACGGCTACCACCCCCCGTATCTGATCAAGGAAGAGGCCTGTACGGGTTGTGATTTGTGCGGGTTATACTGTCCGGATTTTGCGATTTACGGGGTGCGCGTTCCTATGCCTGAATGACGATTGTCGATGGCCGATTGTCGATTTCCGATCTCAAAAAGGATTTCCGAGGGTGAAGCGCGTGAGGACAACGCATGGAAAACGGCTGCAATCCTGAGGGGCAAGGCAACCCCAGCGGCTACTCGAATTCCAATCTTCAACCGACAATCGGCAATCAAATGTCGGCAATCGAAAATCCCAAATGATCCCAACCCTTAACCCAGCTCGACCCCAATGCGTCCTGACGGGGGCGCACTTTCTGGACGGCGATTGCGCCTGTAGCGAGGGGGCGATTGCGGCAGGCGCCAACTTTGCCGCCGGATACCCCATCACCCCTTCCACTGAGGTGGTCGAGCATTTCGCGTCGCGCATTCCCACCGTGGGCGGTGTGTTCCTTCAGATGGAGGACGAACTGGCTTCGTCGATTGCCGTGGTCGGCGCGGCGTGGGGCGGCGCCAAGGCTTTTACTGTCACCTCCGGGCCGGGTTTCTCCCTGATGATGGAACACATCGGCTACGCCGCCATGACGGAGACTCCGCTGGTGATAGTGGACGTGCAGCGCGGTGGTCCCTCCACGGGCCTGCCCACGCTCCCAGCGCAGGCGGACATGATGCAGGCGCGCTGGGGGTCGCACGGGGACTATGAAATCATTGCCCTCTGCCCCAATTCGCCGCAGGAATGCTTCAACCTGACCATTGACGCTTTCAATCTGGCGGAGGAATACCGGACACCGGTGCTGGTGATGATGGACGAGTGCGTAGGGCACATGACGGAGAAGGTAGTAATTCCCCCTGCCGGGGACATCAAGCTCTATCCCCGCCGCTACACATCCCTGCCACCTGCGGAATACCTACCCTACCGGCCTGGCCCGGACGGCATTCCGGACATGGCCAAGGCGGGGGAGGGGTACCGCACGGAGGTGACGGGCCTGACGCATGACGAGCACGGCTATCCCGCCATGAACTGGCAGGCGCAGAAGAAGTTGGTCAGCCGGCTGCTCGGGAAAATCCGCAACAAGGTTGACCGCATCACGCGCTGGGAAGAGCGGGGTATGGAAGACGCCGGCGTGGTGCTGGTGGCGTATGGCATCACCTCGCGCGTGGCGGAGCGGGCGATGCAGTTGGCGCGGGCGGAAGGATTGAAAGTAGGACTGCTGCGGCCGGTAGTGGTCTGGCCATTCCCGGAGAAACGCATCCGCGAATTGGCGGCACGGGTGCGCTCCTTTGTTGTGGTGGAGATTAATTACGGCCAGATGGTGCACGAGGTGGAGCGTTGCGCGGCCGGGAAGGCAAGCACCGTGCTGGTGGGGCACGGCGGCGGCGCCGTGCACGAACCGGAGGAGATTTTGCAGGCGCTGCGGGAGGCGGCATAGTGAGCACCTTGACCACAATCAATCCCGTTGAACCTTTCCTGCGCGCCGACCGCATGCCGCACATCTGGTGTCCGGGGTGCGGCATCGGGACCACGGTGAACTGTTTCGCGCGCGCTTTGGTGGAATCGAAGCTGCCGCTGGAGAAAGTGGCGGTAGTGTCGGGGATCGGCTGTACCGGGCGGGTGGCGGGCTACATCCACCTGGATTCCTTCCACACCACGCACGGCCGCGCCATTCCGTTTGCCACCGGCCTCAAGCTGGCCAATCCGGACTTGCACGTGGTGGTCTACAGCGGCGACGGCGACCTGATTGCCATCGGTGGCAACCATTTCATTCATGCCGCCCGCCGCAATGTGGATATCACCGTCATCTGCGTCAACAACTTCATCTACGGGATGACAGGCGGACAGGTGGCTCCTACCACGCCCGTCGGCGCCACAGCCACCACTTCGCCTTTCGGCTGTTTCGAGCGGCCGTTCAACCTGCCTTTCCTGGCGGAATCGTCGGGGGCGGTTTACGTAGCACGCTGGACCACCTACCATGTACGCCACGTGGCCCACGCCATGGTGGAAGCGGTGCAGAAGAAGGGATTCTCCTTCATCGAAATCCTCTCGCCCTGCCCGACGCTTTACCAGCGACGCAACAAGATGGGTGACGGCCTGGATACCATGCGGTTCTACAAGCAGCACAGCGTCATCAAGAACGGCGCCAGCACGCGCGAAGTGGACATCAACCTCCAGGGCGACATCATCGTGGGCAAATTCGTGGATATCGAGCGCCCCACCCTGCACGACACCATGGAGCAACAACTGCGCGAAAAGCTCCAGGACCGTTACGCCGGCGGAGGCATATAATGGCGGCAACCGAAATCCAGATCGCCGGCTTTGGCGGTCAGGGCGTGATCCTGGCAGGCATGGTGATTGGCCGGGCCGCATCGATCTACGATGGCCGGTACGCCACCCTGACACAGAGCTTCGGTCCGGAAGCGCGCGGCAGCGCTTGCAGCGCCCAGTTGATTGTGGCGGATGAACCGGTCCTTTACCCTTACATCACCCGTCCCGATATCCTGGTGGCGATGTCGCAGGAAGCAGTGACGCGCTTCGTTCCCGGCCTCAAGCCGGGTGGCCTGCTGCTCTACGAGCAGGACTTGATTCATCTTCCCAAAGCAGAGAAGATCCTCCGCAGCCACGGCATTCCCGCCACCCGCTTTGCGGAAGAACTCGGCCGCATGCTGGTGTTGAACATGGTGATGGTGGGCTTTGTCACCGCGCTTGCGGAACTGGCGACCCCCGCCGCCGTGCGCCAAGCCGTCGCCGCCTCCGTCCCCAAGGGAACTGATAAGCTGAATCTCGCCGCCTTCGAAAAAGGCCTGGAATTCGGGCAGGGAAAACTCTGCTCGGCCCCCGCCGCATAACCTCACCCAGCTTTTTGATGGTGCCGACTCGTCAATTGTTCGCAGTCGCCATGGCCCTGGGATGGGAGGCCAAAGGTACCCGGGCGCAGATTCTTGTCCCGATGTTCAACTTGGAATCGATCGTAATGCGGCCATTCACAAGGTCGATGCGTTCCGCCATGCTGACGAGCCCCAGTCCTTTGGACTTCACGCTCGCCGCATCAAATCCCACGCCGCGGTCGCGGACCTCCAGCACGATTTCGCCCGGCATCCCCTGCAGGTGAACCTCGAAATGCTTTTCGCCACTGTACTTGGCCGAATTGTGCAGAGCTTCCTGAGTGACGCGGAAGAGCGAGATGGAAATCTCCCTCGGAATGGATTCCGGAATATCCTTATGGGTAAACACCGCCGTGGTCCCGCTTTCTTCAGAGAATCTCCGGCAGAGACTCTTTATCGCGCTGACCAGGCCGAGTTGGTCGAGGTTGGCGGGATGGAGCCCATGGGATAGTTTCTGTACATCGCGGGAAAGCTCGACGCAC
>Ga0335069_10013573_pt1 | contig 11432 bp, 9 predicted proteins | sample Lox_Sample_11_FD_206714 | JGI IMG/M metagenome (GOLD analysis project Ga0335069, IMG submission 206714) | Soil microbial communities from Loxahatchee National Wildlife Refuge, Florida, United States - Lox_Sample_1.1 | ecosystem: Environmental > Terrestrial > Soil > Wetlands | place: USA: Florida... | reverse complement strand
TTGAGCGGATATATTCCGATTCAAGTTTCTTGCGCCACAAACGATAACTCGACCACCGTTGGCGGCAACACCAGAACCGCACTTGCGGCGGCGACGAACGTCACGATTAGCGGCAGCACAAGCTCGATCATTGTGACCGGCAACCTGACAACCACAAGCTTTTCAAACCTCCCATCTGCTGGGACTTCTGGTTTCACGGTCGGGGCCATCACTTACACAAGCCTTGCGGCGGATTGGCAGCACGTCGGGTTCCCGGCAGGCTTCACCCCTTCAGTTGGAGCAAGCTTCTATGCCACGACCACTGGCGGCGCGACCAACACGACCGGCAGAGTTAAGGCTCTTGGCGTCTCGGGGGTTACGAACTTTGAAGTGATGGGAGTTACAAACCAACTTCTGCAAAACTCAAGTATTGCGGCGAACGCCGGAGCTCAAGTGTTGTTGCAATTCTTGGGAGCTACAAACTCCAGCACAACGACGCTGATTCCGACGAATCCGGCTGACACGTCGGTTGTAAACCTGACACTTAGGTTTGACCAATCATCTGTCACTGTTGACGGTCTGTAAATTCTAGGGGCCCTTCGGGGCCCTTTTTCTAGGAGAAAGATATGGCAAACGAGTTTGTACCAAACCAGGCCGGGACATTCGCGGGCACTGGCACGTATACATGCACAATTGAACAGGCTGGGCCTTATACACTGGAAGTGAAAAGCACAATACCCGTTGGCTCCGGCATTCAAATTGTGTTGAAGCAAAACAGCACAACGCTTGTAACGGTTGGTGGGTCTTCTCAGAATCCTGCACAAACACAAACGTCAATTAGTGCGCAAGCGCAGTTTACGGGAGCGGTGAGTGATTCAATTCAAGTAATTCTAAGCTCAAGTAATGCAGTTGATAGCGTGCCGAATAACGTGAAAACCTACGTTAACTGCTTCTTAGGCCCGCAATGAGTTTAATCCCTTATCAACCCCAGAATTTAAATGCAGAGCAGGCAGACGGGAATATCCTTCTGACGTGGACTGGTTCGCTTGGCGCTACAAGCTATCAGATACAGCGTTCAACGGACGGGGTTAACTTTTCAAATTTAGCAACTAGTACAGTGCCGCAATATTTGGATAGTCAACCCGGCAACGGCATAATGTATTACTACCAGGTCGCGGGCGTCTCTGGCGCAGGAACTGGAACCTATTCAAGCCCTGCGCAAATGGTTGCGGCTCCGCCAAGCGAAATGTCTCTTTATGAGCTTCGCTTAAGGTCCCAACAATGCGCGGATCGTGTCGGGTCAAACTTTGTTGTAACAAGTGAGTGGAACTCTTTTCTAAGGCTCGCGTGCTATGAGCTTTACGATATTTTGATTACGACCTATGAGGATTGGTATGCTTCCAACTTCGTTATTGTTCAGACAAATGGCACAACATCAATGTACCCAATGCCTGACGGCACCTCAAATTATCTTGGTGGCACTTATCCTAATAATCTTAGTGGCGTTCAGTCGATAATCCCATCAGGCAAGCCCGCACCAGCACTCTATAAGCTTGCGGGCATGGATCTAAACGTAAACACCAGCGCCCTAACGCCGTCTCGCGTGACGATGCTGCGGTATCAGTTCATTAAGCGCAATCAATACGTTTATCCAAACTCAACGTCAACGATCTATGGTGTCTACAATATGCGCTATCGGCTTGTCGGCGGTCAATTCATCCCGGGACAGCAAACAGCACAACAACAACTCATGATTATCCCGACGCCCGCAGGGAACCAGACGCTAATCGCCTGGTACACTCCAAAGTTGCCGGGCCTCTTGCAAGACACTGACTATACGAACATTGGGATTTCTGGTTGGCTTCGTTATGTGATCGTGCGGGCTGCGAAATATGCCCTAGACAAAGAAGAAAGCACGGACACTTCAAAGCTTGCTGAAGAAATTGTCTTTTTAAGACAGCGGATCTATGAGGCCGCGCAAAACAGAGATGAGGGCATTGCCGATTGCATTTCTGAAACACGGCTTGACCCTACCTTCGGCGGAACCGGTTGGGGCGGCGGTGGAGTTTCTAATGGGGGATGGTGATGGCGAATCAACGTCAAATTCCCGTCATTCAACATCCTGATTCAACAGTTGTTCAGTTGCAGCAAAACACTAACAAGGTTTTTCGCAACGTAAGCAATCAAGTAACAGAAGCACAAACCTCAATTAATGAAATGACTATCATCGGAGAAATAAAACTTGCAAGCCTTACTCTCTCGCAATTTCAAAGTGTGGCGGGAACTAACTGGATTGCAGCGAACGGGCAAAGCTCAGTGGGATCTAAATACGCATCACTAACTGGCAACAATACAGTGCCGACCATTTCAGTATCCGGCGCTAACGCTTATATAAGGGTGAACTAATGCCGAGCACAACTTCTCCAAACATGGGTCTAACAGTTCCAACTGTAGGGCAAGAGCCGGGGCCTGCATGGGCCAATGATATAAACGCCGACCTAACGGTCATTGACCAGCATAATCACTCAACGGGTCAGGGCGTTCAAATTACACCTTCGGGGATCAATATTAGTTCCGACCTTACATTTAACAGCAACAACGCAACGACGCTAAAAACGGCGCGGTTCGCGTCTCAACCTTCATCTTTGGCTGGGGCCGCGCCGAACTTAGGCTGCGTTTATGTCGCAGGGAATGAGCTTTACTACAACGACGAAAACGGGAACGTAGTTCAGATCACAAACAACGGATCTGTCAACGCTGGCGCAGGGTCTATCACTGGTTTGCCGTCTGGAACCGCTTCCGCTTCATTTTCTGCGGGCACGTTTGTTTGGCAGTCGGCAACGAGTACACCGGCCACAATGGACATGGGTCACTTGATTGTCAGAAACAACTCGGCAAGCTCTAACGGCGTAACAGTTCAGCCACCTGCAAGTTTGCCGTCAAGTTATACGCTCACACTTCCTAGCATCCCGAGCGCCACAAGCTACCTGACCATTGACTCAAGTGGCAATTTTGGCTCTCAGGTGGTTGGCCCCGCAAGATCTGTTAGCAGCTCAGTTGGCGCTGGTGGCGTTGCCATTTCTTCAAGCTCTGGCAACTTCACAACAACCAGTAGCACATTGACGGCTGTTACCAATCTTTCTATTTCCATCACGACTACAGGCCGCCCGGTGTTGTTACTTATTCAACCTGATGGGTCTGGAGCAGATTGCGTAATTGGCCCGGCAGTCAATGGAGCCTCCCAATATAGAGTTTCGTCTCAAGTTCATTACTTTCGTGGCGCATCTGATATTGCTCAGTTTTTTTTAGAGACTGGCATGGCCACGAACGCTAACGCGCAGGAATATCTCCTTTATTCTTCAAATTCTTTTATGTTCATTGATACTGGAGTTGCTGGCAGTGCCGGAACATATACTTACTCGGTTCAAACTGATGCTTTGAGCAGCTCTGGGAGCAACGTGAAAACATATTTCCAATATTGCACATTGGTCGCTTACGAGATTTGATGAATGCCAAGTTATCAAAAGCAGCCTTTACAAATAAATTTCTCTAAAGGGCTAGACACCAAAACAGACCCTTGGCAAGTCCAGGCGGATAATTTTCTCGTTTTAAATAACATGATCTTTACGACAGGCGGTAGGCTTACCAAACGCAACGGATATGGAAATTTAAGCGTCAACGTCAACACAACAACTTCAGGGATTACAACTTCATCAACCGGACTTTCTGGAGCTACATTTCTAACTACGTTCAACGAGAATCTAACCGCCGTTGGCCAAAATCTTTTGGCATATTCTTCGAGCACTGGCGACTGGACCAATCAAGGGACACTCCAACCGGTAGAACTTTCAGTGTTGCCCCTTGTAAGGTCAAACACAAATCAAACTCAAGTAGACACTGCCGTTTCATCAAATGGACTTGTTTGCACTGTCTATACTGACCAAACTCCAACAAGCCTTTCGACGCCAAGATACTTGTATACAATTGCCAATGCTAAGACGGGCCAAACAATAATTGCGCCGACTGCAATCCCTATTGCTTCTGGGGCCGTCACTGGGTCGCCAAGAGTATTCTGCACAGGCTCATACTTCATTATTGTTTTCACAAATGTAATTAGTGCCGTAAGCCATTTGCAATTTGTTGCAATAAGCGTAAACACTCCAACTAACGTCACGGCTAACGCTGACATTGCGTCCGCTTATGTTTCCGCCACATCTCTCTCTTGGGACGGGGTTGTGGTCGGCAACAAGCTTTACGTTGCATACAACACAACAACCGGCGGTCAATCCATAAAGATCACCTACATCAATTCAAATCTCACGGTTGCAACGCCAACGACATATTCAAATTCTGGCAAAGTAACTGCAACCTTGATGAGCCTAACGGCTGACACTTATAACCCGGCAAGCCCAATCATTTGGGCATCGTATTATGATTCAGTTGGTACAGTTGGTTATACCTTCGCGGTAGACCAAAACCTGAACAAGGTTATATCAACGCCCGTTGAAATAATCGCGAGTGGAACGGTATTGAATATCGCAACGGCGGCATATAACGGCAATTTGAACGTGTTTTATGAAGTGTCTAACAATTACGGATATGATTCTTCAATCCCAAGCCATTACATTAAAACACTTCAGGTAACTCAGGCTGGGACAGCAGGGTCAACAACTACGCTTGTCCGCTCTGTTGGTCTCGCATCAAAAGCATTCATTTACAACGGAAGCCCTTATTTTCTTTCGATCTATTCGTCTTCATATCAACCAACATATTTTCTCTTAAATTCTTCTGGAAATGTTGTTGCGCGCTTTGCTTACCAAAATGCCGGGAGCTATTACACCGTAGGATTGCCGGGCGTTGCAATTACTGGGAACATCATTCAAATTGGATACCTTTACAAAGATCTTTTAGAATCCGAAAGTTCGTTCCAATCAACTGGAACGCAAACTACGTCAAACATTTACGCGCAAACGGGCTTGAATCTCATTTCCTTAACTCTGGGTACTTCGCAAGTAGCCCCAACAGAAATTGCAGAAGCTTTGCATCTTTCAGGGGGATTTCTATGGATGTATGACGGCGTAAGTCCTGTAGAGCACAACTTTTTCCTCTATCCAGACAGTGTTGAAGGAACTCCATCCAATTCTGGCGGTTCGATGGTGGCGCAGGAATATCAGTATCAAGCCGTTTACACCTGGACCGACAATCAAGGCAACATTCACCGTTCTGCGCCATCAATTCCGATCATAGTGGACATGTCCACGAACAATAAAGCGTTTACTCAACCCACGCCTAAGACGCCCACGGGAACGGGTACAAGTGGCCAAACGACGATCACAGTTTCGAGCGCAACAGGTTTGGCCGTGGGACAAATTATCACCGACACGACAAACCCAACCTATATTCAGCTTGGAACTTACATTACAGACGTCTCTGGAACCACGCTGACGCTAAGTCAACCGCTGGCGGGCTCGCCAAGTGGCGACACTCTATCAATTTCTGCGCTTTGCTCGGTTAGCGTAAACATTCCGACGTTAAGGCTTACTTATAAAACGTCAAACCCCGTCAAAATTGAGCTTTACCGCTGGTCAACGGCGCAAGAGGCGTTTTACCAGGTCACACAGATTCAAACGCCGCTCATCAACTCGACAACGAGTGATTATGTGACCTTTAGTGACACATATGCAGACAATCAAATTTTAGGAAATAGCCTGCTTTATACGACGGGTGGCGTGATTGAGAATATTGGAGCCCCGTCGTTTATCGACACGACACTTTTTGACGATAGGCTCTGGGGAATAGACGCCGAAGACCAAAACCTTCTCTGGTATTCAAAACAAGTCATTGAAACCACACCCGTTGAAATGTCGGATTTGTTCACCCTATATATTGCGCCATCTATCGGCTCGCAAGGCTCCACGGGGCCATTAACTTGCATTGCCCCAATGGACGATAAGCTTATTTTGTTCAAACAAAACGCCATCTATTACATTAACGGCACCGGGCCAGACAACACGGGCGCTAACTCTCAATACTCATCTCCGTTTTTCATCACATCAGCCGTCGGTTGCACAAATCCGCAAAGCGTTGTGGTCATGCAAAATGGTCTCATGTTCCAGTCTGATAAGGGCATTTGGCTATTAGGCCGGGACATGACAATTAATTATATCGGAGCACCCGTGGAAGCATTGACATTAAACGCGACGGTAGAAAGTGCTTTAAGTATCCCAAAAACAACTCAAGTTAGATTCGTTCTAAATACTGGCATCACTCTGATGTACGATTATTTTTATATGCAATGGGGAACCTTTAGCGGAGTTGCTGCCATAAGTGCGACGCTTTACAACGGATATCACACACTTTTAAATTCCTCTGGAAGCGTGTTTCAAGAAACTCCCGGCACATATGTAGACGGCTCAAACCCAGTGCTAATGAACTTTACGACCGCATGGCTTCAAATGGCTGGAATTTTGGGTTACCAGCGAACATACTTTTTTTATATGCTAGGGGAATATTTAACGCCGCATTTTATGAACATCGGCATAGCCTATGATTTCAACACAACCCCTGAACAAACGCTATTGTTGCAACCCTCTAACTTTTCTCCAAACTACGGCGGAAATGGATCAGATAGCGCAAGTCCCTACGGGCAACAATCAACTTACGGCGGTCCTGGCAACTTAGAAAGTTGGCGCGGATTTTTGACCAGGCAGCGTTGCCATAGCATTCAATTACAATTTCAGGAAATATATGACCCTAGCTTTGGTGTGGCTCCTGGTCCTGGCCTTTATATTACGGGATTAAAGCTTTTACTCGCGGTCGCAAGATCGTTCCGCGCAGCCGGAACCGCCGAGACAATTCAAACTCAAAGCGGCGGGGGCAATCAATGAGCATGTACGCTGAATATTTGATGGAACGCACCAATGACGAAATCCTTGAGACTGAAAAGGGTTTCATAACCTACAGATACATTGAAAACGCTAAGTCCGTTTACATTATCGATCTTTATGTTAAGCCTGAATTTAGGAACTCACATGAAGCGTCACAGATGGCTGATGCCGTTTGCAAAGAAGCCAAAGAGCGTGGGTTTACCAAACTATTAGGGAGCGTAGTTCCTAGCAACAAAGGGTCAACATCTAGTTTAAAAGTATTGTTGGCCTATGGGATGAGGCTCCAATCTAGCACAAATGACTTTATCTTTTTTGAAAAGGAAATCTAAATGGGCGCAATTGGAGGTTTACTAGGGGTTGGTGGCGGGGCTGGGGGATCTGGGTTTGGCACGACCACAACAGGGGTAACTCCGCAAGCCTTAGCAAATGCGCAACAAGGCGTTCAAGCTGGCCTCGGAAATCAACAAGCTCTTTTGAATGCCCTCCAAGCTCAAAATGGCCTACAAAATCAGAGCAATGTTTACGGACAACTTCAAAACATTGCCGCAGGGCAAGGGCCAAATCCCGCTCAGGCGATGCTCAACCAAGCCACCGGCCAAAACGTCGCAAATCAAGCGGCACTCATGGCAGGGCAAAGGGGGGCCGCTCAAAACGTCGGATTAATGGCAAGGCAGGCAGCACAACAGGGCGCGAATATTCAACAACAGGCGGCGGGTCAAGGCGCTACGATGCAAGCAAATCAGGCTCTCAATGCTATCGGGGCCGCTGGCAACATGGCCAACACAATGGCCGCAAATCAAATCGGAGCAACGCAAGGCTTAACGTCGGCACAACTTCAGGGACAGCAACAACTCTTGAATGCGCAATCCGCGCAAAACAACGTGCAGGGACAGCTTGCAAACACGACAATGCAGGGACAACAAGGGTTAATCGGCGGCGGACTAAATGCAGCGGGTGCGGCGTTTGGTCTCGCCGGCGGTGGCCAAGTTCCGCAATATGCCGATGGCGGGGTAACTCCTGGCGCAATGGTAGCGCCTACGACTGGTCCGCAATCATCAGTCGGGCAATATTTGCAGTCCGTTCAAGGCGGGTTTAATCCCGGTACAAATCAGGGCGCAAGTGATTTACAAAGCAGTTTGTCGGATATGGGAGATTCGATCAGGTCTAAGAAAGATGGCGCAAACAAGGGTTTGGCAAACGCACAACAACAGTTTTTTCAAAACTTCGCCGGGCCATCCGTTAGCATGGCGGGCATGGCTAAGGGCGGGAATGTCGGATCTAAGTTGAAATCGGGCGGCCACGTTCCAGGGCAAGCGAAAGTAAAAGGTGATTCTTTAAAAAATGATACTGTTAACGCTAAACTTAGCCCTGGTGAAATTGTCATTCCAAGGTCCGTTGTTAATTCAAAAGATCCAGTGAGAGGCAGCGCAGAATTTGTTCGGGCGGTGCTCGCAAAGAAAGGTGCGCGATGATCGACTTTAAGAAGTTCAAAAAAGTTGAAGAAACGGACCAGTATACCGTTTTGCAACACGATAACGGACACGAGATCAAAATATCGCACAAGGGCCTTTCTGATTCGCACAGAAAAGAACTCGAAAAAATGCCGGTTCATGCCGCTTCTGGCGGAAGAATGAAGGGCACTCGCGGCGCTCATAGAATGAAATTAGACTATCAAAGTCAGAGGGCGGGCCACGGCGTAGGCCCAGAAGCTTCCGGAAAATCCGGGGCATCTTTGCCTTCCATTGCTCCGAATGCTATTGCCATTGATCCGCACAAAATGCCAAAAACGGGATTTACAGAGCCCGCCGATCAGGGCACCAGAAAAACCGCGCACATACCAGGAGCGCCCGGCCCACACGAAAAAGATGATGTTTCAGCCGGTGCGCGTAATGCTTATTATCAACAAACTGGCAAGTATCCGCCATGTATCAATAGTAGTTGCAAAAGTTACGGTAAGCCGCACCCCAACTGTAGGTGTTACGGAACCACTTCCGAAGCGGGCAATTTTTATTTAGCCGAAGGGGGCGAGGTTGGCGGATATTGTTCTGCGGGAGATAGACCACATCAACCTGGATGCGAGTATTATGCGGAAGGAAGCCCGACGCCCGTTGGCGATGATAGCGCCACACAAACTGCCGCGCCAGACATGTCCGACCAACAACAAGCACCGCCTGATGCTTCTGAAAATCAAAATATGGACACAATGGCCGCTCCAGAACCGCTGACGCCGCAAGATCATGCGCAACAAGAAACCCAAGATTTAATGAATCATGATGCCGCAATTCAGTCGGACATAAATGCCGGGCATATAAAGCCGGAAACATATGCCGATTTATTTGAGAAGCGCGACACGCTCGGAAAGATCGGAACGATATTTGGCCTGATGGTTGGGGGCATGGGTTCTGGCCTCGCCAAACAGCCAAACATGCTAATGGAAATGATGAACAAAGAAATCCAAAATGATTTGGCGGCACAACAACACTCCGCAGAAAATAGAAATAATCTTTTGAGAATTAATCAAAATGCCCTGACCGCAAAGGCGGGGGCCAATCTTTCTCAAGCGGAAGCAAATGCGAAAACGTGGGCACTCAGCAACATGCAGGCGAACAGGCTAATGCTAGACCATTTGTTTCAACAGCGTTCAAAACTTCCAGACGGGAGCCCTCAGGCAGCTCAATTTGACCAAGCAATGGCTATTTTAGCGCCTATGGTTGATAAAGAAAATGCCAGCATTGCGGCAAAATATGCCCTGGCTTCTGCCATTAGTCGTTACGGACTTGGAAACGGCGGAAGTGGTCAAGGTGCCCGTCCAGCGCCAAGCAAAAAACAAACTGGCGCTAAGGCGGTTCCAATGCCTCCCCCTCAACCTCAAGGGCCGTCCGCGGCAAATACTCCGCAATCATCGCCAGGCTTTTGGGATACGGTACAAAATCAGGGCATTTTTAATGCAATTACTCCGTATCTGCCTCACGGTGGAGAAGAAGGAACATCGAAGGCAGCAAATTTGCCGGGGCCACAACAAGCACAACAACCCAAAGGTAAAGCTGTCAATGAGCCTCCCGATACTGGCCCTATTCCACAATTTTCCGTTGATTCAGAGGGCGTTAAGCGAAGCCAATTTTTAGGCTCAAGCGGTAGTGTGCCGGGCCAAATTACTCCCGGCGAAGTGTCGCAAGCCAACGAAGAAATTGGAAGAGCTCACCAGTTCAACGATAAGATAAAGTTGATTCATCAAAACTTTGGTGAACTATGGAAAAACAGATCCGACGCAAACCAGGCGTTAAAATATATTTCTAGTCTTGGCGTCAACTTGGAGGGCATTCATGTTCAGCCCCCCGATTTTACAACCTGGACTGAGGGCTCAAAGAATTACTTTAGAGCTGCCAATCGCATTAGGCAGGAGCTTGGTGTTCTGGTCGGCAATGGCGCACTAACGCACGAACAGGCCGATTCTGTTATGACTAATTTGATTAAACAAAACGACACTCCAGAAGATTATAAGAACGTGGTCAATCAAGTAGACGGAAATCTGTTGTCTAATTTGAAAACGCCTGTTCTCGAAAAATATGGCAAAATTAGGCGGCCCAAGGTGAGGGAATGATAATCGATAAAAATAATGCGGATTTCTATGCGCCTCTGGGGCAGTTAACCATTAGCGAAAATCCCGTTCGAAATATAGCTGGTCATATTGTCTCTAATCACGGATTGCGATGGCTTATAAAGCCAAAACCAGACCATGAAATAGATTATGCCTCATCGACAAAAAAAGGATTGAACTCCATACAAAAAGCAGCTGATTCACTTTTCAATGGCGAAAAACGAAGCGCGCCAGCCAAACCAGATAGAGACATTGCAAAGAAATTTATAGAAGACGGCGGCATTGATAGCCAAATGCATAATTATCAACCGCAAAACTTCGCCAACGGCGGCGAGGTCACCAAAGGGCTTGCACATAATGAAATGCTCGCGAACATGTTACCCGAGCATAATATTTTGCTAAACGCCGCAAGGTCTCGCGTTTCTAATTACTTAAAGTCTAACCGGCCTTTGGCCCCTATGGGATTGCCATTTGACACGAAAAAAACGCACCCGTTGCATGAACGGGAATATCACCATCTTATTGACCTAGCCAATGATCCGCTTTCTATTACCGACACAATCAAAAAGGGACGCCTTACCGCCAAGGCCTTGCAGCATTTCAAAAGTATGTATCCTGAAGTGCATGACGAACTTGCTCATCACATCACGCGGAACATCACTGAGCATCAATTAGCCGAAAAACGACCGCCCAAGCATATTCGCCAATCGTTGAGCCTGTTCATGGGGGCCGACTTAGATAGTTCAACTAGCCCACAGATCATAATGGCCGCACAGAATACTTTTAGGCCAGCTCAGGCGCCGCAACAACAGGGCCAGCCAAAGGGATCAAAAAAAGGAATGAAAGAAATTGGCCAAAATGCCCTGACCGACGATCAGGCGCGAGAGTCTAGGAGCCAAAAGCAGTAATTATCTTATGTGGAGAAGCCACGCGATGGCGGCGACAGAGACCATACAAAAGACTGTAAA
>Ga0335069_10013572_pt1 | contig 11432 bp, 14 predicted proteins | sample Lox_Sample_11_FD_206714 | JGI IMG/M metagenome (GOLD analysis project Ga0335069, IMG submission 206714) | Soil microbial communities from Loxahatchee National Wildlife Refuge, Florida, United States - Lox_Sample_1.1 | ecosystem: Environmental > Terrestrial > Soil > Wetlands | place: USA... | reverse complement strand
GCCGGAATCAGAGAGCATCTGGTTGTAAGTGTCTACCAGAGATGCCTTTTGGTTCGCGGGATCGGTATATGCCCTGTATGCCGAGACAAGAGTATTGAGATACGGGTCGCTGCTGATGACTTGTGCTCCGGGGTCGGCCTGACCATTCAGACCGTACTGACTCATCAGACTGTACACGCCCTCTTCTGAGGTAGGGACTGATTCTCCATTCGCTTGGGCGTCCCTGAAGGCCTGTTCCTGCGGCGACATCCCTTGGTTTGCCTGGATTTGGTCGAGCGTATTGAGGTGGTCGATGTTCAGACCGAGTTGCTTGAACTGGGCCTGTGTGATGGGTGCTCCCGTGGCGGTGTCATAGACATTCCCTTGGGCATCCTTGTAGTAGGCGTTATTGGCGTTCGTCGCTTGGGGAGGGGTATAGGCCGTTGCGGTTTGGATCTGCTGTGCCACTTGGTCAGGTACGGGCGTGGGAGCCGCCATACCACCGAGAACGGACTGGTTCTGCGCTGCTGTCGGCGTAAGGGTGAACGATGAGTTCGTGCTGGAAGCCGCCGGAGTGGTGGTAGAAGTCGTTTTCGTCGTCGTCGGGGTCGTTGTCGTCGGTTGTGCCGTGGTCAACTGGACCGCCCCGCTTCCGGTGTAGACGGTCGTTGTTTTCGGAATGAGCGACGCGTTCAGGCCGAGTTTCTGAAACGTGGACTGGTCGATGTACTGGCCCGAAGACTTGTTGGTGACGTTGCCGTACGAGTCGATGAGATACTGGCTGTTGATGTTCGATGAAGAACCCGAAGAACCGCTGGAAGATGTCGTTGTCTTTGATGATGAAGAACCTCCGCCGGAAGACGAGGAAGATGTCGAGCTTCCCATGCCTGACAGAGCCGCTGCGTTTTGAGAGGCCGACGGAGTAAGGGTGAATGAAGATGTCGTTGCCATAAGTGTGAATTATCCGAAATCAGTGACGTTCAGGTTCCCGCGCCCGATGCAACTCGACGAACCCCCTGCGGCCACGGAAGAATATTGCCCGGACGTATTGGAATAGAACTGATTGATGGACGTAAGATTCAAATTGTTCACCGAATTCAGCAACCGCATCCCGTATTGCGTGTTGTTGGCGATGGTGTTCCCGTACACGATGTTGTTGAGGCAACTGGACACATAGCGGATGCCGTTGTTGCCGTTGTTCAGGATCGCCAGCGAATTCAATTGGATGCCGGAACACGAGGTCATGGCGATACCGTCGAGGTTGTTGTTTTGGATGGACACCGAAAAGAACGCGATGTTCGAACACGAAGTCATTTGGAGTCCGTGAGAATTCTTGGATGATTCTATCGTCGAATCCAGGAACGTGCTGTTCCCCACATGGTCGAAGATGATGTTCTGGTTCGTGGCATTGCCGAAATCGGTGAAAATGACTTCGAAACCGCTCACCTGTACGGCGTTCCAGTTCACGGGACTTGCGGTGAGCGTCGCCATGATTTTCGGGTACTGCACTTCGAGCATATCTATCCCGTAGGTCGAACAGGTATCGACCACGATGTCGTCCATGATGATTTCGCTTGCACGATATATTTTGACCCCCGTGGGGCAATCCGTGACGGTCAAATTCGATACCGTCACATGGTCGATGACGGTGCTGATGTCGTATGTCGCGCCCGCGATGGTCTTTTGTTTGAACTCCACATCGAGCGTGATGGTCGTTGCCGCCGGAACGTCCGTAATCAGATACCACCCGTAGTCGCCCAGAGAGCCGAGCCAAATGTAATCGCCAATCATATCGGTCGTCCATGACGCCCCACCAGCTCCCGTGACCGTTTTGGACCCATTAGACACGCTCACGGTCCCGGTCGAATACACGGTCGCTCCTTGTATCGAAATGCCGTATGTCGCCGCGCCATCGATGATACATTGGTCGCGGTTCACGCCCGCAAGCGTCACTCCGGCCGGGATGGTGATGTCGGCGGTCAGTGTGTAGGTGCCGTCTTTGAGGTACAGCGTCCCGCCGCCTTGTGAGGAAACCGTCGTGAGAGCCGTTTGGATGTCCGATGTGTTGTCGATGGTCTTTTGGAATCCGCCGACTTGGAAATCACCACGGAACGTTCCGTTGTTGATTTCGATGTTCCCCGATGCGTCCATCCTCGCACCACGAGAGCCGTGAAGGAACCCATTGGTTTGGAGCGTGCTACCCATGAAGGTGACGGTACCTCCCTGGATGAGAAACGGGATTTTGGGGTTATTTTCCGGCATCGTCTACATCTAATTCGATTTTCATAAAGGTCATGTTCGTATAACCGTAGTTGTATATTCTCACCCCTATTGCGTATGTCGGTGCCGTGGCGGGGTTATACTGCATCATATCCTGACCGACGGAACAGTTGACACCTTCTTCGAATAGCATATCTGAAAGAACTGTTCCTCCTGAACCTATGAGTTGTATATCAAATGAGTTCTCTGTGACGATTGGATTCGTATAAATACGAACCTCTTTGACAGTCACCTTCTTCGAGAAGTTTTCGCTCTGCGTTTCATAGACTCCATTGAATGTCTGACCCCCCTGCGAGGTATAGTCCCACTTCCATAATCTGAACTGGTAGTCTGTTCCTCCTGAGGCATCGCTGGTTTCGGTCGTGTTGAAATAAATCTTTCCGGGAGTGTTCGTATTCGTGGCATTCGATGGAAGTAAGACTTGGTTCGTCACTGGGATTGCTCCTGTCGTGAAGAGCATATCCGTCAGTACGGGGGCAGGAAGACGGACTATCCTATACAGACCGCCCTGAGTATCGTTATCATACTGACCATATTGGTACACATCGAGCGTCGTCTGATTATCGAGACTATCGTACCCAGTAGTGGCTATTCCCAGCGTATTTCCCAAAGAGAACAACCCGCCCGGAAACGGCGAGAGAACTTTCGGCAATGATAGGAGTTTCTGCGAATCCGCATACAAAGCCATTCCGGTGATGTCGTCACCAGTGAAGTAGTTGTTGAGGGCGACAATCTGGTTCGCGGTGAGGTTGGTCGAGGGGAATGACTCGTAGGAGGTATATGTCGAGTCAGTGCCGTTCCATAGGAAGCGATACGAGTCGGTGATATTGGCCTGAGTAGAAGTGGGGAGTCCGAATCCTCCCCCTGGCTGGTACTTGGTAGCGGTGATTTGTAGGTAATTGCCGTCAGGCGTTACCTCCAAGTCCCTCACCACAACATTCGTGGGAAGCGAGGGACTGAGCTTGGAACCGGTGGTGACGGTTTCCGTGGTGTCGATTTCTCCGATATTGTTGCCGTTGCCGAAGTAAATCTTTCCCAGGAACGTCGTCATGGGCGTCGGAACATTTGCCACGACTGAGGTACTTCCCTTCACTGAAGCCGGAGAGCTGCCGTCAAAGTTGATTTTCTGAATCCTGTTATTCGATGAATGGAAAATCTTTTCGGTAGATCCGTAGAACACCATTCCCGGACCCATCGAGTAGTTATTGCCGTAGGGAAGCGTTCCGCGAACAGAGTTGGCACCGGTCTTCACATCCGTGCTCCGCATTTTTCCGTCGCCGTCTATCGAATAGATATATGGCACACTCGAAGTCAGTCGTGAGGCCATGTTCGTGATGCCGTAGGCCACGCTCGACATACTCAGAGTCAGAACACTCGTCGGCTGTTCATTCCAGGTCAGATTCCCAGGACTCGTGAACGGGTCATACCCCCACGAGGTATCGAACTTCGCCAGGCCGGAATTGAGGGGTCCGTCGGGTTTCCGAGTGAGAGGTCCGCCTAAGTTGTCGATGACAAGGGTTTTCATGTGCCGACGCCTAAGAGAGAGAGGTTATTTATGACCGTAGTACCAAAAGGGATGACCCCTGTCGCCAAAAGGTTGTCCGATTCTGAATCGGAATGCCCGATTGCATAGGGACTACTACCAATGGCACTTCCTGAATCCATAATTGTAATGTTCGTGGATGCACCGCCTCGGTACGTGGTGTTCCCATCCGCTGTCGAAGCGCCGTTTGTTCGGCTGAATCCGATGACCCAATCTCCGACTGTCGTGGCGACCGATACGCTGTGTGCGGCGGAGGTTGGAGAATGTTCCGTATTCGGATTGCGAGTCGTCGTTGTTTGGTCTACGCCGTTATAGCACGCGGCGGCGAATCCGAACGTCCCCGCTCCGCTGAAACTAAGCGCGATATTATTGCTTCCACTTGCAGGGTTCGCGAGAACCCAGAGCGTCGTTTCCTCATTCGTAGAGACGTCGCTATTCGTGGCGACGGTAGCGACTTTTGTCATGGAAACACCATTGTAGGTGACACCTGTTGTCGACTGGCTCGATTGTTTCAGAACTCCCACGATGAGAAATCGATTCGAACCAGTACCGCAATCGAAAGCAGACGGCGTGGTATTGATGACGGCTTGGACAGCGTTTTGGAATGTTATAGCCATATCACGGTGCTTTATACCCCTTCACGGTCACATAGAGAATCGAAGTGGGCGATCCTGCCTGAATATCGAACGTCTGGTTCGCTCCTGTCCTGATCGGCATAGCAAGTCCCGGCAAGTTTGAACCTCCTGCGGTGGGAGCGATGGTATAGCCCAGAATTGACCCGGCGTTATCCTTAAAAGTGACCAACGTGGTCGCGGCTCCGGTATTTGCTATCCAAACGTCGGTAATGTAGTTCCTCAATCCAGCTCCAGCAGCAGGAACGAGGGTCAGTTGCGATGTGCTCGTTGTAGAGCTATATCCCTCGATACGGGCTTCTTCTGCGGCGAACGGTTTGATGAGATGCCGTCCTGCCGAGTCTGCCGATAGTCCCACATAGTCTTTGTCGGCACTAACCGTGGAAGCGACGGTATCATTGCGTACTCCGAGGGCGAACATCCCATAGTCACCGTCCGCCGAGGCACTGTCTTCCTGAACAGCACCGACGACTGATACGCGCGGCATGGTACCAATGTTCACGGTGCCGGAAACCGAACTGTTCCCAGCAAGGTAAACGATGGGCCTGTGAAAACCACCGACTACACTTGAATCTGCTGTCTGTACCGAAGCTGCCGCATCAAGGAAAGAATAGGTCATGTTGAGGGTTTGAGGACGTTCGTATAGGACGAGCCGGTGGGCTTAGCAACGCGGGTCCACATCTGCATCGTCATGCCGTATTGCTTGGCATAGGTAGGCGGGATGAGGAGTCCAGTAGCCATACCTTTGAGGATGGGGTTGAGGCCCGCATCGGAGGGTTTAGCGATTTTCGTATATCCGGTTCCCGTGGGTTTTGAGACTCTGGTATAAGCGTCCATGCTAGTATTCCCATCCGTCGTCCTGAATCGGTGTGGCTTCTAAGGGTTGCTGGCTTCCCCGTGCTAATGTCTCAGTGAACTGCCTCACTCGTTCCTCGTACTTGACCATGAACGCGTCACCGTCCTGAATTTTGCTCAGGGAGTACATATAGTTTGCGGCGATGCGCCATCCTAAGAGCCGGTAGTCGAGGGATTCGGGATAGACAAGCGTATCACTGACCGAAGAGTATTCCGTCGGAGAGAGGTAGTAGAAGATGCGGATGAGCTGTGAGACGTTGTTCGCTCCAGTAGGAGTGGGAAAAATCTCGAACCAGTCTCCGTGGTCGTCGAAGTATGGCTGGTTCGTTTGGGCGTTCTTGCGGAGCCAACTGAACGATGCGTTATTGGGCAAGTTAGCAACATCCACCTGCTGTGCCATCACATAGTCCTGAGGATTCGTTGAGGAGTAGTTCAGTTCAATCGACTTGAGCCAGAACATATCACTCGGATAGAGGTATGTTCCCTGGTTGAGCGTGCCGTCCCGATAGGCCTCCTGAACCTGGGAAGCATCCACGCCTTTGTCGATGAGCCGCCTATGGAAGTCTAAGAGTGCTTCATTGGCCCAAATCAAGCCGTTGGCATCGGTCAGGCCGTTAGAGTCTGTCTGCGATTGTGCGCGAGCGTAGTTGAGTGCGTCAGTGACAGTTGCCATAGTGTGAGCTTATCTCTGGCCCCCTAAAGGGCCAAAGGAAGCCAGCTCTACGAGCTCGCCGCTGATTCGACACGGGCGATCCTGTACCGTCCCGTCGTATCCTCGAAGCGGGTTGCGCCGAGGGTGACCTTTCCACCGATTGAGGTGAAGAGGTTGAGCGGGTTGTTGGAATCGGGAGTCGTCACAAGGATAGGCGTCGGTTCCTGGAAGTAACCCCAGCCGAACGAGTCCTGTCCGAGCACCGTCGTCGGGAACACCGGGACGGTCGAGTTGAAGTAGTTCTGGTAGGCACTTCGCAGGTAGCGGATGCCACGGAAGTCGCCCAATGCCCCCTTGCGGAGGTCATCGACCGACGTGTAGCGTCCGACATCATTGAAGGAACCGACGGCTGTGTTGGACATCAGGTCCGCCTCAGGGAACGGGTGGATGACTGCCACGTAGTAGGAGCCGTCAAAGGGCTTCAGGCCTGCCGCGTTGGCCGCAGCAAGGTTCCGATAGGCCTTGTTCATTTCCGTCTGCGTAATCAAGTCACCGGCACCGATGGACGTTCGGGCGGTCTGGTTGCCAGCATAGATGACACCGTTCACGCCGGAGTTGACGACGGTCTGAATGGCCGTATCAACCAACCTGGCGAGTGCGTTGCGGACTTGCATCGTGCACGCGTCAACCGTTTCGATGGCTGAGTTATGAACGAGGAGGTCTGAAATCTGCACCAAGATTCCGTACTGCGAGGGACCAGAGCTGTATGCCGTTGCGCCCCAGGTGATTGCCGAGGGGTTCGTACCTTCCGTGATTGCCGCGACACCCTCCGTGGAGGACACCGGGAATCCGGGGGCCGTAGCCGCCGCACCACCCTGGATGGATGCACCTGCGCCCCACACCGAACCGCCACCTGTCATCGAGGTCGGGCCGCCGGTGGTCACGACGGAGACGTTGATTTTGACGGGCAACTGGTTGGTCTGCGGGAAGACAATGCGGTCATACCCTTTCGGGGCATCGCGCCGCTTGCCAAGCCGTGCATACTGCAACTCTGGCTCCAGTACCTTGATTTCGTCAGAGATGTACGACACGAGCAACTCGGATGTGAGTTGGGTAGCGCCGCCCCATCCTGAACTTCGTACTGTTACTGCCATGAGTATGTTATGAGATTTTCAGAGAGTCAGTTCGTCCCCAGGTCGCCGCGCTTTTCCGCTTCGATGAGAGCTGCGCGTTTCTCTTCGCGGGTCATCTCGCCGACCTTCTTGTCGCCCACGGAGGGCTGCACGTTGATGGCCGAACCTCCGACGGGAGCTGCCGGAGCCGCCTGTTTGGGGGCCGAGAGCTTGCCTTCGGCATTGAGTACCGCGACGGTCGCGTCTTCCACCGAGTAGCCGCGCATGACGCGTTCCTTGATTTTGTCGCGGAACGTCACGGCATCGGGATACTTGGTGACTTGCTCGCCGAACGATGAGAGGAATCCGCCTTCCTTTTCCAGGTCGGCGACCTTCTTCTGCTGTTCTTCGAGTTCCTTTCGGAGCGTATCGCGCTCTTCTGAGGTGAGTTTCACTTTTTCTGAAAGATCCCTGATTCGTTTCTCTACTTTGCTTTCCTCGGTCATCTGTTTGTCCAGATTGTCGAGGTCGATTTCGTCAGCCATGTATGTCGCATCGGACGTGAGGGGCGAGTCTCAGTCCGAGAATGATAGGAGTTGGTACAGTATGTCCTTCCCTAAGGGACACACGGTTATCGGGACCGCTTGAACCGGTTTTCGTGTCGGCGCGAGCACTCATACGAGTTGCACCACACGACCAGTCTATCGGGGTTGTCCGGGTGTTCGGCGATGTTGAGGATTGAGTGTCCGATGACATCGGTCGGATCCTTGCTCTCGTCGCAATACGAACACCTGATTTCCCCGAGGTCACGGAAGTGCGGACAGAGTTTGTACTGGTATTCGGCCGGGATGTTCCCGTCCAGAACACCGCAATACTCGCACACGCCTCCCCTGACCTGCGGATACCTTCGGGTATACGGCTCTGAACGAACTCCCTCTCTTTCAATACTGACACGCCGTCTCGCCGGTTGGACGTAGACGGGTTCAGGAACTGGAGCGATTGGGTGCTCCGTCACCGAGGTTTTCTTGTTCATGGGTCAATGTTTTGATACCTTCGATTTGTTGTGCAAAGAACTCTGCTAACTGTCCCAAGTCGACGTATTTCTTAGCCCACGCGAGTTGCCCTTGCAGGCGGTACAACGTGGGTTCGTCGATGGGGGTTTTCATGGCTTCCGAGGACAACTGGCGTTCGAGAGTAGTTACTACATCATCGAGCACCAGTTCCCTCAGAGTGGCCCAATCCTTGCTTTCTGCTACCCGCCGTACCGCTTCGACAATGACTCGGAGTTCCCCGGCACGTTTCTCTAAGTGAGAAAAGTCGGGTTTCTCTTCCTCAAAGATATTGTCGTATGCGATACGCGAGTTATTCATTAGTTGGAGTTGGCCTGGCTGTTTGCCATGACACGGACACGGGCTGCGATGACTGAGGTGACTGCCGACGTGTACTGGAAGAACATGCGGTTCACCAAGCCCATCACGGGAAGGCCTGACACCTCGTTGATACCCAGCGAGGACGCTGCGGTGTTCTTCGGGGTCGTCACGAGGGTCTGAATGGAACCTGTGGCGAAAATGCTGGTGAATGTGCGGACACCCGGACTGATGACCGGGATGCTCAGCCACTCGGCCTTGTCGTTGTTGGCGTTGGACACGATAGACGTGCGGCCGACATCGTACCAGGTCGTGCCACCATCGTCGGTCGTCTGGTACGTCACGGACACGCCTCCTGCGAGCACGGATGCCGTGAGTTTGACGACGACGTTATCGGTGTCCTGCGGGAGCGTGAACTGCTTGGCGACGCCGCCTGCGGTCGAGGAGACGACGCCGGTGCCGCTTGTTGCTACACCGTCATCGTAATCGAGAACTGTCTTGAGTGGGATACGGATTGACATTTGATGTGATGATTGTTGATACTTCGACCCGCCCTTTCAAGGAGGGTTTCCGAGTGACCCCGGCAGGTTTCGACGGACCGACCGAGGCCACTGGGACACCCTCCTGACGGACGCTATTTCCCGCCGAACATCTTGCTTGCCGCCGTATTCAGGCGTGCGCGTGTGCCTTTGCCCTGGTACTTCTTCGCTTTGGAACCTTTGGCGTATTTGGGAAGACCCTTGTTCTTGGCCTTGCCCTCTTTCTTGCCTGTCACCGACGATTTTCCGTGCGCCCATGCTTCCGCGATCTTGGGATGCTTGGCCCACATGAATTTCCTCTGTTGTTCGGATTTGAATGGCATCTATTTCTTCTTACCTTTCGCGGGTGCATACGGACCCGTCTTCGGGGTCTTGAGTCCGGGACCGGACATGAACTCCGCTCCTTTGTACATCTTCGCCCATGCGGGCATCTGCGGTTTGCGTGTGAGACTGTTGCCCTTCGGAAGCATTTTCTTAGCCGTGGTTTCGGTGAGTTTCTTCTTTACTTTGGGCATCTTCACCTTCGGCATCTTGACTTTGGACATCTTTCCCGCTTTCGGCAACACCGACGCGCTGCCGAGTTTCGCTGTCGCTGGTTTCTTGGTAGCCATTAGAATTGTGCGGTTAGTACACTTCCGTTCCCTGCGAACGTCTTGAATGCAACGGCGGGATACAGGCCTTCGGCACGGTTCACGCCCATCAAGCTGCCGGGAGCCGAGACTGATACTGAGCGAGGCACGACGAACCTGCGGACAAGGTTGTTGCCGACCATGAAGTCGAAATTGGCATTCGCCGCAGCCGTGAGTACGCTCGTGCCGGCGACGGATGCATCGACGTTGGCCTGCGAGATCCATTTCCCTGCGATGTTCTGACCTGCCGCTGCGACTTCGATTTCTGTCGTGTCATGGGTCAAAAGGAGAATCGACGACGTGGATGCGTTCTCCTTGTTCGTGGACGCGAGTGACACTTTCGGGGGAGGATAGCCATCTTTTGGCATACCGCCTTTCCCATACGGGGTATCTGGTGCGTAGTTACTCATGCGAGTGGTATTGGTTTATTACTGGACTTTACTTCCGATTTGAGGGGAGCGGATGCCCCAAGAGGAGAGAGGCGTTCTGAACCGATGGGCGGTTTTTTGTCGGGTGGTTTCTGTCCCTGGTCAGGACCGCCGCTCTCCTGCGGGGACATCTGTTGCTGTTGGGCTTGCTGTTCTTTCATCTTCTGCCCGGCGATAGCGTCGCGATGCTCGGCCATGTGGAATATCAACGCGAGTGTCTTCGGATAGACCTGCTGGTGAATGTACAAGTGAGTGAGGTGGTCATCGGTCGGGAGGACTTTTGCCCATTTATCCTTGCTCAGTACCTCATTTTCGTTGGCGGCGTTCTGTTCGTCAAGAGTTTCGGGGAACATCAGGTCGATGGTCGACGGATCCTCAATGAACTTGGGGAAGAAGACGTGCTTGTTGAAGTTCCTCATTCCATCTGGCCCGATGGCCTGGGCTAACTGAGGGTAAAGGTTGATGAGGTCACGCCTCAATACCAGCTCCTTGTATTCTGCTTTCTTCGAGGAATAGACCAGTACACCGGGCGGATAGGCGGTATCGAAGTGCTTGAAGTTGATTTCTTCGGTCTTCACGCCCTTTACGCCGTTGATGTTGGCGATTTTCTTCTTCAATTCAGGACCATACTTCTTGTAGCGGTAGAACCAGTGCGACCAGAACTCTGACTCGCCGAACTGGAGGACCATAGACTGCAACGATTGAGCCATGTCATTGAGCTGCTGGTTGATGGCCTGCTCAGTGGCACTGGTCTTCCTTGTTCCCTTTTGAGGTTGCAAGGTCATGCCTGTTCCTATCGGGGCGTTTGCCTCGTCCGTTATCATGGAGATGAACGAGATGAGGCCTTGTGACATCGGATCTGCCGTATTGAGAGGCCACGCGGCATCAGCAGACTCCATAGGAATGTGCTGGTTGATTTGGCGTGAGAAGAACTGCGTCACGTCTTTCACCTTGTCGGGATTATACCCATAGACGGGGTTAGCGCGGTCTTTTGCTGCTACAAAGGCCAGGTTCAAGAGGACGCTCTTTGCCCTGTGCTTGTCGTCTAAGAGGTCAGCGACGGAGAACGAGATTGAGGAATGTGGCTCCCTAAAGGACTCTTTGACGATGAGAGGCCACCTACTGCCGGTGTTTATGTTCGTACCATCGGGAGCTACGATTTCCTCGCCGTCTTCCAGGTCTAACTTCTGTTCGAAGAGGATGAAGTTGAAATTCTTGTCTACCCAACATACACACTTATCCCCGTCCTCATCGTACCCGAAGAACTCTAGGATTTGGTATACGTCACCAGACTTGGTATCCGTTCCGGGGGTCGTTCCCTTGCGGGCTTGGTCAACCTTGATTTTGTAGTCCCAGAGCACAGTGTCGATGCCGGATGGGATTTGCCTGATGTCCTTGATGCCTGTGATGACTCCG
>Ga0335069_10013571_pt1 | contig 11432 bp, 7 predicted proteins | sample Lox_Sample_11_FD_206714 | JGI IMG/M metagenome (GOLD analysis project Ga0335069, IMG submission 206714) | Soil microbial communities from Loxahatchee National Wildlife Refuge, Florida, United States - Lox_Sample_1.1 | ecosystem: Environmental > Terrestrial > Soil > Wetlands | place: USA: Florida... | reverse complement strand
GCTCGAGCGCGTCGTCGTACCGCGGCAGCGGCACCGGCAGCTACTACATGGTCTTCGAGACTCGGGAGGGGCAGGCGACGTCGCGCTACCGCCTCGAGGTGACGCACCAGCAGTACCTCCGCTTCGAAGAGGGCGACCGCGTCAAGATCACGCTCGACAACAACATCCTGGTCAACGTCCAGCCGAACAACGACTGAACGGATCAAACCGCGCGGGGGCGCCGGTATGATCGATCCGTGTCTCCGGCGTGGCTCCCGAAGACTTTCGTCGTGCTGCGCGGCTACAAGGCCGCGCAGTTCTGGAGCGATCTTCAGGCAGGGCTGGTCGTCGGCGTCGTCGCCATCCCGCTCGCGCTCGCCTTCGCCATCGCGTCGGGCGTGCCGCCCGAACGCGGCCTCGTCACCGCGGCCGTCGCCGGCTTCCTGATCTCGTTTCTCGGCGGGAGCCGCGTCCAGATCGGCGGCCCGACCGGCGCGTTCGTCGTCATCGTCTACGGCATCGTCGCCAAGTACGGCCTGGACGGGCTGACGCTGTGCACCGTGCTCGCCGGCGTGCTGCTCGTCGCGATGGGCTTCGCGCGCTTCGGCGGCGCGATCAAGTTCATCCCGTTCCCGGTCGTGACGGGCTTCACGAGCGGGATCGCGGTGATCATCTTCTCTTCCCAGGTCAAGGATCTCCTCGGCTTGAAGATGGCCGCGGTTCCCGCGCCGTTCGTGGCGAAATGGGAAGCGCTCGCGGCGAGCCTCCCGACGGCGGCGCCGGCCGCGGTCGGCGTGTCGCTTCTCTCGCTCGCGATCCTGATTCTCTGGCCGAAGGTCTCCCGCAAGATTCCCGGGCCGATCGTCGCGATCCTCGTGACCTCGTTCGGCGTCGCGGCCCTCGGCCTGCCGGTCGAAACGATCGGCTCGCGCTTCGGCGCGATCCACGCGTCGATCCCCGCGCCGTCGCTGCCGCCCGTGACGCTCGAACGGGTTCGCGAGCTCTTCTCGCCGGCGGTGACGGTGGCCCTGCTCGCCGCGATCGAGTCGCTGCTTTCGGCGGTGGTCGCCGACGGCATGATCGGGAGCCGCCACAAGTCCAACGTCGAGCTCGTCGCGCAGGGCCTGGCCAACGTCGCGTCGGGGCTGGTCGGGGGCATGCCGGCGACGGGCGCCATCGCCCGCACCGCGACGAACGTCAAGAACGGCGGCCGCACGCCGGTCGCGGGCATGACGCACGCGGTGACGGTCCTTCTGGTCCTGATCTTCCTCGGCCCCCTGGCGCGCTTCATCCCGATGGCCACGCTCGCCGCCATCCTGACGGTCGTCTCGTACCACATGAGCGAATGGCGGGCCTTCGCGCACCTCTTCAAGACGCCGAAGAGCGACGTCGCCGTCCTCCTGACGACCTTTCTGTTGACGGTCCTGATCGACCTGACCGTGGCGGTCCAGGTCGGCGTCGTGCTGGCCGCGTTCCTCTTCATCAAACGCATGGCCGACGTCACGAACGTCTCCGCCGTCACGCGCGAGCTCGTCGACGCGCCCGACGGAACCATGGACGGCGACGCCGACGGCGTGTCGCGCCGCCGGATTCCGGAGGGCGTGGAGGTGTACGAGGTCAACGGGCCGTTCTTCTTCGGCGCGGCGGACAAACTCAAGGACGTGCTGAACTTCGTCGCGAAGAAGCCCAGGGTGTTCGTCCTTCGCATGCGCAACGTGCCCGCCATGGACGCCTCGGGCCTGCGCGTTCTCGACGATCTCCACCGTTCCCTGACCCACCACGGGATCCGGTTCGTGATCGCCGGGATCCAGGCCCAGCCGCTCGCGGCGCTGGAGCGCGCCGGGCGGATCGACGCCTATGGACGAGACAACATCGTCGCGAACCTCGACGAGGCCCTCGCGGCCGCGGGCGGCGCGGCGGGGCGGTGAGTGCCGCGGCGTCCGGCTGGAACGGCGAGGCGTTGGTCGAGCGCCGGGACGGGCAGACCGGCGCGCTGATGCTCGTCGCGATCCACTCCTCCCGCCTCGGCCCCGCGACCGGCGGGACGCGCCTGAGGACGTACGCGTCCGACGACCTCGCGCGACAGGATGCGCGGCGTCTGGCCGAGGCGATGACCTGCAAGTGGGCGGCGGCGGACTTTCCCCGAGGCGGCGGGAAGGCGGTCCTCGCGGTGCCGGCGGGTTTCGGCGACGCGGCGCGCACGGGCCTGCTGCGCCGCTACGGGGCGCTCCTCCGGGAGCTTTCCGGCCGGTTCGCGACCGGTCCCGACGTCGGCACGTCCCCGGCGGACATGGACGTCATCGCGGAAACCGGCGCGCCGTACGTCTTCAGCCGCACGCCGGCGCGGGGCGGCGCCGGAGGCTCGGGCCCCTGGACGGCGCTCGGCGTCTTTGCCGCGATCGAAGCGGTGGGCGAGCGCCTTTTCGGCGGCCGCTCCCTGCGCGGCCGCCGCGTGACGGTGCAGGGCGCCGGGAGCGTCGGCGGCCCGCTGATCGAGCGTCTCCTCGAGGCCGGGGCGCGGGTCGTCTTCGGCGATCCGAGCCCGGAGGCGGGGAGGCGCTTGCTCGAGAGGCGCGGCGTCGAGCGTGTCTCGCCCGAGGCCTGTCTCGAGGCGGAGGCCGACGTCTTTGCGCCGTGCGCCCTCGGCGGCGTGCTCGACGCGGTGACGATTCCGCGCCTGCGTTGCCGCGCCGTCGTCGGCGCCGCCAACGACCAGCTCGCCGATCCCGCGGACGCGGAGCGCCTGCGGGCGCGCGGGATCCTGTATGCGCCGGATTTCGTCGTCAACGCGGGAGGCGCGGTCGCGGTCACCGGGATCGAGGCGCTCGGCTGGACGCCCGCGCGGGCGGAGGCGGCGGTGGGCGCGATCGGCGAGACCCTGACGCGCGTCCTCGCGCTGGCGGACCGGGAGGGCGTCACGACCGACGCCGCGGCGCGGCGGATCGCCGAGGAGCGGCTCGCCGCGGCTCAGCCGAGACGGTAGGGCGCCCCGCTGCGGGCGACGTCGAAGTCCTTCGATCGCCCCTTCGGAATCGAGAGCGACTTCCAGCGCTCGCCGGCGAAGTGGCGCGCGAGGAACACGATCTGGCCGACGTGGTACGCGTAGTGCGTCAACTGGCGGTGGATCGCCTGGACCACGGTGTGGGCCTCGCCGCGGATCGGGACCTCCCGGAGCAGATCCTCTTCGCGCAGGCCTTCGAGCGTGCCGAAGAGAGCCGACCAGCCCGCTTCCCAGGCGGCCGTCAGGCTCTCCCGGGTGTCGCCGGAGCGGTTCTCGAACTCCCGATCGCGGTCGCGGTCGGGCTTCTCGCCGTCGCTCGTCAGAAAATCGTTCCAGCGCGAGCGCATGTTTCCGGCGACGTGCTTGACGACGAGCGCGATGCTGTTGGATTCCGGGTCGATCGCCCGGAAGTAGTCCTCCGGCGCGACCTGGGCGAGCGCGTCCTCGGCGAGCTTCTTGGTCTTGCGGAACTGCAGGGTCGCGTCGGCGAGCCAGTGGGCGCCGAGGGTCGTCACGCGGGGCCGCCCTTCTCGAGAAAACGCCGGAAGTCCGGCTCGGGAACCGGCCGGCTGAAGTGGAACCCCTGGCCGAGCTCGCAGCCGGACGTGCGCAGCGCGTCGGCCTCCTCGAGGCGCTCGATGCCTTCGCCGACCATCACGAGACGCATGGCCTTGCCGAGGTCGACGATGCCGCGCGCCAGGGGCGTCAGGCCGCGCGCGCCGGACGGAACGCGGCCGCGCAGAAACGACTGGTCGATCTTCAGGATGTCCACGGGCAGGTTCTGAAGGTAGGCGAGCGACGAGTAGCCGGTGCCGAAGTCGTCGATGGCGAGCCGCAGCCCGAGCGTCTTCAAGGCCCGCAGCCGCGGGATGATCGTGCGCGTCTCGAGCATGATCAGGCTTTCCGTGATCTCGAGGACGAGCCGCGACGGCTCGAGGCGCGCGGCCCGGAACGCTTCGCGGACGCGGTCCACGAGGTCCGGTTCCTGGAGCTGCCGCGCCGACAGGTTGACGCTGACGTGGAGCGGCCCCGAGCCCGCCCGCGGCCAGCGCGCCGCGTCGCGGCACGCCTGCTCGAGAACCCAGTACCCGATCGGGACGATCAGCCCGCTCTCTTCGGCGAGCGGGATGAACTCGAGGGGCGGGATGAGCCCGCGCTCCGGGTGCTGCCAGCGCAGCAACGCCTCGGCGCCGACCGCCCGTCCGGAGGGCAGGTCGATGATCGGCTGGTAGTGGAGCACCAGCTCGCGCCGCTCGAGCGCCCGGCGCAGGTCGGTCTCCAGCGCGATGCGGCGCACGACCGCCATCCGCATCCCGGGCTCGAAGGCCTCGCAGAGGCCCTTGCCCTTGCCCTTGGCGAGGTAGAGCGCGACGTCGGCGTTTCCGAGGAGCTCGCCTTCGCCCTCCTCGGGCGCGCTGACCGCGAGCCCCATGCTCGCCGTCAGGAAGACCTCGCGCGGGTCGAGACGCACGGGCGGGCGCAGCGACGCGGCGATGCGCTGCGCGACTTCGCGCGCGCTCGACGCGTCGGCCGAGTCTTCGAGGAGCACCGCGAACTCGTCGCCGCCGAGTCGCGCGGCCGTGTCGCCGGCGCGGATGCAGGTCTCGAGGCGCCGCGCGACCTCGATCAGGACCTGGTCGCCGGCGGCGTGGCCGAGCGAGTCGTTGATCGCCTTGAAGTCGTCGAGGTCGAGCAGCACGACGGCGCACGGCTTGCCGCCCCGGAGGTTGCGGGCCCGGGCGTGCTCGACGCGGTTGGAAAGGAGGGCCCGGTTGGCGAGTCCGGTCAACGGGTCGTGAAAGGCCTGGTGCGTCAGCTGCTCCTCCAGGCTCTTGCGCTCCTGGATGTCCCGGATGGTCAACGCGATGCCCTCGATCGACACGTCGTGGAGCAGGTTGGTGGCGATGACTTCGGCGAAGAAGACGTGGCCGTCCCGCCGCCTCAACCGCCACTCGGCAGGCGCCGAGGAGCCGGGGCGGCCGGCCGCCTCGGACACGAGTCCGGCGACCCGGCCCACGTCGTCGGCGTGCGCGAGATCGGAAAGGCGCGTGCCCTGGAGCTCCTCGGGCCGGAAGCCGAGAACGCGCTCGACCGACGGGCTCTGGTAGCGGATCGTGGTGTCGAGGTCGACGACGGCGATCAGGTCGGAGGAGTGCTGGACGAGCGTGCGGAAGCGGGCCTCGCTCTGTCGCGCGGCCCCCTCGGCCGAGAGCCGGACGTTCTCGCGCACCGCGACGACCTGGCGGAGCAGGACGATGGCCGTCAGGGCGATGGCGCCCACGACGATGCCGCCGAGGGTCGGGGTCCTCCGGTCGAGCGCGGCGAGAAAGAGCGACCCGTAGCCGACGACGACGGCGAGGTAGGGCAGCAGGCTGATGGTCCCGGGGTTCGTCTCCGCCGCCCGATGCTCCTCCGCCAGGCCGGCGTTGCGGGCCTGGGCCGCGGCGCTCGTGCCGAGGAGGAGCCACGCGATCATCCCGATCAGGTCCACCGACGTGCCGCTCTCGTATGCCTCGCCGACGGCGGCGTAGACGCTGGAGACGGTGTCGTTCAAGAGCATCGCCACGATCCCGATCGCGAGCGGCAACAGGACGTAGCGGGCGGCGTCCCCGCGGCGCCGGACCGCCACGACGCCGACGCCGAAAATGAGGACGAGGTCGCCCATCGTGTAGCCGATCGTCAGGAGGAATGTCCCCGGCGTGGCCGTCCCCGCGTTCGCGATCGGCGCGAGGAGAACCGACCAGAGAAGCATCAGCCCGCCGAGGAAGACGGTCGCGACGTCGAGCCAGAACTGGAGCGACTCCGCCCGCGTCCGCAGGAAGCGCGGGAACGACAGCAGGCCGAGCAGCGCCGGCGCGTAGAAACCGACGTACGCGCACTGGCTGGCGGTGTAGACCGTCGTGCTGCTCGGCCAGAGCCAGAGGGCCGCGAACCAGAGGACGTCGCCCAGCCAGAGGCAGAGAAAGGCCACGGCGAGAAAGCGCCAGGCCCGGCGCGTGGCGTCGTCGAGCTCCGGGACTCGCGCGGTGCGGATCGCCAGGAGGACGGCCACGAGCCCGACGGGCAGGAACGCCACGTCGTTGGAGAACGAGCGCTCGCGGGCGGGCAGGGACGAGGTCAGGAGCCAGATCGCATAGGCGCTGGCGTAGATCGCGAGGCCGCCGAGCAGCAGCGCCCCGCGATCTCGCCGGGCCCGGGGCGGCGCGGCCGCCGGGACGAGGCTCTCGGACATGGCCTTCATTGTCGCCGATCGGCAAGCCGACCCGACCGGTCGCGGCTGAAATCCGATAGGCTGAGGGCATGCGTTTTCGTCGTCTGGCCGCAGTCCTCACGCTCGTGGTGTGTCCTGGGACACTGACGCCCTTCGTGGCGCTCGCGCAGGAGCCGCCGGCCCAGGCGCCGGTCCCGCCGGCGACGCCGGTCGTCGGTCGCCCGAAAATCGGCCTCGCGCTCGGCGGCGGCGGCGCGCGGGGAACGGCTCACATCGGGGTGATCCGCTACCTCGAGCAGCTCCACATCCCCATCGACTACATCGCGGGCACGAGCATGGGCTCGATCATCGGCGGTCTCTACGCCTGCGGCTACACCCCCGACCAGATGGAGAAGCTCATCGGCTCGATTCCCTGGGACACGCTCTTCCGGGACGCCCCCGAGCGAAAGGACCAGTCCTTCCGGCAGAAGGAAGACGACTTCGAGCGCCTGATCCCGTTCGAGTTCGGCTTGAACCTCAAGAAAGGCGGGCTCCTGCTGCCGCCGGGCCTGATCGCGGGCAGCAAGCTCGGCTTCGTGCTCGAGAACGCGACCCTGCCGTGCGCCTCGGTCACGAACTTCAACCAGCTGCGCATCCCGTTTCGCGCCGTCGCGACCGACATCCAGACGGGGAAGCCCTACGTCATGTCGAGCGGGAACCTCGCCCGCGTCATCCGGGCCAGCATGGCCATCCCGGCGGGCTTCACGCCCGTCGAGATCGACGGCCACCTGCTCATCGACGGCGGCGAGTCGGAGAACCTTCCGGTGCAGACGGCCCTCGCGATGGGCGCGGACATCGTCATCGCGGTCAACGTGGGCTCGTCGGGCGCCGAGACGGCGGCCAAGCCCGAGAACGTGGGCGCGATGATCGGACGCCTCATCGACCTGCCGCTCCAGCAGAACACGATGGCCTCCGCGAAGCTCGCGACCCTCGTCATCACGCCCGACCTCGACGGCTACAGCTCCGCGGACTTCATGAAGGGCCTGAAGATGATCCCGCTCGGGTACCAGGCCGCGGAGGCCCACAAGAGCCAGCTCGAGCAGTGGTCCGCGCCGGAGAGCGTCTACGCCCCCTGGAAGCAGCACCACGATGCGACGCTGCCGCCGCTGCCGTTCATCGACGAGGTCGTGATCGACCCCGTTCCGGGCATCGACCCCAGGCGGCTCGAGTACCTGGTCCATACGAAGGCGGGCCGCCTCCTCGACACGGAGACGCTGGGACACGACCTCAAGCGCATTTATTCACTGGGCTACTTCGAGATCGTCAGCTACGCGATCGTCGAGGACGGGCAGCGCCGCATCCTGAGGATCACGGCGACCCCGAAATCCTGGGGCCCGACGTATCTCAAGCTCGGCCTCAATCTCGGCACGGACTTTCAGCTGACGACGAACTTCGGCGTGACCGCGCTCGTGGACGCCACGGAGTTGAACGGGCTCGGCGGCGAGTGGAAGACGGTCGTGACGGTCGGCAACCCGATCGACCTGAAGACCCGCTTCTACCAGCCGCTCACCTACCGGAGCCATCTTTTCCTCTCGCCCTACGCCGGCTGGAAGCAGGACCTCGCGCAGGTGTACGACCAGAACCAGCTCGCGCTCGGCACCTACCAGGTTTCTCGCACCGTCGTCGGCATGGACGCCGGCTACGACTTCGGGACGTGGGGAGAGCTGCGCGTCGGTTACGGCCGCGCGTGGGGCCAGGGGCGCCGCAAGGTGGGAGACCCCGCCTTCCCGGATCTCGACTGGGACGAAGGCGGACTGACCGCGCGCATGGAGGTCGACCAGCTCGACAACGTCAACCTGCCGCACTCGGGTTACTTTTCGGACGTCGCTTTTCTCGCCAATCGCGAGAGCCTGGGAGGGAGCACGTCCTACGACCGCCTCGGCGCCGGCGCGATCGGGGTCCAGACGATCGGGCGCTGGACCGGTCTCGTCAAGGTCGAGGGTGGCTCGGGCCTCGGCACGCAGATTCCCTTTTACGACGAGTTCCAGCTCGGAGGGCTCTTCCGGCTTTCCGGCCGGCCGGTCGGGCAACTCTACGGAAACACGTACGCGCTGGCCGCCGCGCTGCTCTACTACCGGCTCTCCGCCACCGGGGGCATCATCGTCAAGAATCTCTCCGTCGGCGTCTCGATCGAGGGAGGCAACGCCTGGGCCTACCAGGCCCCGGTCACGTTCTCGAGCCTGAAGTCGGCCGGCAGCGTCTACGTCGTGGCCGATACCCTCATCGGGCCGTTCTTCATCGGGTACGGGCACTCGGGAAGCAACAACAGCTCGGCGTACCTCTATCTCAACAGGACGTTCTGAGCGGGCGGCGCGAAGCCGGGGGCAGGACGAGCCGAATCGCCCGACAGCCTCCCGGCTCCCGCCCTTCGGCTACAGGCGGTTGAGGCCGTCGAGGCCGGCGACCTTGTACGCCTCCGCCATCGTCGGGTAGTTGAAGACGGAGTCGCGGAAGAAGTCGATCGTGCCGCCGAAGGCGAGCACGGCCTGGCCGATGTGGATGATCTCGGTCGCCCGCTCGCCGAAGATGTGGACGCCGAGAAGGCGCCGGGTCTTGCGGTCGAAGAGGAGCTTCAACAGGCCCGTGTCGACGCCGAGCATCTGTCCCTTGGCGAGCTCCTCGAATTTCGACAGGCCGATCTCGTAGGGCACCTTTTCGGCCGTCAGCTCCTGCTCGGTCTTGCCCACCATCGAGATCTCCGGAATCGTGTAGATGCCGTACGGGATCTCCTTGCGGCTCTCGCAGTAGGCGCCGAACATGTGGCAGCTCGCCAGGCGTCCCTGTTCCATCGAGGTCGAGGCGAGCGCCGGGAAGCCGATGACGTCGCCGGCCGCGTAGATGTGCGGCACCGCGGTCTGGAAGAACTCGTTGACGGCGATCCGCCCGCGCTCGTCGGCCGCGAGCCCCGCCGCGTCGAGGCGCAGGAGGTCGGCGTTGGTCCGCCGCCCGACGGTGTAGAGCAGCGTATCGCCGTGGACTTCCTTGCCGCTTTCGAGCGTGGCGACGACGCGGTCCTTCTCGTCGTAGCCGACCGAGAGGACCTTCTCGCCCAGGCGGAACGCGGCGCCGCGCTGGCGCATGAAGTAGAGGAGGGAGTCGATCATCTCGCGGTCCACGAAGTCGAGCACCGCGGGGCGCGCCTCGATGACGGTCACCTTGATGTTGAGCGCCGTGACCATCGAGGCGTACTCGAGGCCGATGACGCCGGCGCCGACGACGATCAGGTCCCGGGGCAGCGAGTCTCCCTGGAGGAGCTGGTCGGAGTCGATGATGCGCTTGCCGTCGAGCGGCACCGTGTCGCTGTGCGCCGGCCGCGTGCCGCAGGCGATCAGGATGCGGTCGGCGCGCACGGTCGACGCGCCTTCGACCGACTCGATCTCCACGGTGTGCGGGTCGACGAACCGCGCGACGCCCGAAAGCGTGGCGACGCGGTTGCGGTTCAACTGCGCGCGGACGACCTCGACTTCGCGCGCGAGGACCTTCTGGACGCGGAAGGCGAGGTCCGCGACCGTGATCTCCTTGGAAACGGTGTAGTCGCGGCCGTAGAACGTGCGTTCCCGGAACCCGGACAGATAGAGGATCGCCTCGCGCAGCGTTTTCGACGGGATGGTCCCGGTGTGGAGGCAGACGCCGCCGACCATCTCCTTGCGGTCGATGACGGCGACCTTCTTGCCGAGCTTGGCCGCGGCGATGGCGCCCTTCTGGCCGGCGGGCCCGGTGCCGATGACGACCAGGTCGTAGGAGTTGGAGTCCATGGCGTCAGCCTCTCACGCGGCGCATGAAGTTGTCGTTCAGCCGGCCGCGGGCGGCCGGTGGCTCGCGTCGAACTCGTCCGAGGCGAGCAGACAGTCCACGACGTTGGTGCGCGCGATGCCCTGCTCGATTTCGCCGGCATAGAACGCGAGGCCGCCCTCGTCCGGCTCGCGCCCGAGGAGCGTGCGATAGACGCGGGCCACGTACTCGCGCGGCGCGAGCGTCCGGCCGTCCCGGACGAGCGGCTCGGCGAGGGCCCGCAGACCGATCTCGCCGGACAGGAGGCGCGCCCGCTCGGCCGAGGCCCCGGGGCCGAGACGCGCCAGAAGGGCGTCGAGGGCCTTCGGGTCCCAGGCCCGCGGCCTCACGCGGATCGCCGCGGTCGCGGCGCGGCCGGCCTCCTGGCGGCGGACGGCGGTGACCCAGAGATATTGCGTGCCTTCGCCGGAGAGGTCGGCGACGTCGAAGCCGCGCTCGGCGACGCGCGCCCGGACTTCCTCCGCGCTCCAGCGGACCCCGTCCCAGGTGCCGGCGACTCGCGGGGTCCGCTCGGGGCGCCCGTCGACCTGGAACCGGAAGACGCCGCCGCCCTTGAGGACGCGCGCGGCTTCGTCGAAGTAGCGCAGCAGGGCGCGGCGGTCCGGGACGTGCTGGAAGACGATGTGGGAGTACACGAGGTCGAGCGAGGCGTCGGCGATGGCGCCGAGGTCGCCGTCGGTGCGTTCGAGGCGCACGTTCGGCCGGCCGGCGAGCGCCGCGCGGGCGCGGGCGATCATCTCGCCGGAAATGTCGACGCCGTTGGCCGCCGCGACGCGCTCCGACAGCGGGCGCAGGAGGCGGCCGATGCCGCAGCCGATCTCGAGCGCCGCGGCCGAAGGGTCGAGCTCGAGGCCGCGCAGCACGTACTGCCGGAGGTCTTCCTCGCCCGAGCGCCAGAATCCCTCTTCGGTCGCGCCGTGGCCGCAGTCGATGTAGAACCGGGCGTCCTGCCGGGCCCGGAGGTCCCAGTCCTCGCGCATGCGCCGACGCGCCGAGAAGAGGCCGGCGAGCGACCGGGCGTAGGGGATGCGCATCGGCGGGATCTTACAGGGCGGGCCAGACGAGCTCGCCGGTGTGAACGAAATAGAGCCCCGCCTTCGCGGGCCGCCCGGTCAGCCGCTCCCAGGCGCGCCGGTAGATCGCGATCTGCGGCGTGTAGAAGCCGACGAGCGCGTCGCGGTTGCCGGACACGGTGTCGGACTTGTAGTCGACGAGGATCCAGCCGTCGTCCTCCTCGAAAGCGAGGTCGATCGCGCCCTGCAGCAGCACCGGATCCGGTCCTTCCGCCAGGCCGAGCTCGGCGCGCGGCGCCTCGAGCGCGAACGGCACCTCGACGAGACGGCGCTTCGCGGCTCGCGCCCGGTCCCAGAGCGGCGATCGGCGTACGTCGTCGACCGTCTGCAGCACGTC
>Ga0335069_10013570_pt1 | contig 11433 bp, 9 predicted proteins | sample Lox_Sample_11_FD_206714 | JGI IMG/M metagenome (GOLD analysis project Ga0335069, IMG submission 206714) | Soil microbial communities from Loxahatchee National Wildlife Refuge, Florida, United States - Lox_Sample_1.1 | ecosystem: Environmental > Terrestrial > Soil > Wetlands | place: USA: Florida... | reverse complement strand
GACGTGGGGTACCACTATATCAACGGCGGCGACTCGAGCCTGCTGATCAATCCGATGACGGGCCTCTCGGTGAAGCAGACCAACGCCACCCAGCTCGTGACGATCGGCCTGCGGTGGATCCCGCAATAGGCGCTCCGACGGCCACCTCCTTGACGCGGCTCCGAAATCCTGCGCCCTGTCGGAAGGCATTCCCCTAGGACGCCAGGCTTGCATGTTCCGGACGCTCATGAGTTCGCGGCGCTTTGCGCCGCTGTTCTGGTGTCAGTTCTTCTCCGCCTTCAACGACAATTTCGTCCGCAACATGCTGACGATGCTGATCCTGTTCCGCTTCAGCGCGGAAGGCGCAAGCAGCAAGATTCTGCTGGCGACGCTGGTCTTCGTTCTGCCCTCGATCCCGCTTTCCGCGCTTGGCGGCGAGATCGCGGATTCGCACGACAAGGCGGGGGTGGCGCGGCGTCTCAAGCTTGCGGAGATCGGCGTTCAGATCGTTGCGGCGGCCGGTTTCCTCTTCTCGTCGCTGGCGCTCCTCTACGTGGCGCTCCTCTGCCTCGGATGCGTCGCGGCGCTGTTCGGTCCGATCAAATACGGCATCCTGCCGGACCACCTGAAACGCGAGGAACTCGTTTCCGGCAACGCGCTGGTCGAGGGCGCGACTTTCGCGGCCATCATCCTCGGCCTGATCGTCGGGGGCTTCGCAGCCGCGGAGGGCCGCTCGGCGGCGAGCGTGGTCCTTCAGCTCATGGCGGTGGCGGTGGCGTGCTATGGCGCGGCGCGCTTCATTCCGCCAACCGGCGTCGGCGCGCCGGGCCTCAAGATCCGGCGCAATGTCTTCGCTTCGACCGTCGCGGTGATCCGGGAAGTGCGCACGGACGACCGGCAATGGGTCGGCGCGCTCGGGACAAGCTGGTTCTGGACGGTCGGGGCGCTGACCCTCTCGCTGCTGCCCGTCATCGTGAAGGAGAAGGCTGGCGGCGGCATCGATGTCGAGATCGCCATCAATTTGTTCTTCGCGGTAGGCATCGCTGCCGGATCGCTCGGCGCAGCAATGCTGAGCCATGGGACGCGAATCGAACTTGCGCCCGCCCCGCTGCTCCTTCTGGTGATGGCGGCGCTGGCGATCGACATCGGCCTTGTCACGCACGCGATGGCGCCGGCGACCAGCGAGGTTCCGCTGACGGCGTTCTTCACGAGCATGATCGGGATTCGGATCGCGCTCGAGATCCTCGTCTATTCCGCGGCCGCGGGCCTCTTCGTTGTGCCGATCTTCGCCGCGGTCCAGGCCTGGGCGGGGGAGGACCGGAGGGCTCGCGTTGTGGGCGCCGTCAACGCGATGAACTATATCGGGATGGTCGGCGGCTCTGTGGTCGCGATGATCCTGCTTCAGGTCGCAGGGCTCTCGGAGTCCGCGACCTTCGTCATTCTCGGCCTGGCCAATATCGCGGCGGCCTTCTATTTCTTCCGCCGCCTTCCGGCCAATCCGGTCGCCTTTTTTCTGCGCGCGCTCTGCCGCATCCTGTTCCGGCTCGAGGTTCGAGGCATCGAGAACCTGCCGGCGCCCGGCGAGCGGCGGGTCATCGCCATCAACCATGTGTCCTTTCTGGACGCGCCCATCATTCTGTCGCTGATGGAGACGCCGCCAGTCTTCGCCATTGACCACACCATTGCCAAAGCCTGGTGGGTGAAGCCTTTCCTCAGCATCGCCGACGCGCGGCCGCTTGATCCGTCCAAGCCTTTCGCGACCCGCGCCCTCGCCCACGAGGTGCGGGCGGGCACGCGGCTCGTGATCTTCCCCGAGGGCCGCATCACGGTGACGGGGGGCCTCATGAAGATCTACGATGGGGCGGCGCTCATCGCGGACAAGGCGGAAGCGCTCATCACGCCAGTGCGGCTCGCGGGCCCCGAGCGGAGCTATTTCTCGCGTCTCGATGCGGCGAAGGTCGGCCGGCGGCTTTTCCCCAAAATCGTCGTGACGATCCTGCCGCCGCGGCGCATATCGGTCCCGCCGGATCTCAAGGGACGAGCGCGGCGGAGGGCGGCGGGCGCCGCGCTCTACGACATCATGTCCGATCTCGTGTTCGAGACCTCGAACCTCGAGCAGACGCTGCATGAAGCGTTCGAGGCCTGCGCGCGGTCGATGAAAGGGTCCCGGACCGTGGTGCAGGACCCGCTCTCCGGTCCGATGACGGTGCGGCGCTTCCGCATCGGCGTGCGCGTGCTGGCGACGAAGATTGCGGAGGTTTCGGAAGAGGGCGAGACGATCGGCCTCATGCTCCCGAACGCCAACGGCGCCGCGGTCGCCTTCATGGGCGCGCAGGCGGCGGGACGCACACCCGCGATGCTCAATTTTACCGCGGGCGCGCAAAACCTCGTCTCGGCCTGCCAGACGGCCAGGGTGCGGCTCGTGCTCACCTCGCGCGCCTTCATCGAGAAGGGCCGGTTGCAGCCGATTGCCGAAGCGATCGGCGCGGTCGCGCGGATAGTCTGGCTCGAGGATGTGGGGGGCTCGGCGACCACCGCCGACAAGCTCAAGGGGGCGCTTCTTGCCGGCCGGCCGCTCGCCAGGCGCAAGCCCGACGACCCGGCTGTCGTGCTCTTCACCTCGGGCTCTGAGGGCGCGCCGAAGGGGGTCGCGCTCTCGCACAGGAACCTGCTCGCCAATGTCGCCCAGCTCGACGCCCGCTTCGATCTCACGCTCGCCGACATGATGTTCAACCCGCTGCCGATCTTCCACGCCTTCGGCCTGACCGTTCGATGCGCGTCTTCCTCTATCCGACGCCTTTGCACTACCGGCAGATTCCGGAACTGATCTACGGCTATGACGCAACGGTGCTGATCGGCACGGACACCTTCCTTGCGGGCTATGCGCGGGCCGCCAATCCTTACGACTTCCGCGCGCTCCGCTATGTCATTGCGGGCGCGGAGCCGGTGAGGGCCGAGACGCGCAAGATCTATATGGAAAAATTCGGCCTCAGGATTCTCGAAGGCTATGGCGTGACCGAGTGCTCGCCGGTCGTCGCGGTCAACACCGGCATGTTCAACAAGGCCGGAACGTCCGGCAAGCTCCTGCCCTTCATCGAGCCCCGGCTTGAACCTGTGCCGGGCGTCGCGGAGGGCGGGCGGCTCCATGTGCGCGGGCCGAACGTGATGCTCGGCTACTACCGGCCGAACAATCCGGGCGAGATCGAGCCGCTCACGGGCGGCTGGTACGACACCGGCGACATCGTCGCCATCGACGCCGACGGCTATGTCGCGATCAAGGGTCGGGCCAGGCGCTTCGTGAAAATCGCAGGCGAGATGGTCTCGCTCGCCGCGGTCGAGGAGGCGCTGGCGGGCCTGTGGCCCGAGCACAAGAAAGCCGCCGTCGCCGCGCCGGATGCGCGAAAGGGCGAGCGCATCGTGCTCGCCACCGACAGGCCCGGCGCTTCCCGGAGCGAGGTTTTGGCCTGGCTCAAGGGGAAGGGAGCGGCCGAACTCATGGCGCCCGCCGCCGTCGTCACGCTCGACGCCATCCCGCTGCTCGGCTCGGGGAAGACCGACAATGTGGCGCTGGCCAGGCTTCTGCGGGAGACGCTGGAATAGCAGGGGTCTCCGGGCATGATCCGCCGTTCCGTCGCGCGGGATTCCATGTTTTCAAAGGCTTGCGGGCCGCTTCGCCGCCGGCCCCCAGAAGCACCCAATCCGCCAATTTTCGGCCATGCGCGGCGGAGACGATTCGGGGGTGGGCTTTTGGGATTGGCCGGTCATCGTTCGATCGTAACACATAGTTCCGATTTACAGAATATATTGTTTGCGCTTTCTGTTGCTTTCAGAAGCCTGCCGCATTTGCCTCAGAGAGGGCAGTCCGCGGCGCCCCCTCCACCATGCTTTGCATGGTCCCCCTCCCCCGCGTTCCGCAGGGGAGGATTTGGAGCGGCGCCGAAGCATCCTCCCGTGCCGCAAAGCGGCGGGGGAGGGGTACCGCGCGAAGAGCGCGGTGGAGGGGGCGAGGCAACGCGTGACGCTTCAAGGGCCGATTTATAGCCGCGACGGACTGCCCTTCGGGCCGCCGAGCCGCTATGCTGGCGGCCATCCCTTTCAACGAAACCGAAGCCGAGGAAGCCTCCCCATGGAATATGTGCACACGATGATCCGCGTCACGGACCTGCAAAAGACCATCGACTTCTTCAAGCTGATGGGGTTCTCCGAGGTGCGGCGGATCGAGAACGAAAAAGGCCGCTACACGCTGGTTTTCCTCGCCGCGCCGGACGATGCGGGCGAGGCGAAGACCACGCATAAACCCACCGTCGAGCTCACCTACAACTGGGACCCGGAAGTCTATACCGGCGGGCGCAATTTCGGCCATCTCGCCTATCGGGTCGACGACATCTATGCGCTCTGCAAAAAACTCATGGACGGCGGCGTCACCATCAACCGCCCCCCGCGCGACGGCCACATGGCCTTCATCCGCACGCCCGACAACATTTCGATCGAACTGATCCAGAAGGGCGGCTCGCTGCCCGCGCAGGAGCCGTGGGCCTCGATGCAGAACACCGGGGTGTGGTGAGGGGGCGTCGCCGCGCGCCATAGGCGATGGCGAGCGCGTAATCTGAGGCGGCGGGAATGTCCGGGACATTCACGGTCTTCGTCTGCAGCACCTTTGACGACGTCGAGAGAGAGCGCGCAGGCGTTCTCGACGCCATCCGCCGAGTCCAGCAACGGCACAATGCGATGGAGTTTTTCGGCGCCCCGCCCGGGCGGCCGCTCGACGTCTGCCTCGAGGAGGTGAGGAAAAGCGACCTCCTCGTCGTAATCGTCGGACTCAAATACGGCAGTCTCGCTCCTGGGCTCGGAATTTCCTATTCGCAGGCCGAATACGAGGAGGGCGCACGGAAGCCCTGCCTCGTCTACCTGCGCGACGACAGGGCACGCATCTTGCCGAAGAATGTCGAGCAGGACGCGGACAAGCTGAGATTGCTGAAGGCGTGGAAGGAGACGCTGAACGCCAACCACACCGTCGCCACGTTCAACAGTTGGCCGCGGCTTGCGGTCCAGGTCGCCGCGGACATCGGGTATGTGCTGCTGGTTAGGCAGACCGCCGAGGCGAAGGGCGTCCCCGAGGCGCCTTTGCGCGAGGTGCTGAAGAGGCTCGGCGAGACGGAAGTGGCCGAGGCGGAAATTCCTGGGCGCCTCGCTGAGGCCGCCGACGAACTTTTGCGCCTTCGGGCCGATCTCGAACGGCTCCGCAACGACCGGCCGGAATTCGCCGCGATCCGCGCGCGCGGCCGCGCTGATCGACAAGGGCGATTTCGACGCTGCCCGCGCCGCCCTGAACGAGGGGCGGCTCGCAGCCCGCGCCCTGCGCGAGGAGATCAGCCGGTCGGAAGCGGGATTTCTCGTTGACGAGGCGCGCGTCGACCGCCTGCAACTGAACTATGACGCGGCCTGCGCCAAACTGGCGGAAGCCGCCGGTCTCGATCCCGACAATGTCTGGATATGGGGCGAACTCGGCGATCTCTGGATGATCCGAGGTTCGCTGGCCGAGGCGGGCAAGGCGTTCGCAGCCGCCCGCGACGCCGCCATGCGCAGCGGAAACGAGCGCGACCTGTCGGTGTCGTTCAACAGGATCGGCGACGTTCAGGTCGCGCAGGGCGATCTGCCGGGGGCGGTGAAGAGCTTCCGCGACGGGCTCGCCATTGCCGATCGTCTGGCGAAAGCCGACCCCGGCAACGCGCAATGGCAGCGCGACCTGTCGGTGTCCTACGAAAGGATCGGCGACGTGCTGTCGGCGCAGGGCGATTTGCCGGGGGCGCTGAACAGCTTCCGCGACGGGCTCGCCATTGCCGAGAGTCTGGCGAAATCCGACCCCAGCAATACGCAATGGCAGCGCGACCTGATCGTTTCGAATGTCAAACTATCCGAGATCGATCAGACTGGGACGCGAAGCTTCCTGACCCGCGCGTTGGAGACCGCGCAACAGATGCAACGCAAAGGCCAACTGGCGCCGAGAGACCTCTGGATGCTCGATGAGCTTGCGAAGCGGATCGCCGCGCTGCCGAAGTGAAATCTGCGGCGCCTCCCGCCGATTGCGGCGCTGCGCAAGGACCTCGACTGGTTCGATAGCGCCCTTGCAGGGAGTAGGTCTTTTTCACGTCGCCGCCCATTCGGTTCGTTTGGGGGCAAGGGCCGGCGCTGCCCCCTCCACCATGCTTCGCATGGTCCCCTCCCCCGCGTTCCGCAGGGGAGGATTACCCCGAGCCTTTCCGGCTAGCGAAATCCTCCCTTGCCGCGACGCGGCGGGGGAGGGGAACCGCGCGTCAGCGCGGTGGAGGGGGCGCTGCCGATTCTACTCTCCTTGAGATCGCGAGCCGTGCGATCGCGTCGGCGGCGTCGTCTGCAGATCTGAGAACGTCGGCTGCGGGAATTCGGACAATGGCGACGCCCTGGCCGGTGAGCCATGCGTCGCGGCGGGCGTCGCGCTCGGGCGCGCCCGCCCCGTCATGGGCCAAGCCGCGAACTGTCGACGCCATCTGCGACGCGATCCGCGATATCCTGACACGCTTCAGTTCCAAGGAATGCGGAAATTACCTCGGAAACGCAGGATATGCGCCAAGCTAAATGCAGGACGCTCTAATTTCCGGCGGCCTTCGCGACCTTCCCTCTTTTTTCTTATTCTGTAGTAAATCCCAAGCACCCGTCATCGCGAGCGAAGCGACGCGATCCAGGGGCCATGGGGCGCCGTCAGTCGGCGTTGGCGCGGAGGCGCACACGCCCTCAAATCGCAGCTGGGGCTCCTGGATTGCCGCGTCGCCGCGTGCGCGGCTCGTCGCGATGACGGCGTTCCAGCGATCACCTCGTGGGTTACCCTTCTTCCTTCTTCTTTCGTAACGGCCCAGCCTGTCTCCGTTAATCCGCGCCGTCATGCCTCAAGGAGCGATGCGGAGCATCGCGTCTCGAAGGATGATCCGGAGCGCGCCGACGTCGATGCTAGCTGGAGGGTCCTTCGAGACGCGCCGCCTCAAGGCGTCGCTCCTCAGGACGAGGGGCAGGTGGGCAGCTACCCCCTTCGCCCTTCGAGACGCGCCGCCTGCGGCGCCGCTCCTCAGGACGAGGGGGATTGCTGGGCGGTTGCGAGGCGGATTAAGCGTCAGCCGCCGGCGGCCGCGGCGCGCACCCGCTTCGGATACCAAGCTGTGAACGAAAAAGCGCCGGCGAACGCAAGCAGGATCAGCGCGACGCCGAGCGGACGGGGGAAGGCCGGCCAGAAAAGCATCGCGGCCTCGATTCCGGCCATGACCGCAAAAGCCGCCGCCCAAGCGCCGGCAATGAGATTGTTGGTTTTGAGAAACAACGGATGGTCCCAGTAGGCAGGGTCCACCTGCTGGCGCGCATAGGCCAGCGTGAACGGGCGGCCGATGGCGATCGAGATGAGGACGATGAGAAAAAGCCCAAAATCGACGCAGAGCCGCACCGCAATCAGCGAGAGCGTTCCCCCCGCCGCGGCCAGATAGAGCGCGACGCCGCCCATGAGCGCCGCGGCGCCCGTGTCCAGCACGTTCAGCGCATAGGGAGGCGTCATCCGCGACCGCACCGCGAGAACAAGGCCTATTGCCGCGCCGATCGCGAGCGCCAGCATCGGGCCGATCGGCTCCGCGAGCAGCGCGAAGGCGATGAACGGCAAGAAACTCAGAAAAACGCCCAAGGGGCTCTCCTATCGGGTGAGCGTGACGGACTCGAGGACCATCTGGAAAAACGCTTCCGGCGCCATGTCCTGCGGCAGCGAGGCGAGCGTTCCGCGCAGGCGCCCGTCGATCAGGAGCATGGCGTAGCCGTGGACGAGCGACCAGAGCGCCGTGGCCCGCGCCGCGGCGGCGACCCGCGACAGGCGGGCGGCCCGCGGCCGTTCGGCGAGCAGGCTGGCCAGCGCCTGCCGCGACTTCATGATCGCCGCTTTCAGCGCCGGCCGCTTCGGGTCCAGCCGCTCGCTGCGGAACATCAGCGTGAAGAGGCCGCGATGCGCGTCCGCGAAGGCGACATAGGCCGCGCCCATGCCTCTTGCCCGCGCCGACGGATCGGCGCCGCTGGCCGCCGCCCCGGCGACAAGCGCGGCTGCGAAGCGGTTAAAGCCATCGGCCGCGAGTTCGCTGAGAAGTCCGGTCAAGTCGCCGAAATGATTGGCGGGCGCGGCATGAGTCACGCCGACCCCGCGCGCCACCGCCCGGAGCGTCAGGCCGGGCATCCCCTCGGCCTCCAGGAGTCGCTCGGCCTCGGCCATGAGCGCGTTGCGAAGGTCGCCATGGTGGTAAGGCTTTGGGCGCGTGCCGTTCATCGCCGGAAATACTTACAGTGGTAAATTTCCATTGTCAATATCCTCATTAGGTCGAACGTCGCTCGCTTTTCCGGTCGGGAATAAGTATGGACGGCAAACAAACGGGAAGATTGGCAAGTGCGATGTATACCATGTTATGGCTGTTTAATTATCGCACCGACGCCTTGATGAACGGCAAAAAATCGCGTCGGCGGTTATCCGGTCCGCAAGCCATTGAAAAGATGGAATCCCGCGCGACGGAACGGAAACTATGAAGCAATCCGGGCGGCCCTCGCGACCGAGGGCGGCGTCTCGGACGACCTCGACACGAAGCTCGCGCAAGTCGTTTTCTGAGAGGCTCCATGATTGCGAACAAACTGAAGCGCGTCTGGGCTCAGGGCCTCCCTACGATCAACGGCTGGCTGTCGATCGGGAACGCATTCACCGCCGAGATCATGGCGGCGCAGGGTTACGACAGCCTCACCATCGACGCACAGCACGGCGCGCTCGACTATGGCCAGGTTCTGCCGATGTTGCAGGCGATGCGAGCTTCCGGCGTGGTGCCGATGGCGCGCGCGCCGTGGCTTGAGGCTGGCGCCATAATGAAGCTTCTGGACGCCGGCGCCTACGGCGTCATTTGCCCGATGGTCAACACGCCGGCGCAGGCTGCCGAGTTCGTCAGCTATGTGCGCTATCCGCCATTGGGACAGCGAAGTTTTGGTCCGACGCGCGTCGGATTCGCCGCCGGCGCAAACTACGGGAGTGAGGCCAACGGGGAGATGCTCGCGCTCGCGATGATCGAGACGCGGGAGGCCTTCGACAATGTCGAGGCGATCGCGGCGACGCCTGGGCTTGACGGGCTCTATATCGGCCCGGCCGACCTGACCCTTGGTCTCAGCAACGGGCGTCTTGCGCCCGGCTTCGACCGTGAAGAGGAGGAGATGGTCGCTGCGATCAGGCGCATCCTTGCGGCGGCCAAAGGGGCAGGCATTCGCGCAGGCATTCATTGTGGGACGCCCGACTATGCGGCGCGGGCGATTGGGTGGGGATTCGACATGACTACCGTTTCCGGCGACACACGCCTACTCGCCGCGGCGGCGGGCAGCAGCGTCAGGCGTTATCGCGAGCTGACGGGAGGCATCGCGGCCGCGGGTGAGAAGGGGGCCTACTGATGCCGCATATCCTTATCGCCGGGCAGCTTCACCCCTCTGGCCTCGCACTGCTCCGTTCCGCTGAAGGCGTCACGTTCGACTATGTCGAGGAGGTTTCGGAGGAAAGCTATGCGCAGCGGATTCAAAGCGCCGATGGGCTCGTGATCCGCACGCAGCCCCTGTCCGCCGCCACCATCGCGAAGGCGCAGCGCCTCAAAATCGTGTCACGCCACGGCGTCGGCTACGACTCCGTTGATGTCGCGGCGCTCAATACGCGCGGCATCGCGCTGATGAGCGTCGGCGACACCAATTCCGCGTCGGTCGCGGAGCACGCGATGATGATGCTGCTTGTCGGGGCGAAGCGGGCGCTGCGCGCCGATAGCGCAGTGCGAGAGCCGGGCGGCTGGGGCTGGCGCAACCGGCTGGAATCGACCGAGCTTCAAGGCAAACATCTTCTGGTCATCGGTTACGGCAGAATTGGCCAGCGCCTTGCGCGCATCGCTTCGGCTTTCGGAATGGAAGTCCGCGCCCACGATCCATACCTGATGGGGCGGGGGCAGCCGCCACATGACATGCGCCCGGTCGCGGAGCTTGCCGAGGGGCTCGCCTGGGCGGATGCGGTTTCGGTGTGCGCGCCGAAGTCGGACCGTCCAATCCTTGGCGCCGCCGAGTTCGCGGCAATGAAGCCCGGCGCGATTGTCGTGAACACTTCGCGCGGCGGGGTCGTGGACGAGAAAGCGCTGGCCGACGCCCTCGTTAGCGGCCGCATCGGCGCAGCGGGGCTCGACGTGTTCGAGCAGGAGCCGCCGGCGAAGGACAATCCCCTTTTCGCCTTCGATCAGCTCATTCTCTCGCCACACATCGCAGGCCTGACCGCGGAGGCGGGGGAGCGCATGGCGGTTGCGAGCGTGCGCAACGCGCTCGATTTCCTCGCGGGCCGCGCGGATCCGGATCTGATCGTCAACAGGCCGGCCCTCGCGGAAAAAGTCTGAGCCTGCAAATGACTTGGGGAACGGGATGACGGACAAGCCAAAGCTTCGTCTCGGGCTGATCGGCTCGGGCTTCATGGGCAAGACGCATGCATTTGGCTTCGCGGCCTCGGCGCGGGTCTTCGATCTGCCTTTCGATGTCGAGATGCGGACGCTCGCCGACGTTTCGTCGAGCCAGGCGCAATCGGCGGCCGCGGCTCTCGGATTTGAGCGGGCCAGCGGAGACTGGCGGACGCTTGTCGCCGATCCCGATATCGACGTCGTGGACATCACCGCGCCCAACGCGCTGCACAAGGAGATGGCGCTCGCTGCGCTCGCGGCGGGCAAGCACGTCTATTGCGAAAAGCCGCTCGCCCCGCTCGCGACGGACGCGCGCGAGATGGCAAACGCCGCCGAGGCTGCGGGACTCAAGACCCAGGTCGGATTCAACTATCTCTGCAATCCCATGCTCGCCTTCGCGCGCGAGCTGATCGCAACTGGCGAACTCGGCGAGATCCGCTCCTACCGCGGCGTCCATGCCGAGGACTATATGGCGGACGCTTCTTCGCCCTTCACCTTCCGCCATGATCCGGCGGGCGGAGGGGCGCTCGCCGACATCGGCAGTCACGCGCTTGCGACAGCCGAGTTTCTGCTCGGCCCCATAAGCCGGGTGATGGGCGATTGCGTCACGAGCATCGACGAGCGTCCCGACGGCAGGGGGGGGCGCCGCGCCGTCGAGGTCGACGACATCGGCCGCGCCTTCCTGCGCTTCGACGATGGCGCGACCGGATCGATCGAGGCGAACTGGATTGCGACAGGGCGCAAGATGCAGCACGACTTCGAGGTCTACGGTACGAAGGGCGCGCTTTTCTTCACACAGGAACGGTTCAACGAGCTGCATTTCTACTCCGCCGCGGATGAGCAGGGGCAAAGAGGATTCCGTCGGATCGAAGCCGGGCCGGATCACGCGCCCTATGGACGATTCTGCGTCGCGCCGGGACATCAGCTTGGCTTCAACGATCTGAAGGCG
>Ga0335069_10013569_pt1 | contig 11433 bp, 8 predicted proteins | sample Lox_Sample_11_FD_206714 | JGI IMG/M metagenome (GOLD analysis project Ga0335069, IMG submission 206714) | Soil microbial communities from Loxahatchee National Wildlife Refuge, Florida, United States - Lox_Sample_1.1 | ecosystem: Environmental > Terrestrial > Soil > Wetlands | place: USA: Florida... | reverse complement strand
ACGCAATTTTTAGCACCTAAGCGATGTAGTCACAATGGCACTTAGGTACTATCCATCGCCCTGCGCTAAAGGCCGGTTTGGGTTCAGTGTTCGGGATGTCACGTCAGGAGAAGGCCGATGTTGAACGTAACGAGCATAATATCTATGTGTTGCATCGATATTGGGCCGGGCCAACCACTTGATATCTACGTGACTTAGCCGGCTGCAATCGTAGCTGATTTGCTGTATTTGTCGCGGTTACCATAGTCACATATGGTTGTCGGGTGGTCTCGCGGGTGCAAGGCCCTGCATCGGGCTCAGGAAGCCTCTGATTGCCTGCGAGCCTTGTCGGAACGTCAAGCGGATGAAGTTCACTCATGGAGATGCGGCGCTGTTCTCCGTCGAGTCACGCAGACAGCGGAACGCAAGCAGCTTTCCTTCGACGCGCATGCGCGGCATTGCAGTCGCGTCCACGAAAATCTGACGGCAACTCGGCAGGATATCCACTGAAAGGAATCATCGAGTCTGCCCAACTGAAAATTCGCGAATCGTGCTTTGCATGCAGGCCGAGAAGTGCATCAAAAGAAATTAGTTCCGCTTTTTGTGGAGAGCCACCGAGTCTGTGCGTGTCATGGAGGAAGAATGGCAAGCATTCTGGGTCTGAACATCTCAGTGACCAGTTACGCAGAACTCGTGGAGAGGTGCAAGACCTGGGCACGAGCCGGCGAATCGCGAGCGATTACGTTCGTCGGGCTGCACAACATCATGGAAGCATATGACCGGCCCGGCTTCCACGAGACGCTCCATGCCGCTGACATTCGAGCCATCGACGGGATGCCAATGGTATGGATTCTACGCGCACGGGGACACCGCGAGGCGAGCCGGGTCTACGGCCCGGACGCGACACTCGCGCTGCTCGACGGGGCTCAAAAGTCGGGGATACCGGTGGGTTTTTATGGAGCGGACGAGGGGACGCTTGCCAGGCTTGTCGCCGAGGTGCGAAGGCGGTTTCCGGACCTGCGGATCGTGTACCAGGTGTCACCACCATTTAGGAAGCTGAGTTCGGAAGAGGACGAGGCAATTGTGGCGGAGATGGCCGGGTCGGGCATGCGCTTTCTGTTTGTGGGGCTGGGGTGCCCGAAGCAGGAGATGTGGGTTGTTGCACATCGAGGGCGAGTTCCGGCGGTCATGTTCGCAGTTGGCGCTGCGTTTGATTTCATCGCCGGGACGAAGGCGCAGGCTCCGCGCTGGATGATGCGGAGCGGTCTCGAGTGGGCATTTCGGCTCGGAACGGAGCCGCGCAGGCTTGCGGGTAGATATCTGAAGAACATTCCACGATTCCTTTATCTGCTCGCTCGCGAACGGGTGACAAAAAAGGACATGGTGAAGGCCAGCTGAGCAGCAGGCGATTCTGGACTTGGGCGCTTCCGAGGCGACCGCCCCGTATGAGTCTATACATCCTGGGACTTCAGCTCAGCAGTGCTGTTCATGACCCGGGAATGCGAAGAAGCGGATGAGACGCGGTTCCACGCGACTATCAAATAAAAGAGATTTCCAATCTGGCCGCCAACGGCCGCCATGACAATGCCGAGGGCACCATAGGCGCGGACCAGCGGGTACACGAGCGAAAGGCTCATTACCGCGGCGATCACTGATGCAAGAAGGACAGGCCTCGTATTTTCGATCGTGCGAAGCAGGAAGGTGAGTTGGCGGATCGGCCATGCGAGAAGGAAGTAGAGCATCTGCAGATTGAGCACCGCCGCATAGAGGCGCAATTCATGGCCGTAGAAGAACGCTAGAAATTTCCCAGAGACGAGGGATGTCGCGGAGAAGATCACGAGCAGGGCGATGAATCCCGCAGCGCCGAAGCGAAAGAGGAATCGGGCGGCTTTCTGAATCCCTCCCCGGCGCATTTCTTCGGCTGCGCGGATCGGAACGATGTTCTCCATCGCCTGGAATGCGACGTTTACCGGGCCGATGACGTTTTGGGTGGCGCGGACGCCGCCGGCGGCTCTCGGCCCGGCGACACCGGCGCCAATCAGAATCGCGCCCTGGTAGACGAGCCACTGCAACTGGTTGGCAACGCCGAGATCGACTGAGAGGGCACGGGTGCGGCGCCAGGCATCGCGTGTCTGCTCTCGATCGGTGCCGAGCCGCTCGAATGCGGCCCCGGCTGCGAAGGCGAGGCCGGATGTGGCTGCGATCGTCCAGAACGCGGAGTCGATTGTCAAGATGTGGGTCGCCCAGAGAATGCAAAGAACAATGACCTGGCCCAAGTAGCTTAGTGCGTCGTTCCAAACCGAGGCAGCTGCCTTGCCGATGGTGAAGTAGTAGCGGCGGAGCCAGTCCTGCATGAGAAATGCGGCAACGCTCGCGGCGAATGGAAGAACGAAGCCACTTGGGACACCACCGCGATCGATGGCCATATAGAGAATGACCGCTCCGACAGTCGCAACGGCCGAGATTGCGCAAAAGACGAGCTGGATGCCGAACACACCACGGACGAATCGCACCCTTTCATTGCCCGGGGCGCAGAGCGAACCCAGTGTGATCATGGGCGAAGAGATGAAGCTAAGCTGAATGCTGTTGGCGAGGAGCAGGAGCACGTACCCGATGGTGAACCTTCCAAAATCAACGAGGCCGAGACCCCGGACCAGGATGATGCCTGTCAGGAAATTCGAAGCACTGACCAATAACTGGTCAAGGATGGTCTGAGCACTTCTTCCCCGAGTGAACCGGCTTAGACGTGTGGCTCGAAGATCCACCCGGATTTGATCCTCCGTGCTGCCCGGATGAGCATTCATGATCTGTTACTGATGAGCGGCACAGGACGCAACCGAGCAGGTGTTATTGTGCCCCCTGCTGCTGCGGCTGCAAAGCCTTCGCCGTCCAGCGAAGGGGCGTTGCTGCGCGTACGCGAACCCGCTCTCCCTCCCGGATCACATCAAGGTTAGTGATGATGCACAAGAAAATTGCAACTTCATAGCCCATCCAGCCGAGTAAGCCAGTGGACATGATGGTGGTCATCCAGACGTGAATGATCAGCACGTAGGTCCCGGCAAACTGCGGGTAGATGTTCCATATACCCCATGCTCGCCAGGTGGCGAGACACAACATGTATACGGCAATCAGGAAGCCGGTGATGCCCAGGCCGGTGAGAACTTCGAGGAATCCATTGTGGAGCGAACTCATTGCCTCGAGGTACATATTGCCGATATTTGCGATCACCATCTTGCCACCAACACCGCCGCCAACACCGAGAACCGGATTCTTTTCAAACTGCCGCACCGCAGCGGTCCACACGACAGTGCGTCCACTCAGAGTGACAAAACTGTTGGAGTTCTGCTTGCCCTGCAGGCGCGTAACGACTTCAGTGGAGAACAAGGTGCCGGCAATCAGAACTGCGCAGACAGCGAGTGCTCCGATGACCTTTGAGCGCTTGAAGATCACAAGGAGAACAGAAAGGAGAAGAATGCCGAGGGCGGTTCGGCTGGCCGAGACGCTGAAGAGCGCAAGCGCAAAAATCAGCTGCAGGATTGCGGTTTGCGCACGGAGACGGTGTGCCTGCCACTCTGCCAGGACAACCAGGATAAGTGCGCTGGCGACATAACCCAGGCCGTTGCCTGAAAGAAAGGGAGCCTGTGCGGTGGTGCTGCTGATCAGGCCAGCACGGTGCTGAACAAAGCCGGGGAGCCGGAGGCAGAATCCGATGACCGCGAGCGATCCGAGAGTGGACATGGTGAGAAGCGTGATCCGGCGTAGACCTTCGACGCGCAGCATTGGGCCGTCGCCCCGGCTTGCCTCGAAAAACACCATGCCGGCGAGGAGAAGTTCGGCGCTCTTGCCGAGGGTCTGAATGGGGATGTTGGACCAGAGTGTCGAAAGGAAATAGAGACCGGCAAACGCGGCATATGCGAAGCGAAGGTCCGTTGCGCGCATGGCGGCGATGCGGGGGCGATAGATGAGCAGAAGGAAGGCAATGACAATTGCAGGTGTTCGGATCAGCAGGATAGCCGCCGCGCTGCTGTGTCCCGCGCCTCCGCCGGAAAGGTCTTCAACCTGAAGCATTGCGCCGAGAAGAATCAGCAGGAGTGCAATTCCAGGCAGCCCCGAGACACTGAAGGCGTCGCGCCATGTCTTCAGGTCCCAGGGGTAGATGGAAAACGGCATGCAGAGTCCCTCCGGCGAATAACCGATCAATGAGTGACGTATATTGCGGCCGCAGCCGTTTGCCCGACTAGGCCGGTTGTTTGGCTAAGAACGGTTTTCACCTTATTGACAGGGCAGTAGACGATGTCGCCGGCAGAGAGGCTCAGAGGTTTCTCTTTGCCGTCCATGATGTCCTTGTAGCTGACAGGGATCTCGACCATCTGACCGTCGTCCCGATGCTGGACGACCCTGAGGCCGCTCACCTTGGCCTGCATGGTGAGGCCCTGGGCCAGCGACACGGCCTGAGCGACATCGAGCTCACCCTGCTCCTGCATGGTGTAGCCACCGGGACGATTGACCGCGCCAAGCACGTAGACAATGCCTGCCCGCTTCACGATGACGGTATCGCCGGGGTGGACCATGACATCGCGAATCTCGGAAGTGTCGCCGCCTTTCCTGTAATGGAAGGATTTGGTCGGAGGATCGCCGTCAGAGCGCCGGAGCTCGATCACGTTTCCCGCGAGAGAAGTTTCTCCGCCGACCATGCCGAGTACTTCGAGCAAGGTGTGCGGAGCGAGCAGTTCGACTTTGCCGGGGTTCTGAACTTCGCCAAAGACAGTGGCGGTCGTTGTCGCAAACTGCTGCACGTCGATGCTGACTTGGGGATTCTTGAGGATTCCCTGATCGCGGAAGGCCTTCTCGATGCGATTCTTGGCCTGAACCACGGTATCGCCAGCGAGGTGAATCGGCTTGAGAAACGCGAGATTGATGTTGCCGTCATTATCAACGCGCGTGGGGCCGGTAAAGTCCGGCTCGTCATAAACGACGATGTTGAGCAGGAAACCCGGAGCGAGTTTCATGCCGGCGAAATCTTCGGGCACGCTGATGATGGTTCCCTGGGCGTTGGGAAGCGGGGTCTGCCGGGGTTCTGGAGCAGCCACAGTGTTTGCTTGTCCCTGGGAAGTCTGGCCCATCTGCGTGAACGACTGCCCGTGCAACTGGAGAGAAATCAAGACTCCGAACACGCCGATGGATGCGGCTCGGACACGTGTACGTCGGCGAGAAGCCATTGAGCTATGCATCGAGGTAGTCTCCGTTTCCATGGTGGCCATAGGCGTCGAAGTAGTCGATCGAATTGGTATCGACTCCATTGAGAACAAGACCGACAGCACGCGAACCGCTGAGTTCAAGAACTGACGAGAGGCTCTTGAGAACGGTGCGGGTAGTCTGCCGTGCCCGGATCACGGCGATAGTTGCACCAAACTTTTCAGAGAGCACGCGAGCGTCAGTCAGCAGGAGGATCGGCGGGCTGTCAGCGATGATCAGATCGTATTGCCCGGTGAGCGCCGAGAGGAGCTCATCAAACTCGTTGGACTCCAGCAACTCGGCCGAAGCGATTGTGTCCGAACCGGCCGGAAGAAGCCATAGGTTCGGCAAAGAGCGATGGGAATGAATGCAAACCGAGGCCTTCGCCTTGCCGATCAGGACATCGCTGAGACCCGGAGAGCAGGGTCTGCTGAAGAACTCGTGAAGATTGGGTTTGCGCATATCCGCATCGAGTAACAGCACCCGCTTGCCGGCCAGCGCGAATGCGACTGCTGTGTTATAGGCGACGGTGGACTTACCCTCGCCGAAGAGCGGACTCGTCACAAGAAGCGTGCGTAGCCTGGCCGCCTGTGAAGCGACCTGAATTGCAGTGCGCAATGAGCGGAAGGACTCAGCACTCGCAGAGCGCGGATCGGTGATGAGCGGGCTCGACTCGAGCGTATCTTCGCCACCCAGCTTTGAAGGCAGAGTTCTCACGACCGTAGAGGAAGGGATGTTGCCAAGCATCGGGAGGTTCCCACCGGCCTGAAGCTGCAAAGCAACGGTAACGGTGTCGTCCATGTGTTCGCGGATAAAAGCGGAGGTGACACCGGTAAACAGGCCGGCGATCAGGCCGAGCGCGAGGTAAAGGGGAGGATTCGGGCGCTTCGGCGTTGATGCTGGGCGCGCCGGATCTGCGACGCCGATGTTGGTCGCGCGCAAGGCAGCCTGGATGTTCAGCTCCTTGAGCCTTCCATACAGCGAGTCATAGAGCTGGCGGCTGGCTGCGGCCTCCTGCGAAAGCTCCTGGAGCTTGACTGCACCCGAATTGAGCGAGCTAGCTTCCTTCTGCGCCTGTGAGAGCGCCTGGCGAAGTCCGTCCTCCTTGCGCATCGCGAAGAGGTATTCTTGCCGCGCGCGCTCACCGATTCGGACAACCTCTTCTGCGATCTGCGCGTTTACGGTGTCGAGCTGGCTCTTTGTCTCGATAAGGTGCTGGTTGTTCGGCCCGTACTTGGTGAGCATATCGGCGTAGGTGACTCGGAGAGCAGCCTGGCGCTGACGGAAGGATCGCAAGAGATCGAGAGCGGAACTCGAGACAGCCGTCTCAGCGGCGGCATTGTCCATCCCGCCTGCGCCGGGTGAGGACGATGCGATCGATGCTACGGTCTCGGGGTCCTTGGTTTGTGTCAGGCGGTAAATTGCTTCCTTGGTGATGCGATCGGCAGTTGCCGCGGTGAGCTGCTGGTTGAGCGAATCGAGCGAATCGAGAATGGGGACATGCGTGCTTCCGCCAGGCCCGTTCTCGCCAAGAGCACCGAGCAGCATGCCGTTGAGACCGCTTTGCTGTTCGAAGTCCGCGAGCCTTTGTTGCGATTCATCGTAGTTCATCTTCAAACCGGCGAGCTGATCGGCAAGCCAGCGTTGGGTGTCGGAAGTCGCCTGTGAGCGAGCTTCGTACGTGATGTATTGGTGAACAATCGCGTTGGCGATCTGCGCGGCGCGATTCGGATCGGTGTGAAGATACTGCACCTTGATGAGGCGCGTGTCTGGAACGTTTTCCACCTTCAACTTCTTCTGAAAGACCGCCAGGATACGGTCGCGGGAGTAAGGAGCATCATCGAGGGGGACCCCGCGGTTGATTTCGTCCCTGATGTGCGCGTTGGCTCCAGTCAGAAATCCCATGAGAGTGGGCTTGAACGCAAAGGGAGGCTCAGATTGAAGCTTGAGATCGCGGACCACGGCGAGAATGACGTTGGGACTCTGCAGCACGCTCATGTGCGTGGCGATGTCGGATTTGATCGCGTCGGTCGTTGAGGGAAGAGGTTCCGCATTCGCGCGCAGACTTGTTTCAGCGGCGTCGATTTTCTGGACCTCAATGATCGCGGTGCCGAGATATTGGCGACTTATCAGGAGGCACGCAGTGAGAGCCAGAAGCAACCCGACGAAGCCCGTGGTCCAGATGAATCGCTTCCTTTTCCGGATCACGCTCCAGATTCCCTTGAGCGACTCTCCCTCGCCGAAGCGGAAGGAAAGATCATCCATACGCCTCGTCTCAGGGTGAGAAGGAACATAAGGAGCAAGCAGGCCCTTCATTGGATCATTGGAAAGAGACATTGACTGGAACCTCCTATCGACTCGCTAAGTGTTCATAGCCTTGACTGCAGGCCGGTTGTGTCACCGTGTTCAGTCAGCACCTTATTGGTTTCCAGGATTGCGAGGGGAACGCCTCCGACAATCCGCGTGATATGCGCTTCAAGTTCTCGCCGGAATCGGTGTGGAAGGCACCGCTGTGCCGGCAAGGAGGACAGAGCGATAGATGCCGAGAAGGCGCGAGAAGTTTTTCTCGCCCGTATATTCGTCTTCGAAGCGACGGCGTGCTGCCTGACGCATGGCCCCAAATCCGTTCTTTGACATCAGGCCGCGCAGACGGGTGCGCAGTTCGTCTGCATCGCCCGTGGGAAAGAGCGCACCAGAGACGCCGTCGACCAGCATCTCGGGGTAGCAGCCGATGTTGGATGCAACCACGGGCGTACCAACTGCAAAGGACTCAATTACAGTGCGGGGCATTCCCTCATACCAGAGGGAGGGGCAGATTGTTGCGGCTGCGCGACCCATAAGGTCAAGAACCCGCCCACCGGGCACGCTGCCAATCCACTCGACATTGGACAATGCCGCGACGGCCTGACTTACCTCTGCCTCCAGGGGGCCTGTTCCAGCGATGACGAGGCGAGGGAGATCTGGTCCAGATCGCCAGCACTTAAGCAGCGTGCGCAGGCCCTTTTCCTCAGTGAGCCTGCCAGCGTAAAGCAGATAGCCGCCGTCGCCTGACCCGACCTCCGGTGCAGGGTCAATGAAGTTGGATTTTACGACAATCTTCTCTGCTGGAAGGCAGCCCTGAATGAATTTTTGCTTTGAGAATTCGGATAACGCAATGAAGCGGTCGACGCAGCGGTGCCATGTCCCTGTAGCCCAATGGGCAAGCATCCCAGCGGTTGCGACTGCGCTGCCAAGGCGGCTTTGCCTGTAGCACTTGTGGATAACGCCGGGTGTGCGGAAGGTTGTGCCGATGCAGTCTTCGCAAACGCCTCCGTCGCGAAAGAGGGTGGCCGTTACACAGAGGAGACGGTAGTTGTGAAGTGTATGCACGATTGGGACATGCGCCTGCTGGCAAGTGCGAAACACAGTTGCGGAGATGGTCGGAAACCAGTTGTGGATGTGCACAACGTCGGGGCGGAAATCGGAGAGCACCCGGGAGAAAGCGGTCTTCACGGCTGAAGGAGAACCGAATTGGCTGGCAGAGACCTCCAACTTGGCCCGCAAGCCATGAATGGAGTCATTGTCCGCATCGAAGCGCCGGACGTCGATTCCATTTGAACCCAGCAGACATACTTCGGCATCCACGACGGCGTCTTCGCCGCCGCGCTGCTGGTATCGGTTGTGAACCATGAGAACTTTCATTCTTTCCTTTGCATCTCGCGTGAACCCCCCGGCCGCGCGATGTCACCACAGAAGGGCCCTCCTGGACTGAAAGAACCTCTCCTCAGATTCCCTTCGCCGCATACACGAGCGTATGAACAAGGATTGCAATGTCCATTAGCACAGTGCGGTTCTGGATGTAATAAAGGTCGTACTCAATGGATTGATGTATAGCGAATTGGCGATCGGCGCTGAGTTGCCAGAGGCCGGTAATGCCCTGCGGAACGGTGAGGCGGGTGGCCTCCCACGGCCCATATTCCGCGGTGATGAAAGGCATCTCGGGCCGCGGTCCAACGAGGCTCATTTCACCCTTCAGCACATTGATGAGCTGCGGGACTTCATCGAGGCTCGTCTTCCTCAGAATGCGGCCCACACGCGTGATGCGGCTGTCGGTCTGTTCGTTCGGAGAGCGCGCATACTTGGGAGCGTCGACCTTCATGCTTCGGAACTTGAGGATTTCGAAGGGCTTGCCGTTCTGGCCGATGCGCGTCTGGCGGAAAAAGACAGGACCTCTCGATTCCATTCGGATGGCGAGAGCCAGGAGAGCACACACCGGGGCGCAGAGGATGATCAGAATTCCCGAGCAGACCAGGTCGATTAGTCTCTTGGCGACAAGATAGAAGTGGCTCGGATCGTTCATTTCAGATGTCGCGACGAAGAGGCCATCCATTTCCCAGACGCGGGATGGATTACGATTCGCAAGGATCACCTGATCATCGACGAGCGAGAGCGAACAGTTTGCGGCCTGCGCGATCTCTCTGATCTGCTTAAGAGTGTGGTCGGAGATTCCGGCATCGCAGACGTAGACGTCCTGGATCTCAAGCCGTTTGAGCATCTCGACCGAAAGCTGTTCGCGAAAGATCGGGCGGGAGTCGCGCTGAAAGTAGTCATAACTGAAGATGGAGTCGCCGGTCTCATTTGCGCTGGCGACGAACCCAACCGGTTCGATCCCGAGCATCGGCGAGTGGAGCGCGCCTGTGAAGAAGCGGCGGGCGGTGCGCTTCGCGCCGTAGATCAGCGAGCGCCGCTGGGAAAGCGCTGGCGCGAGATGTTGTCTAACGGAATCAAGCACCCAGACACGGCCGATGGCAAGAAATCCTGTGCCCAAGATCCATGCACCCAGCATTGCCATGCGGGGAACCGGATAGCGTGCTGCGATGCACAGAACCACACTGACCATGATGGCCTTGATCGACACGCGCAGCACCGTTTCGGTTTCTTTGACATGAAGCAGACTGCACACGCGGGGATATGCATTGTCGCTCTGCAGAAAGCAGAGAACGATCCCCGTGTAGATCAGGGAGCCGATCAGCAGATGCTGCGTGCTCAGAGCAAAAGTGTGTGAAATCTGAAGAAGGTGGCCGAGCGATCCGCCAATCATCGTGCCGAAGATCAGGAGCAGCGCGTCAGTAACAACGCGAAGGAGAGGAACCGACAGCAACGAAGGAGACCACGCCTTTGCAGGGGCAGTCTGTACAGGTAGAACAATTGTCGTTTGCGCCGGTACGGCTTGCTCATTTCCATCCGGCGGAAACGGTATTGCATTCGTGTTCATTCGCGAAGCCTCAAGCTGAAGATGGGGACACTCGTCCTGACCGAGGCGCCGATGAATTGCGAAGTCGAACAGTCTTGCACGGGGGAGGCGCGATGAAATGACGTTCAAGTTCCAGCTCGATGCATTGAATTGCAAGGCTGTGTGCGTCTCTTACACAATGAAACCGCTTTTATACAGCCAATTGAGACTAGTGCCGACAGTAGAGGTCATGCGCTTCTGACGGCATTGAATTTGCAAAAACTGCATCCTGAAGGCAGGAGGCGAATAAATGCTTGGATGCAGATCCGACTCAAGGGTTTGATCTGGCGTCGAAGAAAATTAAAGCCTTGTGAATTGGAAATGAACAAGTAAAGAAAGTTTCTGGCCTGCGCGATGCTCGGTTTTGCGGCGAGCCGGTGGGTCGCAACCGGTTCGGGAAGCGGCTCGAGCCGGGCTCTGAAAGCAAAGGCAAATAGCCTGAACGACGAGCAGGCTCAGGCACGCGAGGCCGGCTGATTGAAAGCGGCGCAAAACCTGTTTGGATTGAGTTGCATCCTAGGAGCAATGACCAGAGATCTTGATCGCTTTGACGCGATCGTGGGGAGGTTGGCGTCCATGCGTTGTGCGCGGCTCGTTGCGCTCATCGTGATTCTTGGAGGTTCGGCGGTCTTTGGCTCACGGCCAGACGGCCCAAATTCCGCAGCCGCCGACAAGCGAAAGGGGTCCGAGTCTCCAAGATCGGCACAGTTTTCTCCAGAGTTCATCGGGATGCATACGCTGTCCCCGACCCGCCATTGGCCCGAGGTTCCATTTGGCAGCATTCGTCCAGCCGGAGTCTCATGGGGGGCACTCGAGCCAGCCAGGGGCCAGTACGACTGGCACTCTCTGGACACCTGGGTGGAGGAGACCCAGCGTCACCACGTGCAACTGGATTATGTGTTCGTGAACGTCCCGCGATGGGCGAGCACAAGACCGGATGAGCAATG
>Ga0335069_10013567_pt1 | contig 11435 bp, 10 predicted proteins | sample Lox_Sample_11_FD_206714 | JGI IMG/M metagenome (GOLD analysis project Ga0335069, IMG submission 206714) | Soil microbial communities from Loxahatchee National Wildlife Refuge, Florida, United States - Lox_Sample_1.1 | ecosystem: Environmental > Terrestrial > Soil > Wetlands | place: USA... | reverse complement strand
AAAGGTAGCTCTTTCTCGTTTCCGTGGAAGCTCGGAACGCGACCGAAGGCAGGGCAGACCAGGAAGGACCGGCGTCCGAACTCGACAGTTTCAGGATTGTTCAAGCCGATTGGAGATTCTTACGTGACGCTCCTGTCATGCTCTCCAAGAATCTGGTCGACGAACTTGTTGCCAACGAGCAAGGCAACGAAGTTTTGCTGATCAAATATCTCCAACCCGGGAAGATTTCCCTCCCAAAAGAACAAAAGCCCGGATTGGTTGATCCGGGCTTTGCCGCTGCGCCCGCTTTCTTACTTTGCGGCAATAATTGTTACCTGCGGAGTTACTTGCGATTGCAGCAACTTGGCTTCCGCCGAGGATGCCGACAATCCTCTTCCGGTCGCGGAGTAGGTAAGGTAAACCTGGGCCAGGAAGTAGCGGTCTTCAATCCGGTGAAACACCAGCTTGGGGTCTACCGGGTTGCCGCCGCCGACGGAGCCAGTCAGCGCCAGGGTTGATTTGTTGTCCTCCACGCTCTGGATCTTGATAACGTTATCGTTAAGCGATGTAAATACATAGTCGCCCGCCGGCAGTGTGGTGCGACCCACCGTGAACGAGAACGGCACCGTCGCGCGGACCGTATAGCGAATCGCTTGCGCGGACAGGCCCGTCACGCCGATGAACAGGACCATCGCAATGGCCAAAACTACACTCAACTTCTTCATACTTCCTCCTCTTAAGCGTCAACATTTCGCTCGATCTATGGCGCGTGATCGCGCTAGCACACGTGTGCGCACGACTGCCGCAACCGTTACTGGATTTCAGAGGTTCAAGTCCGACGACTCGGCTCGTTCCCTAACCTTCGCTTGTCGTCGGATCGACCATGCGGGTGATTTCACTGATGCGGTGCGCCGGAAAGCCGCTCTGGACAGCGTGCTTGCGGATCAGATCCACATCCTCGGCGATATAGACGCAATACATCTTGTCCGCCGTAACGTAACTCTCGACCCACTGGATCTCCGGCCCCAGCACACGCAGCACCGAGCATGATTTCTGCGAGGCGCCCGTGTACTCCGCGGGTGTCAATTGGCCAATCCCGGAAATTTCACGTTCGATTACGAACTTTGGCATCGTTGTTGACTCCCTTTGATTTCGCTTCTACCAGGAATATCGCGTTCGGAAGAGAAAACACGACAGCGCAGGACGGGAGTTCTTAAGCGCGGGGGGCTGATGCACCGGGCATTGTGTCTGATGGACTCTGTTGCAGCGCTGCGCGGGTGTCGGGATGCTTCGCGCCCAGTGTCTTCTGCAGGTGCTGGGCAGCCGCCTGGAATTCCTCCTGCGCATCCCGATCGCGATGTTGCGCCTGCAGAGCCCGTGCCAGGGCGAGATGGGCCTGTCCTAGGTGACACGAAAACGCGCCCGGGTTAGTCAACTGCTGGAATGACGCAATGGCGGAATTCGCGTCCGCTTCCGCCCCGTTAAAATCGCCCGCCGACAGCCTGATGGATGACCGGCGGAGCAGAATGATCGGGAGAAAATCTGTTCCTTGTCCGCCATTCTTGATGGAAGTCTGGAGAACCTCAACCGCATGATCGGCCAGCTCGACCGCACCGGCTAGGTCGCCTCGACGGGCGGCAACGAGTGCCTGCGCCGAGGCCAGCGCACCAAACCAGAGATTGGTCGGCGGAAGGCTGCGCTTGAGCCGCGGCTCCACGTCGGCGAGCAACTGCGCCGCTTGCTCCACCTGTCCGCGATCGAGGCAGATCAGCGCCCGGAAGTACTGCGCCTGGTAGATCACCAGGTGGTTGTCCACTTCTTTGCCCTTGCGATACGCCAGGTCCGCATACCTGGCGGCTTCCGGAAAGCGGCCAAGATCGCGCAACACCGAGGCGTAGTTCTTGAGCACCATCGGCGATACCGCGTCGTCGGAATTTCCCACGCGGCTGATTTCGATGGCGCGCAGGTAAAGGCGCTCCGCTTCGAGCGGACGTCCAAGCCGGTGCAGGGCCAATGCCCAATCGTTGTAGACGACGACAGCCATCTGCGTCTGCTCGCGGCCCAGTTCCGTCAACAACCTCGAAGCCTGCTCGAATTCGGTTACGGCGTCGCGGGTCCTGCCGGCCATGCGATACGCTTCCGCCAGGTCCATGCGCACGGCCAATTGCAGTGCTCCCGAGCTGTAGGCCGAACTTTGCAAGACTTGCTGCGCCGCCTCGATTCGCTTCATTCCTTCTCGCGCATCGCCTCGTTCCTGCGCGACCTCGCTCCCGCGACGCAGACAGAAGATTCGTTCCTGATCGTCATCCGGCACTGCAGCGGCATCGCGCATTCCTTCCTGGAAAAGCGTTTCCGCGCGATCCAGGTCGCCGTCTCGAGCCAGTGCTCCTGCAAGCGCACACGACGCTTCTACCCGCGTTGGGCTGATCTGTAACGTTCGCGATAGCCGGTAGGCCTCCTCCAGCACCCTGCGGGCCTTGGCGTCGTTGTCCTGCGTCGAGTACTGGTCGCCGATTGAAACCAGCAGTTCCACGCGGTAGGTATCGTCGTTCGCGTGCTGGCGCGTCAATACCTGTTGGGCCCGATCGAGCAGCTCATTCACCGTAAACGGCTTGCCTCCGGGGGCCGCATCCGATAACAGAAACTCATTCAGCTCGCTCACCGCCTGTTTTCGCCGTAGCTGCAGCATGGCCACATTGAACTGGCGCCGCGCCGAACGCATCTGCATGATAGTGCCCACCAGTCCTGCGACTACGGCCACCAGGAACAATCCTGCCAGCACCGTTGCCGTGCGATTCCGGCGCACGAACTTGCTGGCGCGATAAGAAAAATGATCGGGACGCGCATGGATCGGTTCGCTCGCAAGATACCGGCGCAGATCCTCCGCGAACGCTGTCACCGACCCATAGCGCTCCGCGGGCTCTTTCTTCAGCGCCTTCCCGACAATCACATCGAGATCGCCTCGTAACATGCGGCTGAGTCGCTCCGGCGTCGTCGCGCGCCTGGCCGCGTTTACCGTCGTGATCGGCGTATTCGCATCGGTCTGGGCTACAACTTCGGAAGGCCGCCGCGGCTCTTTATCAATGACCGCCTTCACCAGTTCTGCCGCCGACCGCGAATCGCCACTCACCGGATGCTGTCCGGTAAGCAGCACATACAAAAGCACCCCGAGGACGTAGACGTCAGTCGCGGTGGTGACCGCTTCGCCCAGCAATTGTTCCGGAGCCGCATATTCCGGGGTCATCGGAACAACGCCGTCGCGCGTCAGTCGCGTGTTGCTGATGCCGCTGCTTTCGTCGGCCAGCAGTTTTGCGATGCCGAAGTCGAGCAGCTTCGCCTGTCCATCGTTTCTCACCAGCACATTCGAAGGCTTGATGTCGCGATGCACCACCAGGTTGCGGTGCGCGTGCGCCACCGCCATCAGCACATCGAGGAATAGAACCACACGCGCCTTGACTGACAGCAATTGCCGGTCGCAATAACGGTCGATTTGCTGGCCTTCGATGTACTCCAGCACCAGGTAAGGCTGCCCGGCGGCCGTGATGCCGGAGTCAAGCAACTCCGCGATATTCGGATGGGTAAGCCGGGCCAGGATACTACCCTCTTGCTTGAACCGCTCCTCGCCGCCTTTACCCATCAGCGCGACGCTGAGGAATTTCACCGCCACGCGGCGCTCAAATCGGCCGTCGGTTCGTTCCGCCATCCATACGCTGCCCATGCCGCCCTGGCCAATCGGTGAGCGCAGCGTGTAAGGACCCAGTTTCTGTCCCGTCAGGCCAGGCGTTCCCGGAAGCACAAACGACTTTTGGGTGAGGAATCCCTCTTCCGCAAGCTGATCGTGCTCGCGCAGCAGCACCTCGAGATGCTCTACCAGTCCCGGGTTTTCCGAGCGCAACGAAGCGAGCCACTCCTCTCGCTCGTGGTCCGGAAGTTCCAGGGCCTTCTCGAGGTGGGGACTAACGGATCGCCATTGCTCGGGAGTTAACGCCATCGTTCCTCACCGTCACACTTCCGCCTGCAGATTGTGACGAAGGTAGATGCGCGCCTTTTCCCAGCGGCGCTGAACGGTTCGCTCCGACAGCTTCTGCAGCGCGGCAATTTCCGCAAACGACAGGCCGCAGAAGAACTTGAGATCGACGATTTCCGCCAACTCCGGTTCAACCTTCTCCAGTAGATCGAGTGCATCGCTCATCGCAGCGAGTTCCTTTGCATCCGCCGCGGCGACCGGCATGTCGTTTTCCAGCGACGTAATTTCAAATTCACCACCGCGCTTAATCGCGCTGCGGCTGCGCGCATGATCGATGATCAGTCCGCGCATCACTCGCGCGGCATAGCCCATGAATCGCGCCTGGTCCGGAAACACCACGCCTGAGCGCGCCGACATGTCGAGGTAAGCTTCATGCAGTAAGGTGGTAACGCTCAGGCGTCCATACGCACCCTGCCTTGCCAGTTCTCTCTTGGCCAGGCGATGCAATTCCGAATACAACGTGCTGAACAGCGCATCTGTGGCCACGCTAAAGCCAGCTTCAGGTGCGCCAACGAGGGAGGAAACCGTCGAACCCACTGTGCTATCTCCAGTCTGAATATTAAGAGTGCTTGCAGCGTAGCCCGGAGTACCTGAATCGGTGTCACAAGAGTGTCGGGTGAATGCAAAAAAGAAAACACACTCTAGTGCTTCCGCAATTTGCCCGCCCCACGCGGGTCCAAAATGTCCAGAGATATACCTGAAGATGCGGCTCTAGTCGCGAAGATTCAGAATTCCTTCAGAATAGCGCTAATTGCGGGATATACCGCAAGCGAAGCGGGATGATCGAACTCACCGCACAGGTCTTGCCCCTGCCGGCATGGCCATCTTCGGCGCCGGGCAGCAATCCAGCGGACAGATATCATGGCTGGCGCCAAAGCGGCCAAGCGCCGGCCTGACCTCCGAGTCGCGCATCCGCTCTTCAATCAATTCGCGAATCATCGTCACGAACCACGGATGCACCCCCGCGGTGCCGGCGCGCACCATGGTCATCCCAAGCTCCGAGGACAATTCCTTCGCCTGCGTGTCGAGATCGTAAAGCACTTCCATGTGGTCCGACACGAATCCGATAGGCACGATAACCACTGCCTTCGCGTTCTGTGCGCGGAGACTGCGCAGGTGATCGAGAATGTCCGGCTCCAGCCACGGCTGCGTCAGAGGTCCGCTGCGACTCTGGAACACCAGCGGATCGCCGCTCCGCCCGACTCGCTCCGAAACCAGTCGCGACGCCTCGGTCAACTGTTCGACGTATGCACAGGAATCGGCCATCGCACTCGGGATGCTGTGCGCCGTGTAAACAACACGCATTTCGCTTCTTAACGCTGCCGGTAGCTTTTCCATCGCCTCACGAAGGCGGTCCACCATCGTGTCCACAAATCGTGGATGATTGAAATACGCCCGGATCTTGTCGACCACCGGCGCACCTTCCCCTGCCGCTTCCTGCGCGGCTGCAATATTCTCGCGATACTGGCGGCAACTCGAATACGAACTGTACGACGCGGTAACGAACGCCAGCGCATTCTGCACCCCGTCGGCCCTCATCTTCTTTATGGTGTCCGCCAACAGCGGGTGCCAGTTGCGGTTGCCCCAGTAGATCGGCAGGTCGATCCCGTGGCCGTAAAGCTCTTCCGCCAGCGCGGCGATCAACTTCCGATTCTGGTCGTTGATCGGGCTCCTGCCGCCGAAGTGGTAGTAATGCTCGGCCACTGCGAACATTCGCTCGCGCGGTACATTCCGTCCTCGTAGCACATTCTCCAGAAAAGGCAGAACATCCTCGTTCTTCTCCGGACCACCAAAGGAAACCAGCAGGATCGCGTCGTATTTCATAAGGAAGGCAGGTGCCGATGATCTTACCCGAACCCGGGCCTGATTGCCCCGTCACCGTAGGCAATATACCCGCCTCTTGCCGTGTCCGAGCTCTCTGTGATTGACATCACTAGGGTCTTGGTCGTAGCATTACGCACTGAGCATGAGTCTTATCTCGTCGAGCAACGGCTGGTTCGCACAGTGCCGAATTACAACCATGGCCATGTGCGTGTGTCCCAGTGTGCCCGGCGAGGAGCTTATGACCTCATAGTTCAGCAGTAACGGTCTCATACTAGCCCATCGCCAAAGCAAAACGGCGATGGGCTTTTTGCTTTCGGCGAGCAGGAGACAAAGTCTTGAGTACGCAACCTAAACTCAAACTGGTACGCGACGTCGCGCCGCTCACTCAAAACGTCGCCATTCTCGGATTTGGAACCGTCGGGCGTTCCGTCGCCGAGATTCTTTCCTACTCGCCCGACTCCCGGCTGCGCCTCACTCACGTCTTCAATCGTGACGTCGACCGCAAACGTGTCTCCTGGGCCGACGAGGACGTGCTCTGGACCGAGAAAATTGAAGACATCCTCGACTCCGACATCGACTTAGTTGTTGAGGCGATCGGGGGGCTCGAACCCGCTTACGATTGGGTGCGCAAAGCCCTGCTCAAGGGCAAATCCGTGGTCAGTGCGAACAAACAGCTCATCGCGCACCGCGGCCGCGAACTGCAACGATTGGCATTCGATACTGGCAGCCAATTACTCTTCGGAGCTTCGGTTGCCGGCGGCGTCCCGGTCTTACTCGCTTTGCAGGAGGGCTTGGCGGGAGACCGTATCGTTGGCGTTAGCGGAATCCTGAACGGCACCTGCAACTACATCCTCAGCCGGATGGAGCAATCTGGCGTAAGCTTCGAGGTCGCACTTACCGAAGCGCAGCAGTACGGCTATGCCGAAGGCGATCCCTCCGGCGACGTGAATGGCGACGATGCCGCTGCGAAGCTGGCGATCCTCGTCCAGGTCGCTCTCAAGGTCGGACTCACGCCGAACTCGATTCGCTCCACCCCTGTCACCGATGTTGACAGCATCGACTTCCTTTACGCCCGCGATCTCGGCTGCACCATCCGGCAGGTCTCGCGTGCGCAGTTCGATGGCCGCAAGCTCTTTTCCTCCGTAGAACCCGCATTGGTCCCGCGTCAATCTGCTCTCGCGCAAGTCCAGGGCAACCAGAACATTGTTGTTGCCAGCGGCAAGTACGGCGGCAACACCGCCTTCCTCGGCTCCGGAGCAGGCGGCCACCCAACGGCGGTCGCGGTCATCTCCGACCTGCTTGCCGCCGCTCGCGGACATACGCACCAGGGCTGGCTCGTTCCCGGCGACAGCAAGCCCGTCCGCAGCAGCAGCGACTTCACCACGCCACATTACGTTCGTTTCGTGGTGAAAGACCGCCCTGGCATCATCGCCGAGATCGCAAGCTCTCTCACCGCCAGCGGAATTAACATCGATGCCGTGCTCCAGAAACCGGGTTACAGCAAAACCGAACTTCCCTTTGTCATCACCCTTGAACCCTGCGGCGCGTCCGTCCTGCGCGAAGCACTCGACGATTTGAGCCGCGCCGAGTTCCAGGTCAAGGCGGCAGTTTCGTTCCCGATTTTGCGATAACGAATTCAGAAGAGGAGATCAATAGCATGTCAGCCAGCAACGGAAGCCACCAGCCGAAACAACCGGGTATCGCGACATTGGCCGTCCATGGCGGCCAATCGCCCGATCCCACCACCAAGGCACGCGCCGTGCCGATTTACCAAACCACCTCGTACATCTTCGACGACGCCGATCACGCCGCGCGCCTTTTTGGCCTCAAGGAGTTCGGTAACATCTACACCCGCATCATGAACCCGACCACCGACGTCTTCGAAAAGCGTGTCGCCGCTCTCGAAGGTGGTGCCGCAGCGCTGGCGACCGCGTCCGGACAGGCGGCCGAAACGCTGGCGTTAACCAACCTGGCGAACAGCGGCGACGAGATCGTCTCGTCCACATCCCTCTATGGCGGCACCTACAACCTCTTCCACCACACCCTTCCGAAGCTGGGAATCAAGGTCAAATTTGTCGACCCCGACAACTACGACGGCTTGCGCAAGGCGATCAACGACAAGACAAGGGCAATCTTCACCGAGACCCTCGGCAACCCCAAGCTCGACATTGCCGATCTCGAAAAGATTGCTACCATCGCCCACGAGAACGGGCTTCCGCTGGTCGTCGACGGTACGACTACCTCTCCTGCACTGCTGCGTCCTATCGACTTTGGCGCCGACATCGTTATCAACTCCGCCACCAAGTTCCTCGGTGGCCACGGCAACTCCATTGGCGGGGTCATTGTGGATGCCGGCAAGTTCGACTGGAAAGCCTCGGGCCGCTTCAAGGATTTCGTCGAGCCCGATCCGTCGTACCACGGTGTGTCCTATGTGGAAGCGTTCGGCCCGCTGGCCTTCATCCTGAAAGCGCGCGTCCAGGGCCTGCGCGATACCGGCGCGTGCCTGTCTCCGTTCAATGCCTTCCTGCTGCTGCAAGGCATCGAAACGCTCCACCTGCGCATGGAGCGCCACTCCTCCAACGCGCTCGCCGTAGCGAAACATCTGGAGAAGCATCCCGCCGTCGAGTGGGTCAACTATCCCGGCTTGCCGTCGAGCAAGTACAACGCGCTGGCGAAAAAGTACCTGCCCAAGGGACATGGTTCGCTGCTGACGTTCGGCATTAAGGGCGGCTACGAAGCCGGGCGCCAATTCATCAACTCGGTAAAACTCTTCAGTCTGCTGGCGAACATAGGCGATGCCAAATCGTTGGTCATTCACCCCGCTTCCACGACGCACCAGCAGCTCACCGAAGAGGAGCAACGCTCGACCGGTGTAACGCCGGAGTTGGTGCGCTTGTCGGTGGGAATCGAGGACCTTGCTGATATCCTTGAGGATCTTGACCAGGCACTGAATGCAGCGACTGGGACCAAAGGCGGTGACCGCTCTCCTGCGATCGCGGAAACTGTCGGAGCAGACTGAACCATGGCGAAAGAAACACCGACCATCCGGCCCGATGTCGAAGCTGACTACACGATTGCCGAGCCGTTCCAGTTGGAGCGTGGCGGGACCCTTCCCGTCACGCTTCGCTACGCCATCTATGGCGACATGGAACGGCATCGCGATCGCGTAGTGCTGGTCTGCCACGCCCTTTCGGGATCGGCGCGCGTGGCCGACTGGTGGGCGGAGCTCTTCGGTCCGGGACTGCCGTTCGACACCCAACGATGTTGTATCATCGGCGTTAACATCATCGGCTCCTGTTACGGCACCACCGGGCCCGCTTCTCTCAACCCTGCCACCGGGAAGCCGTACGGCCCCGACTTTCCCGTTGTCACTGTCGGTGACTCCGTCCGCGCCCAGGCCCTGCTCCTCGATCATCTCGGCGTAAAGCAAATACACGCGGCCGTAGGCGGTTCCATCGGCGGCATGCAGGCTTTGGAGTGGGCGCTGCGCTATCCCGAACGGATCAGAAACGTTGTCGCCGTTGGCACCGCTCCGCTGAACGCGATGGGGCTCGCGCTCAACCATCTGCAGCGGCAGGCGATCTGGAACGATCCGAACTACAACAGCGGCTGGTACAAAGACCAGCCCGCAGGTGGGCTCGGACTCGCTCGCGCATTGGCGATGTGTTCCTACAAATCGGCCGAATTATTCGAAGAGCGCTACGCGCGCAACCCCAATCGCAACGGCGAAGATCCATTCGCGTCGCTGAAGGCCAGGTTCGATATCGGTGGCTATCTCGATCATCAGGAAGAGATCTTCGTCCGACGCTTCGACGCGAACACCTTCGTTACGATCACGAAACTGATGGATACCTGGGATCTTCCCGCGGATGACGAACCACTGCATGAAATGGCGAAACGTGGGGTGCGCGCCCATTTCGTCGGTATCTCGTCAGACTGGCTTTTCCCCGCCGCCGATGTCCGCCGCGCCGCCGAACGCTTCGCGCGGGCCAGAGTGAGTACGAGCTACTCTGAGCTGGAGAGTGCCCACGGCCACGACGCGTTTCTCGCCGATTCGCACCTGATCACGGCGCAGCTCAACGAGGTGCTGCACGGAGGTGAGTTTTGCCGCATCCTCGCAGCCATAGCCGGAAGCGAATCTGCGGCAGACTAGTAACGCCGGCGTCTCGCCGGCTGTCGCGTGGGCATCTTGCCCACGCGGTCACGCCCGAGCAGCTCACGGACCAAAAGCAAAGGCGCCCGATCATCCGGACGCCTTTCAAACCTTCGCAAAAATGCCTACTTTGCCTGCGGCTCGTCTTTCACCGCCGACTTGAACGACCGAATCCCCTCGCCGAGACCTTTGCCCAGTTCGCCCAGCTTGCTTGGGCCAAAGATAATCAGGGCAATCGCGGCGAGGACCAGAAGTTCCGGCAGACCTAGTTTTCCAAGCATGATGGCTCCTTCCGGCTCAACCGGATTGTATCTATTGGACCTTGGAATGTACATCGTAACAGTGATCCAGGTCACGACCCGGGGTGATTGACGCAGGATGGCGGCGCGGAAAGGAAAAAGGTGCTCGCATCTGAGCACCCTCCAGTTCAACGGATGCCTTACGCCAAGTCAAAGACCAGCACTTCGGCTCTCTTGCCGTTTGCGTTACCGGTCAACGTGACCTTGGACTCGTTGGTGATCGCCGCCCCATCGCCCGCGTTAAGGGTACGGCCGTTGACGTTTACCGATCCTGCCGCAACCTGGATCCACGCTCCGCGGCTTCTCGCCAGTTCATGTGTAACCGACTTGCCTTCCTCCAGGATTGTCGCCAGCAGTTTGGCGTCCTGGTGGATCTTGAGCGACCCATCCTCCCCACTGGGTGACGCGATCGTGCGCAGCCGGTTCAGCTTCTCCTCGTCAGGGAAGAATTTCTGCTCGTAGCTCGGCTCAATTCCCTTCTCCTCCGGGAAGATCCAGATCTGGTAAAAGTGCACGCCCTCGCTCTTCGAGTGATTGAACTCGCTGTGCATCACTCCCGTGCCTGCACTCATCCGCTGCACCTCTCCAGGCACGATGGTCGAGCCGGTTCCTATGCTGTCCGCGTGCGCCAGTTCTCCATCCAGCACGTAGGTGATGATTTCCATATCGTTATGCGGATGCGTGCCGAATCCGCGGCCCGCCTCGACCCGGTCCTCGTTGATGACTCGCAGCGACCGGAAATGAACGTTCTTCGGATCGTAGTAATCGGCAAACGAAAACGTATGGTACGAGTCGAGCCAGCCGTGGTTGGCATGCCCGCGTTCTTTCGCCGGGCGAAGGGTGATCATAGGGCCTCCTTACTTCTAACGTGATAGATGCTTTAACGTTAAAATAGTTTCAACCCACAATCCGAGCACGACATTCACCGACCTCACCATTTACCATTCGGCGATATTCGTCACAGGGAGCCATCTCTAATTGAACGCGCTCATCGCTCTTATCTTCTTGGTTACCGGCATGTCATTCGGACAAACGGTGAACACCGAGTCCGGCCAGGTCGAAGGAAAAACCACGCCGGACGGCACGATCCGTGCGTTTCTGGGCATCCCCTATGCGGCGCCTCCCGTCGGTGAATGGCGTTGGCGCGAACCGC
>Ga0335069_10013566_pt1 | contig 11435 bp, 10 predicted proteins | sample Lox_Sample_11_FD_206714 | JGI IMG/M metagenome (GOLD analysis project Ga0335069, IMG submission 206714) | Soil microbial communities from Loxahatchee National Wildlife Refuge, Florida, United States - Lox_Sample_1.1 | ecosystem: Environmental > Terrestrial > Soil > Wetlands | place: USA... | reverse complement strand
AGGGTGACACTGCGTGAGTGGACCTACCTCGTGCGGATGAACCGGTATACGAGGCAGCTCCCTACGATTCCCAGGTCAGACTGGCGATCAGCATCGCGGAGCCGCCCAAAACGTTGGTCACACCGGGTGCGTCGATCAGCGGGTTGAAAATCGGGGTTATTCGGTTCGCAGGGCGGTCATGGGCGAAATGGACGCGGCCACGGCGGCGGGAATCATGGCGGCGGCGACGGCGCAGACGGCGAGCGCCCCGGCCGCTACGCCGAGGGCGAGCGGATCCCAGAACGAGACTTCGTAGAGCTGACTGGAGATGAGACGCGCGCCGGCGATGGCCAGCGGAAGTCCGAGGGCGAGACCGGCGAGCACGTGGACGAGCGCGCCGCGGAGGATATAGCGAATGACGCCGGTGCGGTCCGCGCCCAGGGCCATGCGGATTCCGATTTCTGGGGTGCGCTGTGCCACGGTGTAGGCCGTGACGCCGTAGAGTCCGACGGCAGCCAGTAGGAGAGCGACGATTCCGAAGAGGCCGGCGAGGCTGGCGACGGCGCGTTCCTGATCGAAGGTGAGTTCCACCTGCTGCTGAAGGGTGCGCACGCTGTTGACGGTGAGGTTCGGGTCCACGGAGGCAAGGGTGCGGACGATCAGGGGCTCGAGTGTGCCGGGCGGGACGTTGGTGACCAGCATCAGCCCACCGATGAAGTGGGTTTGAAGCTCGATTCGCTTCATGAGCGGGTCTTTGTAGGGGACGTTTTGCGCGAGCGGAACGTAGAACATGGGACGCGCGGGGCGGCGCAGGGCGAAGCCGGCGAACTTGGCGTCGCGCACGATGCCGACGATGCGGAACGTGCCGGCGTTTTCGGGCATGTCCAGACCGAAGTGCTGGCCGAGGGGGTCTTCATCGGATCTGAAGAAGCGCTTGACGAAGGCCTGGTTGACGACGGCGACGAGCTCGGTTCTTTCGTTATCGCCGCGATCGAAGTAGCGGCCGCGGAGCAAGGTCACCCCGAGGTTCTGAAGGTACTCCGCGCTGACGCGGTCCCAGGAGGATCCCGCCTCGCCGTTCATTTTGGGCGGAGGATGTCCGGACACCATGACGAGTTCTCCCCAGTTGTCGGTGAGCGGATTGTAGAGGGCGAGGCCGGACCCGGTCACGCCGGGAAGGCGATCGAGGCCGTCTTCGATCTGGCGGTAGAGGGATTGGAGCTGGGGCAGGGAATAGGTTGCCGGAGGCCGGTTCAGGGAGACGACGACGCGGCCATCGGTGCGATATCCGAAGTGCTGATGCTCGAGTTTATCGAGGCTGCGCGCGAGCATGGCGGCTCCGGCTACGAGCACCACGGACAAGGCGGCCTGCACGATCAACAGCGCGGTGCGGGTGAAGGAGGAGTGGTCGCTGGTGGTCCGGCCGGCGCCGCGCAGGGCATCGAGGGGGCTGGTGCGGGTGGCGAACCAGGCGGGGGCCGCGCCAAACACGACGCCGGTGACGAGGGCTACCGCAAAAGTAAAGGCGAGGACGGCCGGAGACGGCAGGGCACTGATGGGGATGAAGCGCGAACCACGAAAGGCCAGAGCCAGCAGGAACCGGCCGGCGCCGACGGCGACGACGAGACCGGCGATTCCACCCGCCACCGCCAGGAGGATCGACTCGGTGAGGGCCTGCCCGACGATCTGGCGCCTGCCGGCACCGACGGCCATGCGGAGGGCGGTTTGCGCGCGGCGCGACATGGCGCGGGCGAGCAGCAGGTTAGCGACGTTGGCGCAAGCGATGAGCAGGACCATGCCGCAGACCGCGAGGAGGATCTGGAGGCTGCGGCCGTACTCCTCCTTCATTTCCGCGACACCGGCGCCGGCGGGGACGACGTTGATCACCTGCTTGGGAAGGCCCCGGATGATGTCGGGCATCCAGTTGGAGGGATAACCGGAATCGTGCTGCATCCACTGCCGGAGGACGCCGGTCAGGCGGGGCGACATGCCCCCGACGGAGGCGCCGGGGCGGAGGCGGCCAATGACGCGCAACCATGCGCCGACGGGCTGGTGCAGCAGGGAGCCCTCGCCGGCGATGAGAGGCTCCTGTTGCAGGGGAATCCAGATATCGGGCGGGTTGCCGCGCAAGGTTTCGCCGAAGAATCCGGGCGGGGCCACGCCGATGATGGTGAAGGGATGGCCTTCGACGACGAAGCTGGAGCCGACGACGGAGGGGTCGGCGCCGTATTCGGATTGCCAGATGTTGTGGCTCAAGACGGCGGCGGGGGTAGCGGAGGGCCGATCGTCGTCGGGAGAGAGGAGGCGGCCGCCGAAGGCCTTGACGCCGAGGGTGGAGAAGTAATTGCCCGTGACGTATTCGGAGCGCAGGGGCTTGGCGGCGAATCCGGCGCCTTCGCGGCGGACGCTCAAACGATTTCCGCCGGCCTGGAATGCGGCGACTTCTTCGAACTCCGGGGTCTCGGCCTTGAGACGCTCGTAGAGTGGGAAGGAGTACATTCCCCAGCGGTCCTGGGGGCCGCCCTCAACGCAGCAATCGTCTCCTTCGCCGATGCGGTAGAGAAGGGACGGGTCGGAGACGGGAAGGGAACGAAGCATGACGGCGTGGATCAAGGTGAAGATGGCCGTGGTGCCGCCAATTCCCAGGGCCAGGGTGAGGGCGGCGGCCGCGGTGAAGACGGGCGACCTCCGAAATTGCCTGAGGGAATAGCGGAGAGCGCTGCGCATAGGTGTGATACTGCCGCGGGTGGAAAAAGTTACGAAATTCGCGGAGAGAGGGCGGACGACAAAATGCGATCGTCCGCCCCACTGGTCCAGGGGAGGGTGACGGTGAAGGTGCTCCCTTCGCCGGGTCGGCTGGCGCATTCGACGGTGCCGCGATGCGATTCGGCGATCCACTTGACGATGGCGAGGCCGAGTCCGAAGCCGCCGTCCTGGCGCGAGCGGGCTTCGCCGGCGCGGTAGAAGCGTTCGAAGACGCGAGGGGCGTCTTCGGGGGCGATGCCGATGCCGCTGTCGGAGATATGGAGGCGGACGGAAGCGCCATTGGGTTCCAGGGATGCGGAGATGCGGCCGCCGGGAGGGGTGTAGCGGATGGCGTTATCGAGGAGATTCATCACGAGGCGTCGCAGAAGGTCTTCGTCGCCCGAGTATTCGAGGTCGTCGGACGGGCGGCATTCGATGGTGAGGCTGCGCGCGGCGGCCAGGGCCTGGACGCTGCGGCAGCAGTCGCCGAGGAGCTCGTTGAGGTAGAAGTTGCGCACCTGGAGGCGGACGCGCCCGGCATCGGCGCGGGCCAGGTTGAGGAGATCGTCGACGAGGCGGGAGAGGCGGCGGGATTCATCGAGGATGACCGAGAGCACGGCGCGGTACTCGGCGGGGGTGCGGCCGGTGGAGAGGGCGACGTCGGCTTCACCGCGGATGATACTGATGGGCGTGCGCAGCTCATGGGAGGCGTCGGCGACGAAGCGTCGCATGCCGTCGAAAGACCGATCGAGGCGGGAGAGGAGCTCGTTGAAGGCGGCGACGAGGGTTTCCATTTCCTCGGCGGCGCGGCCGATTTCGATGCGGGTGTGGAGGCTGGCGTCGGTGATGCGGCGGGCCTGGCCGGCCATGCTGCTGAGGGGGCGCAGAGTGCGGCCCGCGAGGAGATATCCGCCGATGCCGGCGAGCGCGAGGACGAGCGGCAGGGCGATGAGGATTACTTCGCGGGCGGCGCGCGTGGTGTCGGCGACCGGACGCAGCGAGGCGGCGACCACGATGCGGAACTTGCGTCCGACGGCAGCGACTTCGCGGAATGCGGAAGTGTGGGGAGCGGTGTCCGGAGCAGCTTTCTTGCTGGCGAGCACGCGGCCGCCCTCGAAGACGTAGATCTCGTCGCCGTGGAGCTTCATGGCGGTGACGGTCTCGTTGGCGGAGGCCTGGACGTCGCCCTTGGTTTCGTCCATCTCGTCGAGGAAGATGCCGGCGGCGGTTTCGGCCTCGTAGGCGAGGGAGTCGTCGATGCGGGCGCGGACGGTCTTGGAGATGCCGCCATACAGCAGGATGCTGAAGAGCACGAAGAGGACGGAGAAGAGCGCCAGGTAGAGTGCGGTGAGGCGGAAGCGGAAGCTTCTAGTCATCGCCGGTCTCCGGGTGGGCGGTGAGAATATAGCCTTCGCCGCGGCGGGTGTGGATGAGGCGCGGGCGCGAGGCGGAATCGAGCTTGGAGCGGAGGCGCTTGATGTAGACCTCGATCACGTTGGAGAAGGGATCGAAGCTTTCGTCCCAAACGTGCTGGGCGATGTCCTCGCGGCCCACGACGCGGCCTTCGTGCAGGACGAGGAATTCGAGCAGGGCGTATTCCTTGGCGGTGAGGGTCACGCTGCGGCCGGCGCGCGAGACGGCGTGGCTGGCGGTATTGAGCGAAAGGTCGGCGACGCGGAGGGTCTCGGCGCGGGGGACGCCGATGCGGCGGGAGAGAGCGCGGAGGCGGGCGAGCAGCTCCTTGAAATCGAAGGGCTTGACGAGGTAGTCGTCGGCGCCGCAATCGAGGCCGGCGACGCGGTCGTCGATGGAGTCGCGCGCGGTGAGCATGAGGATGGGGGCGCGGAAGCCGTCGCGGCGGAGCTCGCGGCAGACGGTGTAGCCGTTTTTTTTGGGCAGGAGCACATCGAGGATGACGACGTCGTACTGGTTGACGGCGGCGAGGTAGAGGGCCTGCTCGCCATCGGCGGCGATGTCGACGGCGTAGGCTTGCTCGCGGAGGCCCTTGGCGACAAAGGCGGCGACGCGGGTCTCGTCTTCGACCAGCAGGATGCGCACAATTCTATTTTGCGCGTCTGAGGATGAACGCACAATGAACGGCGGCTGCGCGCCGGGGGAAGTCGGGAATCTGCCCCACGAAGACTTACGATAAGTTTATGGCTTCAACGGAGGCAGGGCACAGACACGAAGAGAAGGTATTGCTGGTTTTGACACTGATCATCGGGGCGGTGGTGGGGCTGGTGGTGGTGGCGTTCATCCTGCTTACGGAGAATCTGGGGGCGCGGCTGTATCCGCCGGGGAGCGCGGCGTGGCGGCGGGTGCTAGTGCCGATCGCGGGGGCATTGTCCACGGGGTTTCTGCTTTCCAAGTATTTCCCGTACGCGCGGGGCAGCGGGATTCCGCAGACGAAGGTTGCGCTCTTCCTGCGCGACGGCTATATCAGCATGCGGACGGTGCTGGGGAAGTTTGGATTGTGCTCGGTGTCACTGGCCACCGGGATTGCGCTGGGACGGGAAGGGCCGTCGGTGCAGGTAGGGGCGGGGATTGCGTCGGTGCTGGGGCGGCGACTGGGGCTCTCGGCGAAGAGCGTGCGGGCGCTGGTGCCGGTGGGGGCGTCGGCGGCGCTGGCGGCGGCGTTCAATACGCCGATTGCGGCGGTGCTGTTCTCGCTGGAAGAGGTGATGGGCAACCTGCACGCGCCGGTTCTGGGATCGATCGTGCTCAGCTCGGCGACCTCGTGGATCGTGCTGCACCTGGTGCTGGGCGACGAGCCGCTGTTCCACGTGCCGGCGTACCAACTGGTGCATCCGATCGAGTTTCTGTTATACGGGGCGCTGGGGGTGATCGGCGGCTTCGTATCGGTGGGGTTTGTGCGGCTGCTCCTGTGGCAGCGCAAGTACTTTCTGGCGATGCCGCAATCGATCCAGTGGCTGCTGCCGACGGTGGGCGGAGCGGCAGTGGGGCTGATGGGCTGGTTCGTGCCACAGGTGCTGGGGGTCGGGTACGGATTCGTCAGCCAGGCGCTGAACGGGCAGATCCTGATCGGGACGATGGTGCTGCTGGTGCTTTTGAAGATCGTCGCGACGGCGACATGCTACGCGTCGGGGAACGCGGGCGGTATTTTCGGACCGAGCCTGTTCATCGGGGCGATGATGGGGGGCGCTGTGGGCGGCGGGGCGCACATGCTGCTGCCGGACTATACGGGCAGTGTGGGGGCGTACGCACTGGTGGGGATGGGCGCGGCGTTTGCGGGGATCGTGAGGGTGCCGCTGACGTCGGTGATCATGATTTTCGAGGTGACGCGGGACTACTCGATCATCGTGCCGCTGATGATTGCGAACCTGATGAGCTACTTCATTTCGAGCCGGCTGCAGGAGGAACCGATTTACGAAGCGCTGCAGCACCAGGACGGCGTGCATCTGCCCGCGGGAGCGCGCGACCCGGTGGAGACGCCGCTGCTGGTAGGGAGCGTCTACCGCGCGGGTGCGGGAGAGCTGCCGATTCCGGCGGAGAGCCTGACGCAGGAGAGCTATCCGCACGTGCACCCGGATCACACGGTGGAGGACGCGCTGAGGCGGATCGCGTCCAGCGGCATGAACGCGCTGCCGGTGATCAGCCGCAGCAACGTGCGCGAAGTGCTGGGCACGATTTCGGTGGAAGACATCCTGGCGGCGTATCGGAGAGGCGACGTGGAGGGGACTCCGCAAACCACCGGCGGGGCCGCAATTCCGACCAGGATGATCATGAGGGCCCTGGTTGCGGTGATCGCGGTGGCACTCCTGGGCGGGTTTTTAAACTACGCGTACCGGGGAGAGAGGGCGGCCCGCGCGCAGCGATCCTTCGCGGCGGGGAACCAGCTTGCGGCGCAGGGCCACACCGAAGAGGCGATCGAGCAGTACCGGAACGCGCTATCGATTTCGCACAGCGTGGAGCACCGGCTGGCGCTGGGGATGGCGTTACTAAAAGCGAGCAGATTGAACGAAGCGGAGTTGTATTTGCGGGAGGTGGCGAGGGAGCGTCCGGAAAACGCGGCGGTGCATGCCGCGCTGGGGGAAGCGGAGTTCGGACTGGGCAAATACGCGCAGGCGAGGGAGTCGTTTCTGCGCGCGGTCAAGATCGATCCTTCGGACAGCGGCTCGGCCGCGCGCGCAGCGCTTTGCGAACAGAAGATGGGGAAGCGGTGAGGCGCTAGCGGAGGACGGCCTGACGAAGGCGCTCGAGCTGGCGGCGGGCGATATCGGCCCACTGTCCGGAGCTATCCAGTTTCAGGTAGATCTTCCAGTGGCGCACGGCTTTGAGCGGGTCGCCGATGCGCTCGCAGAGCAGGGCGAGGTTGAAGTGCGCGTCGGCGTAGTTGGGATTCAGGGACAGCGCACGGCGGTAGTGGTTAAAGGCTTCGTCGGTGCGGTTCTGCTCGTCGTAGAGGTTGCCGAGGTTGAACTCGGCGAGCGGGTAGCCCGGGTCGGCTTCGATGGCGCGGCGGTAATACTTCTCGGCTTCGTCGAATTTGCGCAGGCGGTAGTAGATGGTGCCGAGGTTGACGAGGGCGCCGGCGGCGCCGGGGTTCAGCTCCAGCACCTTGCGGTAGGCGTCGACGGCTTGCTCGACGGGCGCGCCGGTCTCTTCGAGCTCGAGGCCCTTCTGGAACCAGGCTTCGGATTCGCGGGTGCGGTTGACGGCGGGCTTGCGCTCCGGGAAGTCCTTCACGGCGCCAATTTCGGCGGCGTCGAAATCGAAGAGGATCTGGCCGCTGAGGGCCTCCATCTTCTGGCCACCGAGCTGGACGGTGATGCGCTTGCCGTCGCTGAGGACGCGGAGCTCAGAGAGGGGCTGCTTGATCCAGTCGAGTTTCTCGCGGAGGGAATCGAGGGCACGCGCGATTTTGGGGGTGGAGATTTTGTTTTCGCGCAGCTTGAGGAGGGTTTTGATGGCGATGAGATCGGAGAAGGTGTAATTGACCGTGGCGGCGAGGAGATTCTGGCGCTCCCAACTCTTGAGCTGTTTTTCGGTCAGCCCGAACTTGCGGCGCACATCGGCGCGCGAGTACTGTTCCGTGGGGGCCACGCGTTCATTCTAACAGGGTGTTGCAAGAGCGCCGCGCCGATTTTGCTAGCATGATCGAATGCGCCGGCTGATCTCGTCGGGTTCGACGTTCGAGCGCGATATCGGGTACTCGCGCGCGGTGGTGGACGGGGAGTGGATCTTCGTCTCGGGGACGACGGGGTTCGATTACCGGACTATGACGATCCCGGGGGACGTGGTGGAGCAGGCGGAGCAGTGCCTGCGCAACATCGGACGGGCGCTGGAGGAAGCGGGCAGCGGATTCGAGGACGTGGTGCGGGTGCGCTACATTCTGCCGTGCGCGGCGGATTTCGAGGCGTGCTGGGGGGTGCTGCGGAAGTACTTCGGGGAAGTAAGGCCGGCGGCGACGATGATGGAGGCGGGGCTTTCGGACCCGAGGATGAAGATCGAGATCGAGGTCACGGCCCGCTTTGCGAGGAAAAGTACTTGAAAATACGCCGGGACAGGGGTATGATGGGTTCGATGGCGACGCCGCGGCAGCAGCCTGTGGAATTGCACGCGCACGCCATGGACAACCTGCGGTACATCCGCGAGACCATGGAGCGCGCGGGAAGTTTTACCGCGGTGCCGGGCAAGGGCGGTGTGCTGATGGGGTTAGCGGCGCTGGCGGCTTCGCGGCTGAGCGGTAATCGGCAGGGCGACGTGCGCTGGCTGCTGGTGTGGGTGGGGACGGCGGTCGTGGCGTTGACCATCGGGATTGCGGGTGCGGCGCTGAAATCGCGGCGGTTTCGCATGCCGCTGTTTTCGGGGCCGGGACGCAAGTTCGTCGCGGGGTTTGTTCCCGCGGTACTGGCCGGCGCGTTGCTGACGGCCGTACTCTTTCGCGCCGGCCTGGTGATGTTTCTGCCGGGCATGTGGCTGCTGCTGTACGGAGCCGGGGTGCTATCGGGCGGGTCGGCGTCGGTGCGGGTGGTGCCGCTGATGGGGGCTTGCTTCATGGCGGTGGGTGCGGTGGCGCTGCTGGAGCCGGCGTGGAGCGCGGTGCTGCTGCCGGCGGGGTTCGGCGGGCTGCACGTGGTGTTCGGAACGGTGATTGCGGTGAAATATGGCGGCTAAATCCAATGCATTGCGACGGGAGCACGAGAAGCGGCCGCTGCCTCTGGAGGCCGCTTGCGAGGCGGGGAAACTCGACCGGCTGGTACACGAGCGGCTGAGGCTGGGCATTCTGAGCGCGCTCTCGGTGAACGAGTCCCTGACTTTCAACGAGCTGAAGAAACTGCTCGACACGACAGACGGCAATCTCAGCGTGCACGCGCGCAAGCTGGAAGAGGCCGGCTACGTGGCGTGCAACAAATCCTTTGAAGGGCGCGTGCCGCGCACCGACTACCGGATGACGGCAGCGGGCCGGCGCGCGCTGGAACGTTACCTGGATCACATGGAGGCACTGATACAAGCCATGCGCGACCGGTGAGGGCTGCCTCTCCGGGACGGGCAGGGGGTACTTTTACGGACGGATACTTTATGATGCAAAGTTCTCTACACGTCGGAATCATTATGGACGGCAACGGGAGGTGGGCGCTGGCGCGGGGACTGCCGCGGGTGGCCGGGCACAAGGCGGGAGTAGAAACGGTGCGCCGGGTGATCGAGGCGGCGCCGGACGCGGGCGTGGGGATTCTTACGCTGTTCGCCTTTTCGAGCGATAACTGGCGGCGGCCGGCTGCGGAGATCGAGGCGCTGATGGCGATGATGGCGTTCTACCTGGAGACGGAGACGGCGCACGCGGTGGAGCAGGGCGTCCGGATGGAGTTTATCGGGCGGCGCGACCGGCTGGACGCGGCGCTGGTGGCGGCGGTCGAGCGGGCGGAAGCGGCGACGGCCGAATGCCAAAAGCTGCGGCTGCGGATCGCGGTGGACTACTCAGGGCGCGACGCCATTCTGGCAGCGGCACGGGCGCTGGGCGAGTTTTCGCGCGATGCGTTCGAGCGCAGGATGGGACCGCCGGTGGATTTGCTGATCCGCACCGGAGGCGAGCGGCGGCTGAGCGATTTTCTGCTGTGGGAGAGCGCGTACGCGGAACTGCTGTTCAGCCGGACGATGTGGCCGGATTTCGGGGCGGCGGACCTGGCGGCGGCGGTGAAGGAGTTCCGGGGGAGGGAGAGGAGGTTCGGGGCGGTGCCGCGGTTTGCGATGAGGAGACAGGAGGCGTGGTTGGATTAAGAACAAGGGCCTGCGGCCCTGGCGGGCCGGGAGGCCCGCGTTACCAGCCTTGGGAGCGGAGTTGGTCGATGGTAAGGGGCTCCTTCAGGTTCAGCTTGCGGAGGAGCTTTTCTACGTGCTTGGCGAGGATGTCGCACTCCAGGTTTAGGCGGGCGCCGGGTTTGTAGCCGGCGAGCGTGGTGTTGCGGAAGGTGTGGGGGATGATGGTCACGCTGAGCACGCCGCCTTCGAGGGCGGCGATGGTGAGGCTGATGCCGTCGATGGCGATGGAGCCTTTGAAGACGAGGAAGGGATCCAGGTCGGCGGGGACGCGCACGCGGAGCCACCAATTTTCGTCACCGAGGGCATCGAGCGAGAGGAACTCGCCGGTGCCATCGACGTGACCTTGAACGATGTGTCCGCTGAGGCGGCCCGAGGGTGAGAGAGGGCGCTCGAGGTTGACGCGCGATCCGGCGCGCAGGGCGCCGAGGTTGGTGCGCTTGAGGGTCTCCGGGGCGACGTCGGCGGAGAAGGAATCGGGGCGGATATCGACGGCGGTGAGGCAGACGCCGTTGACGGCGATGCTGGCGCCTTCGCCGGCGTCGGAGAGGACGGTGGCGCAGCGCACTTTGAGGCGCGCGCCGGCGGCGCGGGTCTCCAGGGAGGCGACGGCGCCCAACTCTTCAATAATCCCGGTGAACATCGAGGTAGCCCTCCACGGCAAATTCGTCGGGCGGAATGGAATGGACGGCCACGTTGTGCACGCGGATGGCGTCGGCGCGGCGGCGGCGGCCGATGCCGCCGGCCAGGGGCAGCGCTTCGAGGCCGCCGAGGATCTTGGGGCCGTAGTAGAAGAAGACGCGATCCACGACGCCGGATTCCAGGGCAGTCCAGTTGACCTTGGCGCCGGCTTCGATCATGAGAGAGAGATACTGCCGGCGGCCGAGCCACTCGACCGTGCCGCGAAGGTCGGCGCGCCCGCCAGGGCCGTCCATGGCGAGGACCTGGACGCCGCGCGACTCGAGCAGCTTGCGGCGCTCGGGGTTGCCGGCGGTGGTGGTGATGACGACGACGTCGCTCTCGACGCTGCGGACCATTTTGGAATCGGGCGGGAGGCGGAGCTGGGAATCGAGCACGATGCGGAGGAGCGGACGGGAGCGGGGCTCGCCGGTGCGGTCGGTGAGGAGGCAATCGTCGGCGAGGACGGTGCCGATGCCGGTGAGTATGGCATCGGATTCATGGCGCAGTTGCTGGACGTGGGCGCGGGCGCGCTCGCTGGTGATCCAGCCGCGATTGTCGTCGGGCGCGGAGATTTTGCCGTCGAGCGTGATGGCGGCCTTGAGGGTGACCAGCGGGCGGCCGGTGCGCATGAAGTGGAGGAAGGGCTCGTTGAGCTTTTCGGCCTCGGCGGCGAACTCGGGGGCGAGCTCGACCTCGATGCCGGCGTCGCGGAGGCGCGCGAAGCCCTGTCCGGCGACGAGGGGGTTGGGGTC
>Ga0335069_10013565_pt1 | contig 11436 bp, 20 predicted proteins | sample Lox_Sample_11_FD_206714 | JGI IMG/M metagenome (GOLD analysis project Ga0335069, IMG submission 206714) | Soil microbial communities from Loxahatchee National Wildlife Refuge, Florida, United States - Lox_Sample_1.1 | ecosystem: Environmental > Terrestrial > Soil > Wetlands | place: USA... | reverse complement strand
CGCATCCTCGTAAAAGAGCTCGTAGAAATCACCCATCCGGTAGAAGAGCAGGATCTCCGGATACTCGCTCTTGATGCGCAGGTACTGCGCCATCATCGGCGTATGCTGTAGGTCACTGTCGTTCAAGACTATTTTTCGGCGCTGTCTTTGGACTGTCCAAAACTCGGTCCTTCAGACAGGGGTTCTTCCTTGTCTCGGAGGTATCGCACCGTCTGCGACGGAGTCGAGTGCATGAGCAGCGAGGTGGGGTTCTTGCCCTGCTTCTTCGCCCAGGTCGCGGCGAGCGCACGGAGGTCATGCAGGCGGACATCGTCGACGCCGGCAGCGCGTCGGGCCTTGTCCCACTGGATCTTCACCGTGCTGTAGTCGGGGGCCTTGCCGCGACGGTTATGCAGCAGTGTCAGCGCGCGGATGTTGCCGTGGAGGGTCTTCGCACGCTCGACCACGGCCCGTAGCTCCGGCGTCCAAGCCACGACGCCTTTGTGCCCAGTCTTCTGCTGCTCGAATCGGATGCCATCGTCGGTGAGATCGGCGCGGCGGATCTTGAGCACGTCGCTGATACGCTGCCCGGTGCGGATGCACAGATCCATGATCACCTGCAGGCGGGGCCCGGCTGCGGCGTAGATCGCGTGGTACTCCCCCATGGAGACCAGCCGTGTGCGCTTTTTCTCCGCGTGCCGCTTGATCCCGACCGCGGGATTGCTCTCGACGATCTGCTGCTCGAGCGCGTAGTCGAAGATCTGCCGCAGCAGCGACAAGCATCGGTTCGCCCAATTGGGCTTGGAAGCGAGCTTCAGCTTCATGGCCGCAACGTCGCGCGGCTTGACCTCGCCGGGGGCGAACTCCTGCAGCCATTCCTTCAGATGCTTCGCGGCGAGGTCGTATTGCTTGGCGGTATTCTTCGCTACCTTCGGGCGAATGTGCGCCATCGCCTGGTCGATGAGTTCCGCCATCCCGCTTTTGGGGGCTTCCTGAATCGCTGCGTAGGTTTCGAGCGCCTCGCGGAGCGTCTTGCCTAGCCGGGTCCACCGGCCGGCGCGCACATGGTAATAGGCGCCATGGCGCAAGTAGACGCTGGCGGGGAGGTGCTTGTCGTGCTTGCGAGGGCGGTTCAATCCATCCTCAATTTCGGCTCCCGCCGGGCGGGGCGCACATTCTGCGTCGCCCGGACGTCTTCCCACAACACGATGAGCGTGCCGTCGGAGCGGGCCTTCGCCGGTATGCCCAAGAAATTAAGCTCGCGCTTTTGCGCGGTCGGGCGCTCCTTTCGCGTGAGGTCGATGAGCTCTTGAGGGGCGAGGATCATCTTGAAGCCGAGGGCAATGACTGGCCCGCGTAACGTCCCACGAGACCGGGGATGGTCTCGCCGGATTTAACCGATAATCAGATACGAAACCCGCAAGCCGGCAAGCCCGAGGCCCCTAGCCCTCGATGAAGCGCACCCGCGCCCGTCAGATGGTTCAGGACAATTTGAAGCTGCTCGGCGGGCTGGGCGGGGCCAGTGACCATGTATCGCTGACGTTCACCGCGCGAAGCGACCCCGGCGTGAGATGCATGGCCTGACCGGTCAACGCAACGGTGACGTCGCGCCCACGAGGATGTCGAGCGTGCCGCTGAACCCACGGCCACAGCGTCCGAGCGCGCAACAGCCCGAGTAGGAGCACGGACAGCCCGACGATGTATCCCCCGATCCGTACCAGACAGTCTCGAGGCAGGCTGGTGAGATTCTCCACCCACGGCTGCAATTGCTGCTTGTAGATCAGCCCACCGGCCAGCAGCTGGAGCGCTGAGATCACAAGACCACGTAACCAGTTATCGCGGAAGCTCATCGAGGGCCGTCCCCAAAGGGGCGCCAGGTGACGCGAGATTATTTTACATCAGGCGCTACGCCCTCACGAGATCACGAATGGAGCTTGGCGAGGTACTCACGCGACCGAGGGATCGCATGTCGATTACCCAATGAATCCTCGATCCACATCCGCACGTAGGGCTCGTCGGCGGCATCTGGGTCGGCCATGATTGCCCCTTCCTTCGTGATCGAAAAGTCGTGCCTCTCGTGCTCACCAAGGCGGAAGCCGCCCTTGTCATGCTCAAGAAATGTCCCTGAATATTCGCCCTGACTGTTGTTCCCACCGAGCAGCCGAAGGATTACTGGCCTGCGGCCTTTGTTCATGACGGTCACGGATATCCTTGCTGGCCCCCACTCCGACTCGCCGTAGAACGCGCTAGTGACTCTCAGGTGCGGTCTATCACGGTAGGCGTTGTAGGCAGCGACTCCAAAGCTGCCGACCGATACAAGCAGCGCAATGCTCGAGACGATTTCTGGATAGCTGGGATTCACGCGCCGTAGTGTACGGCGTATTACACCGCAGCGGATCGATCCGTTTAGCTGCTAACCGGCTCGCGCGGGGCGTTAAAAAAGCCTCGGCGAGCAGGCACGGTCTGCGGTGAGCTTGGCGGCGCGGGTATCTCCGATCTGAAGGCCCCTCGGGATGACGCGACTGCGCGCGGAAGTGACCTGTGGAGTGTTTCGGACTAATCTCATGGCTCAGCGGCACATTAGAGCAACAAACCCGCTGGAGTCCTCATGAAGATCGCGCCACTCCTCATGCTGCCGTTGATGATTGGTCAGTCATACGCATTCGATGCTTGGGGCTTTCGCAGCGGCATGTCAGAGGAGCAGACCGCGGCTGTCGCGCGCCGGGATGGGTATAAGGCGCGCAGGTCAACTACTGACACCGCCCGTTTTCACAGTCTGTGGTTCTTTCGGCGGGGCGCCAATGGCACCGACGAGATTGGGTATGGCGCCAGCTTCTGCGACGGCCGGCTCACTTGGGTAAGCCACGACTACAAGGCGAACATCGGCACGTTGTTCGAGCTGCTGAGCGAACTCAAATCGAGCTACGGCGCACCGACAGTGGAGACCAGCTCTGAAGTGCGCGCTGAGGGCCGAGTCCGCAGCATCGATTTTAACTTCAGGCCGAGGCCGGACGACGTAACGGAGGTAGCGGCCGTCCTGAGTCCGAATACGGATACTGCGTTTGGCATTCAGGTCATCCATCACAACACTGAGATGGGCTGCGAGTAGCCGCTTCGCGCAGCCTAAAACAGTCTGAGACTGGTCGGCGGACTGGGCCCGGAGACGCTGGCGGTGAGCGATCCGGGCGTGAGATGTATGGCTTGGCCAGTCAACGTAACGGTGACATTGCGGCTTGCCGAAATCACACGCTGCGGCTGCTATTCGATCTCGATTGAACCGTCCTCAATGCAGCGCGCGATGGCTACCACCGTGTGTCCGCAGAAGCCCTCCGGGTGCTTCGCGGCCCGTTCCTTGAACTTGTCGCAATCGCAGAGCCACACCCGGTGCCCGTCGTCGGTCTCGACACAGCGCACAGGCTGTCCTTCAACGTCGAACGTCCGCACCTTGGCCGGCTTACTCAAGGATCGACCTCAAGAGTTTGGAGCCTTCGCCGCGCCCAAGGTCGTCGTCGGATGTAACTGGAGGGCAGCAGCGTGTTGAGCGGGTGCGGCGCATGCTTCGAAACTTTACTGGTCTAATGAAGCTCCGTGCACGTCCCCGATGACATCGACCCAACCACGATGAATGCCAACGAATGGCGCGAGTCGAGCGCAATAAAATCTTTGGTGCCTTCCGCGTATCTGGCGAAGACTGTCGTGAGTATTGCGTTGCTAAGGAACGGCGTCGAAGCCGGGATTTCGGTAATCGAAAGCGCATTGCCGTTCCACCGCACAGCCACATCGCCCGCGCCGGGGGCGACGCCCTTCACGTAGACCACACGCGCCGTGCCGTGCCGGAGGTCGATGTTGTCGTAAATCACAACCATGACGTCGTGATCGGTAGTGAACTTGCGCCCGTCGGCCCTGAAGGCTGTAGTTGATTCAACGTCATACGTGCAGCGCAGAGTCCGAGCACGCTGTAGCCGCTCGATTGGATTATCGTCTGCGAGCGCGCTGTTCAAGAAGAAAAGGCAGAGCAGCGAGGCCCATGAGGCAGCAAGCCTGTTCTTTGGATTCATTGTTGCACCCTCGCGGACAAGTTATATGAGGGTACCTCAGAACGCGTTCGTCGCCGCGGGCGCAGACTACGCCCTCTTGCGCGCCCTCTCAAACTTCTCGGCCAGTGCCGCGTACCGCTGCGCAGCAGCCTCAATCGGCGGCCGCGTCGTCAGGTTCTCCATTGTCTTTGCCCGTGCGCCTTCCTGGTGCGCCATGGCGCGGCACGCTCGTACGGCGGTTTCCAGTTCAGTCGCGGAGAGATCGACGGACGGCATGCAGCGAAGTTTGCCGCCGCTCCCTGCGATGGTCCAACCAGTGTCGAGAAGGTACGCGAAGCAGCAGGAAGTACGGGCCGTCTGGCAGCCCACAGGACCGGCGATCTGCCCGGGGCGCATTCAGCGATCTAGATGCGGTGGCGGCTGATGGCATTCCTTGAATTTGAGTCCGCTTCCGCACGGACACTGCGCATCGCCATCGACCGGCGCCTCCCTACATAGCTTCTCGAAAGCCTCAGTTACAAGCCGCAAATCCTGTTCCGGCTTAAATGTGAGTCCCACCATGCAGGTTTGGAGACCCCCATAGCCCCTGATGCCGAATGTTCCAGTCCGCGTATCCGCCGTCAGGGACGAGCCGACGAACGCTATCCCACGGAAGGCCAGCATGCGCGATACGCCGTCGAATGTGAGGTTAGGCCCAGACACGCCGAATTGCTGTCCTTTGCGCCATAACTCGCCGGTGATCTGGACCGGAGTTGCGCGGGCGTCTATTTCCAGAGCTACCCTGCGCTGCGCTCTTCGTAGCTTGACAACATTGTATCCGTACTCGAAATCCCAAGGCAGCGGATCCCCTGTCACCCACTCGTTATCTACCATGCTCAGCAGCACGCGGTCGTCGGCGTCGCGAAGCGACACGGTGAGCAAGAGCCGTCCGGCAGAATCGCGGCGCAGTTCCAGCAGCTGCTCGTCGTCCACCACAAACTTGAACCCGGCGCCGACGAATAGATTGGTGCCAGCGGCTACGGCAATGACCTTGGAAGGCGTCCAAAGCTGGCCGTTGGCGTAGCCGCGCACCGCGTTGTACGGCCTCTGCTTCGCCAAGAGTTGATCTTCCACGGTCCGTGCGCCGACAGTGCACTGGTGATGACAGGTAGGACACACCACCATCATGTTTGCAGCCTCGTGACGAAGGCTCGCGGGGTAAGGCTCGATATGGTGGAACTCAACAAACGGGTGTCCGCAGAAACAGCAGCCAAACGCGGCCTCTTGTCGTAATTGGCGCTTTAGCGGCTCAGGAACGGGCGGCCTGTCCATGTGAGTCAGCCGGCCTCCTCGGTGTGCGCCTGCATGACGCTACGACGCTTCAACGACCCGGACTCTCAGGTGCCCTTCTGCCCGGCAAACCTCAATCATGTCGAATGCCAAAGTCCCGGGTTGGAGGTGCGGCAAGGCCTGATAAAGATCATCTCGATGATCGAGCAGAAGTTGGAGCTCTTGCGGGCTTGCAGGCTCGTACCGGCCTAGTGAGTGCCATTCGCCGGAGGCGGTTTGAAACTCGATACGCACGGCGTCAGAAGTCTAGCAGGGCCTCCCGTGCGGGCGCGAGGCTCAAAAAATTTTTTGGGACCCCCAATAGGCAAAGGTACCCCGGGGGTGTTGGGAAAAGGTGTTGCCGGGGGACCCGGGCCGGAATTTCTTCACGGCGCTGGGCGACGCGGCGTCACGGCGGCACGGCTTGCCGGTCTGCTCTTGCCGGGGCTCGGGTGCGCCCGCGCGCGTAGGCGATATTTTTCAGCGCCTGTTGGCTCGGCCCCCGGGTACGCGCGGGAAATGCGTTTGTCTTTGGTGAACGTTGGGCGAAGGGGCGCTGGCTGTAAAGGGGCGAAATGAGGCAGCCAGGGCTCGAGCGGAAGGACCCATTCGCGGGAAAGGTACTGCTCCGCAGGCTCTCCGCCGTGGGATCCGGCGCCGGCGGTGTTGGTGTTGGGTGCTGCTGGTGCGGGTGGGCTGTTCGTTGGGATGGTGGAGGGCGGGAGCTCCTGCGCTGCAGAGTCTAGAAAAATAGGCATTTGCGCTTGCAGCGTCACATGTAACGTGCTACTGTGTTGGTGTTAGATAGCGAACCGGCGAGCGTGGTTCAGACGCCCGCCGGTTCTGGCACCACAAGTCCACTAGGAGGACTCGCAATGCTTAACGATAGTCTACGCGACCGCCGCATCGGCGGCACATCCGCGCCCCAGTCTGATTATCTCGCGCCCGCCGAGGGCGTCGTTTTCAGCGTGCTGATCGGCGCGCTGGCGTGGGCGGGCGTGATCTCGTTTTGGTGGGCGGTCCTGCATATGGTGCGGCCTTGAGCCCGCGGGATCTGTCGGCATCTCAGCTGGCCGCGTTTTGGTCCGACTACCTCGCCGTGCGAAAGCACGTCGAGGAGGAGTCGGAGCATCTCGTGCTGTGTGGACCGTTCGCGCAGCGACGTCCGCCGCGCCATGCCGGGCTGGATCGTTTCGCTATGTGGCGGGCGCGGATACGTGCCGCGCAGCTGGCGAAGGTTTACGCGCAGCTGCCCTTTCTCGCGGGGTGGCCGTCATGAGCAACAACTACGAAAGGATCACCGCTGCGATTCTGAACGCACTTAGCAGTGAACTCCCGCCTTGGCGCAGGCCGTGGCGGACACTGCGCGCTGCCGGCGCTTCAGGCATTCCGCAGAACGCTGTAACGGGGCATGCCTATCGCGGGATCAACGTGCCGCTGCTGTGGGTCCGGCAGGACGCGGACATGCGCTACTTGACTTACAACCAGGCAAAGGCGCTCGGCGGTCACGTCCGCAAGGGCGAGCACGGCACGCAGGTCGTTTACTGGGCCAAGCGGCAATACACGACACGTGACGATAGCGGCGAGGAGCAGCTGCGCAGTTCGCTGCTCATGAAGGTCTACACAGTGTTTGCGCTTGGTCAAACCGAGGGGGTGGCGCTCCCCAAGGCGCGCAATGCGCCCGAGCCGCTGCCCCCACCGCCGACCATTACGCAGGTCTACAGCACGCTGGGCACAAGCGTGCGCCATGGTGGTGACTTCGCGTGCTATTCCCCCGGGCCCGATGTGGTCACCATGCCGAGGCCCGAGGCGTTCTCGTCGGCCGATGCGTACTCCGCCACGGCATGCCATGAACTCGGGCATTGGACGGGCCACACATCCCGCCTCGCACGAGATCTCACGGGGCGCTTCGGCTCGCAAGCGTATGCCGCGGAAGAGCTCGTTGCGGAGCTGACTTCCGCCTATCTGTGCGCATCTCTCGGCATCGATTGCGCTCTCGAGCATCACGCCAGTTACTTGGATAACTGGCGCAAGCTTCTGCGGGATGACCCCCGGGCGATCATCACTGCAGCATCTAAGGCCCAGGCCGCCAGCGATTTCATACTCGCGAAGCTCAATCCGAGTGCTCCCATAGTGGAAGAGCCGCCGGAGACGGCCGCCTGAACTTTCCAACATTAGACTCTTAGTTACCAAGTGAGAGGTCGACGTATGGGCAATGTCCTGAGTTTTCCGCGGGCAGCAACCCCCGCGCCAACAGCCGAAAGTGTGAAAGTTCGCCGCTGGCGTAACGCTGAACGCAGGCCGCGAGAGCATCTGACGCCCGATGAGGTCGAGAAGCTCATGGCCGCGGCGAAGCGCTCCGGGCGGTACGGGCAGCGTGACGCAACGCTGCTGCTCATCTGTTATCGGCACGGTATGCGGGTCTCAGAGCTTATCGACATGAAGTGGTCTGAGGTCGAGTTCAAGACCGGCCACCTGCATATCCGCCGCTTGAAGCGTGGCACACCCTCGACGCATCCGCTCCAAGGCGATGAGCTGCGGGCGCTACGCCAGCTGCGTCGGGACTGGCCAGACTCGCCGTTCTTGTTCGTCAGTGAGCGCGGGGCGCAGATGAGTGCGTCGAACGTGCGGAAGCTCGTGCAGCGGCTCGGACGTATCGCCGGGCTTGGCGACGCCGTGCATGTCCACCAGTTACGCCATGCCTGCGGGTATGCCCTCATTCAAGCCGGCCAGGATGTGCGGCACATCCAGCTCTGGCTCGGCCACAAGAACATCGCCCACACCGCTCGGTACGCGGCTTTGAGCGACAGACCTTTTTCAACCTTCTGGAGGAAATGACGATGGCAAAGTCGACAGCAGAACGGATGAAGGAGCTGCGCCAGCGAATGCGGGCCGAGGGCTTCGTGCTGCTTCACCTGTGGGCGCACCGGGCGGATGCGAAGAAGGTCAAAGCCTTCGCCGCCGAGCTCCTCGCGAAGCGCAAGCGGCTATGAAGGGAAATTCCGGATTGCGATCCGGCCGACGCGCACTCGAGGCTTGTGCGAGCCGCCACCCTACGCCGGATTTGAGCAGGGGTTCTTACGCAGGAAATGAGAGAATGCCGCCTTTGATCTTCAAGCTGTACATCTGGCTGGTGCCGCTCATCGCAGCCGCCGTGGTGCTGACGTGATCTGGCTATTTCTCGCCGTCGTACTGGTGCTCGTTGTGTACCACCGGGGCTTCCGCCGCGTCATGGCTTGGCTCGCTGGAGGCGCAACAGTGATCGCTGCGGTAACGCTCGCAGTCATGTGGTGGCGTGAGAAGCACCCCGTCATCAGCGACCTGCCCGTACCGCCGCCGGGTTACGGGACAACGCTTTCCGACGTGCCGTGCGCGGACCTGCCCGAAGACAAACGTGCGGGGAGCGGCTGTGCGGACTTTGTACCCGACCCGATTTGCCCGTCGGGCGTAGTAGATCCGGACCTCGGAAAGTGCAACTGCCCTCCGGGGCAGCAACGAGCGAAAGACAATCTGACAGGCGCGGGCTCCTGCTACAACCCGAAGGACCCATCGCAGTTGAAGGAGCATCTGGCGGAATGCAGTCCTACGCCCAACGCTCCAGAGAAATGGAAGCGGAACCCACCGGTCGCCGACCGGCGGGGCATTCGCTGCAACGAGGGAGATAGGAAATGACTGCGAAGAGCACCCCGTCCGTGCCGCCGCGCGGCGCGGTATCCCACCCATACGCCGATCGGGTCAGGCGGTTCGCCCGTAATCTGCTCGCCAAGCGCCGGCAGGGCCAACGATGCCGTTGAGGTTCCAACCCAAACCTCGCTCGATCGTCTACTGCGACTTCGCGGGCTATATCGAACCCGAGATCGTGAAGCGTCGGCCGGTGGTCGTGCTCGCCGTGCACAAGCGCAATTCCAGACTCGTGGCGGTGGTCCCGCTGAGCACAACCAAGCCTGATCCGATCGAAGCCCACCACTACCGGCTGCTGCAGAACCCGCTCCCCGGTCAGCAGTCGACGGAGGTATGGGCCAAGTGCGATATGGTTGCCGTGGTCTCGATTGAGCGGCTTGATCTGATTCGTACCGGGCAGCGGCTTCCGGACGGCCGTCGGGAGTACTGGTCGGGGAAGCTCGGGGCTGAGCAATTCGAGGCGATTCGCAAAGGAGTGCTTCACGGGCTGGGGCTCGGAGCCTTCGCCGGGGAGGGCATTAAGTAATCTTGAACTTACCGGGCGTCGGCCCTACTATTCTCATCGATCCCGAAAGGGGCACTTAAGACTTGGGTAACTCCAAGCTGGACCTAGACAGCGATGACAAGCTTCTAGGCCCACAGAATCCGAGGGCGCCGCAAGGCGCCCTTTGTCATTCTAGGGGCCGCCGGCGCAAGGGGCCCTGAACATGATGGCCGGCATGACCATGATCATGATGGTCGTCGTTGACGATGACCATGGTGGCCGGCATGACGATGACCATGATGGCCGGCATGACGATGACCAAGGCTGGGCTGGCCATGGCCCAGCAATGAAGCGCCTGACCAGCCTCCCTCTTGCCGGGGATGATTGAACAGCTGATCAATCCCGAGGGAAGAGGTTGAACGGGCGTTTAAGACACTGGCTGGCTGGCAGTGGGGTCGTGTGCGCGCATATGAAGCGGGGCGGCCCCGGCCGGAAACGCTGGAAACGCCGCGCCGTGTGCGGAGGGTGCGGAGGATTGCGGAGGGTGGGTTTTTCGGCACCTTCCGCGGGCTAAGTTCTTGATTACCCCTAAGATTGACGACCTTTGCGGATGATGCAGATGATGTTTCTTAGTCTAATGTGTGAGAAAAGATAAAGAAGGGGGAAATATATGTATACGTGTATAGGGGCTGGGGACCGGAACAACCATCCGCATCATCCGCACGTGAGCCAATAGCGGCGCTCCGCGGCAAGAGCGCCGTGTCGAGCGCCCTGCACGACCTTCGGAGTTCCTACGCCCCTCCGCCGCAGCACCTCCGCCGCAGCACCTCCGCCGCAGCACCTCCGCCGCCACTGACACGACCGGCAAGCCCGCAGCCGGGCTGCCTCAACCCAGCCTGTCTGCCAGACTCACGGCACCCCAGCCGACCTGCCGCCCGGGGCAGTAGGGGCCTCGCCCTACCGTTCGTCTCGGCCTGCCGGTCGACGGCCGCCCTCCAGATCCGAGCGGCTCCTGCGCCACGGTGCGCAGCGGGTCGTGTGCGCAGCCGGCTCCGACATGGTCCCTTCAGAGACGTGCGTCCAGGACCGCGCGCGAACACCGCGGGAGAATTCACCCGTGGCTCACCTCCTCCCTGCGCTGCTGACGCTGATAGCCGTCGTGCACGAGACCAACCCGGGACCGCGCGGCGTCCCCTTCTATGTGATCACGTGCCCCGGACTAGAGGCCGCCTGCTACAACCGAGCAGCGCAGGTATGCCCCGCAGGGTATGAAGTCGTGATGACCGACCTTCCCGGGATGGTGCGCAAAGTGGGCAGCGGCGGAGTAGCGGTTGGTCCGCTGCACGTGCTGGCGATCGAGTGCCGATGAAGCGGTATGCGGTTCACGGCCGCAGGGCACGACGGCTTTGCCTTCACTCACCCTAGATGGTCCCCTCGGCAGGCTTTGCTCCTGCACGCCCAGTGGGCACCGCTTTCTGAGAACGGCGCGTATGCTAGTTCCGCCACGAGGGGATTGAATGGCGTACCGTATGGGTGTCGATCCCATCACGACGGCTTGAAAGGCCGCCTGCTTCGCCGGCTGCTCACGGTACGTGTTTGGCGTTCGCGTGGAGAGTCGCACTCCATAGGCCACGCTTGAGAGGCGTGCTGCTCCGCTGCTTTGCATTCGCGAACAAATTGGTGGACCGTGTCGGAATCGCACCGACCAGGCTATCTGCTTGCAAGGCAAATCCGGGTTCCTAGCCCACAGCCCAAGGGTTGGTTACGCCAACGACTCGATCCGTTCGCATTCGCTGGCCGCGTCTACGGATAACTTCACGGTGTGGTACCGCCGACTGGCATCGAACCAGTATCTCGCTGCTTAAGAGGCAGGACTCTAGCCGGTTTGAGTTACGACGGTATGGATGGTGCAGCGTCTCAGAGTCGAACTGAGCAGGGCCCGAAGGC
>Ga0335069_10013564_pt1 | contig 11436 bp, 10 predicted proteins | sample Lox_Sample_11_FD_206714 | JGI IMG/M metagenome (GOLD analysis project Ga0335069, IMG submission 206714) | Soil microbial communities from Loxahatchee National Wildlife Refuge, Florida, United States - Lox_Sample_1.1 | ecosystem: Environmental > Terrestrial > Soil > Wetlands | place: USA... | reverse complement strand
CCGCGCCTTCGCCCTCCGGCGAACGCGCGCGTTCGGCCCGCGGCGCCTCCGCGCCGGCTGTAGAAACGCCAGCAGGCGCACTGCGGCCCGGTGCCGGGACGGTCGGCGCGCCGGCGACCCCGGTCGTGGCGGAACCGTTGGCCTGCGGTCGGCGGTCCGGTCGTCGATCGTTCCCGCGTCGCCCGTCGCGTGGCTCGCGGCGGCCCTGCCGGTCCGCTCGTTCGCCGCGCTGCTCGGTACCGCGTCCTGTCGCCGCCGCGGCGGGAGCCGGGGGCGCGCCGGTGCGTTGCACGGGCGTCGCCAGCGGAGGTGGCGGTGTGTACGCCGGAGCCGGCGCGCCGAACAGCACCGACTTCACCTTGGTCCACCACGTCGACGGCGGCGGGCTCGCAGGTCGCGAGGCCGGCCGTGCGGAGGTTGCCGCCGGCGCCGGCGCCGCCTGCGGCTCGACGACGGCCGGAGCCGCGGCGGGCGCCGGCGCCATCGGTGCCGGCGTGTCCGGCACGATGCCGCGCACGACGGGCTCCTGCCGCGGGGCCCGCGCCTCGGCCGCGCGCGCGCGCGTGTACGGCGTGTCGAGCGACGGTGTTGCGACGCGCTCGTAGCTCGTGCGAGCGCCTTCGAGGCGTTCGTCGTCGTGCCGCAGGCGTTCGATGCTGTAGTGCGGGGTTTCCAGGTACTTGTTCGGGATCAATGCGATCGAGACGCGCAGCCGGGCTTCCAGCTTCGCGATGTCGGCACGCTTCTCGTTGAGGAGGTAGGTCGCGACGTCCACCGGCACCTGGGCGTGCACGGCGGCCGTGTTCTCCTTCATCGACTCTTCCTGCAGGATGCGCAGGATGTGCAGCGCCGAGCTGTCGGTGTCGCGGATCACGCCGACGCCGTTGCAGCGCGGGCACGTCACGTGGCTGCCCTCGGAAAGCGCCGGACGCAAGCGCTGGCGCGACAACTCCATCAGGCCGAAGCGCGAGATCTTGCTCATCTGGACGCGCGCGCGGTCGTAGCGCAGGGCATCCTTCAGCCGCGTCTCGACGGCGCGCTGGTTCTTCGCGTCCTCCATGTCGATGAAGTCGATGACGATCAGTCCGCCGAGGTCGCGCAGGCGCAGCTGGCGAGCGGCTTCGTCGGCGGCTTCCACGTTCGTCTTGAGCGCCGTCTCCTCGATGTCGGAGCCGCGCGTCGCGCGCGCCGAGTTGACGTCGATCGCGACGAGCGCCTCGGTGTGGTCGATCACGATGGCGCCGCCCGACGGCAGCGGCACCGTGCGCGAGTGCGCCGTCTCGATCTGGTGCTCGATCTGGAATCGCGAGAACAGCGGGACGTCGTCGCGGTAGCGCTTCACGCGCGGCGCCACGTCGGGCATCACGAGTTCGACGAAGGTCTGCGCCTGGCCGAACACATCGTCGGTGTCGATCAGCACCTCGCCGATGTCGGGGCTGTAGTAGTCGCGGATCGCGCGGATGACGAGACTGGACTCCAGGTAGATGAGCTCGGGCGCCTTCACCTGCGCGGTGGCATCGGTGATCGCCTTCCAGAGCTGCAGCAGGTACTTCAGGTCCCACTGCAGTTCCTCGGCGCTGCGGCCGATGCCCGCCGTGCGGGCGATGACGCTCATGCCCTGCGGCAGGTCGAGCTGGTCGATCGCGTCGCGCAGTTCCTGCCGGTCCTCCCCTTCGACGCGTCGCGAGACGCCGCCGCCGCGCGGGTTGTTCGGCATCAGCACCAGGTAACGGCCGGCGAGCGAAATGAACGTCGTGAGGGCGGCGCCCTTGTTGCCGCGCTCCTCCTTCTCGATCTGCACGATCAGTTCCTGGCCCTCGGAGATCACGTCCTGAAGGCGCGCGCGGCCGACGTCGACGCCGGCCTTGAAGTAGGTGCGCGAGATCTCCTTGAAGGGCAGGAAGCCGTGTCGCTCCTCGCCGTAGTCGACGAAGCACGCTTCGAGGCTCGGCTCGACGCGCGTGACGACGCCCTTGTAGATGTTCGACTTGCGCTGCTCGCGCCCGGCCTGCTCGATGTCGAGATCGATCAGCTTCTGGCCGTCGACGATCGCGACCCGAAGTTCCTCGGCGTGCGTCGCATTGAACAACATCCGTTTCATCAGCACTCCTTGCGCCCATCGCGGGCGTCCGTGCCGACACGGATCAGCTCATCCGGGCATCCTGTCACGGGCGCGCACGTCCGCGGCACGCGCGGAGCCGACATGCCGGCCTCCCGCGCGACGCGCAGCCGCGCGCAGCGATGGCGCGCCCTCGGGCGTTGTCCGTCGCGTTGCGTCCCTCGTTGACACGATTGATATCTGACCTGGATGTTCCGCCAGCCGCACCTCGCGCCATGCGCGTCCTGCGGCCGACGAGCTGATTCGGTTCGGCCGGCCCGCCCCGGCGTTCTTTCAGAGTTGGGAGCAGGCCCTGGTTTTGCTACCGCCACGGCAAGCCTTTCGGCCTTCGCCGGGTCCGACAAAAATCCCCTGGTCCCTGTCGTTCGGGTGGCTCGGGCGCAGTTCGCAGTCCAAGTTGCCGACCGTACAATCGGGACGAGTTGCGCGACCCTTCGGCCCTTCGCAAGCCGGCGCAAAGCGCCGGGACAGGCCGGCGGGCAAGCCGCCGGAGCGCGGATACGCGCCAGAGTGACCGAACGCGGAGACGCCGTCCCGGATTGCGACGGAGGCCGCCAACGCACTGAAGTATATGCATTATGTCGCCTGTGGGCAAAATTGATGCCGGCCTTCGATCGCCGGAAAAGCGCCGCACTGCCGGAGGATCCGCCGCGCAGGCCGCCCCGCGACCGGCGGCGCCCGCCGGCGACCGGGTCGCGTACGTGACCGTTTCCGCCTCGGGGGCGGGGCAGCGGCTCGACAACTTCCTGCTGCGCCTGGCGCGCGGCGTGCCGAAGAGCCACGTCTACCGGATCGTTCGCAGCGGCGAGGTGCGCGTGAATCGCGCCCGCGCGACGGTCGACCAGCGGCTGGCGGAGGGGGACGAGCTGCGGATCCCGCCGCTGCGGGTGGCCGCGTCGCGTGCGGAGTCCGCGCCTCCGGCCCCGGCACAGGTGCCGCCGGTGATCTACGAGGACGAACACCTGCTCGTGGTCGACAAGCCGGCCGGACTCGCGGCTCACGGCGGCAGCGGCGTCGTCCACGGGCTGATCGAGCGCGTTCGCGCGGCGCGGCCGAACCAGCCGTTCCTCGAGCTCGCGCACCGGCTGGACCGCGAGACGTCGGGGCTCCTGCTGCTCGCGAAGACGCGGCGCGCGCTGCTCGACCTGCACGAGCAGCTGCGCGAGGGCGACGTCGACAAGCGCTATCTGGCGCTTGTCGCCGGCGACTGGGTCAACGACCGCCAGCACGTCCGGCTGCCGCTCGCGCGCCTGCCGGCGAGCGGCGGCGACCGCCGCGTGGTCGTCGACGAGGAGCAGGGTGTCGCCGCGCACACGATCTTCACGCTGCGCAGGCGCTACGGCGCCTACTCGCTGCTGGAGGCCGAATTGCGCACCGGCCGCACGCACCAGATCCGCGTGCACCTGGCGCACCTCGGCTTTCCGATCGCCGGGGACCCGCGCTACGGCAGTTTCGCGCTGAATCGCGCGCTCGCGCGCGGCGTCGGCGGGCCGCGACTCGGCCGCATGTTCCTGCATGCGCATGCGGTGAGCCTGCGCCATCCGGCGAGTGCCGCTTCCTTGACGCTGGCGGCGCCGCTGCCGCCCGAATGCCAGGATTTCCTCGATGCCCTCGCGCGCGATCGCCAGCCTTGATCTCGTCGTCTTCGACTGGGACGGCACGCTGGCCGATTCCACGTCGATCATCGCCCGGGCGATCCAGGCGTCGGCCGCGGATCTCGGCCTCGAGGTGCCGAGCTTCCAGCGCGCGAGCCACGTGATCGGTCTTGGCCTGCGCGAGGCGCTTGCGCGTGCCGTGCCGGACCTGCGCGAAGGCCAGCGCGCCGACTTCGCGGAGCGCTACCGCGCCCACTACCTGGCGGCCGAGGAAGCCGTCCGCCTTTTCGACGGCGTCGTCGAGATGATCGACGCGCTGCGCGCGGGCGGCGCGACGCTCGCGATCGCGACCGGAAAGACGCGTGCCGGGCTCGAGCGCGCGCTGGCGACCGCCGGCCTGCAGGGGTGCTTCGCGGCGATTCGCTGCGCCGACCAGGCCGAGCCGAAGCCGCATCCGGCGATGCTGCTCGAACTCATGGCCGAGACGACGGTCGCGCCCGCGCGCACGGTGATGATCGGGGATACGACGCACGACCTCGCGATGGCGGCGGCCGCCGGGACGCGCGCCGTCGCGGTGGCCTATGGCGCCCACCCGCGCAGCGAGCTCGAGGCGCGCGCGCCGGAGCGGGTCTTCGATTCCGTCGAGCAGCTGAGAACGTGGCTCCTGGGGCGCTGATCGAGGTCTGCCGATCGGGCGATCTCGTCGACGGTGGAGCCGGCGTGCGCTTCGTGGCGGGCGCTTCGCCACGCGAGGACGCGGCGTTCGTCGTGCGCTATCGCGGCCAGGCATTCGGGTTTCGCAATCGATGCGCCCACGTCCCCATGGAACTGGATTGGGTCGAGGGGTCCTTCTTCGATGCGGCCGGCGAGCGCCTCGTCTGCGCGACGCACGGGGCGGCGTACGATCCGGCGAGCGGCGTCTGCATCGAGGGCCCGTGCGTCGGGCGGCGGCTGCAGGCGCTGGCCATCATCGAGCGAGACGGCGTCGTGTACTGGACGGCGACCTAGGCCGGCTGCCGAAGAAGAGGGATTCGCGGATGGAAGAAAACGACGTGAAACGCGGCACGGCCGCGGAGGGTTCGGCGCGCCCCGCGGACCCGGCGCAGGTGGAGCGACAGGCCTTGCAGGATCTGCTGCTGGAAACCGTTCGCGAGCAGCGGGCGCGCCGGCGCTGGGGCATTTTCTTCAAGCTGCTCGGCCTCGGCTACCTGACGGTCGTCCTGGCGTGGATCGGCGACCTCGTGCCCAGCTGGGGATTCCTTTCCCGCTCCGACGCGAAGGCTCCGCACACCGCGATGATCGCGGTCGATGGCGAGATCGAGGCGGATTCGCCGACCAATGCGGACAACATGATCGGCGCGCTGCAGGCTGCGTTCGACGATGCCGGCACGCGCGCGGTGGTGCTGCGCATCAACAGTCCCGGCGGCAGCCCGGTGCAGGCCGGCATGGTCTACGACGAGATCCAGCGCCAGCGCGCGAGCCACCCGGGCGTGCCGGTGTACGCGGTCATCGAGGAGATCGGCGCGTCCGGCGCCTACTACATCGCTGCCGCCGCGGACGAGATCTACGTGAACAAGGCCTCGATCGTCGGTTCCGTCGGCGTGCTGATCGACGGCTTCGGTTTTACCGGCGCGATGCAGAAGCTCGGCGTCGAACGGCGCCTGCTTACCGCCGGAACGAACAAGGCGATCCTCGATCCGTTTTCGCCGCTGAGCGACGCGCACCGGCGTCACGCGCAGTCGACGATCGACGAGGTCCATCGGCAGTTCATCGACGCCGTCCGGACGGGGCGTGGCGACCGGCTGAAGGAAACGCCGGACATGTTTTCGGGGCTGTTCTGGACCGGTGCGACGAGCGTCGAACTGGGTCTCGCCGACGGTTTCGGCAGCGTCGATTCGGTGGCGCGCGACATCGTCGAAGCCCCGGACGTGATCGACTACACGCGTCAGGACGACTTGCTCGACCGCGTCGCGCGGCGGCTCGGGACGCGCTTCGCGAAGTCGTTCCGGGCAGCGGTTCGCGAACCCTCCTGGCGTTGAGCGTGGCGCGCCGCCGCGCCGGCGCCTTGCAGCGCGAAGACCGCCGGCCGGCGATCGAGTTGCGGGCGCGCGGCGGCGGGCAGCGCGCGCCACTCGGCGATCGACAGCATCCGGACGTCCTCGCCGGCCCCGGTCAGCCCGGCGGCGACGCACAGCCGGGTCGTCGCGGCACAGTGCTGCAGGATCGCTTCGAGCAGATGGCCGTTGCGGTAGGGGGTTTCGATGAACGCCTGGCTCTCGCCGGCGAGCGACTCGCGTTCGATCTCGATCAGTCGCGCCGCGCGCTGCGGCGGATCCTGCGGAAGGTAGCCGTGGAAGCGGAAGCGCTGGCCCTCGAGGCCGGAGGCCATCAGCGCCAGCAGGATCGCGCTCGGGCCGACCATCGGCCGCACGATGAACCCCATCGCATGCGCGCGCGCGACGATCGGCGCGCCCGGATCGGCGATCGCGGGGCAGCCGGCCTCCGACGCGAGCGCCACCGCGTCACCGGCCGAATGCGCCGCGGCGAGCCAGTCGTCGAACGCGCCCGCGGCCGGCGAATGGCCGATCTCGACGATCTCGATCTCCCGGATGGACAGCGGGTGGCCGATCTCCTTGAGAAACGCGCGCGTCGAGCGCGCGTTTTCCGCCAGATAGCGTCGCGTCGAGCGCGCGACCCGCAGCGTCGATTCCGGCAAGGTCGCGAGCGCCATGCCCGCTTCCAGCGGCACCGGCACGAGGAAGAGGGTCGGCCTCACGGCCGTTGGGCGAGCACGTCGAACCCGCACGCCTGCAGAAGGCCGACCAGTCGGATCAGCGGCAGGCCGACCAGCGCGGTGGGGTCGTCCGACCGCACCGACTCCGCGAGGCAGACGCCGAGCGATTCGATGCGCGCGGATCCGGCGCAATCAAAGGGTTCGTCGAGCCGAAGGTAGGTCTCGATGGCGGCGCGGTCGAGGTGCCGGTAGGTCACGAACGTCGGAACGTTGTCGACGTGCAGGGCGCCGCTGCGCGAATCGAGGACCGCCAGCGCGGTATGGAAGACGACCTGCCGTGCCGACATCGCCTCGAGTTGCGCGACGGCATTCGCGAAGTCCCCCGGCTTGCCGATCGCACGTCCCTCGAGGTCGGCGACCTGGTCGGAACCGATGACGATGCCCCCGGGGCGCTGGCGCGCGCCGTCGATCGCCTTGCGAGTCGCCAGGCGAACCGCAGTCGCCTCCGGCGCTTCGCCCGGCAGCGCCGTCTCGTCGACCGCGGGGGCGACCACGTCGAAGGGCAGGCGGAGGCGCTGCAGCAGTTGCCGCCGATAGCGGGACGTCGAGGCGAGTACGATCGGAATCATGGAATCCGGAGTCGGGACGGCGGGTGCCGGCGGGGTGGGAAGTCTAGGACGTGTTGCGGCGGGGTGTCGATGAAGCCAGCGGAACCGAGTCGTTCGAAGGGCCCGGAGGCGGCGCCGGGCCGCGTCGACCTGGAGCGCCTGGTCCGCGAACGCGCCGTCGTGCGCGGCGAACTGGGACTGCCGCGGCTCGCTGCGCGCGACGCGCGCGTTCTCGAGGGGACGGTCGTTCACTACGAAGTCGCGGGGCACACGGACGAACAGGGCCGGCCTGCCGTCTCGCTGCGTCTCGACGGTCGGCTCGTGGTCGCGTGCGACCGTTGCGCCGGCCGCCTCGAGCTTCCGCTGAGCGATGCGGCGGACTTCTTCCTGGTGCCGGCCGGCACCGACGTCGAAAGGCTGGCCATCGACGTCGAGGAAGAGGCGGAGCCGCTTGCGGCGAGCAAGGCCTTTGACGTGGCCGCTCTGGCGGAGGACGAACTCATCCTCGCCTTGCCGATCTCCCCGCGGCACGAGGAGGCCTGCGCGCCACCCGCTCGCGGCGACGGACCGCAGGACGGTGCCGGCGGCGGCGCCGGCGACCGGCGGCGGCCCTTCGCCGGCCTCCAGCGCCTGCTGCGGCCGGAATCCGGAAACAGCCCGGACGATTGAGCGGCCGAGACGACGGGGCGCCGGAGAGCCGCCCGACCCGACCGTCCCGCAGGACGCCGGACTTTTGTATAATGGAAAGTTGACGTTTCACTCCCTGGGGAGCGACATGGCAGTCCAACAAAACAAGAAATCGGCGTCGAAGCGCGGCATGCATCGCGCGCACGATTTCCTCGGCAATCCGCCGCTTGCCGTCGAGCCGTCGACGGGCGAGGTGCACCGCCGCCACCACGTGAGCCCGAACGGCTTCTATCGCGGGCGCAAGGTCATCGCGACGAAGAACGACCAGTAAGGCGGCAGGGGCAGCAGGGGGCAGCAACGGGCAGTAAGGGACGGCCGGGGGCAGCCGAGCAGGTCGGGATCGACGGACGTCGGGATCGACGGCAGGCCCGCCTGACGGTGGCGTCGCAGGGTGGCGACGAGCCTGCGGGCGGCCATGCGGCTGATCCGTCCGGCACGCCGGGCTGCGTCGACGCGCGGCGTCTCGCGTCGCCGATAGAAGATGACGTCGCGCGCGATGTGTCGCCGCGCGACCGCGTTCCGCGGAAACGGTCGCCGCGTCCGCCGGCGACGACGCTGCGACGGCCCCTCGCCGCGGCGGCGCGCCGGCAAGGCCGTGGCGATGCCTGAGAGGAGAACGATGGACGGGCGCCGCGTCGCCTCGCTCATCGCACGCTGATGACGATTCGCCTCGCGATCGACTGCATGGGCGGCGACCATGGTGTCGGCGTGACCGTGCCGGCTGCGCTTCGCTTCGCGAAGGAGCAGGATGACGCGCGTCTTCTGCTGGTCGGGCGACGCGCGGACATCGAACCGCTGCTGGGTGCCCCGGCGGATCCGCGCATCGAGGTCGTGCACGCGGAGGACGTCGTCGCGATGGACGACAAGGCCGCCGTCGCGCTGCGCAGCCGCAAGCAATCGTCGATGCGGATCGCGATCGAACTTGTCCGCGACGGACGCGCCGACGCCTGCGTCAGCGCCGGCAATACCGGGGCGCTGATGGCCATTGCACGCTTCGTCCTGAAGACGATGGACGGCATCGACCGTCCTGCGATCGCCTACGGCCTGCCCAACCGGAAGGGAGGCGTCACGACGACGCTGGACCTGGGCGCCAACGTCGATTGCGCGCCGGAGCACCTGCTTCAGTTCGCGGTGCTCGGCTCCGCGCTGGTGTCCGCGATCGAGAGCAAGGACAACCCGACGGTCGGGCTGCTCAACATCGGCGAGGAAGTGATCAAGGGCAACGACGTCGTGAAGCAGGCCGCGGAGTTGTTGCGCGCGAGTACGCTCAATTTTCATGGCAATGTCGAGGGCAACGACATCTTCCGCGGGACCACGGACGTCGTCGTCTGCGACGGCTTCGTCGGCAACGTCACGCTGAAGGCCTCCGAGGGCCTGGCGCAGATGCTGGCGGACTTTGCGCGCGAGGAGTTCACGCGCAACGCCTGGTCGCGCGGGCTGGCGCTGCTCGCGATGCCGGTCATGCGGCGACTGCGGCGGCGGATCGATCCGCGCCGACACAACGGCGCGAGCCTCCTCGGGCTGCGCGGCATCGTGATCAAGAGCCATGGTTCCGCGGACGCCTTCGGCTTCGAGTGGGCGATCCGGCGTGCGTTCGAGGCGAGCCGCCACGGGCTGCTGGAGCGGACTGCCGCGGCGATGGCCACCTACGCGGCGCAGCTGGCTGTGCCGGTTGCGGTCGAGGCGAGGGCGGAAGCGGGCGCAGCAACCGCGCCAGGGACCGGGCCAGGCGGCACCAGTTCCCGGCAGGGGGCCGCCGAAGAAACGAAGCGCGCGGCGACGCCAGGCGTAGGTGAATGAATTGAGCGCAAGATTCTCGCGGATCGTTTCCACCGGCACGGCGTTGCCGGCACGGGCCACATCGAACCAGGAACTGGTCGAGCGACTGGCGCGCCGCGGCGTCGAGACTTCGGACGAATGGATCGTCACGCGGACCGGCATCCGTCAGCGCTACCTCGCCGAGGACGGACTGACGACGACGGAACTGGGCGTTCGGGCGGCGCGTGTCGCGATGCATCGCGCCGGGGTCGATCCGCACCGCATCGACCTGATCATCGTCGCCACGTCGACGCCGGACCAGATCTTCCCGAGCACGGCCTGCGGCATCCAGCGGCAGCTGGGATGCATCGGCGCCGCGGCGTTCGACGTGCAGGCGGTCTGCAGCGGCTACGTCTATGCGCTGACGGTCGCCGACGCGATGCTGCGCACCGGGCCCTACCGGCGCGCGCTGGTGATCGGCGCCGAAGTCTTCTCGCGCATCATGGATTGGGATGACCGCACGACGTGCGTGCTGTTCGGCGACGGCGCCGGCGCCGTCGTGCTCGAGGCGTCCGAGGTCCCGGGAGTTCTCGCCTGCCGCCTCCACGCCGACGGCACGCAGGCCGAGATCCTGTGCGCGGCCGGGCGGATCGAAGGCGGGAAGGTCGTCGGCGATCCGTTCCTGAGGATGGACGGTCCGGCCGTATTCAAGCGAGCCGTGGCGGCGCTGGAGGCTTCGGCGCGCCAGGTCACCGAGGATGCCGGAATCGTCCCGGCCGACATCGACTGGCTGATCCCGCACCAGGCCAACGTGCGCATCCTTGTCGCGCTCGCGAAGCGCCTGGAGATCCCGGAAGATCGCCTCGTCGCCACGGTGGAGCGGCACGGCAATACGTCGGCGGCCTCGGTCGCGCTGGCGCTCGACTGGGCCGTCGAGCGCGGCGACGTCCGGCGCGGGCAGAACGTCCTGCTGCAGGGCGTCGGAGGCGGCTTCACCTGGGGTTCCGTCCTCGTTCGCTACTAGGAGCCGTTCGGCCGCAGGGGCGTCGGCGGCGGCGGCAAACGACATGAAAATTGCCTTCGTCTTTCCCGGCCAGGGCTCACAGTCGGTCGGCATGCTGTCATCGTTCGGCGAGGATCCTGCCGTGCGCGGGGTCCTGGAGCGGGCGTCGGCGGCGCTCGGCGAAGACGTCGGGCGGCTGATCGAGCAGGGGCCGGCCGACGTCCTCGGGCTGACCGTCAACACCCAGCCGTGCATGCTTGCGGCCGGCCTGGCGATCTATGCGGCGTGGCGCTCGGCCGGTGGTGCGGAGCCGGCCATGATGGCGGGGCACAGCCTCGGGGAGTACACCGCGTTGACGGCCGCCGGCGTCTTCGCGATCGAGGACGCGATGCGCCTGGTCCGCTTCCGCGCCGAGGCGATGCAGCAGGCGGTTCCGATCGGGACGGGCACCATGGCGGCCATTCTCGGCCTCGACGACGACCGCGTCCGCCAGGCCTGCGCCGAGGCGATCGCCGCGGCGCCGGGCCAGGTCGTCGAACCGGTCAACTACAACGCGCCGGCGCAGGTGGTCATTGCGGGGCACGTCGACGCCGTCGAGCGCGCCTGTGCCGCCGCGCGCGGCATGGGCGCCAAGCGCGCGGTGACGTTGTCGGTTTCCGCGCCGTTCCATAGTTCGCTGCTGCAGCCGGCCAGCGCGGCGCTGCGCGCCCGCCTGGCCGGCGAAAAGCTCGATTCGCCCCGCGTTCCGGTCGTCAACAACGTCGATGTCGCCTCCGAGGCAGCGCCGGAGCGCATTCGCGATGCCCTTGCACGGCAGGCCGCCCGTCCGGTGCGGTGGGTCGAGGTCATCCAGGCGATGGCGCGTGCCGGGGTGACGCACGTCGTCGAATGCGGGCCCGGGCGCGTGCTCTCCGGCCTGACCCGGCGCATCG
>Ga0335069_10013563_pt1 | contig 11436 bp, 8 predicted proteins | sample Lox_Sample_11_FD_206714 | JGI IMG/M metagenome (GOLD analysis project Ga0335069, IMG submission 206714) | Soil microbial communities from Loxahatchee National Wildlife Refuge, Florida, United States - Lox_Sample_1.1 | ecosystem: Environmental > Terrestrial > Soil > Wetlands | place: USA: Florida... | reverse complement strand
CCATCGTTCTCGAGCCCTCTCAATTCCTCATCCTCAATGACATTCACCTGAAGATGGAAGGAGCATCCACATCGATCACGGTGTACGGTTCAACGGAGGAGATCGCCGTCGAGCAGGTTCACCTGGCAGAGCAGCAGCGCGTGCTTGGATTCATTCCCAACTTCTATGTCATCTATGATTCCGCGAATGCGGTACCTCTGACCCCCAAGCTCAAGTTCAAGCTGGCGATGAGGGTGACAAGAGATCCTATCACGATCGCGGGTGTAGGCTTCATGGCGGGCGTCAACCAGGCAGCAAACAGGCCGGATTATGTTCAGGGTGCAAAAGGATACGGGCAACGGTTTGGGGCCGAGGCGGCCTTGGGATTCAGCGACATTCTGATCGGGGGGGCCATCCTGCCTTCCCTGCTGCACCAGGATCCACGCTATTTCTACCAGGGAACAGGGGGAACAAGCTCCCGCCTCAAGCACGCCATGGAGTCCCCTTTTATTTGCCGCGGCGACAACGGCCATCGACAAATCAATTTCTCGAGCCTCGGAGGAGATATCGGATCCACGGCACTGTCGATGACGTATTACCCAGAATCCAATCGCGGGGCCGGAGAGGTATTGACCACCTTCGGCATCAGCACAGCGGAACGAGTATTCGCCGCGATCGCGCAGGAGTTCATTATTCCCCGCTTCACGCCCAGCCTGAAGCGATCGAAGTAGGAGCAACTGCACCACGTTGGGGATTACGCCCGATCTGCACGCACAACCGGTGCCGGCAGGGAAGGCGTGATCCCCGTTTTTTGTCTCGGGAACGATAGCGAAGCGTGCGCCCTGCTCTTCCGATCCGATCCGGGTTACCAGATGAAAACCTTGGCAGCCTCCGCTGAAGACGCCAGGTTTCGGTGTTCGAGCGAATTCACTTTGTCCCGGTTCACCGTGTCTTATACGCCATGCCGTTAGGGCGGCATGCTGCCGCAATAGCCTCAGGCGTTTGCTTTGCCGCATCTATCTCTGCTCCGCATCTGCCTTGGATTCAACAAGTGTGGAGCCTGGGAGTGGAGAGCGGATTGCTGCGAAGGTGGTGAGCGGCTTTCGGCGAGAAGGGAGAAAAGAGATGCTCGAGACCCGAGTCATAGGAAACAAGGAATGGGCCGTGGGATTCCTTACAGACTCCGATATCAGGTGCCTGGAGGATTTCGATTGTGAAATGAGAATCCGTTATCTCCAGCAGAGGGAGAAACACGAGAAGACCAAGACCTACGAGCAGTTAGTCGAGGAACATGGAGATAAGGTGCCGACCCATTGCGAGCATGGAATTCCGCTTAATCGCAGATGCGGAATCTGTCGTGCCCTTCTTGGATGAGAAGGCGCGCGGCGCCCTGCCCTGCGTCCAGTCTCGGCCGAGGCGATCGGATTTCCTGCGGGCCGAACCACGCGCCTCGTTGATCCCTAATGCCGAAACTTGTCTCTGGAGGAACGCTCGCGGGAAGCACGAACAGGAGCGGATGTTCTGGGCAGATCGCTCATGATATCCAGTCTCCTGTGGAACGAACTTGATCGAGCGCGGCTGAACCTATATATTGCAGCGACTCATACGGAACTTGCCACCCTTGCGGCGGGCCAACACAATCGTCGTGGAACTGCGGACTCATAATTTGAGTCACATCGACTCCGCACTTGTCCATGCCTTGGTCATCCACTTGCATACATGCGGATGCCGAGGCTTCCACGTCGCAAACCACACGCGCGACAACACGGATCGAGTGCAGTTCTCGGAAGGAATCGCTTCTGTCATGATCTATTCATTCCGCAGCACCGATGCGATCGCTCCAGGCGTGCATGGTCGGGAGATTCCGGCGACCCTTGCGGGCTCGGCGAACCTTGCCATGTTGAGTGCGAAGGAGCGGTGCGGTCTGCTCGCGCGCTGATCCTCGTTTCCGGAGCCGCCGTAGTCCCACTGTTGTACGCAGACCGTTGCGTTCCCGCCTCCACCAATCTCGGCAGGAAGTGGCTGATCAGCTTATGCGCGCAGGTCTCGCCGCAGAGATGCTTCTTCTCGGGGGATAGTAAGTGGAGAGAGTTCCAGCCTGTGATGCGCAACTCGCCGGATTCTTCCCATGCAACAAACCAATGATTGGTCTGGCGCTTCTGCGATCCGCAGATATCGCATGTGATGACTTGCCGAATCACTGTCGCTCCCTTTCTCAAGTGCGAAGCCGAACAACCGAATGATCGGCTTCCCCGTCACGATCCCCCATTCGGTTCTATGTGCACATGGAGATCGCAATTGCAAACACCTCATGGTTGTGCACGCGAATTGCCATCCGCAAAGGAACAGCTAATCTTATTGATATGAATGACCTGGAGCGCGGAACGGAGTGGGGTGGAGGGCGCGCTCCTAACGCGATGAGGGCAATTGCTGCTATTGCGGCAGCCAGGGCCCGGTCATCAGGGCCGGCGCGTCAGCCATGATGTCGGGTTCTGTCTTTGTTCAGATGTCGGCGAAGTGCGATCCGCGCGCGCATTAGGCGGGACTTCGCAGCAGCCTCTGTGATGCCGATCGCATTTGCAACATCCACAAGCTTCACCTCGTCCTGGTGATAGCGCTCCACAAGGAGACGGAAACCCGGCGGAAGCTTCCCGACCGCTTGGGATACCCTGTGGATCGCTTGCCGCTTTGCGTAAACTTGTTCGGGATTGGGCATCGGGTCGGACACTTGCAATACCTGGACCTCCTTCCCCTCCGCTGTGATGAGTCCAAACCCGGTTTCGGGATGATTTTTTCGGTTTCGCAGGAGCATGAACGAATTGTTCGATGCAATTGTCATGATCCAGGTCCGAAAACTGCATCTGGCCTGGAATCCCGCCAGATGATTGAACGCGCGAATGATGGTTTCCTGAAAGACGTCCTCGGCATCTTCACGGTGGCGAACGATCCGGCGTATTCTCCGCTTCAGCGATGGACTGTGGCGCCGGCACAATTCCACGAATGCGTGCTGATCGCCGCTTTTGGCCGCAGAGACAAGGTCAGCATCACACGCAGCCTCATAACAGAGACCCGGGTCATGGGCTTCGCCTGATTTCCGGATGATCGGAGCGTCCGGGGCATCTGCATCCACCCACGGTGCGGAATCCTTCAACCGGACTGAACCCGATTCCAGCATTCGAACTTCCCCTCCGAACATTCGAGCCTCCCACTCTCCTCATTCCGTCGTGCAGATGTTTTATTACCTGGCTGCCAAAAGTGGTTGAAGCCGTTCAAGCTCTCTCTTCGCAAGTGGGGCATAATCGCCACCGGGGTCGCGCGCGACAGTCTCGGCCAGGTGTCTTCGTGCAGTTTCCAAGTCATTCATGCGGATGAAGGCCAGGGCTCGCAAGTACGACACGCCCGATCTTCGGTTTGAGTCTGCGCCCGCAAGTCCCTCCGCGATGTCTGACTGCTTCAGGGCAACTTCGCTGTTTCCGGTTTTCAGTTCGGCCCATGCTTTCACAAAATGAACGAACCAGGCGCCGGGCAGCAGCCCTTCGGCGCGATCGAGCAGGGGTAGAGCTGCCTGGCATCGCTGCTGGTGAATCAGGATCACAGCCATTCCCACGTATGCCCCGCCCAACCCAGGGTCGTCATCGATGGCCTGTTGGAAAAAGGCTGTCGCTCCCTCATAGTTCTTGTTCTCTAAATTAATTGCCCCTTGCATGACCTTCGCAACTGCGTAGTGTGGAGCGATGTCGAGTGCCCGGCCGATCTCCTTCTGTGCCGCCTCGAAGTGCCCCGCGGCGATGTCTTTATAGGCTCGCTTAACGGCCCGCAGAGCTTTGCCCGGGGCGAGCAACTGGTTCCTTGACACTGTCTGCGGTTTCGATAGATTTCGATCGATCAATTGCGCGGAGTCGATTTGCCCGAAGGATGATCCCACCGAACAGATCAAGAGCAAAGCTCCCAATGGCAGAAGAACTCTCTTCGTCCGCGAAGCGTCCATGTGATCACGTATTAAAGAGCAACGGACCGTATTGATTGTCCTCATCGGTACACCTCGGATTAGCTCGGTTCGATCGGAGTTCATCATGTGCAGTGGGACCCGCGCTGGCTCGGCCCGCCTAACAACCGTAATCGGCGCGGCAGATGTTCAGTTTGCGCATCTTGGTTTGCAGAGTCGTGCGCTTTAATCCCAGCCGCTCGGCGGCTCCGCCCCTCCCCGATACGCGTCCGGACGCTTCTTTCAATGCCGCGATGATTACGTTGGATTCGGCCTGGTGAAAGCTTGATCCTCTACTGACACACATCTCGGGGGAAGTAGCCAGCTCCGCCGTCGGAACCTCTAACTCATCGCCGCGCGTAAGGATGATGGCGCGTTCGATGAAGTTCGCCAGTTCCCGGATGTTTCCCCGCCACGGATTCCTGGTCAGCAATTGCATGGCTGGCTCGGGAATTGACTTGATCCGTTTGCCCATCCGCCTGGATACTTTCGAGACAAAGTAATTCACCAGGAGTGGAATGTCTTCGCGCCGTTCGCGCAGAGGCGGGATCTCAATCGGAAACACGTTCAGCCGGTAAAAAAGATCCTCGCGAAAGCTTCCGTTGCGAACCATATCCGGGAGACTTTGGTGGGTCGCGGCAATCATTCGCACATCCACGTGAATCGTCCGGGTACTTCCCAGGCGTTCAAACTCCTGCTCCTGCACTGCGCGCAGCAATTTCGGCTGCAACTCCAGGCTGATGTCGCCGATCTCATCAAGAAAGAGCGTGCCCCCGTCCGCCAGCTCTAATCTGCCCTTCTTTTGAATCAGGGCCCCGGTGAATGCGCCCTTCTCGTGCCCGAAGACGTCGCTCTCCAGCAGCCCCGAGGGAGTGGCAGCGCAGTTCATGCAGATGAAGTTGCGATGGCGCCGGCGGCTGAGCTTGTGAATCGCGCGTGCCACCAGTTCCTTGCCCGTTCCCGTCTCGCCGTGCAGCAGGACCGTGGCGTTGGTGGGAGCAACGACCGCCACCTGTTCGAGGACTGCCAGCAACGCCGGGCTCTTGCCGACGATGTCTTCAAACCCGTAATCAGAGCTATCTTCTGATCCTGGGCGGAACTGCTCGTCATCGAAGTCGCTCGCCTTTGGAAAGCGTGTGGTCATCCAATCTCCCGGGTCGGTGAAAGCAACCGTCGCCATTTGTCCTCCTCCTGGTTTTCCAGCATTGTTCAGAGCCGCTGACGGGGACTTCAGAACTTCCGAACGGACCGGAATTCATCCCCGGCCGCTCTCAGCGCCCTACACCCATCTGCTAGTAATCGAATTCGACCACGATGCGAATAGGCGCAATGGTGGAGGCCCAGCCCAGCATCGCTCCGGCAATGCGGCAGTCATCGATCGTGGGTTGGTTCGAAGAGTCCGCGAGTTCGTCGGCATTGCGGCGAAGGTGATCAGCGATCCTGGCCAGCTGAGCATCTCTGAGAACTGTCGTCCGTGTCATCACGGCAAAGTGTCCTCGATCGGTGTACCGTTCGCTGCTGTAGTGGATACTCTGCATTTTCGTTTCTCGCTTTCTGCCACCACCTGGGAAGGGAACTTGGGTGGTCCGGAAATGAAGCCAGCCCAAGCCCAGGTCTCCATCGTGCCCGTCTCTTTCATCCCGTTCGGAGTTCCGGTGACTAGCTCTTGATGAAATAGATTCTGAAACTTATTTCTCTTTCGCGATACTCTGCATCGAGGGAAATGAGAGGCATTGTGGAGGCGAATGGACGCCTCTTCTCAAGGGGAATGCAGGCTTGTTTCAGGGGAGCGGCAGGTCTATTCCGGGTGGGAAAGATAACTCTTCCGAGGCGAAGGCTCGATGCGTTTCCAGCCAAAGAGGCGGGCATCGACCGACCACAAACCCGGGCCCAGCATGGCCAGGGCAGCGCCAACCGTGGCTACCAGGAGGTAGACCAGGCTGTTCGCAGGGATCGTAACGAGCCTGCTGCCTTCTATGACAGCCACAATTGTTCCCACAATCGGGGTATATAGTCCGATGATAAGAAGAATCGCTGCGATACCCAGCAGAACAGAAAAGATGGTGATCGGGATGGCCGGGCTGCTCGCCAGGGCAGAGCCCGCGCTATTCACCAATGCAAACCCGACAACCAGCCGCATTAAGATAAGACCAATCCCTGGCCAACCACCAGCGAAAGTGGAATACAAGCGTCGCAATGGACGCACCTTTCGTATACGTATTCAATTCTTAACGGTTTCCTTACAGAATAGAACCCCGAAACGAGGTCTGATTGAGCCTCTTTTGAGGCGCAGGGTTGCGCTCGAACGGGGGTGCAAAGTTCTACAGTTCGATGATTCCTCGTTTGAGAGCTATGGTCGTGGCGTGGGTTCGGTCGCTGGCGCCCAATTTGGAAAGGATGCTCCTGACCCGGCTCTTGACCGATTCTTCCGTGGTGGAGAGCTGATCCGCGATTTCCTTATTTGCACGTCCGGCGGCTATGAGACGCAGCACGCTGATTTCCGCCGGGGTCAGTGCGTCGTCGGTCGCATGCTCGACGATTTCCAGAGAAGCCTCCGGGGATATCGCCTTCTTGCCCGCATATGCGGCGCGGATGGTGTCCAGCAACTCCTTGTGCAGGGCATTCTTCAGGAGATATCCCTGAGCACCTGCCTTGAGCGCCCGCACGATCTGCGTGTCGCTCTTGTATGTTGTCAACATGATAATCTTCGCATCGGGGAATTCATTGCGAATGGCAATCAGCGCATCGAGCCCATTCATTTCCGGCATTTGCACGTCCATCACCGTTACGTCCGGACGATGGGTCCGGAATTGCTGGATGGCCTCGCGCCCGTCCGAGGCTTCGCCTACCAAAATCATGTCCGGCTGAATAGCGATCAGTGCGGCGATCCCCTCGCGTACGATGGGATGGTCGTCGACGGCAAGAACTCTGATGCGAGCGGCCCCGGTATTCATGGTGCTTTCTCCTCTTGCATATCTTTACTTTCTGGCCAGCAATTCTGACAGCCAGAAACGCTTCGCGGTTGTGGCATAAGCGGTCCCCGCAGGGACGCGCAGCTCTACTTCGGTACCCGCGTCCACTTCGCTCCAAACTACCAGTTCGCCTCCTATTAACTTGGCACGTTCCCGCATGCCGGGCAAACCGTAGTGTCCCGGAGACCCCTGGCCCGAAAGAACCGCAGCACTCATGCCCTTTCCGTCGTCCCGCACGCGCAGGCGAAATTGTTGATCGTCATATCGGATTTCAACTTCAATATTACGCCCGCAAGCGTGCCTGAAGGCGTTCCTCATCGCCTCACCGGCAATACGGTAGATCTCGTCGCGCAGGATGGGATGGAGATTTCGCGCATTACCTTCGACTGTGACGCGAAATACCGGCGACCCGTGGTTTCCCGGATCGGCCGCGAGCTCTTCTCCCAGAGCATTTATCGACTGTGCGAGATCGTTTGTCTGGATCGTGGAAGCGCGCAGCCCCTGCACTGCGTCGCGGCCTTCGGTGATTGTCTTGCCGGCCAGTTCAATCGTTCTCCCTAGCTGTTCCTTTGCCTCCCCCGGTCGGTCCGGCAGCAACTGCCAAACGATTTGGAGCCGCAGCAACAATCCCTGGCCGCTCTGAAGCAGAGTATCGTGGATATCGCGTGCAACCTTTGTCCGCTCGCTCACCCGGGCCTCCAGCGTCAGGGCGAATTCCCGACGCAGTTGGCGGAGACGATACTGGTAGGCAGCCCACACCAGCAAGAGGAATACGAGCGCGCACAGAGCGCGGAACCAGGCAGTCCTCCACCAGGGGGGCGTGATGAGAATATGTAGCGACACCCCCGCTTCATTCCACACGCCATCATTGTTTGATCCCTGCACTCGAAAAATGTATCTACCGGGATCTAGATTCATGTAAGTCGCCAGGCGCTGCTTGCTGTCCACCTCGTTCCAGCCCCGGTCAGAATTCTCGAGCTTATATCGATAGCGGTTCCTCTGGGAATTTGCGTAGCTCAACGCCGCGAATTCGAACGAAAAAACGCTGTCCCCGTAGGAAAGAGTCAAGGAATCCACGTAAGGGACGGCTTTCTTGAGTACCGACTTGTTGCCGATGGGGACGGGATTGTTAAAGATCTTCAGGCTGGTGATCACGACCGGCGGCACGTAGGTATTCTCCCGAATCTTGTCCGGGAAGAACGCGGTAACGCCATTGCTGCCGCAAAACAGCATCTCTCCATTTTGGTCTTGCTGATAACAACTCCTCGCAAAGTCATTACTCAGCAGTCCGTCGGACACGTCGTAGTTCCTGAATGTCTCCGTCTTGGGATCGAACCGGGATATCCCAGTCTTGGTGGAAATCCAGAGTCTGCCGGTGCCATCTTCGAGGATGCCCATCAGGTCGTTGCTGGGCAGGCCTTGGTTTTCCGTATACCGGGTGACGGTTCCGTTTTGCCGGTCAAACCGGTAAAGGCCCAGTCCGGAGGCCAGCCATAACCTTCCGGCCCGGTCTTCGTGAATCGCGCCGATGCTGCCGCCCTGAAGCCGGTGAGGATCACGCTGGTCCGGCGGGTAGCTCACAAAACTCTTTGTCTTGTCGTCGAAGCGGCTCAGCACACCCCCCCACGTCCCCAACCAGAGCGTGCCCGAACGATCGCGATGGAAAGCAGAGACGGTATACGCCAGGCCCGCCGATTCATCCGGACCAAGCCAGTAGTTAATGAATTGGCCCGTGCCCGGATCGAAGCGGCTGACCCCGCCATACTGCCCCACCCACAGCTGGCCGTTGGGATCTCCATAGATGCTAACGACGTTATCCGTCATCAGGCTTTGGGGATCACCAGGGTTGTGCCCATAATGTTTGAACTGGCCGGTGCGTTCATCCAACCGATCAAGACCGGCGCCCCAGCCCCCGACCCAGAGATAACCGCGTGTATCTTTGAAAAGGCTGCTAAGATCACCGCCTTTGCTGAGGTTGTTTCTATTTTCCTGGCCAGGAACAAAATGCGTGATCTTTCCCGTCTTCCGATCCAATCGATCCAGCGCGCGCGGGAACAAGCCTACCCACAGAACGCCATCGGCCTCCTGGTACATCGCGGTCGCCTTGCCGGTGGAGAGACTATCCGGGTCGGCCGGGCGATGCGTATAATGGCTGAACTCCTCTTGCTGGAAATTGAGTATATTAAGCCCACCATCTTGAGTGCCCACCCAAAGCAAGCCGGCTCGATCACGGTATAGCGCAACAACGCTGTTGTCGCTGAGGCTATTCGGGTTCGTTTCATCGTGTTGGAAGACGCCTATGAAATGCTCAGTGCGCAAGTCAAAGTAGTACAGCCCCAAGCTCGATGGCACCCAGATGCCGTTCCCCCCATCGTCGAGAAGTGTGCTGCTTTCCAGTTCGGAAACCCCGGCGCCAAGGGGGTATTCAGTCATCCGCTCCGCGTGTCGGTCATATTTGACCAGCCCCGTGATCGGGGAATGGGCGAGCATCCAAAAATTGCCGGTCTTGTCTTCGTACACGTACTTCGCGGCCAAGTCCTTGATGATTGCGGCGGGCCGTGTTATCTGTCCTGTCCTCATGTCCAAGTGAAACAAGCCCAGCTCGCCAACGAACCAAATCTCTCGATGGCTATCCTCGATGATGTGATCGATTCTCCCAACAAAGTGGCCAGTGTTGTCATTGCGGTAATGGGTGAAGGTTTCCGTCGCCGGGTCGAATCTGTCCAGGCCGCTGTCTTCGGCTAACCACAAATAGCCGTGACTGTCGCGGGTGATGCGCCAAACCGCATCGCTATCAAGGCTGTTGGAGTTGTTGGGGTTGTGAAGGTAGCGCGTGCTACGCTCGGTCGTGGGGTCGAATCTGTTTATGCCGGGATGAGCAGCAACCCACAAATAACCGTGGTTGTCTTCTACCAGATCCCGAATGAAGTTGTGGCTTAGGCTCCCGGGATCGTCCGGGTTGCTTTTGTATACGACGAAAGAGTTGCCGTCATAGCGATTGAGGCCTTCGCCGGTGGCAAACCACATGAAGCCGCGGTGATCCTGAAGAATGGCGACAACATCGTTTTGAGCTAGGCCATCGTTCGTGGTGAGGTGGGTGAACTTGAGATCCCTCACCACAGCCTCGCTGCCGCGAGCTTGGATATTTCGAAACTCGCGAGGATTCGATTCAGCTCTTCCTTCCGGTTCCCCCCGTGAACCGGGGTCCCCGTTCGGTTGGGCAAGACGCATGTTTTTTACTTGGGCAATTGCGGGTTTCACTGGGCGGGGTTCGGCAGCTACGGCATAGGAAGCGGTAATCATGCACAGAAGCAAGAAGCTGCTCGCACTGCGCAAGCCCCGCGTCCTATTTCGGCAGATGATGATCATGGCTTCCCAGCGAAATCATGCGAAGAGCTCGACCGTCTCCGAGTTGTTGCGTAGGCGGTCTTGGCAGGAACGCGCAGTTCCACTTCGGTGCCTACGCCAACTTCACTCCAAATTTCCAGCGTGCCCCCTATCAGCTTGGCGCGCTCCCGCATGCCCTGCAAGCCGAAGTGCCCTTCGCGCTCATGGGCCGAGATAACGGTTTGATCCATGCCTTTCCCATCGTCCCGGACACGCAGCCGAAATTGCTGATCGTCATACCGGATTTCCACCTCGATCTGCTCCGCCGCGGCATGGTGGTAGGCGTTCCGTAAGCCCTCGGCCACAATTCTGTAAATTTCGTCGCGCAAGATGGGGTACAGATCGCGCGGCTCCCCTTCGACGGTGACGCGAAACCCCGGAGACCCACGGTTGCCTGGGTCGATAGCAAGCTCCTCCCCTAGCGTGTTGATAGCCTGTGCGAGGTCGTTCGTCTGCACAGTGGGGGCGCGCAGTCCCTGCACCGCGTCCCGGCCTTCGGTGATCGCCTTGGCGGCTCGCTCAATCGTTCTGTCCAATTGTTCCTTTGCTTCCACAGGGCGCTCCGGAAGTAACTGGGAAACTATCTGGAACCGGAGCATCAACCCATGGAAGCTCTGCAGCAGCGTGTCATGGAGGTCGCGCGCAATGCTGGTCCGCTCGCTCACCCGAGCGTCCAGCGCGAGGTCGAATTCCCGATGCAGTTGGCGGACTCGGAGTTGGTAGATTGCCCACGCAAGTGCGAGCATGAGAACCGCGCAGAGGGTACGAAACCAATTTGTCTGATAGAACGCCGGATCGACAGAAAACTCCACTGCATCGCCCTGCTCGTTCCACACCCCGCTGTTGTTGCACGCGATCACGCGGAAGCGGTAGGTGCCTGGGCCGAGGTTCGAATACTGCACGTCGCGATCGTTGACGACTTCCCGCCAGTCGCTGTCCTGTCCCTCCAGCCTGTACTTGAAATGAACCTTTTCCGGTGCGGCCAGACTGAGAGCCGTGTAATAGATCTGCAGATCGTGAGTTCGCGCCGGGAGACGTACGCTCGAAGCCGCCGCGCCCGGCAGATTCTCCCAATACAGCTTGTGGTCGGCTACGATCTGCTCGATGTGCACC
>Ga0335069_10013561_pt1 | contig 11437 bp, 6 predicted proteins | sample Lox_Sample_11_FD_206714 | JGI IMG/M metagenome (GOLD analysis project Ga0335069, IMG submission 206714) | Soil microbial communities from Loxahatchee National Wildlife Refuge, Florida, United States - Lox_Sample_1.1 | ecosystem: Environmental > Terrestrial > Soil > Wetlands | place: USA: Florida... | reverse complement strand
TGTTCTCGTCCTTGTCCTTCACGTCGCTCGCCACTTTGAAGAGCTCGTGGATGGCATCAACAGGCTGCACCCATTCCTTGGTAATCACCTGCGTCGCCAGGTACTGAGGGGTATAACTGGTGACGCGATTATTTTCGTCTATCGGCAGGAAGCCTCCGCTACCTCGGCTCTGCGATGCTATATAGTGGAAATAGTAAGTGCCACTGGCACCAGCGGTCATCATGGAACCGACATAATCGGCCAGCCAAAGGCCGGCCTTGACTGTGCCGGCTCCGCCGTCGCGGAGGTCGTTGCCCTCGGTCATGAAAAAGGGAACATTCGGCGGCAAACCGTTGTCTTTCCAGGCTTGAATCACGTGGTTCACATTTTCCGGCTCATCATACAGGGAGCTCCATTCCGCACAGCTCCTGTTAAAGCAAGGATAGTGCTCGAAGGACAAGAAAGTGAAATCCTGGAGATGACCGTGGGCCTTGAGGTAGTCCACAAACCGCCCCGTGAACGAGACCCTGCCATTGGCGTCTGCCCACGAATCGACGTCGGCAGGCGTCCCTTCATAAGCCGGCCCGCCCAAGGGCGCATTGGGTACGAGCTTGTGAATAGCCTTGGCGAACTGAATATACAGGGTGGCATAGTCTTCGGGGAGCACACGCTGCCCGTCCGCCTCCTCCCCCATCTCGATATGTGAAATCGGATACGTTCGTTTGTACAGGTAGGCAATTTCGTTGGCCGCGTCTTCAGGAATCGTGTAAAGAACCGCGACGGGCACCATGGTGGGTAAAGCGCGTGTGACCCCGCAGTTGAAGAAGAAATCGAGTCCGATTTGGTCTCCTCTCCCATAGTCCAGGTCGGAAGCGGCATGCCATGGATCGACTGAGGAGGGCCAGGTGATAGTCTGCTGTCGGCTTGGAACGTGTTTGACGATGTCGGTGAACTGTCCATCGGATGATAAGGCGCCGATGTAGAGTTCGTTGATTGCATATCCTAAGCAATTGCGGGTGTCTTCGGAGCCATGCGTGTCGCAAGTATTGGACGATTGCGTCATCCAGATACGCAGGTACCGTACGGGGATCTTCCAGCTTACCAGCTTAAGGGTTGGAGTTCCTCCCTTGCCATCGGTGATCGTCCCCATCGGAAAGGTCTGCCATGAGCCCTTGTTGATCCCCTCATAGAAGGGCTCTTGTTCGCCCGTCCAGAACTGCACGTAATAGCGCCTGGCGTAAGGGTCAGCCCAGGCAATCTTGATGGCGTTGACCTCGACTTTGGCCCCCATATCGATCATGACCCATTGCGGATGGAGCGAATCGTCCTCGCCAGTGAAAGCCTTAGTCAGGTAGGGGTTGCTTTTCCAGTAGGATCCCAGATTGCCATCGGTCAAGCGGGACCAACCGTTGCCGTCGCCCAGAGTGGCGCCGCGATGGGGGAGCGGATAGGCCCACGAATGGCGGATCTGCTCGCTGGTTGGCTCCGCGCTGCCTGTGAAATATCCTTCCTGCCTGGCCGCATTGCTCCAGGTGCCGCGCGGGTTCCAATGCCAGGCTTCAATCATCAATTCGGTGTTCTGGCGATAGGTCACCGTTTGCCAACCCGCGCCCAGAAGTTCCTTGAGGACGGGGTTGGTCAACATCCTTTCTGTGTGCTTCTCGTTTTCCTCCCTTGTGTTGCCACCGCCTAACCGGTCAATCGCTCCACCGAGTGCCCGAAAAGGACTGAATGAATTCACAACATGCGACGGAGCCGCATCCACCACGATATTTTGTGCCCCTGCCCTCCGCGCCAGCCCAAATAACACGCTTATTCCAAGACCGACAGCAAGTACTCGCCATGCCATGCCTGTTGACATTATTGCCTCCTTGACAATAACCGTTACCTCGCGGACCAACAATTTCAGCCTGGTTGTCCGGGTAGAAATCTCACTTTACGAAGGATGAAGCGCAGAAGAGGTGACCTCTAGAGTTGTCATTGTCCTGGCATGAGTCGATAGTAGCATCCGAAGTTTCTTCGAGTAGACAAGGGAACTGACTTCAATGAGTCCAAGCGCACGACACCCCCACTACTTATTCTCCTATGATCTTTACTAAGACCCGCTTCCTTCTCCCTCCGTCGAACTCCCCATAGAAGATCTGTTCCCAAGGACCAAAATCGAGTCGCCCTTCGGTTACTGCCACTACTACTTCACGCCCCATTACCTGCCTCTTCAGATGTGCGTCCGCATTGTCCTCCCCGGTATCATTGTGGCGGTACTGTTTGACCGGTTCGTGTGGGGCTAATCTTTCAAGCCATTTATCGTAATCGTTGTGAAGACCGCTCTCGTCATCGTTAATGAAAACGGATGCAGTTATGTGCATAGCGTTTACAAGGACGAATCCTTCCTTGATGCGGCTTTCATTAAGGCACTGTTGTACCTGGGAAGTAATGTTAACAAAGGCGCGACGAGAAGGGACATTGAACCAGAGTTCTTTACGGTAGCTTTTCATAAGAATGCCTCGAGACCGATTTCGGTCACCATGATTGATGAAAATGGCGGATTGGTTCGGAGTTCAACCTTTAAGTTGTCCTTGCTTCAGGTATGCTAAAGCATGAACTCCAAACTCAGTTTCATAGCTTTTCAAGTTCACCGCCGCGGATGAAAATACTGGAGGTCCCCGCTTCGTCGGGGCCGCGGTCGCGACGTAGCGCGACCCTCCACCAAAAACCGCATTTTCATAAAAGGGACTATCTCCACACATCGGAGGTGGCAAGGACCAAGTCAAGTTGCGCTGTCGAACAATGATTTGGAGAACCATGTGGTCATGATGCTCGATCGGATTGACCTGCTAGCTTACACCCGTGCCTCTTGTGACTCAAATTGGCTTCCTTCATCGGGTGCAATCAAAAGTGACGGACAGAGGAACAGCATCGAAAGCCTGGCCTGAAAGGCCAGCATAATCCAGCCCAGCGGCTAGCGGGTGACGGCGGTCACCTGGGCTTCAGGCCACCGCGCAGCTCTGGGTACAAGTGCCCCCTAGGACGCCCCCAGCCCTGAAAGGGGCGAAAGAGAGATCTTGAGCCTCCAGGTTCTTGCGCTCACAGACCACCCTCTTCCTCCTCAACATTGGATTGATGGGGTCCGGTTTCCTATTCCGCTCCTTCAGAGCTCGGCGTATTTCCTGGGGGGCATTGACCCAGGGCGACGCTCGGGACAAAAGTCCCTTCGCTGGCCCTGGGCTCCACTATCTTGGCCTTTCAGGCCAAGGGGTTGCCAGGTCACCAAGAAACCCTGAACCGGCATCTCTGTTGTACGTCACTATTGATTGCACCCTCCTTCATCTTCTTGATCCCTTATTTCTTCAATTCTTCAATCTTTTTCGGATTGAAATCGAAATCAATAATGATATTTGACTTCAGATCCGGAACAAGTTCTATTATTACAAGCAGATGAGGGCAAGTTACAGGCAGTAAACTGCAGAAAGACAGTATGTGATGATTTTTTTATAGCATTTTTCATGTTCTTCCGGTATTATGGCTTTCGCAATCTTAATCGGTTTTTGTGATCTCAGTAAAGGCCGCAGAATCCATGATTCGCGGCCTTTTTTACTTTGTAGCCAGGAACCAGCAAACTGCCTTTAAGTTGTTCTTCCTGAAAAGCAAGGGCGGGTCAGAAACAGGTTGGATCTGCAAATTCAAAAAAAACAAAGGAAGACAACATGAAAGAACAAGGAACAGTCAAGTGGTTCAATGATGCCAAGGGATTTGGGTTCATTCAACGCGACGGTGGGGAAGACGTTTTTGTCCATCATTCAGCGATCCAGGAGGCTGGTTTCAAATCTCTCAGTGAAGGCCAGCGGGTAGAACTCACTGTCACGAGCGGACCGAAGGGTCTGCAGGCTTCAGATGTAGTGAAGATCTAACGCAGCATTCCCACTGCTTGCCGGAGCACGGAGTCTGATCCGTGCTCTGTTCTTTTTCCAGGTAAATTCCCCCTCACAATTATACTCAGACCCCTGATTGATAGTATGGGCTAATTCAATCATCTGTCTGAGGCGTATTGACTCGATCCACGCCTGTTTGCCCGAATATTCACGGATCCCGATAAATGGCGGTTGCGGACTCGATCATATCAGAAAACAACACCCGCCGCGCAGCTCCCCCCGAGGCTTAATGGAGAATATCGTCGCTCTCAGAAACTGATTCAGATTCTGGCTGCTACCTCGTGACCCTTCACATGGCATTTCAGTCCGAGGTTTCGATGTTCTCCCTTTGTGCGTAACTTTTCAGTAAGTCTTCAATTGCTTGATCTATCAACCAATCAGGATAATACTCAATCGGGGAAAGTATTGCAGTTCTTTATGAAGAGCGTCGCAAAGCCGCTCACCAAGGCGCTCCCTTTTTGATTGCGGATTTTGAATCATCATTTTCGGGTTTCCCAGACTCTTTCCCGTACCATTGTTCCGACAAGAGTCAACTGGTCACAAGGAGCCTCATTATGAAACGCATTTCTTCCCGTCGGAAATTTCTGACAGCCACAGGTGCAGGGGCCCTTGGGACGGTGCTGGCCCATCCGTCGCGCTCGATTGGGTCCTCCCAGACACAGGAAAGTCCCCAAGCTAATCCTCCGATTCTGGCTGAATTACCTACCGTCCAATTGGGCAAACACAAGATCAGTCGTTTAATTATCGGGGGAAATCCGTTCAGCTTCATTCCCCATGCGGAACCCTTGCTGTACTCCAGCCGCCTTTTCAGGCAGTACTTCACCCATGAAAAAGTAGTCGAGATCTTGTCTCTGGGTGTCCACCACGGCATCAACACTTTTCTGGGTAGGATAGATGAAAATGTTCTGGGTTTTCTAAAGCTCTACGAGAAGACAAATGGATCTCGCATGCCCTGGATTGCCCAAACTTCTGCCAAACCGCAGCAGGGGGCCACTAAGAAGGACATCGAGAAGAACATTGGGGTCGCTGCTGACAACGGGGCCATTGGCTGCTACATCCAGGGAGAATCAGCCGACTATTTTGTTGCCCAAAAGAATTTGCGGGATTTAGCCGATCATGTTTCGCTGATTCGGCGATTGGGGATGCTTGTCGGGATTGGTGCGCATCAGAATGAGACCATTGAGCAAGTCCAGAAAGAGGGAATTCTCCCGGACTTTTACATGAAAACGCTCAATCGCGCCGGATATTATGCAGCTAATCCAGACCGCACTCCCGAAATCATGGCCAGGGCTAAAATCCCCTGGATCGCATTCAAAACCCTCGCAGCAGGGCGCATTGAACCGGAGGAAGGCTTCAGATACGCCTTGAAGGCAGGCGCTTATTGCTTATGCGTCGGCATGTTCGACTTTCAGGTGGAGGATAATGCCCGGCTGGCCAGGCGACTGATGTCTAAATGGGCCGTTTGAAAGAGGTTCACCTTGCGGCACCAAGCGCCGGGGCAAAACGGTCGATGAAAAAAAACTAGAAAGCTGGGTTTATGGGTGTCCTGGCAATGGGCGTAGACTTGTTTGGAGCCGCGAGGCAGAAGTGCCGCCGAGTTTACCGAAGAAAACTGCTCAGCGTTTCTGCCAGAGATCGACCGGGAGTTGAATGGGTGACCATCAAGTTATCCGGTACACCCGATTCCAAGTAGGACCGACGCACCACCTCCAATCCCTTTTTCAGGGGGTCAGCGCTTGCTGGCTGATGCAATTGGTCGAAGATATCGACCAACGCCAGCTTGCGCGGAGCCAAAGCGGCTGCCAGGTCGGGAAGGTCATAGGCCGTCAGGATGTTACCGATCAGGCTTCCTGGATCCAGGTGGTAGAAACGACTCATGACCACCGATTCCAAGGAAACAAGGGGCTCCACCAGGGTGATCTGCTTGAGGGATTCTTCGAATACCGCTGCGTGTAGCAACGGAATGCACATCTCGCCCCGTGCCAGTGCAGACACAGAGTTCGGGTTGATCTCCTCCCTCGACTTCAAGAACTGAAGACAGCGGATGATGTCGGCTGCGCGTATCCCGGCAATGGGTCTTCCAACCTGAACCCCCAGAAATGCGGTGGACTCAGTTACCTGGCCTAATTCGCCCGTCCCCGAAAGGTCCGGAGCAAGAACAGAAAAACCGAGCTTTACCAGATGCTCCATCTCTCCCCCAGGTTGGGCCGATGCGGCCTTTCCTTGCGGGTGAAGGTAAATCAATGCCGGGTGGGGATTCTTCCCCTCCGGGACAAAGAGAAGCACTGGCAATACACTTGTATCTCCTTGAGTCAAGGCATACAGTTCTACCTGATAACCCGCTCGGGGATAGCGGCCACGAAAGATCACTCCGGGAGGATCAGTCGGTTTCACATATCCGGAGAGTTCACGCGCCGCTTCTTTCACTCGGGGCAAATGGGTTGGCAAATCACGTCGAGATTCCTCCAGGCGATCAATAAGGTTACCGGCAGCTGACCGATTCAAAGTAAAGACGGTCTCACCGCCCATTGAGTCGCTCACCTGGCCCGTCGAAGTTACTGTCAATTCCTCTGGACGAAGAATCTGTACCTCATCATCTGTTGGACTTCCGGGATTATTCAGGTATTTCTGAAAGAAGCCGTAAATAGCTTCGCGTGTCTTCTTAGTATACCCATGACCATGATCATCTTCGATCATGGTCAGACTCTCCTCCGCGCCCAGGGCCCGAAAAGCACTTTTCGCCTCCATAAAGGTTTCCCGCGCCCCTTGAATGCTGAAGAAATCGCGAGTCGTTGAGACAACCAGTGTTGGACGCGGTGCGCGGACCTCGAGCAAATCCGCATGGTCGATTCCATGCCGCAGTCCGCCATTGAAATTTTGCTCTGCATCCTGAGGGCCGATCGATTCCAGCAACCTCTGGTAACTGGTGATATAACAAGTTGGCGCCGCGGCCAGGACACGCTCATCAAACGCAGCAATGTAACTTGTTTGGGTCCCACCCCCGGAGATTCCGGTAACTCCGATTCTTGCGGCGTCGACCTCTGGACGAGAGACCAGATAGTCGATTGCCCGGATCCCGTCCCAGGTGAAGTAATGGGCAGCTGAACCGCCGGAAAGAAAACACTGATTGCCGAGATATGAATGCTCAGTGGTCGGCCCGCCCACGAGAGAGCGTCTTTGCGCGGAATCATAGTACTGCAACCGCTCTCCTTGGCCGATTGGATCCATGGCAAAAACTACGAAACCTTTCTTCACCAGATTCAGAAGAAGTTGCTGGTAGCCAGGAGCACGGAACGCGATATCCGTGTGCCCAAGAACGTCCAGGATTGCCGGTGATTTACCCTTGCGGGCCTCCGGGATGAAAAGACATCCGGTGACATAAAACTTCGGCCGGGATTCAAAGATGATCTTCTCGACTAGATAGTCCTCTTTCCGCAGACTTCCAAGAACCCGGGCGTTTAGTGGTGTCTTTGGGGGGAAGGGACTGATGACTTCATCAAGTACCTTTCTCACCCGGATCTGGCGGGCTTTCCAATCCCCGACGGACCTGAGCTCTCCGATCTCAGCCCTTCGCTTTTCCAGGAGTTGGAACGCCACAGAATTCAATTGACGTTGGAGCTGGTTCTTGGCGTCAGACCAGCGGTTCCAGCCTTCCAGAACGGAGAGGTCTTCGGACTGGATCTGCGCCTTTGCCATCTGCCATGGCCATGCAATCGATAGGAAGAGAACTGTGACGAGCAGTCGTCTTTGACTTTGCATCTCGTACCTCCCGCTTGATAGCGACCGAGTTTAGCAGGTTTATTACGGTATGGTACAGCCGGACCTTTCACTTGGCTTAGCGGGCGTCCCCCGTTGCTCCGAATCTTTGACCTTGATTGATACAAGTTGAACGTTTGAGAAGAGCAGATGCACGCCCACTCAACCTGACTATAATTGACGCGCTCCAGGACTGCTGGTGGATCGCTGGAGTGCCAGTTGTGTGCTGGTGGTTAGAAAGGTGACTCTCTTGCTATTATTACCCCGTTGAACTTGGCCGCGGTTGGACATCCTCATGATCGATTTAGCCTGGTGAGTTTGACCTTGGGCTCAACCCTTTTGCCAAGATGGATGCTTCTAAGGAGCGGAAGGAATTTCTCCGTACGGACCTCCTTAAGCGGTGCACAGAAATAAGCCTCCACTTTAGCTCGAGATATTTAACTCTAAGACCAGGAGACAGAGCCATGGTACGACCATCAAAAGGCGTCATTGTGCTTATTTCTTCTTCCACAGTCCTGTTGTTCTTTTCAATGATATGTCTCGCACCCGCCAGGACAATATCTGTAATCCCAAGGCCCGTGCAGACGCGTATGCAGGAAGGAGACTTTCGCTTAACGCCGGCCACCGCTATTTTGGTTGATGAATACTCGACCTATGAGGGACAACAGCTGTCCGATATGCTTTCACCGGCTACCGGATTCCCGCTGAAGGTCCGGCGTGCCAGCAAGGCAGGAGACCCAGTCATTGAGATCAAGCGAGACCCTTCCCTCGGGAAGCTCGAAGAAGAGGGCTACCAGCTGGCCGTGACGCCCAGGAGGGTTACTATCATTGCCCCCGGGTCCGCAGGGCTTTTCTATGGATTTCAGTCTTTGAGGCAGCTTCTGCCTCCCGAAATTTTCCACCAGACCCGGATCGCCCAGGTCGAATGGACTATTCCCTGTGTTCAGATCATAGATTATCCTCGCTTTGGTTGGCGTGGTGTTTTGTTAGATTCAGTGCGATATTTCGTGCCCAAGGAATTCGTCAAAAAGTTCATTGCCCTGCTGGCCCTGCACAAGATGAATTGCTTTTACTGGCACCTCACAGACGATCAAGGGTGGCGAATCGAAATCAAAAAATATCCCAGGTTGACTGAAGTGGGAGCCTGGCGGAAAGAGACAATGATAGGGCGACTGGAGGACGATAATGTCGGGAATTTGAAGTTTGACGGTAAGCGTCACGGCGGTTTTTATACCCAAAACGATATTCGTGAAATCGTGGAGTTTGGACGGATTCGCCACGTCAATATAGTCCCCGACATTGAAATGCCAGGGCATGCCCAGGCAGCTATAGCGGCCTACCCGGAACTGGGGAACACCGGCAAGCCGATAGAGGTCGGCACCACATGGGGGATCAGTGAGAATATCTTCAATGTCAACGAATCCACCATACAGTTTCTCCAAAATGTATTGACCGAAGTATTGGATTTATTTCCATCCCAATTCATTGGCACCGGTGGGGACGAAGTACCCAAGACTCAATGGAAGACCAGCCCGGAAGCCCAAGCTCGAATCAAAGAATTGGGACTGAGGAACGAGGAGGAATTGCAGGCTTACTTCACCCACCGCATGGATCAGTTCCTCACTTCGAAGGGGCGGCGCATGATTTGGGATGAGGACACAATGAAAGGCGGCCTGGCCCCTAGTGCCCTGGTCATGCCCTGGCGTGGCGAGAAGGCCGGAATTGCCGCGATCAGAGCCGGCCATGACGTGGTGATGGCCCCGGACGAATTTACTTACTTTGACTACTATCAATCCGAAGACACAGCCAAAGAGCCTCTGGCGATTGGGGGGTATCTTCCGCTGGAAGTTGTCTACAACTATGAGCCCATACCCGAAGAAATCCCACAGGAATTAGCACGGCACGTATTGGGGGCGCAGGGGAATCTTTGGACAGAGTATATCCCCAACCCGAGGCTTCTCGAATACATGGCCTTTCCTCGGGTCTCAGCATTAGCAGAAGTCACATGGACTCCCCGGGACAAGAAAGACTATGCCGAGTTCCTGGAGCGTCTCCCTTATCATCTGCAGCGTCTCAGCATTCTAGACGTTAACTACCGTCCCCTTGGACGCTGAGAAGTTGCGGAATTCAACCGGAATGTCTTGGCTTCAGGCCTGCAGGCCCTGAAGCACAATCTCCAGAAACTCTCTAGCCCGACGCGCCAGGGCATCCACCCCCTCTGGAACCGTAGGACGAGGAATCACAGGGGCAAAGATGTTCTCACAACATAGTGGCATCTTTAATCCGGTAAAAGCCACAGTGTGAAGAAGCTTGTAGTGGTCGATTTCCCCCAACCCGGGCCCACAGTCCTGGTCTGAGGGGAAGTGGCGATGGTCTTTGATACAGAAACTTCTGATTTCTTCCGCGCACTTTTGAATATCCAAAAGGGGATCGATTTTGAGATAGTCCATGACGTTCCCGGCATCATAGTTTACCTTGACTCCCTCATCCGCCACTTCACGGATGATCTCGGCGCAAGCCGCGCCAGTACCCGTGTTGCCGCCATGTTGTTTGACCACAATCATCACTCCCTGGTCACGGGCAATCGGTCCCAGTTTCTTGAACCGTTCTGTCCAGAGCTTCCGGTCACTGCCCTCGGTGTGACCAAACGTGAGCACCTGCGGCATGTTGGCAGCAGATGCCTGGCGAATCCGGTTTGTCAGAATTTCTATAGCATTTGCGGCTTCCGGGTACACCCCTGAAAACATCATTAAAGGAACCAATCCCAGGTCGCGACAGCGGGCTGCCAGTTCCTTGGCCCTGGCCGGAGGGGCATCTGACGCAATCACGGGGACCTCTTTCCCATTGTTTTCCCTGTGGGTAGTCCCCCAGGCGACATAGCTGTACCCGGCGGAGCGTATACCCGTCAGTGCGCGTTCCAGAGGAAATTGCGAGTAGGGAAGAGTCATGCAGGCAATCTGAAAGAGTGTGGGTTTCTTCGCGTCAGCGGGAGTAGTTCCCGACATGGCGGGCAGGCCATGCCAGACCAATGCCGGCAGGCTCGCTACTCCGGCCTTTAGCATGGCACGGCGATGAAGAAAAGCGGAGTTCGTTCTTTCATGGATAGGCATGTTGCACCTCTTTATGGACTCAGAGCTTCCGAGTAGGCCCAAAGTCAAATGAATTGGGTGATGCCAGGCATGGCGATGGCGGGGGTCGGAATAGATCCCCACTCATATTTCTGGGGTGTCAGATCTTCTCTGGAATTCAATGCCTGTTCCCAGGTGATTGATTGTCCAGTGTAAGTGGCCATTCGACCCATGATGGCGAGCAAGGAACTCTTCGCCATGTACTCGCCGTTGTTGATTGGCTTGCCATTGCGGATACTAGCGAACAACTCATCGTGCTCAGTTTGATAAACGTTATTTTCCGGGCCAGGAAACTTCCAGGTCGTTCCCGCTGAAAGGGTCAACTCCTCTTCTGTGAGATGAGCAGTCCCTTTGGCACCCAGAACGTCACAACTCATGTTACCGTGGCATCCGGACTGCTGCCGGCAGTTGCTGAAAAGTCTGACACCGTTGGCATATTCATAAACGACAGAATGGTGGTCATATATGTTGCCGTATTCGGGTCCGACGCGGACCTGGCGGCCACCCATACCAACAGCTCGAATTGGATATTCGCCTTTCATGATCCAAGCGCAAATGTCCAGATAGTGAACGTGCTGCTCGACATTGAAATCGCCGGACAACCAGGTGAAGTAGTACCAATTACGCATTTGCCACTCCATATCA
>Ga0335069_10013560_pt1 | contig 11437 bp, 7 predicted proteins | sample Lox_Sample_11_FD_206714 | JGI IMG/M metagenome (GOLD analysis project Ga0335069, IMG submission 206714) | Soil microbial communities from Loxahatchee National Wildlife Refuge, Florida, United States - Lox_Sample_1.1 | ecosystem: Environmental > Terrestrial > Soil > Wetlands | place: USA: Florida... | reverse complement strand
TGAAAGATCAGTGGGATCACTGCCAGGGGCCGGGGCGGGTCGCTGACCAGCGGCGTCAGGCCACGAATCGCAGCCACATCGGCCGCGAGCAGCGCGCCGTCGCTCCCCAGGGCGTCTCGGACCCAGGCCGTGTCGATCGGGAGCGTCCCGAGTCCGGTATCGAGCCCGGCCGCCAGGCCGTGCGCGGCCCGTAATCTGAGGGTGCCGCCCGGTTCGAACAGATGAATGAATCCGGCGGACAGACTTAATGTCTCGACCACGCCGGCCAGAGCGCCTTCCAGGATCTCTTCCACACTGAGCGAGCGGTTGACGGCCAGGGCGACCGCATTGAGCGCGTGCAGCTCGCGGTTGCGGCGGACGACCTCGAGGCTCATGCCGCGCACCCGCAGGAGCACCTTGATCCGCGCGATGAGTTCGTCCGTGTTGAAGGGCTTGGTAATGTAATCGTCGGCCCCGATCTCCAGCCCATGGACCATATCGCGAGTGGTGTCCTTGGCGGTCAGCATCACCACCGGCACGTGCCGCCAACGCGGCTCGGCCTTGATCCGCCGGCAGACCTCGTACCCGTCCATGCCCGGCATCATCACGTCCAGCAGGATGAGGTCGGGGGACTGCTCTTCGAGGCGGTGGAGCGCCTCCTCGCCCGAGTGGCTGACCAGCGTGGCAAATCCGCGCGCCTCGAGCAGGACCTGCACCATGCGGGCGATGCCGATTTCGTCTTCGACCACCAGGATCGTGGATTTCCCCGTCGTGCCGGTCATCATACCGCCCCCGCCGCTCCTCGTCGTAGGTGCCTGGGGAATGAATAGCCCAGGTTCCGACCTTCCCGCAACCGAAAAATGGCCGAGACGCGTGGCTTGACACCGCGGAGGGATTTCGATAGCGTGCGGCTGGCTACCTGGCGTCCCGTCGCCGGTAGGCCGGTGTGCCCCCTCGCAATCCAGGAGAGATCGATGGCCACCATGACATCACGTGAACGCGTCGCGGCCGCCCTGGCGCGGCAAGAACCGGATCGAGTCCCTTACTGCGAGTTGGGTGTTGATCGCGCCTTGGCCGAGCGGCTGATGGGCTGGGGCGCGCCGGCCAGCCAGGCGACGAACCTGGAAGCCAACGCGTACACCGTCGAGGAAGCCAAGGCGCTGGCGGCGACGCTCCACCTCGACAACATCACCTATGTGTTGCGCGCGCCGGTCTACGCCAAAAAGGAGGCGGGACGGGACGGGCGGCTGTTCTATGGGGAGGGCCTGATCCAGTCACCCTCCGACCTGGACCGCCTGGTGCTGCCCGACCCGTACGACAACGCGCTCTACGCCGGCGCCGAGGCGTTCCTCAAAGCACGCGGCGACTACTCCACCTGGTTCGTCACGCGCATTGGCATCTTCCCCACCATGCTGAGTTTGGGGACGGAAAACTTCTGCGTCGCGCTCTACGACAACCCGGCATTCGTCGAGACGGTCCTCGACCGCTACTGTGAGTGGATGGTGGCCGTGGCCGATCGCATCGGCCAGATGGGGTTCGACGTGTTCGCCTCGACCGATGATCTGGCCTTCAATACCGCACCGTTCTTTTCGCCCGCCGTGTTTCACGACCTGGTGATTCCGCGCTACCGGAAAGTGGCCGCCAAGATCCGCCAACCCTGGATCATCCACAGTGACGGCAATATTCTGCCCTTTGTGGACGATTTCCTGAGCGTCGGGGTGGCGGCACTGCATCCGAACGAGAAGGGGGCGATGGACATTCGAGCGGTCAAGCGCCAGTACGGCGACCGCCTCTGCCTGCTCGGGAACGTCGACCTCAACCTGCTCGGGATGGGCAGTCCGGACGCCGTGGACCAGGAAGTTAAAGAGTTGATTCGCGACGTCGCGCCGGGCGGCGGCTACGTCGTGACCAGCGGCAACAGCCTGGCGGCCTACCTCTTGCCCGACAACGTCCGCGCCTTGGGGACGGCCGTCCAGAAGTACGGCCGCTATCCGATCCGGGTCTGACGGTGGACGCGCTGACCGCCCTCCGCACCCGCCGCAGCATCCGGCGCTACACGGCTGCCCCGGTCGCCGATGCCGCCGTCACCGAGTGTCTGCGGGCCGCCATGAGCGCTCCCTCGGCAGGCAACCAGCAACCCTGGCAATTCATCGTGATCCGCGACCGGGCGCTCCGCGAGGCCATCCCGACCTTCCACCCCTTTGCCGATATGGTCCCCAACGCCCCGGTGGCAATCCTGGTCTGCGGGGATCTGGACCGCGAGCGATATGCGGGGTACTGGGTACAGGACTGTGCGGCGGCCACCCAGAACCTCTTGCTCGCCGCGCATGCGCAGGGGCTCGGGGCGGTGTGGGTGGGTGTGTATCCGAAAGAGGACCGCGTGGCGCGCTTGCAGGCGCTTTGTGGATTGCCGGCCCGCGTGATTCCGTTCGCGCTCGTGCCGCTCGGCGTTCCCGGCGAGCGGCTGGCTGCCGTGGACCGCTTCGACGCCGCCCGCGTGCATCAGGACCGCTGGCCAACGGCTAGGCCGGGACGACCGCCTTCGGGAGCGTGAGGCAGAACGTGCTGCCCCGGCCGAGCTGGCTTTCCGCCCAGATCCGGCCGCCATGGTCTTCCACCACGGCTTTGCAGATGCTGAGTCCCAGGCCGGTCCCCTCCACCTCCGCATCCGTCCCTGCCGGCACGGGGACGCGGTAGAAGCGGTCGAAGATCCGGTCCAAGTGCTCCGCCGGAATCCCGACTCCGGAATCTCGAAATTCCACCCGGATTTCCGCACCGACATCTTTCACCGTGAGCGCGATCTGTCCGCCGCGCGGCGTAAACTTCAGCGCGTTCCCGAGCAGGTTCGTGAACACCTGCTCGATCCGCATGCCATCGGCAGAGAGCGGCGGCACCGTATCCGGCACAGTGACCGTGACGGCGATCTCTTTCTCCAGCGCGATGCGATGGAGACGGTCGGCCGTGCCACGGAGTGCCGCGACCACGTCGAACGGCTCGCGCCGGCGCTGCAGGCCGCCGGCCTCGATCCGCGCCAGGTCGAGGATGTCGCTGACCAGCCGGAACAGCCGATCGGCATTTTTCTGCGCAAGCGCCAAGAGCTCCCGGCTCAATTCCACCCCGACGGTCTCTTGCAGCAGCATCTGCAGGGCCCCCTTGATCGCGGTGAGCGGGGTGTGCAGGTCGTGCGAGACCATGGTCAACAGCTCGGTGCGCACGCGGTCCATGCGCTGCAAGCGGGTATTGAGCTGCGACAGCTCTTCGATCTTGCGGGCCAGGTCGGTCACGTCCCGCAGGGTCATGAAGAAGCCTTGGGTATGCTCGTTGACATTGACCCAGGTGAACAGGACATGGAGCACCCGCCCGCCGTAGCGGAGGCTGACCGCCTCCTGGGGCGATCCGGCGGCGAACTTCAGGAACGTGGCAATCGCGTCATCGAGCGTGGCCCGGTGTTCGGGCCCGAGGAGATCGATGAGCGGGCTGCCGATGAGCTCCAGCTCCGGGCGCGCGGTCATCTCCAGCCCGGCGCGGTTCACCGAGAGGATGCGCTGGCGCCCGTCCACCTCGACCACCGCTTCAGGAATCGTGTCGAGCACCGTACGGAGAAACCGCCGGATCGCCAGCAGCTCCTTGACCTTGTGCCGCGGCACCAGGTTTTCGACGCCGAGCACCTCGCGGGTGGCTTCCTCGTCCCCGTCGTCGAGGCGCTCTAACATCTTGAGTACGTTCTTCTGAAATTCGCCGCGCTGGCTCTTGGCGACGTAGCCCTCCGCCCCGAGCGCCAGAATGTCCCCCATTTCTTCGGCGAGGGTCCCCGAGACGATTACCACTGGGATGTGCGCCGTCTTGGGATTGCTGCGGATGTACCGGAAGACGCGATCGCCGTCGATCTTCGGCATCACGATATCGAGGAAGATCACGTCGGGCAGCCGCTTTTCGAGCGCCTCGAGCGCCTCCATGCCGTCGTACGCCTTGCACACCTCGTAGCCGTGCTGGATCAAGATGTCGGCCAGAAATTCCACACAGAGCCGGTCGTTGTCGACCACCAGGATGCGTTTGCCCACGGGGCCTCTCCGCCGCTCAGGAGCGGTAATTGAGGAACTGCATGTCGATCCCGAGGTCCTGCGTCTTCAAGAACTGGATGACCGCCTGCAATTCGTCACGATCGCGTCCGAAGACCCGCACCTGGTTGTCCTGGATCTGCACCTGCACCTTCCGCTTGGTCCCCTTGATCAGCTTGACGATCTCCCGCGCCTTCTCGACGGGGATGCCATCTTGCAGCCGCACCTTCTGGCGCACCCGGCCGCCGCCGGCCGGCTCGACGGGATCGCGGCTCAACGCCTTGAGCGGTACCTGCCGCTTGACCAGCTTGGATTCGAGCAGGTCGAGGACTTGCCGCAGCTTGAAATCATCCTCCGCCCCGAGCTGAATGGCGTGCTCCTCCCGCGCGATGCTGACCGGGCTCCCCTTGAAATCGAAGCGCTGCCCGATTTCTCGGAGCGCCTGGTTGATGGCGTTGTCCACCTCCTGGAGTTCGACCCTGGAGGCGATATCGAAGGAACATTCCTTGCTCATCGGTGCCCTCTGGCTACGGCTTCGGCGGCGTCACGATCCGCACGCCGGCCGGCGGCGAGAACTGGAACAGGTTGTCCGGCAGCCCGCTGTTGAGTTTGACCTGCGACAAGGCGATCGCCGTCGTGTTCTGGTAGGTATCGAAGACCGTCACCTTTTCGACGGTGTAGCCCTTGGGATTGACCTCGAGCAGCATGCGCGCAATCCCGGCTTCCGCTTGCTTGGGACGCAGGTCCAGGATGCGCACCGCGCTGCTCTTGGTCGCGGCATTCTCGATCAGCGTCACATCGAAGGCCTTGCGCAGCTGGCAGTCCCCGGCCAGGAATGCCAGGGGCAGCCGCGCATTGAGGGCCTGGGCAACCTCCTGCACGATCACCTGTTTTTCAATCGGGCTGTACGCCCACAGCGTCTTTCCATCGGTGACGAACAGCCGCGATTCGGGCTGCTGGTATTCCCAGCGCATCTTGTTGGGCCGCTTGGCCGCGAACGTGCCGCTCGCCTCGCGCACCTCGCCCAACGTCCGGTTGGTTGCGGTCTGCTGAAACATCGCCGATAGGTCTTCCACTTTCGCGCAGGCGGCCTCGACGCGATCCACGACCTCGTCGACCGGCGCCGCAGCCCTGGCGCCCGCCGTGCAGAGTGCCAGTAGGGCCAGCGCGGCGCCCAACAGATGCATGCTCCGTCCGAACATTTACGCCTCCGGCTTGGACACCAGCACCTCCCGGGGGCGGGTGCCGTCCATTGCGCTCACGATCCCCTCGCGCTCCATGCGCTCGATCATCCGGGCCGCCCGGTTGAAACCGACACGCAGCCGCCGCTGGATCATCGAGATCGACGCCTGCTGCGTCTGCACCACCAGCTCCACCCCTTGCCGGTAGAGCTCGTCGCCCTCGTCCTCTTCCGCGGCGGCTTCGGGCTCGACCGGCAGGAGCGACCAGACAAACTCCTCCGGCTTTGGCTGCCGGGCCAAATATTCCACAATCCGGCGGATTTCCACCTCGGTGACGTTGCAGCCGTGCACCCGGATCGGCCGCGAGCTGCCCGGCGGGACAAACAGCATGTCGCCTTTGCCGAGCAGCGCCTCGGCCCCATTCATATCGAGGATGGTTCGCGAATCCACCTTGGACGCGACCCGGAACGAAATCCGCGCCGGGAAATTCGCCTTAATGACCCCGGTCAAGACGTCCACCGATGGGCGCTGGGTGGCAACGATCAGGTGGATGCCGACTGCCCGGGCCATCTGAGCGAGACGCATGATGGCATTCTCGACCTCGCTCTGGGCGGTCAGCATGAGATCGGCCAGCTCATCGATCACGACCACCAGCATGGGCAGCGGCTCACGGTGCACTCCCGGGGCCAGCACATCCTCGCCGGGAGGATCGAGCGCCATCTTGCGATTATAGCTCTGCAGATTCCGGGCGCCCACCTGCGCAAAGAGCTTGTAGCGTTCCTCCATGTGCAAGACAACCCGCTGGAGGCGCTTGGCGGCGTCCTTGGGATCGACGACAACCCTGTCCACCAGATGCGGGACGCCGTTGTACACCGACAGCTCCACCCGCTTGGGGTCCACTAACAGCAACCGGACGTCGCTCGGATTGGCGCGGTACAGGCAGCTCAGGATCAACGAATTGATGCAGACGCTCTTGCCCGATCCGGTTTCGCCGGCGATCAAGAGGTGCGGCATCTGAGCGAGATCGGCCACCAGGGGCGCCCCGCCGCTCTCCTGCCCCAAGGCCAGCGGCAGCTGGAGCGCCTCGTTGGCGAAGGCCTTGGTCGCCAAGACGTCCCGCAAGAACACCGTCGCGCGGTGCTGGTTCGGAATTTCCACGCCGACCGCGGCCTTCCCCGGGATCGGGGCGACCACGCGGACGCTCATCGCCTTGAGACCGAGCGCCAGATCGTCGGCCAAGGCAACGATGCGATTGATCTTGATGCCCGGCCCGGGCTCCAGTTCATAGCTGGTGATGACCGGTCCCGGGTTCACCGCGGTGACGCGGCCCTCGACCCCGAACTCTTGCAGCTTCTTCTCCAGCAAGCGCGAATTCTGGGCCATTTCATCCGGCGTTGATCCGGCCGGGTCCGTCGGTCCGGCGTCCAGCAGCTTCGGCGAGGGCCGTGTGTACCCCTCGGTCGGCAAGAACGGAAAGGCCTGCTGGCCGCGGTCGGCAGGCTTGTCCGAATCCCGGTCCCTCTTTTTCTCCTGAGCCTTCGAGGGCAAAGGGGCAACAGCGGCTGAGGGTTCGGGGGACGCGCTCGGTGCCGCCTCCCCGACATGCGGCGGCTCCTCGAGGGCAACCGGAGCCGCTGTGCTCGCCGGCCGGACGGTGCGTGGGCGCGTTCGGCGGGCCGTCCACGCCGCCTGTAGCCGCGCGGCTTGTGCGGCCGCCCAGGCCAGCCCCGTCGAGGGGAGTGCGACGAGGCCAGTGAACGGCCTCTCGAACAGGCAGACGGCGGCGAGGGCCAGCCCGGTCACGGCAAGCAGGGTCAGGCCGAACGTCCCGAAACCATATTCCAGCACGCGGAAGATTTCGTCCCCGAGGAAGCCCCCGGGCCGCTCAACTCGGCCGCCGGGAAGAATGCGGAGCGCATGGAGCACCGAGGCCAAAACGCTCACGGACGGGATCAACAGCGCGAGACCGGCGGCGCGCTGCCAGGGCCGCTGCAGGCGACGGCCGCCCACCCAGGTCCAGCCCCACATGAACAGGAGCGGTGGCACGAAGAGCGCAGAAACGCCCAGCAGGCCCAACAGGTCGCCCGCCAACTCGGCGCCGACCCGGCCCACGACGTTGTGCACCTGCCGGCCGGCCTCGCTGGCGTAAGCAAAGAACGAGGTGTCGCGGGGGTCGAAGGACGCCAGCGCGGCGAGCGTGAGCGCCCCCGCCGACATCGCAAGCACGCCCACGGCTTCGCGCGTCTTGTCGTGGCGCCAGAACGACAATAATCCGCCCAGCCACACGCTCGGCCGCGTCAAGTCAGCTCTCACCGCCCACTCTCCATGCCCGTTGATCCCTTATAACGCGAGCTACGCCAATCGCCAAACCATTTTTGCGCTCGCCGCACGGCTCGTTGGTTCACGCCTCGTGGCTCGTCAGTGCCAGCTAGACCTCAATAATGACCGGCAGAATCATTGGGCGACGCTCGATCGTTTTCTGGAGGAACTTGCGCAGTACCGACCGGATCCGCTGCTTGATCAGCGCCCAATCGGTCTTCTCCTCGACGCTGATGCCGTCCAGCACCTCGAGGATGAGCTGTCGGGCCTGCTCGAAGAGCGCCTCATCGGGCGGATCGGTAACGCCCCGCGAGACCAGATCCGGTCCGGCGACCACGGCGCCTGTCTTGTCGAATCCGATCACCACGATCACCATGCCGCCCTGGGCGAGGTGCAGGCGGTCGCGTAACACCGTCTCGCCCACATCGCCTACACCCTTGCCGTCCACCAGCACGCGCCCCGCCGGCACCCGGCCGACCACCGCGCCGCCCGACGGCCGGACGTCCAAGATGTCGCCGTCTTCGAGGACGAAAATCTGTTCCGGCGGCTTCTCGATCTGTTGCGCGAGCTCCGCGTGCCAGTGGAGGTGCCGGTATTCGCCGTGGATCGGCACAAAGAACCGGGGCCGAGTGAGCGCGAGCATCAACCGCAATTCGTCCTGGCTCGGGTGGCCGGACACGTGCACGCCGGGGCAGGTCGCCTCGGTCACGACGTGCGCGCCCCGCTTGAAGAGATGGTTCACGGTGCGCCCGATGGACTGCTCGTTGCCGGGGATCACGCGGGCCGAGAACACCACGGTGTCGCCGGCCTCGACCTCGAGCTGCTTGTGTTCGCCGACCGCCATCCGGGCAATCGCGGACAGTGGTTCGCCCTGGCTGCCGGTAGTGAGGATCACTCCGTGCTCGGGCGGCAGCCGACGGAGCTCGTCCAGGCGGATCAGGGTCTCCGGTGGAACCTTGAGATACGCCAGCTCGGACGCGATCCGGAGGTTGGCGGTCATGCTCTTCCCGTTCACCGCCACGCGCTTGCCGAGCCGGTGCGCGACGTCCAACACCTGCTGGATGCGGTGAATGTTGCTGGCGAAGCAGGCGACGATGATGCGGCGAGGCGCGGCCCGGAACAGCTGCTCCAGCGTGGGGCCGATGGCGGATTCGGACGGCGTGGCCCCGGGCCGGTCGGCATTGGTGCTATCCGACAGGAGCGCCAGGACGCCCTCGTTGCCGAGCGCCGCCAGCCGGTCCCGGTCGGTCAGGTTGCCGTCAATCGGCATCGGGTCGAATTTGAAATCGCCGCTGTGGAGCACCAGGCCGGCTGGCGTCTGCACAGCCAGCGCCAGGGCATCGGGAATGCTGTGGCTGACACGAATGCACTCGACCTGGAACTCCCCCAGGCCGACGCGGTCCCCGGGTCGCACAGGGCGCAAGTCGGCCTCGAGGTCGAATTCCCGGAGCTTGTCCTGCACCAGCCCGAGCGAGAGGGCGGAACCGTACACAGGAACGGTGAGCTGCTGCAGCAGATATGGAAGGCCGCCGGTGTGATCTTCGTGTCCGTGGGTGAGAACAATACCGCGCACGCGCTCGCGGTGGGTGAGCAGGTGAGTGATTTCGGGCAGGACGAGGTCGATGCCCAGCATCTCCTCTTCGGGAAACATGAGGCCGGCGTCTATGACCAGAATGTCCTCCACCGTTTCGAGGAGGACCATGTTCATCCCGATCTCGCCCAAGCCCCCCAAAGGGATGATGCGGACCGACGGTTCCAGACTCAATCCCGCAGAATCCTCCTGTCCAGCGTTAACCGGTGCACCGTTCGCCTTTCGACAAGCTCAGCACGAACGGCACACCTCCACTCGCCCTGAGCCAACCCTGCATCTGTCGAAGGGCCCGTCCTAACCGCGTCAAAGCGCGGGCACGGTTAGAACGTCAGCGGATTGCCACCCCAGAAAATGCCGCCCGTCAGCAGCCATCATGCCCGGGCCGCGACCTGCCGGGCCGATGCGCCGTTGCTCTTGCGGCGCTCGGTCCGTTTGGCCAGCGCCACCTTCAAGACCTCGTCCATGTGCTCGACGTACACGAACTGCATGCCGCGTTTGACGTTCGCCGGCAACTCTTTAATGTCCTTGTCGTTCTTGGTCGGCAGGATGACCGTCTTGATCCCCATCCGTCGGGCGGCCAGGACCTTCTCCTTGAGGCCCCCGATCGGCAGGACCTTGCCGCGTAGCGTGATTTCCCCGGTCATCGCCACGTCACGACGCACCGGCGTCTTCGTGAGCGCCGAGATCAGCGCGGTGGCCATCGTGATCCCGGCCGACGGCCCGTCTTTCGGGATGGCCCCGGCGGGCACGTGGATGTGAATATCGTTTTTGGCGAAGGTTTCTTCCTTCAATCCCAGGCTCGTGCCGCGGCTCCGCGCATAGCTCAAGGCCGCTTGAGCCGACTCCTTCATCACGTCGCCCAGCTGACCGGTCAGTGAGAGCTGCCCCTTGCCCCGCATCACTGTGCACTCGATGTAGAGCAAGTCGCCTCCGGTCTGCGTCCATGCCAGGCCGGTCGCCACGCCGATCTCGTCGATCTCCTGCTCCGGTTCGGGCAAGAAGCGCGGCGCCCCGAGAAACCGATGGAGAGCGGCCGGGGTGACGCGGGTCAGCCCCTTCTTGCCCTCGGCGACATCGCGGGCCACCTTGCGGCAAACCGTCGCCACCTCGCGCTCCAGGTTCCGGAGGCCCGCCTCGCGCGTGTAGCTCTGGATGATCTTGAGGATCGCGTCGTCGGTCAACTCGACCTGCTTGACGGTGATTCCATTTTCCTCGAGCTGGCGCGGCAGCACGTAGCGGCGCGCGATATGCAGTTTCTCTTCCTCGGTGTACCCGGAGATCTCGATGACCTCCATGCGGTCCTTGAGCGCCGGGATGATCGGATCGGCCAAATTGGCCGTGGTGATGAACATGGTGTTGCGCAAATCGAACGGTACGCCCAGGTAGTGATCGGTGAACGCCTCGTTCTGCTCCGGGTCGAGGACCTCAAGCAGCGCGGCCGACGGGTCGCCGCGGAAGTCCGCCCCGACCTTGTCCACCTCGTCCATCATGAACACCGGATTGTTGGTGCCGGCCTGCTTGATCCCCTGGATGATCTTGCCGGGCAATGCACCGATGTAGGTGCGCCGATGGCCGCGAATCTCGGCCTCGTCCCGTACCCCGCCGAGCGAGATGCGGACGAACTTCCGACCCAGTGCCCGCGCAATCGAGCGCCCGAGTGATGTCTTGCCGACACCGGGCGGTCCGACGAAGCACAGGATCGGGCCCTTCATCTGTTTTTTGAGCTTGCGCTTGAGCGTCCGCACCGCCAGGTATTCGAGGATCCGCTCTTTGACCTTCTCCAAATCGTAGTGGTCCTCTTCCAGGATCTTGTGCGCGGCCTTGATGCTCAGGTTGTCCTTGGTCTGCTTGGCCCAGGGCAGATCGATCAGCCAGTCGAGATAGGTACGGATCACCGAGGCCTCGGCCGCGTCGGGATGCATGCGCGAAAGCCGGTTCAACTGGGTGCGGGCCTCCTGCCCGACCGCCTCCGGCATCTTGGCTTTGGCGATCTTCTGTTCCAGCTCCTGAATCTCTTGCCCACGCTCGTCGGTCTCGCCCAGCTCTTTCTGGATGGCCTTGAGCTGCTCGCGCAGGTAGTACTCGCGATGCGTCTTGTCCATCTCTTCGCGGGCTTGCGACTGAATCTTGTGCTGCATCTCGAGGACTTCGATCTCCTTGCCCAGCAACTCGGACAGCCGGTGCAGGCGCTCCATCGGATCGAAGATTTCCAGAATCTGCTGCGCCTGCTCGACCTTCAGGTCAAGGTTGCTGGCCACCAGATCGGCCAGGCGGCCGGGGTGTTCCAGGTTGTTGATGATGACCAGCAC
>Ga0335069_10013559_pt1 | contig 11438 bp, 8 predicted proteins | sample Lox_Sample_11_FD_206714 | JGI IMG/M metagenome (GOLD analysis project Ga0335069, IMG submission 206714) | Soil microbial communities from Loxahatchee National Wildlife Refuge, Florida, United States - Lox_Sample_1.1 | ecosystem: Environmental > Terrestrial > Soil > Wetlands | place: USA: Florida... | reverse complement strand
GAAACCGATGCCGTCGGGAGCGCCCGCCCCGGTGACCACCGCCACCCGGCCGGACAGGTCAAACGCCGCTGGGATGGACATTGTCCGATCCTAATGAGGCTGGATGCCAGATCCCCAGCTCGCGGTAAGGCGGCAGCGCGGCCGGGCGGTAGCCGGGCCGGTGGCCGGGCGGTGGCCTGCTGGTGGGCCGCGAGATAGCCTTCGGGCCTATGGTGCAGCGCCCTGACCCCTTGGAGAGCACGCCGCCTGCCTTCGGCGAGGGGGCAGCCAGGCAGATCCTGAGGGAAGGCTTCGGTGTCGAATCGTCGTCCCTCAGGCTCCTCGCGGGCGAACGGGACCAGAATTTCCGGGTGGACACGGCCGGTGGGCAGCGCTTCCTGTTCAAGATCTCTAACCCGGCGGATGACGGGCCCATCCTGGCCATGCAGGCCGCCGCTCTCCGCCATATCGAGCAGGTGGATCCGGGCCTGCCGGTGATGCGTGCCATCCCGACCGTGGCGGGAGAATCCTGGGTCGACGTGCCGGGTCCCGATAGCCGGACCTATCCTGCCCGGCTTTTCACGTTCCTGCCCGGGCAGGTGATCGCGAACACCGCGCTCACCACCGAGGCGATCTGGTCCCATGGGCAGACCACGGCGCGTCTGGGGCGGGCGCTGCGTGGCTTCTTCCACCCCGCAGCCGACTACGAGATCTTGTGGGATATCACCCGCCTGCCTGAGCTCCGCCGGCTGCTCACCCATGTCTCTGACGGTCCGCGCCGGGCTCAGGTGGAATGGGTTATGGACCGGTTCGAGGCCCGGGTCGCGCCGGCGCTGCCCGGGCTTCGCGCACAGGTGATCCACGGCGACATGAGCCTCGACAACGTTCTGTTCGGTGCTGACCTTCGCGTCAGCGGAATTGTGGACTTTGGGGACATGACCCATGCGCCGCTGGTCTGCGATCTCGCCGTCGCGGTCGCCGATGTGCTGCACGGCCGTGACGATGCCATCGAGGCGGCCGACGCGCTAATCGGTGGCTATGTCTCGGTGACGCCGCTCGATGACGAGGAGGCCGGGCTGCTCGCGGATCTGGTGGCGGCCAGGCTTGCTACTGAGGTCACTGTCACCGCCTGGCGGTGTGGGCTCTACCCGGACAACGCCGCGTACGCCGCGAGTGGCGAGCCGGGGGCCCGCGCCTTCCTCGATGCCATCGAGGCGATGGGGATAGACGCTGTCGCGCGGCGGTTCCGCGAGGCCTGTCATCGGCTCCCCTACCAACGGTCTGCCACCAGTGATCTGCTCGAGCGCCGTCGCCGGGTGCTGCCCCGATCGCCACTGTTCTACTCCCGCCCAGTGCACCTCGTCCGCGGCGAGGGTGTCTGGCTGTTCGACCCCGACGACCGGCGGTACCTCGACTGCTACAACAACGTGCCCGTGGTCGGGCACAGCCACCCGCGGGTCGTGCAGGCGGTGACGCAGCAGCAGCGGCTGCTCGCGACCCACAGCCGTTATCTGCACGAGGCGATCGTCGAGCTCGCCGAACGGCTTCGAGCCACCCTGCCGCCGGAGCTGGACGCTGTCATGGTGGTGAACTCCGGCAGCGAGGCCAACGACCTCGCCTGGCGGATCGCCCGTGCGGCCACCGGGCGGGCCGGCGCGGTCGTGACCGGGTACGCCTACCACGGGCTGACCGAAGCCACCCACGCCCTGTCCCCCGAGGAGTGGGCCAGGGGCGAGCACCCTGCCCACGTCGCCACGATCCCCGCACCGGACGGGTACCGCGGCCCGTACCGGCGGGGAGACGACGGATGGGTGCAGCGCTACGCCGCCCACCTCGATGACGCCGCCCGGGCGCTCGGTGACCGCGGCTTTGCCGCCATCTACCTGGATCCGGCCTTCACCGCGGACGGCATCCTGTCGCCCCCTCCCAGCTACCTGCAGGAAGCAGCCCGGCGGGCGCAGGCGCTGGGCGGGCTCGTCGTGGCCGACGAAGTGCAAGCCGGTCACGGCCGGTCTGGGACGCACCTGTGGAGCTTCCAGGCCGCCGGGATCGTGCCTGACATGGTGGTGATGGGCAAGCCGATGGGCAACGGCTTCCCGGTCGCCGCCCTGGTGGTCAAGTCTGAGCTGCTGGAGGCCGTACCCGAGGAGGTCGAGCTGTTCAGCACCTTCGGCGGCAACCCGGTAGCCTGCGCCGCCGCGCTCGCGGTCCTGGCCGTCATCGAAGATGAGGACCTGGTGGCCAGCGCCGGGAAAGTCGGCTCCTACCTCCGGCAGGGCCTGCTGGCACTCGCGGAACGCCACTCCCTGATCGGGGACGTCCGGGGCGAAGGCCTGCTGCTCGGCGTCGAACTGATCGATGAGGCGCGCGGGCCAGCGGCTGGGGACGCACACAAGGTAACCGAGGCCATGCGCGAGCGGGGAATACTGCTCAGCGCAACTGGCCCGGCCGGAAACGTGCTCAAGATCCGGCCGCCCCTAGTGTTCCGGCCCGAACACGCCGACCTCCTCCTGCAAGCCCTTGACGAGGTTCTCGCGTCTTCATGACGTGTCAGCCCGCCAATGGGGCTGCCGTCCCGGTCACTTCGCTGACCGCAACCCACCGGTCCTGGGCTGCTGAGGACTCAATGGCCGCGCAGACCGCCTGCGCCGCCACTCCTTCCGCGAAACCCGGCGCCCACGGTGCGTCGGGCCAGCCTTCAAGCAGGTCGGCAACCTGGTTGGCGAAGCTCGAACCGTATCCGACCCCTTGCCCTATCGGCCACCACTGCGCGGCGTATGGATGGCTGGGGTGCTCAGCCCGGATCCGCCGCATGCCGTACAGATCCTCGTCATCGTCAGCGCGGCCGTACCGCAACTCGTTAAGGCGCGCGTAGTCGAAGACCAGCGTGCCGTGGCTGCCGTTGGCCTCGATCGTGAAGTCGCACGGGCGGCGCACGGCAGCACGCGCGACTTCCATGGTGCCGATGGCCCCGGACTGGAACCGCAGCAGGGCGCTGGCGGCATCGTCCACGGTTACTTCCCTGGTGCCGCCCCCGGGCACCGGGCGCTCCCGGATGAACGTCTCGGCCTGGGCACAGACGGCCCGGATCCCGCCGACCTGCCAGTGCGCCAGGTCGATCAAATGGCAGCCCAGGTCAGCAATGGTGGTCCCGCCCATGGCCCGGTCGAACCGCCAGTCATGAGGCGTCGCCGGGTCGGTGAACTCATCGGAGAGCCAGGTGGCACGCCACAGCCGGACGTCGCCGATCGCCCCGTCGGCGATCATCCGCCGCATCAGGGCCACCGCGGGCAGCCGCCGGTAGTTGAAGCCCACCGCGTTGTGCACCCCGGCCGTGGCCACGGCAGACAGGGCCGCTGCCGCCTGCTGGTAGGTGACGGCCAGCGGTTTCTCGCAGACTATGGCCTTGCCCGCCGCGGCGGCGGCGGTCGCGATCTCCGCGTGGGTGCCGGGCGGAGTGCAGATATCCACCACATCGATGTCACCGCGCCCGATGATGGCGCGCCAGTCGGTGGTGTGCTCTGGCACCCCGTAGGCGGCCGCAGCCGCCGCGACCGCCGGGGCGTTCCGGCCGGAGATCACGCTGACCACCGGCCGCACCGGCAGCCTGCGCAGCATCGGGGCGACCCGGTAGCCGTAGCAGTGCGCCTTGCCCATCAGGCCGTAGCCGATGACGCCGACGCGAAGTTCCGGCGGGCCGGTCACGCCTCCGCGCCCAACCGGCCCGTACCGGACAGGGCGGGAATGGCCGCGGCCGCCTGCTCCGCCGCATCCATCGCGGCGATCGCGTCGGCTGCGGTGGCACCCGCACACCGGCCGCCCGCCACAAATTCCGCGAAGCTCTCCGCCTGCAGGCGCACGGCCTCCAGTTGCGCGCGCACTCCGTCCGCGGGGTCGAGGAAGTCGCATCGCGCGGTGCCGTGCGTGCCGAACGCCTCGGCCCGCGCCATGTCGCCCGCCGGGTGGTACCGGCCCAGCGAGATGAAGCCGGTGCCGCCCCCGGACAGTTCGGCTATCACCTGTGCGCTGTCCACATCCGGGGTGCGGTGTGGCGCCTCGCCCAGCCCGTCCGGAATCAGGCCCGCCGCGACCGCGCTCAGGTGGCTGATGTCCTGGCCGGTCAGCCAGCGGAGCTGATCGAACTCGTGCACTCCCATGTCGATGACGATGCCGCCGCTGTGCGCCCGGAATGCGGCCGGCGGTGGTCCCTCGTCCCACTGATAACAGCTGACCAGGTGGACGACGCCCAGCTCACCGCCGGTGATCTGGTCCCGCAGCGCGCGCAGCGCGGGCACGTAGCGGCGCCAGTAAGCCACCTGGAACGGCACGCCCGCTGCGGTGGCGGCTTTGGCGGCGGCACGGGTTTGCTCGGCGGTCAGCCCGCATGGCTTCTCGCACAGGATCGGCAGGCCGCGGGCGGCGACTTCGGTGATGACCTGGAGGTGCTGATCGGTCGGCGCCGTGATCAGCACCCCGTCGACGCCGCCGTGGTCCAGCATGTCCGCGACGCCCGGGTACACCGCCACGCCGGGAGCCGCCACCGCGCGGCGGGCCTCATCGGACACCTCCGCGATGGCGGTCACCGCTACCTGCCCGGAGCCGGACAGGGCCCGCAGGTGGGTGCGGCCCATCCGGCCCGCCCCGATCAGCCCCAGCCGGAATGGCGCGGCCATGTCACAGCCCCCGGGCCGCGAGGAACGCGCGGTTGTCCCGCTGCTCCCGGGCGGCCTGGGCGAAGCGCGCCGCGCTGCGCGGCAGGATGTCCTGCTCTACCACCAGCCACCCGGCGAAGGACATGCCGCGCAGGCCATCCAGGATGGCGTCCACGTCGAGATCACCGCCGCCGAGCGCACAGAACGCCTCGCGCACCCAGATCTCAGTTACCGGCGCTTCGTCGGTCACTATCTGGTCCATGACCGAGAGCGTGGCGTCCTTGAGGTGGACGTGGTTGATGCGCCCGGCCCAGTCGTGCAGCATGGCGACCGGGTCACCGCCGCCCAGCATCATGTGCCCCGTCTCCAGGCACAGCCCGATGTCGGAGCGGTTCAGCACTTCCTCGATCTCCCACGGGGCCTCCACATAGGTGCCGGTCTCCGGGTGGAAGGTGGGCTCATAGCCGCGGTCACGGCAGTACCCGACCACGCGGGCCAGGCCGGCCGCGAAGCGCTGCCAGCCGCTGCTGTCCAGCCCCAGCGAATGCTGCCCGGCGGACCGGCCAGGCCGGCTGCGGCGGTCCAGGCTCCCCGCATCGGCCAGCGTGGGCCGCGGCGCCGGGCCGGGCAGGTGCCCGCGTACCACGTCGAACGTGTTCAGCAGCTCGTCCAGGTCGGGCAGGGCCTGGGTGAGCGCGTCGTGATCGGCGTACGGCAGCTCAAGATAGGCGCCGGCCAGGCCGAGACCCCGCTCGGCCAGCAGTTCCCCGAGTCGCTCCCCGGTGCCCAGGTAACCCACCGGGCCAAGGTCGATGCCCGCGTAGCCTGCCTCAGCCACCTGGTCGAGCACGCTCACCCCGTCCGGCACGTCCGGGTCGTGGCCCACGGTGATCTCGAAGGCACCGTAACTGACCGGCGCGTTCGCCACGGCTATCGCACGCCCGGTGCCTGCACCTTGCCCGATGTCCTCGTTCACCTGGCCGTCCTTCGCTAGCCGATGCTGGCCGGCTCGTCCACCGGCGCCTGCCGGCGGTGACACTCGATGATTGCCTCGCACAGCGCGATGTCCCGCAGGCCGTCGCGCCCGGACGTGACGGGCGCGCTGCCGCTGACGACTGAGTCGTGGAACGCGGCGAGTTCCCGCTTGAACCCGCTCTCGTAGCAGACCGTTTCCTCGGTGCGCCAGGACCGGGCCGAGCCGGAATCTCCGCCCTCGATTTCCAGTACCGCGGGCTCGTTCCGCAGGAACGGCGAGGGGAACGACAGGCTCACCCGGCGATCCGGCGCGTAAACCGCAAATTCCATTTCATAACGCGCGATGCCCGGCAGGTCGATCCAATGCAGCGCGACTGGGAGTTCGCCGAATCGGAGCAGCACGGTGACGGTGTTCTCGGCCAGGCTTACGTAATCCAGCCGGTCCGGCTCGCCGAGCACACCACGGATCGTGTTCAGCTCGTGCACCAGCGTGTCGAGCAGGATCATCTGGTAGACGTACCGCTCCAGCCCGGTGGCCGCCGCGCCGAGGGCGGTCCCGATGCGTGCGTCGGTGTCCTCCCGGAGCCGCTCGGCGACGGCGGCAGGCAGCGGCGCCGGCGTGAGCAGGGGGTAGTGCCCGACATAGGGCCGTAGCGGCGACTCGAACGTGGTCACCCGCATCAGCCGGGCGCCGACCAGCCCGGCGGCCTCCTGCTGGAAGCGGGCGAAGGCCGGGTCGTAACGCTTCGGGTAGCCGACCATCAGGGTCACCCCGGCCTGCTCGGCCGCGGCGACCATTTCGTGTCCTTCCACCGCCGAGAAGCACATCGGCTTCTCGGTGAACACGTGCAGCCCGGCCTGCGCCGCCGCCACCGCGATCGGTGCGTGGCTGCCCGAGGTCAGTACCAGGACCGCATCGAGCGGATGCCGGAGCAGTTCCTGCCAGTCGGTGAAAACGGCGGGGATGCGGTACCGCTCGGCGCACGCCTCGGCATTGCCGGCCACGATGTCGCACACCGCCGCGATCTCGAAGCGGTCGGCCAGCTCGGTCAGGTAATGCAGGTGCATGACCTGGGCAATGAGCCCGGTACCGACCAGGCCGACGCGCAGCCGCCGGCCCGGCTGGTGGTCGGCGCTGACGGTCACGCCGTCACCGTCCTGGCGATGTCGATGGCGGCCCGCAGCAGCCGCGCCGCCTCCGGCACGCCGGTTTCGGCCGGCACGAACGGGTCCTCGTGCTCGATCGACATCACCTGGACCTGCGACCCGGACAGGGCCTGCACGAGGCCGGCCCACCAGTCCAGCGCGTGCCCCCGGCCGGGGACAGCGAACGTCCACGGCATCTCGGCGGCGGGCTCCGGCCACCGCCGGTCGAGCAGGCCATTGAGCGCCAGGCTGTCGGTGTGGAAGACGGTGTCCTTGCCGTGTGCGTGACCGACCCGCTCGCCCAGCGCCGCGGCCACCCGGTGCCCGTCCATGCCCATCCAGAAGAAGTGACTCGGGTCCAGGTTGGCGCTGATCGACGGCCCCAGCGCGGCAACCCGGCGGAACGTCTCCACGTTGAACACGCTCGTTCCCGGGTGCAATTCGAGGCAGACCAGCAGGTCAGGATGTTCAGCAGCGGCGAATTCGGCGAGGCCGGACCAGTACGGCCCGATGCGCTGCTCCCACTGGCGCTGGTAGACGTCCTCCAGGTAGGGCAGCCAGCCGCCGGCCCCGAAGTGCGGCACCTGATCCCCGGGCGCGCCCGACGGGCAGCCGGCCATGGCGACCACCCGGTCGGCGCCCAGCATGGGCGCCAGCCGGATCGCATTCCGCAGGTCCTCGTCATGCTGCCGGGCAATGTCGGGGTCCGGGTGCAGCGGATTGCCCCAGGCGTTCAGCGCGTCCAGCCGCAGCCCATGCCGGGCGACCGAGTCCAGCCAGCCGGCCCGGGCACGCGGGCTGGCGAGCAGCGCCGCCACATCGCAGTGCGGGTGCGGGGCGTACCCGCCGGCCCCAACCTCAATGTCGGTGATCTCCGGCGCGGCCTCCTGCAGCCACGCCAGCACCGCCTCCAATGGCTGGTCCAGGAAGGCTTCGAGGACCACGCCTATCCGCAACTCCCCCCGCGGCGGCATCTCGATCTCAGCCTCCCCGGCCGGCGGCTAGCGGCCCTCCCAGCCGAGTCTGCACTGGGTCATATGGCCTGTCAAGAGAGTGTCAGTATGTCGGGACAAAGTTCAGGCTGCCCAGGCCGAGGCGGCCCGGTGAGCACGCCTATACTGTTGATTAGCGACGCCGTCAAAGTAATGTCCGAACAAAAACTCCTGTATACCTGCTGGACCTCCCAGACCCGCCCACGGGGTCTCAAACAGCCAACGGGGGCCTGATGAAGAGCCGGACGCCGGAACAGCAGACACCCGCGCCCGGTGTCATCAACATCGACCGGACCAGCCCGGTACCCCTGTACTTCCAGCTCGCCCAGCACTTCGAGGCAGCCATCAGGTCGGGCGCGCTGGAGGCGGGCTCCCGGCTGGAGAACGAGGTGCAGCTGGCGGAGCGGATCGGCCTGTCCCGGCCCACGGTCCGGGCGGCCTTCCTCTACCTGTCCAACAAGGGCCTGGTGGTCCGCAAGCGCGGCGCCGGAACTCTCGTCGCCAGCGAGCGGATCGACCGGGATGTCGAGCTGACCAGCCTGTACGACGACCTGGCGGCGGCCGGCCGGTCGCCGGAAACCCGGGTCATCCGCAACGAGGTCACGCACGCCACGGACAGCGTCGCCGCTGCTCTCCAGCTCCCCCAGCCGGCCCTGGTGGTCTCGCTGGAGCGGATCCGGCTGGCCGACGGCGAGCCCATCGCGCTGATGCACAACTTCCTGCCGACCGGCCTGGTGCACCTGAGCATCGACATGCTCCAGCAGCACGGGCTCTATGAGCTGCTGCGCGCCTCGGGCATCCGGCTGGGGTCGGCCACCCAGCGGATGTGCGCCAAGAACGCGTCCGCCGCGGAGGGCCGGATCCTGCACGAGAACCGTGGCGCCGCACTGCTGACGATGGAGCGCACCGCCTACGACGAGACCGGCCGCCCGCTGGAGTATGCGCAGCATCTCTACCGGGCGTCCAGGTATGCCTTCACCACCAGCCTGTCCCGGGCGGAGGGGGCGGCCACCCTGCCCGCCGGCCCGGCCGCCCGCCGGTAGGCCGCGGCGGCCGCGCCCGCGGCTGCCCGGCAGGCTTACCACGGCGGGCAATCACTCTCCGTCATCGTGCCCAGTACCGGCGGGCGGGGCCTCCGGGCCGACAAAGGGCCGCTGATCAGGCTTAGCCCTTTCATAGCCAGCACGGGCGCGCCGGGTGCTGTCCAGCTCTGCGACCTCGGCGACCGGCACGTCCCACCAGGCCTCGCTGTCCGGCGCCGGGATCATCGGGTCGGTCTCGATGTGCACCACGACCGGGCCGGCCTCGTCCCTGGCCTGGCGCAGCGCGGCCCGCAGCTCAGCGATCGTCTGCGCGCGCAGCACCCGGACGCCGAGGCTCGCCGCGTTCGCGGCGAGATCCACCGGCAGGACATCGCCATCCAGCCGGCCAGTGCCCGGGTTGCGGTACCGGTAGCTGGTGCCGAACCGCGGCACGCCCACCGTCTCGGACAGCCCGCCGATGGACGCGAAGCCGTGGTTCTGCACCAGGACGACGATCAGCTTGACGCCCTCCTGCACGGCGGTAACCAGCTCCTGCGCCATCATCAGGTAGGACCCGTCGCCGACCAGCACGAAGACCTCACGGCCTGGCTCGGCCAGCTTCGCGCCGAGGCCGCCGGCGATCTCATAGCCCATGCAGGAGTAGCCGTACTCGACGTGGTAGCCCTTCGGGTCCCGGGTCCGCCACAGCTTGTGCAGGTCGCCCGGCATCGAGCCAGCCGCACACACCACCACGTCCGCAGGCCCGGCCGCCTCGTTGACCGCGCCCAGGACCTCCGACTGAGCTGGTGGCTGGCGCCCGAGGGCGTAGGCCCGGCTGACCACTTCGTCCCAGGCCGCTGCCAGCCGCCGCGCCTCGCCGCGGTAGGCGGGCGGGGTGGACCAGCCGGCCAGTGCGCCGGCCAGCCCGCGTAGCGCCTCGCGGGCGTCCGCGACCAGGGCCGTGCCGGCCAGCTTCACCGCGTCCGCCGCGGCGACGTTGATGTTGACGAACCGGACCTGCGGGCAGCCGAACAGCGTCCGTGACGCCGTGGTGAAGTCGCTGTACCGGGTGCCGATCCCGATCACCACATCGGCCTGCCTGGCCATCTGGTTGGCGGCCGCGGTGCCGGTGCTGCCGATCGCGCCCAGCGCGAGCGGGTGGTCGAAGGGCAGCGCCCCCTTCCCGGCCTGGGTCTCGCTGACCGGGATGCCGGCCGCCTCGGCGAACGCGCGCAACGCGGCGGTGGCCTCCGCGTAGATCACCCCGCCGCCCGCCACTATGAGGGGGCGGGCCGCGGACCGGATCACCCCGGCCGCGCGGGCCAGCGCCGCAGGCTCCGGGACCGGCCGCGGCACATGCCACACTCGCTCAGCGAACAGCTCGCGGGGCCAGTCATACGCCTCCGCCTGCACGTCCTGTGGCAGTGCCAGCGTCACCGCCCCGGTGTTGGCGGGGTCAGTGAGCACGCTCATGGCCGTCAGGAACGCTGCGGGCAGCTGCTCGGGGCGCCAGATCCGGTCAAAGTAGCGGGAGACCGGGCGGAAGGTGTCATTGACCGACACATCGCCGGCGCCAGGATGCTCGAGTTCCTGCAGCACGGGCGGCGCCACCCTGGTCGCGAACACGTCGCCGGGCAGCAGCAGGACCGGCAGCCGGTTGATGGTGGCCAGGGCCGCCCCGGTGACCATGTTGGTGGCCCCGGGGCCGATCGAGGAGGTGCAGACCCAGGCGGCCAGCCGGTTGCGCATGCGGGCGTAGGCCACGGCCGCATGCACCATCGCCTGCTCGTTCCTGGCCTGGTAATAGCGCAGCGCACCGGGCTGGCGCAGCTCGGCCTCCAGCAGCGCCTGGCCGATCCCGGCCAGGTTGCCGTGGCCGAAGATGCCGAAGCAGCCGGCGAAGAACGGGCGCTCAGCGCCGTCCCGCTCGCTGCGCTGCGCGGCCAGGAACCGGACAGCGGCCTGCCCGACGGTGTACCGCACCCGGCTACCGCCGGTCAGCGCGCTCCTCACAGCAGGCTGACCGCGGTGTCGACAGCAGCGGCCACGTCACCGTCGGCCGGGTACAGCAGGGAGCGCCCGGCCACCAGCCCCATCACATTCGGCAGCCGCAGCGCCTTCTGCCACCCGGCGAACGTCAGCTCAGGGTCGTCCGCGACCTCACCGCCCAGCAGCAGGGCGGGCAGGGTGGATGCGGCCATGACCTGCTCCATATCCTTCACCACAGGAACCTTGAGCCAGGTGTAGGCCGACGTCGTACCCAGGCCGGAGGCAATCGTGAGGGCGCGGATCATCGCCTCGGGCGCCAGGTCGTTGAGCACGCGGCCGTCCGCTCGATGCGAGATGAACGGCTCGATCATAGCCATCAGCTGACGGGCAGCGAGGTCGGACACGGCCTGGGCGCAACCCTCGATGGTCGCGGCGGTGGCCGGGTCAGCGGGGTCGATCCGCAGCAGCATCTTGCCGCCGTCGAAGCCCATCCGGGCGATCGCCGGGGCGTCGTACCCGGTGAACCGGTCGTCGATCTCGAAGACCGTCCCGGCCAGGCCGCCCCGGTTCATCGAGCCGATGACGATCTTGCCGTGCAGCGCGCCGAGCAGCAGCAGGTCCTCCAGCACGTCGGCGGTGCCCAGCACACCGCTCACGCCGGGGCGGGCCAGCGCCACGCAGAG
>Ga0335069_10013558_pt1 | contig 11438 bp, 6 predicted proteins | sample Lox_Sample_11_FD_206714 | JGI IMG/M metagenome (GOLD analysis project Ga0335069, IMG submission 206714) | Soil microbial communities from Loxahatchee National Wildlife Refuge, Florida, United States - Lox_Sample_1.1 | ecosystem: Environmental > Terrestrial > Soil > Wetlands | place: USA: Florida... | reverse complement strand
TCGCGCGCCCGCAGGTAGCTCGAGTCCAGCTGAAACATCTGCCGCCACATGGCCAGGGCGCGGTCGACATCGCCCAGCTTGGTCTCGGCGATAACCGCCACCTCTTCCAGCCGGGGCAGCAGCTCAGCCGCGGGGGCGCCCGTCGAGCGTGCGTGATCGAGCGCGAGTTGCAACACGTCGGCCAACTCGCGCCAGGCACCACGCTGGCGAAAATGTTCGGCGTAGGCGCGCAGCGCCTCGGCATCGCTCGGCTTGGCTTGCAGGATGGCATGCAGGTAGCTCGCGGCCTGCTCGCGGTCGCCCAACCGGTCACGGTAGAGCGCGGCCAGCTCGCGCAACAAGCTCAGTCGGAATTCGGGGTCAGTCGCCTTTTCTAATTGCTGTTCGCGCAGCTCGGCCAACTTGCCGTAGTCTTGTCGCTCCAGGTAGAGCGCAGCCAGCTCTTGCGATGCGGTTCCCCCAGGCGGCTCGATGGCCACGATCTCCTGGTAGATGCGCATCGCCTCGGCGATGTCGTTGAGCGAGGTGCGGGCCAATTGAGCCCGCTTGAACAAGACCTCGATCTTCTCCTTGTTGCTGCGTGCTGTCGCCGCGCGCTCGCGCAGAAACCGATCCAAGTCAGGCAAGCGCCCCGCACTGGTCAGGACCCGTTCGATGAGCGCCGAGGCCTCGGCATGGCCGGGCACGGCCGCGAGGGCCTTGCGTAGGGCCGCCACCGCATTGTCCACGTCGCCCGCCTCTTGCCGGCGCCGTGCGATCTGGCAGTAGAGCCCCGCGGCTCGCTCCCCGCCATCCGCGCCGGTCCACCTCGGGTTGGCGAAGACAGCGGCCAGGGCATCCAAGGCCTTGTCGTCGCGCGGGTAGAGCCGCACGACATCACTCAATCGCTGGGCCGCTTGTTGCAAGTCGCCAACTTTCTCGGCCAGCATGCGGCCCAGGCGGAACATCAGGTTGGCGCGGCGCCTTGGATCGGTCGTGGCAGCCAGCTCCAACTCGAACAGGCGACACGCTGTCTGGTACTCGCCCAGAGCGGCGAAGATCTTTCGCACCTGCTCGACAGTTTTCAGGTTCTCGGCCGTGATGCTGCCGCGCAGAGCGGGAGTGGCGACCGCGCGTGCGATGCGCTGGATCTCCGGGCCGGACGCTTGCTCGGCCTCGGTCTTGAGCTCAATCACGCGCGGCAAATCCTTCGCGCGTGCCACCGCGGCCGCCTCCATCTCCAGCATGGTGAGATACTCGTCGGTGCGACCCTGCTCGCGGTAGATGTCCTTCAAGCGCTTGGCCGCCTTGCGATGGCCGGCGTCCCGGCTAACCGCATGGGCCAGATCCGCCTCGGCGCCCGAGGTGTCGCTCAAATGGTCCAGTCGAACCTCAGCCGCCAGGTAAAAGAGCTCGGCCGCTTTGGTCTGGTCCTCGATGGCCTGGGCACGCGTTTCGTACAGCGTCACGAGTTTGTCGAAACGACCCGACTCGCGGTACGCTTTACGCAGTGCTACGAACGCGTCGCTATTCGCGGGCTCTGCCTGTAGAACTTGTTCGTACTCGCGCTCGCTGGGCATTTCTGAGCTCTCCGGAGGGATAGGGCGACGATCACGGTCAAAACTACAACCGGAAAGGATGACGACGCTAGCAGCGGAAAGGCACGCTAGCATCACCCCAGCGGGAAACCAAGAGGCGGGTTAAATAGTTGAGATTCAGTGAGGGCTGCCGCGGGATTTCAGCACGTCCAAACGACGCCTGACGTCACGAAATGTCGGATCCCGCTTGAAGACACGTTCGAAGTAGTAGAGGGCTTCCGCGCGATCCCCCGTGTTGTAGTAGACATTGCCCAGCAGGAAGTAGAGCTGGGTGGCCTCGTCTTCGGTTGCGCGGGACCGCCGCAGCGCGTCTTGATAACAGCGGATAGCTTCCGCGTTATTGCCCATAGCCTCCTGGCTTTCGCCAATCATGGTGAGGGCAAAGACCTCACGCTTCGGGTCGCCCAGGAGCGTCGTGAAGTGCTGGATGGCGAGATCGTGGCGCTCCAAGCTCTTGTTCATCAGGCCCAGGTCCGCCTCGGTGTCGAGGTCTTGCTTGCTGACGGATCCCTTGCCTGCTTGCGCTATCGGGGCTGGCTTCGCCGCTGGCACGTTGGGCCCTGGCGTCGTGATTTCATCTGAAGCCGGCTCGGGCACCGCTGGAGCCGGCTCGGGCACCGCGCTTCCCTTTAGATTTCGCAGCTTCTCACGCCGGTCGACCACCAGGATGTGGCCAGGATGGCGGGTCTCCAGCTCATCGAGCAAGGCCTGCGCTTCGTCACTCAGCTCTTGCTCGATGAAGAAATCAACCTGCTCCAGGTCAACCAGCAGCGCATCGGAATCCGCCTCCTCCATCTCCGTGCTGTTGCCCACCGGCGATGCGTTGGTGCTCACGGGCGATCCGCCGGCGGCTGTGACCTCCTCTTTCTCTTGCGGTGGCTTCGTTGGCGTGGCGGGCGTGGAGCCCTCCTCGAAGCCCTCGGGCTGGTCCTGGTCCTCGATGTTGCCGCTGCCGAACGCCTCGGCCAGCTCCGCCACGGCGCCGCTCTTGCCCGGTGCTTCGTCCGCCGCGGCCGAGGTCTCGGCGAGAAGCTCGATCTCACCACTGTCAATGACCTCAGGTTCGGGCGTTCCCGCGTGGCGGGAGGGGCCGCCGGAGTTGGCGACCTCCGCGGCCGCAGAACGTACTGCCCCTGGCGTCTTGCCGCCGATTGCAGCCAGGACCTCCATGGCCCGTCGGGCGTTCGGATTCAGCTCCAAAGCTCGACGGGCGTAGGTGGCTGCGTCAACACGGCTGGTGGGGAAGAGCTGTTGGGCGAGAACCTCCAATTCCGCGGCTGCCTCCACCTTGCGATCGAGTTGGACCAGCACCGCGGCCAGGCGTTCGTGCGCCCCGATGTGCGTGGGTACGCGTTCGAACACATGCCGCAGGTGCTCGGCGGCGCGCTCCACTAGGCCGTACTTCACGAAAACGTCGGCTTCGGCCAGGATGCGCTTGATCTCCGCCTCATCCTCGGGTTTCTCGACCATGCCCGAGGCAATGGCCATTCGATCCTCGGCGCTGGGCGCTTCATCAGCAGGCGCCGCCTTGTACTTCTGCTGGAGGGCGAGCGGGACCTCCATCTCGCTGAAAGTGATGGCGGTGGCGCGCGGGGCAGGAGCTGTCACGTTGGCCGGAATCACGCTGGGACTCAGGGTGGGCATCGACCGTTGCTGGGGGGCGGAGGTGCGGGCGGTGTCACCCGTCGTGCGTCCCAGCATCGCGCGCAGCTCGGGGTCATTCGGATCCAAAGCAAGGGCCCGCTGAATGGCTTGGTTACGCTCCGCGGTGCGCCCGGTGCTTCCGTAAATGCGGCAAAGCTCCTTGAGCACCAGCAGGCACTTGTGGGGCTGCCCGAGCTGCTCGAAGCAGCGGGACAACAGCTCGAGGATTTGGGGGTCGTTCTGGTTGGCCTCGAAAGCAGGCTTGAGCCGGGCCAGCGCGGCCCGCGCATTGTTGCGCTCTAGGTAGCTCGCGGCCAGGTCTTTGCCGAGGGCCAGATCGTCGGGCTGGTAGTATAGGATCCGCTCCGCCACGCGAGTGAATTCATCCGTGCGGCCCTGAGATCTCAGCAGATTGGCGGCCTCACGGAACTCGGCCAAAGCCGCGTCAGTCTCTCCCGCTTGCACGGCCAGCTCGGCACAACGGATGCGCGTGGCCGGCTGGTCGGGATTGAGATCGAGGATTTGCCTCAACGCGGCCAGCGCCTCGGAGATCTGGCCAGCCTTCTGGTGCAGAAGGACAGCCTGTTCCAGCTGCTGGATGGCATCGGAGAACAGCCCAAGCTGGCGGTAGACGTCCGCCAGCTTGACGCGGGCCTCCGTCGCCTCGGGAGAAAGCTTGATGATGTTCTTGTAGACGGCTACCGCGCGCTGAAAAAAGCCCTGCTCGACGTAGAGATCGACCGTCTTTTGATAGACCTCGGTGGCCTTGCTGTTCTGCCCGAGGCGAACGTGCACCTCGGCCATGCGCAGCCACGTACGGGTGTCTTTGGCATCTTCCTTGACGGCGCCCTGGAGCTCGGTCAGGGCCTTCTCAAGGCTTCCCCGTTCTAGGTACTTCTGCGCTGCTGCGAGGTGCTTGTCTTTCTTGGTTACCACCTGGCAAGGTCCACCTTCACAGTGTTACCGCATACGGCAAACCTGTAAAGGTTTGGACGGAACTTTGCAGACTGTGCCCGGTCAGAGATGCTCGATGAAGTGGGTATCGAAGCGGCCCGCGACAAAGTCCGGGTGGTCCACAATGCGTCGGTGAAGGTCAACATTGGTTTTGATGCCTTCCACCACCACCTCGCTTAGCGCTCGACGCATTCTCGCCAACGCAAGATGCCTATTCTCCCCGTGCACAATCAGCTTTGCGAGCAATGAATCGTAGTACGGGGGAACGCGATAGTGGGCGTAAATGTGCGTATCGACTCGCACCCCCGGTCCCCCAGGGAGGTTGAGCGCGGTGATCAGCCCCGGCGAGGGGGCAAAGGTAACGGGATCCTCCGCGTTGATGCGAACCTCGATGGCGTGGCCGCGCGGTCTCATGTCTGGACGAAGATGCAGCGGATCTCCGGCGGCTAGCTTCATCTGCTCTCGCACCAGGTCCACGCCGAACACCGCCTCGGTGACCGTGTGCTCCACCTGGATGCGGGTGTTCATTTCGATGAAGTAGAAGTGCTTCCCCTCGTCGAGCAGGAACTCCAGAGTCCCCACGGTCCGATATCCGATGGCTTCAGTGGCCTTGCGCGCGGAGCGCAATAACTCCATGCGCCGAGCATCGTCGAGCGCCACCGAGGGTGCCTCCTCGACCAACTTCTGGTGTCGCCGCTGGATCGAGCACTCGCGTTCGCCCATGGCAATCGCGGAGGATCCGTCGCCCAGAACCTGAACCTCGATGTGGCGAGGGTGGCCGAGGTACCGTTCGAGGTAGACCGCCGGGTTGTTGAAACCAGCTTGGGCCTCGGCCCGGGCCGAGGCCAACTGCATGAAGAGCCGCGTCTTGTCTTCGACGATCTTCATGCCCCGCCCGCCGCCACCGCCAGTAGCCTTGATGATGACCGGCAACCCGATGCGTTCTATGGCCTCCTCCGCCTGGCGGTCGGTTTCAATGATGGGCGTGCCTGGGACCACGGGTACGCCAGCCTCCTCCATCGCCTTGCGCGCGGAGACCTTGTCGCCCATCAGGCGCATCAGCTCGGGCTGGGGGCCAATCCAGTGGAAGCCGCACCTCTGCACCACCTCGGCGAACTCGGCGTTCTCGGCCAGGAACCCGTAGCCGGGATGGACGGCGTCGGCGCCGGTGACCTCCGCCGCGCTGATCAGGGCGGGGATGTTGTTGTAGCTTTGCCGTGTCGGGGCAGGGCCGATACAGACCTTTTCATCCGCGAAGCGGACGTGCAAGGCATCCGCGTCGGCGGCGGAATGGACCGCGACCGATCGGATTCCCATGTCGCGACAGGCGCGAATCACGCGCAGGGCGATTTCGCCACGATTGGCTATGAGGACTTTCTTGAACACGGGGCGCGCTTTCAGATCCACCGGCAGAGGGCAAAAAGGTCGCAGAGCCGGATGGGGACTCGGCGTCTCTGCGGTGAGATCTCTCTAGGCCTCTCGACAAGGGCACGTGAAAGAAGAGGAGACGAGTTTGTCATGCGCTTAATCGAAGTGAGGATCGAGGTGCCCCTTAGCATCCGGCCGACAAGCCGGGCCGAGGGCAAGGAGGGCCGAGAACCGGCCCGGAATGTACTGATGTACTTGAGGACCGGAAGCGCAGGCCCGACGCAGCCATTCGGCCCGGATCGTCGGCCGTCGTCTCCTCGACGGTTTGAAACAGCGCTTCACTAGGCCTTTTCGATGCGGAACAGGGGCTGCCCATACTCGACGTGTTCCGCGTTCTTCACCAGAATCTCGATGATCTTGCCGTCGAATTCGGATTCGATTTCGTTCATCAGCTTCATCGCTTCGACGATGCAAACCACTTGGCCCTTGCGCACGGTCTGGCCGACCTCGACGAAGGGTGGTGCTTCGGGCGCCGGCGCACGGTAGAAGGTGCCGACGAATGGTGAGGTAAGCAGCACGCCAATCTCCGCGGGCTGCTCCACTTTCGTCACGGCTGGAGCCGCCTGCGACGGCGGCAGGGGTGGCGCCGCGGAGGCCAGCGCCATGCTGCTCGCCTGACGGCGGACGATGCGAATTCCACCGCAGGGATCCACATTCACTTCGGCCAGATCGAACTCGGTCGCGATCTCGGCAAGCTCTCGCACGGTGGCGAGCTCCTCGGGTCCGAGGGCACAGGGCGGCTCCTCACAAGAGCAAGACGAGGATTTCTTCTCGTCCTTCCGGGGCGGGGCCTTGGCTTTGCTCATCGGGTGGGAACTCCTTTCTTGGACGGGGCGACCCCGGGACGGGGCTGTGCGGGAGAGGATTCGACGGGAGAGGAGGGCGCAGAATGCCCAGAGGCGAGCAGACTGGCAAGTGCGTCGAGCGCCAGACGGTAACCCACTGCCCCGAGCCCGGTGATTTGCCCAAGGCAAACCGCGGTCAGCAAAGAGCGGTGACGGAATTCCTCGCGCGCGGCAAGGTTGGACAGGTGCACCTCGACGGCGGGCAAAGCGACGGCCGCGATGGCATCGCGCAAGGAGACGCTGGTGTGGGTCAGCCCGCCGGCGTTGATGATGAGACCGTTGGCGCGGCTGCGCGCCTGCTGCACTCGATCGATCAAGGCCCCTTCGTGGTTGGATTGGAAGGTCTCCACCAACAAACCCAGCTCGCGGCCGCGCGTCTGCAGGCCCTCGTCGATTTCCTGCAGGGTGGTATGGCCGTATACGCGGGGCTCCCGTGAACCGAGCAGGTTCAGGTTCGGGCCGTGCAGAACCAGGACGAGCGGTCTCACCGCCGCTACGGGTTTTCGCTCGTTGCTCACAGCTCGGCCCGGATCTGGGGGGCGGTCAGGCGCATCAAGTAGCGCGCCTTACCGGAATTCGCCTCAGGGCGTACGGCATAGGCGACGAAGTACTCCTCGCTCAGCACGTGCACGAGAATGAGCAATTTGTCGGTTCGTATGGTGATCTCGCTGGCCTGGCCCAGGTCGAGCCGCTCGACCGCTTTGCTCGTTTGCGAGATGTTGTGGGCGAGCTCCATACCTATGGTTTGAATATCGATCTCTTGCTGCCCTGCCCGGCTGTAGAGATCAACCGCGATGCCATCGAGCCCCATCAGGATCCCGGCCAATCCCCCGTCGAGGCGGTCCACCATTTTCTGAAGGGTATCGCGAAACATGGGATGCCACCGGCTTCTAGCCAGCAAGGGCAGGCCGTGTCAATAGCGGCCGGTTACGGAACGGCTTGGTCACTGCGTCGCCGTCGCTGTGCCGGTGGGGACGCCGGGACATTGTATGGCAATCGCTTGACCTTGGGCATCAGAGCCCGTCGCACAACACAGAACGAGCTCGTCCTGGGCCGGATTACACGGATCGCCCACATAGGGGTTGCTCGTCAGATCGGAACACCTCGGTACGTTCGGAAACTGGAATCCCGCGGCGGCCGGGTCGGAATACCCGGCCTGCAGACAGCCATAGCACACGTCCACCGGGAACTTGTAGGGAGGGCTCTCGATGTCCCCGCCACCTAGGTGGCCCTTCGCCCGTACGGTTGCGGTGACCTCGAGCATGGGCATCCCGCCCTGGGTGTACTGGCCATCGAGGTAGTTGAAGAGCGGGACCGCGTTGCACGGCCTGATGATCGACACGATTTCAGAGAGGGTGGCGCCCGGCGCGAGTAGCCCAGTGGGTACTGGAGAGTCGAACTCGGCCGAGCAACCGTCAGCCCAGGTGAAGCTGCCGTCTGCACCCGCCACGCTCAAGTTGACGTGAAACGACTCGACGGTGATGTTGTTTTTCTCCTCGGAAGGCCCAGTGGTTCCCTCTGCCGACAGTCCGGTGAGGGGTCCCAAGAAATTCTCGACCAGCGGGTAGAACAAATAGCCGTTGTCAACCACCTCGGGAACCGTGACGTCCAGGACGCCGTTGGTTCGTCGGTTGGTTGTGGCCGCCCCGGGAATAACGCAACCATTGTTGCTGGTTCCGGTTCCCGTTCCCGTTGTGAGGTCCTGATCCTGTACGATGCTCAGCCCGGTGGGGCCGTCGTCAACTCTGCATGCGGCAAGCGAGAGGAACACGCTCACAGGACCGGCCAGGGCGACGAGTCGACCGACGGTCTTAGTTTCTCTTTTTGTCATGGCTTGCTCCATGTCCTTGAGGTTCCATCTTGCTCACTACTGCCCGAGTGACCGTGCTCGATTCACAATGCGGGGCGTGAGAAAGACCAAGAACTCGGTGCGGTTGTCGGTCTCTTTGCGACTGCGGAAGAACCAACCCAACACTGGGATGTCGGCAAAGAAGGGCACCTTTGCGGTATTGAGACCCGTGTTGCGGGTGTAGATGCCGCCGATGACCGCGGTATCCCCGTCGCGTACCAACATGGTGGTCTTGGCCTGCTTCTTGAGGATGGTGGGATCGCCGCGCGCGCCGGTGTTGGCGAAGTCAGGCTCGTTTTTGGTCACGTCGAGAGTCAGCATGATCGTGCCCTCATTGGTGACATGCGGCTTGACTCCCAGGTGCAACTTGGCATCCACGAACTGGGTCTGTGCGCCCATCGCGCTGACAACCGCCACCGGGATCGACACGCCTTGTTCGATGGTGGCATCGATGTTGTCCATGGTTGTGATGCGCGGCGAGGAAATGATGCGGACCTGGCCGGTGGTTTCCATGGCCGATAGACGCAGGTTGAGGTTGAAGGCCCCCGCCACCGAGCCCATGGTGATTCCGAGGGCGCTGCCGGTATTGAGGCCAGCCGCAGCCGGCATGTTGACCACGAAGTTCGGATTCGCGCCACCGGGCACGCCGGTTCGGACGCCCGGAACCAGACCGGAGAGCGGGGAGCTCCCGTCGTCCGCGCCGCCCCCGATGCCCACGTTGTAGGGGAAGACCAATCCGGTGGGATTGCCGTGCGCCACGTCCATGAAGGTGTTCCCGCCCCACTGAATTCCTATCTGGCGCGCATAGTCCGAATTGGCCTCCACGATGCGGGCTTCGATGACGACCTGAGAGGTCTGGGTATCAAGGTTGCGCACCAGATCCTCGATGAGCTGCAGGTTGCGCGCCACATCCGAGACAATCAGGTTGTTGGTGCGATCGTCGACCGAGATCTTGCCTCGCGGCGAAAGCAGATCACGTGCCTTGTCCTGCAGGGTAGAGGCGTGCGCGTACGATACGCCGATGAGCCGAGTTTCCGTGGGTAGGATTTCGGCCACCTGCTTCTGCCGGGCGATCTCCTGCTCCAGCTCTTTCTCGAGCTGGGACAGGGGCGCTACGCGGACCAGGTTGCCCTCGCGAACCGATCCCAGACCCTTGGCTCGCAGCACGACGTCCAGGGCTTGGTCCCAGGGCACATCGCGCATCTTGATGGTGACTTCGCCCTTCACCTCGTCCGAGGTCACGATGTTCATCTGCCCCACGTCGGCCAGCAGGCGCAAAATGTTGTGAATGTCCGCTCCCTTGAAATCGAGGTCGATTCGGCGCCCGACGTAGCGCTTCTTGGCGGTCAAGCTGGCGCGTCGGGCGGCCGGTGAGTCCGGGTTGTCCTCGTTCGCCTTGTGGGCGCCTCCTTGCGCCTGGGCCAGCCGGAGAGAAGGTTGCGGGCCCCGAGCACGGCGCGAGCCCTGCGCGAGCTCCCCGGAGGGGGCCACCGTCACGGTGTAGGCCGCCACCCGGCGAGCCGGTATGAACAGAACCGACGGCGGCAAGGGGCCACCCAAGGCCGGCAACTTTTGCCCATTGACGGGGGCCGACTTGTTGAAGTCCCAGTAAATGCGGCTTCCGTCCTGGCGAATGCGGTTGGGGACGTCTTCCGCCAGATCCACGTCGACGCGAACCGTGCCGTGGGCGCGCGGATCCTTGTAAGAGCTGATGAGCCGAACCGGGCCGAGGTATTCCGTGGCGTCCAGACTGCGCGCCAGCTCGTCCGGAAGATCCGCGTGGTCGAGCCGCAGGCTCACGCGGCGCAAACCGGTGTGTTCCACGGCGAATGCCGACGGCTCTTCCAGGTCGATAATCACCGAGGAGCGGGTGGGTTCGTCGATGAAATCGATGCTGCGAACGCGGCTGGGCACGCGCAGGGTGACCGAGTGCGGGCGCTGGGCCGGTTTGCCCGCATCGGCAGCGGCTCGCGGGGTTGTCTCTGCCGGGGCAGGCTGGTTGACAACCTGCTTGCCGGGTGGCGAAGCCGTGGCGATCCGGCTAGCCGCGGCTACCGCTGCTGCCGGCTTGGCCGTTTCTGCTGCCGGCTTGGCCGGCGCCGAGACCTCGCGGAGTCGCTTGACTTCCGCCACCAGCGCATCGCGAGTCGCCTCGAGTTGGGCTCGTTCCGCCTCGAGCTTGGCACGCTCGTTCTCAACCCGAGTCCGGTCGGCGTGCGCGCGGGCCAGTCGGTCCTCCTCGGTCGCGCGGGCGGATTCGGCACGCTTCAGCCGCTCCTCTTCTTCGCGACGGCCGCGTATCTCGTCTTGGCGGCGACGCTCTTCCGCGCGGCGCGCGCCTACGGCCTCGGTCAGCTCCCTGCGCGAGCGGTCGGCCTCTTCGGCCGCGCTCTTGCGTTCTTCCTCGGCCTTGGCCAGTACGGCCGCGGCACGCGCCTTGGCGGACGAGGACGCGCCACTCTGTTCGAGCTCCACGCGCTTGGCCTGCGCGGAACGCGCAGCCTGCTCGCGCTCGACCAGCTCCTGGGCCGCCCCGCGCAGCTTCGTCTCTCGCTCCGTCACCAGGCGCTCGGCCTGTTCCAGCCGATGCTGCTGCTCGGCCTGGCTTTTGGCCTTCGCTTCCAAGGCCGCGGTTCGCAACTCGACCTCGGCAGTGGCGGCGTGTAGGGCCCGGTCGCGCTCGCTTTCGCGCTGCTGCGCCGTGCGCATCTCGCGCTCGGCTGCCTCGGCGCGCTGGCGGGCCTGCTCGGCCTCGCCTTGGGCCGTTCGGACCTGCTGGTCGGAACGAGCCAAGGCAGCCCGTTGCCGTTCGCTTTCGATGCTGGCCGCGCTTGCTGCCGCCTGTGCCTGCTCGGCATCACGTCGGGCCTGTTGGAGCTCCTGCTTGAGCCTGGCATTCTCGGCAGTGGCTTGCGCAGCCATCCGCGCCTGGGTCTCAGCCCTGACCTGCGCCTCGGTCTTGGCTTGCTCGGCCCGTTCCGCCTTGGCTTGCGCGGCGGTCTTGGCTTGTGCCTCGGCCTTGACCAGCGCCTCGGCCCGTTCCGCCTTGGCTTGCGCGGCGGTCTTGGCTTGTGCCTCGGCCTCGACCAGCGCCTCGGCCCGTTCCGCCTTGGCTTGCGCGGCGGTCTTGGCTTGTGCCTC
>Ga0335069_10013557_pt1 | contig 11439 bp, 10 predicted proteins | sample Lox_Sample_11_FD_206714 | JGI IMG/M metagenome (GOLD analysis project Ga0335069, IMG submission 206714) | Soil microbial communities from Loxahatchee National Wildlife Refuge, Florida, United States - Lox_Sample_1.1 | ecosystem: Environmental > Terrestrial > Soil > Wetlands | place: USA... | reverse complement strand
AGCCGTCCTGCCATGGAAACGTGCTAACTTGGCCTCAAATGTGTAAGCGGGGCGCCCCGGATATGGGCCCCCATAGTGGGATCGACCGCCAAGAGCAAGCATTTGCCGTTGGCCTCCCTTAGAAGCAATCGACAATAACAGGGCCGCGCCACGCGCGCTCTCATTCAAGCGTGGCCCGAGGAAGATGTGGTTTGTCTCCGAGACGGGAACACCGCGTTGGGCGGAGCGCTCTGTTACGAGCGTTCTTCCGGCTGCTGGGCAAGAGCGAAGAGAAAGTCGTTGCGGTCTTTGGCAGCGATCCCGCCACTACCCACCGGACAGCGCTGTACGTCCGCGAAGGCGCCCCTAACATTCCGCTTTGGCTCTACGCGACCGCGGCTCCGCGGACGGAGACAGCGGCGCTATGCGGGCGCGTGGTGGTGCGGCGCAATCCCCTGGCGTTGTTCCTGCAAGCGCAAGGTGAGTTGTGGCGGTATTCGGTGGCCCTGGCGGCGGGGGCGTGGACCGGACGGGGCGGCGGCGCCATTCTGAAACTAGCTCCGATTCTCACCCCGCCCTTCCGCGCCGTATTGGCCAACGAGAATGGCGATTTTCTTTCGGCCAACGGCGGAAACATCGCGCGTCACCTGCGGCGCAGGATGGCGGACTGGCTGAGGGACCGGGTGGCGGACTGGGTGGTTTCGAAGGCCCTGGCCCGCTGCGGGCCGTGGTTCAGGAAGTTGCACGGGGCCGGCCATCTGCATGCGCCCGCCCCGGTAGACGAAGGCAGCGGCGTGGCGTGGTATCGGGGCGGCGGGGACTGGGATGGCGAGGCGCTGGAGCGAATGGCTCGGACAAGCGATGCCCGGTGGATCGCCTGGAGCCGTGAGGGGCCAGCCCCTATCGGCGATATGCTGGAGACGTTCGCCGGGAAGCGCGTGTTCGCCGTATCGCGCCAGGAGCATCACCGGACCTGGCGCATCCAGATTTATCCCATGGCGCCGTTCCGCACGCTGCAAGCGGGTGAAGCCAGCCAGGTTCTGGCGCCGGTTTCCGGCACAATTGTGGTGGACCGGGCCAAGTTGCTGGCGCTGGGCGTGCCGCGGTGCAAGCGGGCGCTGACGGCGTGGCTCCTTCTGTTTTGGAAGGCGGCCGCGGCGGGGTGGCGTTCCTACAGCATGGGCGGCGGGAGCCGCGCCAGCCAGCAGCCCGATTTTCCGCTCGAAACGGGAGCCTTCCTCTATCAGGCGCTCGCCGACGGCGCGCTGCGGAAACTCGGTCCCCAGGAGGCGAACCTTAGCCGCGGGAACGTGGCGTTCGAGCCTTGCGAATGGTCCGGCAATCCGAGGCGAAGCGACCGTCCCCGCGTGCTGGTGGTATCGCCGTTCCTGCCATATCCGCTGTCGCACGGCGGGGCGGTGCGCATGTTCAACCTCTGCCGGGCGCTTTCGCGGCGCGTGGATTTCGCGCTGGTGGCGGTCCATGAATCGCGCGAAACGGTGCACTACGACAAGCTGCGGGAGGTCTTTCAGAAGATTCGCGTGGTGGATATGGATGAGCCGGTTTCCGCGGATACGCGATTGCCGGCGCAGGTGCGGCAGCACCAGTCGCAGAGCCTGTGGGAGACGGTGAGTCTTCTGGCGGAAGAATGGGAGCCGGACGTGCTGCAGGTGGAATACACGCACATGGCGCACTTCCGCGATGCGGCGCCGGATACGCCGGCTATCCTGGTGGAACACGACCTGACGTTCAGCCTTTACGGGCAACTGGCGGACAGCGACGGGACCGAGGAGTCGCGGCGCGAATACGCACGGTGGCTGGAGTTTGAGCGCCGCTGGCTGCGGGATTTCGACGGCGTGTGGGCGGTCTCCGAACAGGACCGTGAAGCTGCCATCCGGGAGGGCAGCCGGCCGGAGTTCACCTTCACGGTGCCGAATGGCGTGGACATCTTCCGCTTCATGCCGGAGGAGGCTGCCACGGAGAAGCCGGAGATTCTGTTCGTCGGGTCTTTCCGGCATTTGCCCAACGTGATCGCGTTCCAGAAATTCCGGAGCGAGATCATGCCGCGGGTGTGGCGCATCTTCCCGGGCGCGGTGGGCAGGGTGGTGGCGGGGCCGGACCACGAATGGTTTTGGCGCAAGCTGGCGCCGAACGGCGCGGGGCTCACGCAAGACCCGCGTATCCAGGTACACGGGTTTGTGGAGGACCTGCGCCCGCTGTACGCGCGCGCGGCGGCCGTGGCGGCGCCGCTGGAGGTTTCCGCGGGCACGAACATCAAGGTGCTGGAGGCGATGGCCTGCGGCAAGGCCATTGTGAGCACTCCGGCCGGCTGCGGCGGCCTGGGCCTGCGGCACGGAGAAGAGGCGCTGATCCGCGCGGACTGGGCGGACTTCGCCGGCGCCCTGTGCGAGACCCTGGCGAATCCGGCGCTGCGAAACCGTCTGGGGCGGCAGGCACGGCTGGAGGCGGAGCGCCGTTTCAGTTGGAACGCGATCCAGGAAGAGGCCTACCGGAGTTACGAGCTTCTGCGGGAACGGCAACGCATGGCGCGGGCCGCGGTGGGAGACTAGCGGCGTTATTCGGCCGGCCTTCGTTTGGCTTTCCCACTGCGGCTTTTGGCTCCGGGCCGCCGGCCTCGCGTCTACAATACGTTTATGATTGCTCTGCTGCGCGGCTTGCTCGTGGAGAAGCATCCGAACCAGGCCATTGTGGAGACCGGCGGCGTGGGCTATGACGTCACCATTCCGGTTTCGACGTTCACGCATTTACCCGACGCCGGCGCGGAAGTGCGCCTGCGGATTCACACGCACGTACGGGAGGATGCGTTTTCGCTCTACGGGTTTCTGACGCAGGACGAGAAGGCGCTCTTCGAGAAGCTGATCGGCGTGAGCGGCATTGGACCGGGGCTGGCGGTGAAGGTGCTTTCCGGCATGGCGGCGGCGGAGCTGATCGCGGCGATCCGGCGCGGCGAGGTGGAGCGCCTGGTACGGATTCCGGGCGTGGGGAAGAAGACCGCGGAGCGCATGGTGCTGGAGCTGCGCGAGAAGATGCCGGCCGCCACGGGCGAGGAGCCCGCCGCGCCGGCCGGGGCGCTGACGCCGGTGGACCAGGACGTGCTGTCGGCGCTGCTGAATCTGGGGTGCGCGCGCCCCGCCGCCGAAGCGGCAGTGCGCAAGGCCAAGGCCGCCGGCGGGCCGGACGATTTCGAGTCCCTGTTCCGGAAGGCCCTGGAACTGGTGCGGTAGGGGCGGCCGCCTCTTCGGCCCTCCCGGGGGAAGGGCCGAGCGAAACCCGCCGCGTCCACGCCCGGCCGGACGCGCCGCGCGCCAAGCGCCGGGCGGGGCGAAGAAGAGGTTTTTGGCGGAAGACTGAAAACCGGCATCTTGACTGTTAAGCTGGTAAACACATGCCCGACCGGGAACTGGTTTCCGGCGCACGCCAAGCCGAAGATCTGCAATTTGAACCGGGGCTCCGCCCGCGCCGCCTGGCCGAATTCACCGGACAAGCCAAGCTGAAGGAAAACCTGGGAATCGCCATCGAAGCAGCGCGCTTACGCGGCGAAGCCATGGACCACGTGCTGCTCTACGGGCCGCCGGGCCTGGGGAAGACCACGCTGGCGGCCATCATCGCGGAGGAACTGGGCGTGGAGATCACCTCCACTTCGGGTCCGGTTCTGCAAAAGAAGCTGGATTTGACGGGCATTCTGAGCAACATCCGCTCCCGGCAGGTGTTCTTCATCGACGAGATCCACCGGCTGTTTCCGGACGTGGAGGAAATGCTCTACTCGGCGCTGGAGGATTTCCGCGTGGACATTCTGGTGGGCGCCGGGCCGGGCGCGCGCACGCATTCCCTGCCCATGCCGAAGTTCACGGCCATCGGCGCCACTACGCGGCAAGGCCTGGTGAGCGCGCCCTTGCGCGGCCGGTTCGGGCTGGTGCTGCGGCTGGACCCGTACCACGTGGAGGAACTGCAAACGATTGTGAGCCGGTCGGCCGGACTGCTGGCGGTGGAGATTGAGCCCGGCGCGGCGGAGGAAATCGCGAGGCGCTGCCGGGGGACGCCGCGCATCGCCAACCGCTTGCTGCGCCGCGTGCGGGACTACGCGCAAGTGCGGGCCGACGGCCGCATCACGCAGCCGCTGGCGCAGACCGCGCTGAACCTTCTGGACGTGGACCGCTTCGGGCTGGACGAGATCGACCAGAAGATCATGATGACGATTCTCGACAAGTACCGCGGCGGCCCGGTGGGCGTGAATACGATTGCGGCCTCGATTTCCGAAGAGCCGGATACCATCGAAGAAGTCTACGAGCCCTACCTGATTCAGCTCGGATTTTTGAACCGCACGCCGCGCGGGCGCGTGGCGACGGAGCGGGCGTTCGAGTATTTCCAGGTGAAGCATCCGGTGCGGCGCGGCGACCAGCCGGGGTTGTTCTGAAGATAGCCGTCAGTTGTCAGTTATCCGCTGCCGGTTGTCAGTCAGATAGGAGCGTTCGGCGAGCGGCTTGACTTCGCCAGATATGAAGATCTATTTGGGGCTGGGCTCTAATCTGGGCGATCGCGAGTCGAATTTGCGGCAAGCTCTTGCGGGGCTGGCGCCGGCGGTTCGGGCGCTGCGGGTGTCTCCGGTTTATGAGACAGAGCCGCTGGACTATCTGGATCAGGGCTGGTTCTTGAATCTGGCGGTGGAGGCCGAGACGGCGCTGACTCCCATGGAGCTGCTGACGCATATCGCCGGGATTGAAGAGGCCATGGGCAGAGTTCGTGCGATTCCCAAGGGGCCGCGGGTCATCGACATCGACATTTTGCTTTATGGCGATTCCGTGATTGAGACGCCCAAGCTGCAAGTGCCCCATCCAGGCATGGCCGGGCGCCGCTTTGTGCTCCAGCCCCTGGCTGACTTGGCGCCCGGTTTGCGGCACCCGGGAACCAAGAAGACCATCCGAGAGATGCTGGAAGAGGCGCCGGAATTGGCCATCAAGCTTCAGCCGAGCCCGGAGGGCGAAAGAAAATAGCCCAGCGCGTAAGCGCGCGCGCAAGCGCCGGGTACTCGATCCGCGCTTCGAACAGCCCCGTCAGGGGCGTAAGAGCTACCTGCAACTACACAGCCCCCCTACATGGTGTACAACTCCGGGACGAAGGACTGCTCCGACAAAGGCGGCCGCACGTAATTGCCCTTCTCCAGTTTCGGCAGCACCACCGGCTTGGGCGTGAGATCCTCATACGGAATCGTCGAGAGCAGGTGGTGGATGCAGTTTAGCCGCGCGCACTTCTTGTTATCCGCGTTCACCACATGCCACGGCGCCTGCTTGATGTCCGTGTAAGCGAACATGGCGTCCTTGGCCCGGGAATAGTCCACCCACCGCCGCCGGGATTCGAGATCCATGGGGCTCAGTTTCCAGCGCTTGGTCGGGTCCTCGATGCGCTTGTGAAACCGCCGCTCCTGCTCGTCGTCGCTCACCGAGAACCAATACTTGATGAGGATGATCCCCGAGCGCACCAGCATGCGCTCAAACTCCGGGCAGGACTGCATGAACTCCATGTACTCGGCTTCGGTGCAGAACCCCATCACGCGCTCCACGCCGGCCCGGTTATACCAGCTCCGGTCGAACAGCACGATCTCGCCGGCCGCGGGCAAATGCGCGGCGTAACGCTGGAAATACCACTGGTTCTTCTCCCTGTCGGTGGGGGTGGGGAGCGCCACCACGCGGCAGGCGCGCGGGTTCAGGCACTCGGAAATGCGCTTGATGACGCCGCCCTTTCCCGCCGCGTCGCGCCCCTCGAAAATGCACAGGACCTTCAGGCCGCGCGCCTTCACCCATTCCTGCAGCTTGACAAGCTCCACCTGAAGCCGGCGCAGCTCCTTTTCGTATGCGCCTTTGCAATCGAGCCCGCGCGCTTCGCGTCCGTTGCTCCCCTTGAGTTCGCCGGCCGCCGCCAACCCGATTCCTCCGCCATTCTTTTCCGCACGCACGTCCTGCTTCGCCATGCCGCCTCCCGGCAAAGCCCTCCACGGGCCCTATTCCACATATCGGATGGGCGGCGGCGCGTTTGGAGCGATTTGCAAGCGGGCGTCCTCCCGGGCGGGCCGCCGATAGCCAAGCCAAGCCCGAGGAGCTGCGCTTGGCCGGACACATCGGGCAGCGCCAACAACTTCCCCGTGGACCGCGGCCCTTTGGCCCTTCGCGCGCCTTGGGCTTCGCGGATCGCTGCGACTGTGCAGAGATGTTGCGCGGTGAGCCAGGGGCGGGGTTGGTTCGAGGCTGATGTTCCGCTGACGGGCGCGCTCGGCGGCGGCTTTTGGGGGTTGGTTTGGGTTTCTCGGGGGCGATTTCCGGGTGGTTAGAGCCTTAGCGCCAGGTTGGCGGGGTCCGTTTCCGGCTTTGTGTTCGATTTTTCAGGAACGAAGCCAATTCCCTTGGAAAGTGTTGATTCCGCTGGGGCGGTTTGCGGCGCAGTCGGGTTGGCTTTCGCCTCCGCTTCGGTTTGTACCTGGGCTTGGGCTTGGGCTTCGGCCTCGGCTTGGGCGGCTTCTTCCTCTTTCCTCAGCTTCTGGATCTTCTGGAGTTCGTGGAGGGCCCGGTAGTAGCTGCGCTCGGCCGCGGTCAGGCGGCGGTAGAGGAGCTGGGCCGTGGAGGTTTCGAAGGCCCCGCACTGGGCGGCGGCGTGACGGCGGCGTTCGGTGAGGTCCATTTGCAGGAACTCGCCCTGGACGCGCGTCAGGCGGCGGCGTTCCCAATCGAAATGAACCAGGGATTCGACCAGGAAGCGCTCTACCGGGCTGGCGGGGTGGAACATGTCGAGGTACTCGTGGAGCAGGGCCTCGAGTTGGGCCGGGTCTTCGCCCGGGATGACCAAGGATTTCGCTTCAATGCCGGTTTTCAGGGCGTTGAAGCGGGAGACGGCTTTGCCGGCGTCGGTGCGAGGGCCGGTGGAGCGGAGAGCGTTCTGACGATTCGCGTTGATTTGGGCTGATGTAGCCATAACTTATACCCCGGCTTCAGGGTAACCAGGCGACATGCGAGGAATATGGGTAAGGCGTGGAGCGGGTGTTGAAAACAGGGGAAATATATTTTTCAGTTTTGCGTCAATTGCAATTTGCAATAAGGAGATTTGGAGGCGCAGATGATGGGGCGTTTGTGGGGAGGTTAGGTGGGCGCGCCGACCGAAGTAACGGAGCACTCGGAGACACGTTGGTGGATGCCCCGCCCGTCCCTGGGTTGCTTCCCCCCGTTTGGCGGTGACCGGCTGGGATCCGGCCATCGGGCGACTTTGAGACCACCTCAGGTTCCTCAGGCGCGCGCCTATGCGCCTGAGTTGGTTCAGCGCCTCGCTGCGCGGTCAGCGCCGAGGCCAACCTTCGTTCCGAAGCTTCGCGGGCTCGAAATGGTGGAAAATAGAGAGCAGCTATGCTCATCGGCGATGACGTCCCGTTCGGAAATGAAAGCGATGTTGAACAAAAGCTCGTTATGCCGCTGCTGAGCGGCGAACGGTATCTCAGTATTCCTCTGGCGAACGTATATACGAAACAGTACCTCGCGCCCACTGAGCTCGACAAGGCAGCCGGGAAGACTGGCAGCTACGTGCCCGATTACGCGATCTGGTTCCACGGGTTGCCGATGCTGATCCTGGAAGTCAAGTCCCCTGAGATTGCCTCAGAGGTGGGTTACCGTGAAGCTAGCCTATACGCCCGGCACCTCAATCAAAAGTACCCCGCAAACATTAATCCGTGCAAACACGTGCTGGCGACGAATGGAACGACCCTATTGTGCGGCCAGTGGGACGCGGAGCCCATCCTGCGCCTTTCACTTGATGACCTCAGAATTGGCACCGCCGGGTTGGAGCAGCTTCAGTCCCGTTGCTCGGGGCGAGTTCTGGACGCCGAAGCGGAGGGCCTATCGGGCTCCCTCCGCTCTCGACAGATCACGCTGCCATACGAGTTCATTGGGGGCCAGCCCGCGCTGAACGCAAAACGGGCCCTGAACAGCTTTGCGGCCGATCTCTCTCCGATTCTCCGACTCTATTTCTCCTCTACACCGCAGGAGAATATCCACGAGATTGCTGAACGGGCCTACGTCTCCTCCAATGAAATCACCGAGTACGACCGCGTCCTTGAATCCCTGCTCAAAGACAGAATTGCCCTCCGACAGGGAGCAATCGTTAAGCCTTTAGAGCCCACCCGTAAGGGCGAAACACGTGTTGCTCACGCCATATCGTCCTTCGACGCCGAAAGACCCGATCACGGCCAGTTGCAGATTATCCAGGGGCCGGTCGGCTCAGGGAAGTCGCTCTTCGTCCGTCGCTACAAGGACGTTCTACAGCCCGAGTCTGAAGCGGCGCGAACCAAGTGGGCCATTATTGATTTCAATACCGCTACGAAGGCCGACCTCGCCGACGTGGAACGCTGGGTGTGGCAGGCCTTTGTCGAAGCGTTCCAGCTGGACAATCCATCAGTCGATCTCACGTCCGGCGATGCCCTTCGCCGCGTTTTCGCCAGGAACCTCCAGCGGCGCAAGGGCGTGTACGAAGAGCTCCAGAAAGCTTCGCCCGAGCAGGCCGGCATCCAGAGAGCGAATGACTTAGCCAAGTGGCAGGACGACCCACGGGAGCTAGCCCGAGGAATCGCAGAGTATGTCGTTGGTAGTCGCCACGAGATCCTCGTCACGGTCATGGATAACGTGGACCGTTTGGATCTCGACAGCCAGCTCAACGCGTTCCAGGTGACCCTATCGTTCATGGCGCTAACTAAGAGCTTCGTCATCTTGCAGATGCGCGATGAGACGTATGAGCGATTCAAAGACAAGCCCCCTCTCGATACGTACAGGTCTGGCATTACTTTTCATATATCACCGCCTCGTTTTATTGACGTCGTCAAACGAAGGCTCGAATTGAGCCTCGAATACCTAACGAGGGAAGCTGAGGACGTGCAGAGGTACACCCTTGAGTCGGGCCTGCGAATTGCGTATCCAAAAACCGACCTCGGGATGTTCTTGCGCGAGCTCTACGTCGATCTCTTCGAACGGAGGCACAACATCTCCCGAATCCTCGAAGCGCTAGCTGGGTGGGATGTTCGACGAGCGCTCGAGATGTTCGTGAGCGTCATCACCTCCGGTCATATGAGTCCCGCGACGATCACTTCGAATCTGTTGGGATCTAGGACGATGCCAATAAGGGAACATAACGTGCTCAAGGTTCTAATGCGGACCGACTATCGGTTTGCAAGTGAGCATAGTGGCTATGTGGTTAACGTCCTGCGTTTCGAGAAGGAGTGGGAACGCCCTGATAACTTCATATTAGTGGAGATCTTGTACTATCTGAATCGGCACCGAAAGACGCGGGGGGAGATCGGGCTGGAAGGCTATTTTACGTGTCGCCGCGTAGCGGACGAGTTACAGAAATACGGATACGTACCGGAGGACGTGCGTTCCGGTATGGCTTATCTTTTGAAGAAGCAACTGCTGGCGGCAGACCACATGAACTTCGGCGGCGTGGAGTTCTCAGATTCCCTGCGCATATTGGCTTCGGGTTTCATGCACCTGCGGGTCTTGCCCGAGCGGCTTGAGTACTTGTACGGGCTACTGCCGACCACGCCATTTAGCAGCCCGTCAGTTGGGCGGAAGATTGGCGAAGTGCTTGCGCACGAGAGCAGTCACGACAGCGTTGCTGGCTCTGAGAAAGCATACGCGGTTGGCGCACTGCACGATTACCTTGTAGCGGAGGAGCGCAGGCTTAGGAGTCGGCTTCCGCTGTTGCCTGCTGGCGAGAATGGGGCCGTCTATTTGCTGAATAAGATTGGCGAGTGCCTTCACCATTTCAAGACGGGCGAGCGGATGTCAGCTGGACCCGACTCGCTGGATCTGTTGGTGTAGGCGGTTCGCCACGATTAGGGTTCAGGGTGTCGTCTTGCCGGGGAACGTTTCTGTTAGCTGCTGACGGTAAGCCCGGGTCACTACCGAATGGATTCGGTGCCCCAAACGGCCTTCGGGGAAGCGTGCACCGGCGGCGGGCGCGGATCACCCCGTCAAGTCGGCTGTGATCGGATCGCCTACAGGTCCGCGATGATTTCGTCGCGGGGAACAGCCTTGTGGTGGGCAACGGCGCGGAGGATTGAGGTGAACGTGCCGAGCCGGAGTGGATGGTGGTCTGGAATCGCGATGCGGCGGTGAGTGGGCTGGGCGGTTTCCAGGATGATGTGGCTGCCGACCTGGTGCACCCTCGCGTACTGCCATTTTCGGCACAAGAGGTCCGCCAGTCGCGCGCCGGAAACGTCGCGGGGGATCTTCATGCCACCAGGAGGACTTCGTCACGCACAAGGTGAAGGCGAACTCTCTCAGGCCGGGGCCGGTCAAAAAAGAACGCAGAGGTCGCCTCCAGCACGTTCTTACGCAACTCGCCCCAGGTGTCCCCTTGGGTGAAGATGCTTTCCGTGAGGCATTCGGCGCAGTAACCACCGTCCGACTCCTGCACCACCTCGAACACTAGCTCAGCCATACATCCATGATACGGCATGGGTTCACACGGTGAGATCAACCAGGAGGCGGGGCGATTTAGTCGGCTATTTCGATTTCGGGGCCTTGTTCCTGGGCGGCGGCTTCGGCTCGGGCCACTACGTTTCGGGCCAATTCGAGGAACGGGGCTCCTTCGGCTTGGCGGAGGGCCACGGGGTCGCCAGAATCGCCGCCAATGCGAACGCGGGGGTCGAGCGGCAGCTCGGCCAGAAAGTGGACGCCCATCTTCTCGGCCGTGGTCCGGCCTCCGCCGTGGCTGAAGACGTCGATGCGCTCGTGGCAGTGGGGGCAGTCCATGTAGCTCATGTTTTCCACCAGGCCGAGGATGGGCGTGCGGACCTGCCGGAACATGGTGATGGCTTTGCGGGCGTCTTCGAGGGAGACGTCGCTGGGGGTGGTGACGACCACGGCGCCGGAGATGGGCGCGGTCTGGATGAGCGAGAGCTGGACGTCGCCGGTGCCGGGCGGCAGGTCGATGACCAGAAAATCGAGATCGCCCCAATCGACGCCGCGGATGAACTGCTGCATGACGCTGTGGAGCATGGGGCCGCGCCAGATGAGGGGCTTGTCTCCCGGGTTCAGGAAGCCCATGGACATGAGGCGGACGCCGTACTGCTCGATGGGCTGGATGCGGTCGCCGAAGGCCATCGGCGTACGGTTGACGCCCATCATGAGCGGCACGTTGGGGCCGTAGACGTCGGCATCCATGAGGCCGGCCTTATAGCCCAGGGAGGAGAGGGCCACGGCCAGGTTGACGGAAACGGTGGTCTTGCCGACGCCGCCCTTTCCCGATCCGACGGCAATCAGATTCTTGACGCCGGTGATCGGCGCTTTGGGCTGTTCGCCCGGCTGGTTGGGATGCATGGAAAACTCTATGGTAACAGCCGGGCCGGAATTGGCCTAGGCGGCCTTGGGCTTCTTGCGGGGCGGCGGGATGAGAACTTCGGCTATAGTC
>Ga0335069_10013556_pt1 | contig 11439 bp, 15 predicted proteins | sample Lox_Sample_11_FD_206714 | JGI IMG/M metagenome (GOLD analysis project Ga0335069, IMG submission 206714) | Soil microbial communities from Loxahatchee National Wildlife Refuge, Florida, United States - Lox_Sample_1.1 | ecosystem: Environmental > Terrestrial > Soil > Wetlands | place: USA... | reverse complement strand
CAACGACTCACGGCAATGTTGAATGCCTATGCGGCCGCGCCGCCACCGGCCGCCGAGCGTGCACGGCTCGACGCGTTGCGCCACGAACTGCGCATCGATGCGCTGGTGGCCGACCTGCCGGCGCTGCTGGATGATTGTGAGGAGGGCACGCGCCGCACCACGCGCATCGTCGGCCAGTTGCGCTCGTTCTCGCGCAGCAACGAACGGGAGACCTGGCAGCACACGGACCTGCACCGCGGCATCGACAGCACCTTGGCGCTCTTGGCGCACCGCTTCGCCGACCGCATCACTGTGCACCGCCAGTTCGGCGCGTTGCCCGAGGTTGAGTGCCTGCCCGGTCAGATCAACCAGGTGTTCATGAATTTGCTCGCCAATGCCGCGGATGCCATCGGCGGGCGACCCGGCAACATCTGGATCGCAACGGGCGTGCAGGATTGCAGCGTGACGATCACGATCGGCGACGACGGTCCCGGAATGCCGCCGGAGGTGTGTGCCCGGGTCTTCGAGCCGTTCTTTACCACCAAGCCCGTCGGCAAAGGGACAGGCTTGGGCCTGAGCGTGTCGTACGGCATCATCGCGCGCCACCACGGGACGCTGGCCGTCGACTCGACACCGGGAGACGGAGCGACGTTCACCATCACGCTGCCGGTGCGGCAGCCGGGGGGAGGGGAGGAGTGATCGGTCTGAACGTAGCGTGAAGATCGCCTCATTGGGCGTGGACCGGCTGAGAGAGCGCCCCGAGTGACGCGATAGGACCTGCACCGCCAATCCGTCGGCGAGATGAAAGAGCTTCAACTTGGTAGGATCCCTGCTCATCGGCGAACCCCTGAAGTCCGAAGGCCGAAGCCTGAAGTCTGTCTTCGAACAGGCTCTGCTCGCGCCCGCGCTGCTTCGCCAGCTTCCGCTTCCACCCGCGCGCCTGCATCCAAGCCACGGCCTTGGCCATCAGCTCCGTGCGATCGATCATACCGTCTCTTCGTGTTCGTGATCGTGCTCGTGTGCGGGACGATGGGAAGGAGTGCGGCGGGCTGTGGCCGTCTTGCGCGCAATCATCTCAGTGCCTCGCAGCATCAGCGATCACCGGCCGTTCGGAAAGAGCCCCACCATCGACACCTCTACATCCTTCTTCTGCACCACCTTCGAGGCGTCCAGGATCTCGATTTCCAACGGCTGGCCCTTCGCTGAGAGATGCAGGATCACTCCCTCTGCGAGGTCGCGCGAGTCGGCTGGTCGCCCCTCGCGCAGTTGAATGGTCAGCACGTCCGCATCAGGCGAGTATGCGATCTTCATAGCGTCCTCCGCCGCGAAAGTAGCGCTTTGCGAGTGGGGAATAAACGGTGATGACTGCAGGGAGCTCGCCGTCGTACTCATACACCGCTCGGATGAGCCTTGCTCGGATCCGACGGTGTGCAATGAACCGCCCACCATGGCCGCGCAGCACTTCTTCGGGAAACAGCAATGCTTGCAACGTCTGGCGGTCGGACAGCCGCCATCGTTCCATCCGCTGCAAGGCATGAAACGTGAGCAGAGCTGAGACCGACTGCTCGCCGACCCGCAGATCATAGAGGCGCCCTCGTGGATGCTCGCGCTGCCCGATAATCGCCAGCCTCGTCATAGACTGCAACACGCCGCGGCCCTGGCCATCAGCTCCCGGCGCTCGATCATGCGGCCTCTTCGTGTTCGTGATCGTGCTCGTGTCCGGGAGGACGGACAGGAGCACGGCGGGCCGTGCCCTCCCAACCCGGAATCATATCATCGCCTCGGGAGTACCCTCGTCTCCATGCCCGAAATCCAGTCCGCAATCGCCTCGGCGGCGGCGTCAGCTGTTCGGAATCTCCCCCCTCGCCACCGTCGATCATGATCGTATGCGCGTACCGCCGGCATTCGCGACGCAACTGCTCGCATGCCTCACAGCGCAACCTCGAGCGGCGCTTCCTTGAGCGCGCTGACCCGCAACACAGAAAAGCCGAGCACGTTGCCCTCCTCGTCAACCTTCTCCATCACCTAGTGTAGTGTCTCGGAATTGGCTTTACAGAGATGGCCCAGGACGTGATCGCTGCTCCGCGGCTAGCAGGCGCCCTTCGATACGCCGCCAAGAGAGGGCGGCTACTCAGGGCGAGCGGTTTTGGGCAGACCTTGCAGAAGCTTTTCCGTTCACCCCGAGTAGACGCCATCTTCTCAGGGGCCGTATCGAGGGGCTGGCTGTTACTGCTGTTACTAGACTCGTTGTAAAGGTATTTCTGAGACACTACACTAGTCATTGGCGGTCTCGCAAAAGTAAGCGGGCTTCTGGTCGAAGATCACTTCGAGGTAGTCACCTTCGGCCTCGTACCAGATCTTCACACCGTGTCTCGGCCATAGCTGGACTGCCTTGCCGCTCATCAGCAACCAGGCCGGGGGCCTCGGCCTTCCGATGCTCGCGCTGGGCCTGAGCAGTGACGCCACCTCCGGGTCGATCCCTATTCGGAAACGTGAAAGTCGACCTTCCGCGCGTCACTCACGCGCGTCGAGGCGTCCAGAATCTCCAGCGACACGAGGTTCCCGTCTTGATCGTAGTCGAGAATGATGCCGGGCTTGTCCTCGTCGCTCTCCGCGACCACGGCATCGTCCCGAAGGATCACACTCAACGTGTCAGTACGACGATCGTAGGAAACCTTCATACTCCCTCCTGCCAATACTTGCTCGCCTTGCTTGTCCGGTACACCGTTACCAGCTCTGCAGGACTGCGGTCCACATCGACGAGGACGCGCAGGATGTACTCTTTGGGCGGCTCGCCCGCATGCAACCCGGGACCGCAGAACGTCGCGTCCATGCCGGACCGGCAGGCGTTGCTCGGGGCGGCCGTCACTGCCACCCTGAAAGCTTGCATGGTCAACCTCCCGTCCGTCCTTTCAGTACGTGCTCAGTTTGCCAGTCGCTTCCCGTCGCACATACCGTTATAACCTCTACCGGACCCGGTCCGCGTCGCCGGTTGTAGCCTCGCCAACTTCCGCTGCCACCTACGCACGTGCATCCAGGTTGCCACGCGCCCCACGCTTCGGCGGTCTCGCGATGGCGGGTTGCCACGCGCCGTACACGTCGGCGGTCTCGCAATGGCGCGCTGCAGCGCTCCGCACGCCGCGGCGGTCTCGCCACGGCGGGTTGCCAGGCGCCGCACGCGTCGGCGGTCTCGGAACGGCATGCTGCAACGCTCCGAACCCCTCCGCGGTCTCGCCACGATGTACATCCGCTGCCCATGGGCCTGTACATTGAATGTACAGGCAACTTTCGCCGCGCACCGGGGTCGCCTGTTTTTGCTGGGGCTTGTCTTGCCACGCACCTTGGCACGGCAGCTGCGTTCTACGCGGCGCAGCCATGTCGCACCGCAGAGATCATTGTCGGGTGGTTCCAAAGCGAAGGCAGGCCCGGGCGCCCCCGCTCGGGTTCGCGGGTCGAGGCGAAGGGATACATCGATCATCAACGGGCACAAAAGCAGCATCGAAAAAATCAGGGAGGAGAAAATGGAGACAAAGAAAGCTGGAATGAGTCCGGGGAACTGGTTGGAAACGGGAACCGTCGTACTGGCGGCCGCACAGGTGGTGGACGTCGAGTTGGTCAAGCCGCGCCTGACCGCGTTTGCCAGCGCGCAACAGAGCTACGCGGAGGCGCAACGCAACGTCGAGACGGCCGAAGCGCAGCTGGTGAAAGGACAGGCGCGTCTGAGTCGGTGCGATGCGGTGCAGGATGACGCCGTGGAAGCCTTGGCACGGGCGCTGTTGGCCGACGGGCAACCGCGGCGCAATCCCTTCGCGGCCTTCGGTGGCGCACCACCCTGGGCCATCAAGAAATTGAAGGCGGCGCCGGAAGCCAAAGCGGTGCACCAGCTCACCGGTGCCGTGCAGCGCAGCAACATGGTGAGCAAGGCGGTACTCGAGGCCGCCCAGGCGGCAGACGCGGCGGCGCGCACGGTCGAGGCGGCGCTGCTCCCGATCGAGAAGCTGCAACTCGCGCTGCGCGACGCACGACACACGCGCGACGCCATCGGGCAGACCTGGAACACGGCCCTGGCGGCGCTCAAACGCGGCGCCCGCGCGGCCGCCGATGACGGGGCACCAGGGCTTTACACGGCGCTGTTCGGACGCCTGACGCGTCCGAACACCAGGAAAAATGGCAAGACGCCTCCGGCGCCACCCGCCCCACCTGCACCAGCAACGAATGCGGCCTGAGCGTCAATCGTCGAGGTCGATGGGCGCGCGTCCCATCGACCTCGATTTCTCTCCACCGTCCGTTCGCATTGTTCCGAGCTTGGCCACCGGGGCTGAGCGCTCACAATATCGTTCCCGCAAACGGGACTATCGGTAAACAGATGCGCCCCTCGATACGCCGCCAAAAGAGAGTGGCTACTCCCAATGAACCGTTCATTCCTGGCAGGCTGCGAGTCCTCGATACGGCGCCAAGAACGGGCGCCTACTGCCCATGAACCGTTACGCGACATGCGCGAGTGGGGTAAGGGTGAGGCCGAAATTTGCGGGCGGCAGCCTGGAGGCGCCGCAGGGATTGCGCACGGTCACGGTAATGTTGCTCGTAGGCTTGCAGGCCTTCTTCGACGAAGGAGAGGCCGTAACGGAGGGCGTGGTTCACTGGCCCAACAAACCGGCGGCATGCTGGTTCGGTTCTCGAGGTGAACGGTTCAACCTCAGCGAAAAAGGATCTGAAGAGACACAGCGTCGCCACGGTGTGCGCTACCACAAGCGCGACAGCGTGAGGCCGAACGTCGAGCCCTGCGGTTGCGAAGCACGCTAAGTACGAAACTCACTTGGAAGCCGAATGAGTCTCAAGAATGTCCAGACACCGCCGGCAAAGCTCAGGACCATCATGACCAGATACAGCCAGGGCTGCCACGGCAGGAATACCTCCGGACCAAGATTGCGGCGAAATGCTTGGCTCGGGGTAAGTTCCCTGTTCTTCGCGAACTGACCTTGGGCATGCACATAAATCGTGCGGGCGTCGCGATCCTTGTGCCTTACTTGGACGGCTTCGTCCTGCAGCCCAAACGGCCAACGACTCCGCTCACGATCGACGTACCTGCTGATTGCCCGGCCCGCGGAATCGAGATCGAAGTCGTGACTCACTGTGTACTCCCAGACCAAAAGTTCCTCGAACAAGCAGTCGTACTGAGCGGCAACTGGCGCCAGAAAAACGAAGACAAGGGTCGCAACAGTCAGGGCGGTCGATAGCCTACCTCCAGGAAATTGGTCTCGGAGCCGCGCTGGGATGGCGAATCGGGGCACCACGTTACGGAACGCCTCATAGACCTCGGGGTGCGGCCATTCCGGCGAGTGCCAGATTCCTTTGAGGCATTCGAGAGTCCGATGGTAATACCAGGTGAGTCGGGCCGGGCATTGACGGCACTGATAATGTCAGGGAACCGAGAACGCTCCTGGCACAGTTCGGCGGACGGATGCCAGGAATATCCGAAAGGGCACTCGCTGCGGCGATGAGGTCACGAACGCCACCCGCCTTTTCTCTATACGCCAGCAAGAAAACGGCGGCAGTTCTTGACGCGGTGCACTTTGCCTTCTTCACGTTTGGCCAGGCGGCCAAGGCCTAGTTGATCATTCGTTACGTGGATCCTCTCTATCCGTAGATCGCACGTTCGATCATCCAACGTTCCGTACGCCTCGACGTCGATCGTGTAGCTGTAGAGCCGGACACCGCCGCCGACCCTATGACCGAAGACTCTGGGGGGATTCTGATACTGCCGATTTACGAGGGTCGCGTCGGCACGTACTGTGAAACAGTTGGGTCCGGATCGCATGACAGTTACCCGCTTCAATTTGCCTTCGCGACGGTTCCCTTGGCAGTGCTGTTGGCATGCGGCTGCAATTCTCTCGTCGAGGTCGGTCTCGCGCTTCACCAGCGCGGTGACGTCTTGCTCGGCGCTAGGGGCTGCGCTTCCCAGGTGGGGAAACAATATCACAAGGAGAATTCCTGCGGGCGAAGGATCACCTTAGTGAACTCGTCGATGCGGCGGTTCGGCGTGAGCGAGTCGTTCTCAAGTGCGGGTCGCGCCGGGTGGCAGCCATCGTGCCGCTGGAAACTACGCTGAGGGATGCACAAGCGCACCGCCTGTGGCAGCGGCTTGCGAGGGTACGGCGTCGCGGTGCAGTGCGCGGGTTGGCAAGTGCGCACGCGGCAGCAGACTTCCTCCGCACTCCGCTCCGTCGTGCCGTGCGGAGGGAGAACATCACGTATCTTGCGATCGAGAGTCAGTGCGCGCATGGCGACACCATAGCGCGTTCAGACCGCGCACCCAAGGACGCAGCTGCAACACTGCTGACCGGTGCCGGCGGAGGTCTGTGCTCAGGTCTTCCAGCCGTTCACTGACCACTCGTCACTGGTTACTGGTCACTGCCCCTAACGTCCAACACGTCCCGCAGGCCGTCGCCGAGCAGCGTGAAGCCGAGTACGGTGAGCGTGATGGCCAGCCCTGGGAACAGGGCCACGTGCGGTGCCACGAGGAGAAACGAGCGGCCTTCGTTGATCATCGCACCCCACGACGGCGTCGGTGGCTGCACGCCGAGGCCGAGGAAGCTCAAGCTGGCCTCCGCGACGATTGCCGCAGCCATGCCGAAGGTGATCTGGACGACGAGGGGCGTCAGCAGTTGCGGCACGATGTGGCGGCCGAGCACCCGCAGCGGCGCTGCACCGAGGGCCACGGCGGCATTGACGAACTCGCGCTCACGCCACGACAACACCTCGGCACGCACCAGACGAGCGTAGCCTGTCCAGCCAATGGCGCACAGCGCCAGCAACACGTTGCGTAACGACGGACCGAGCACGGCAGACAATCCGATGGCGAGGAGAATACCGGGAAAGGCGAGCAAGATGTCGATGACGCGCATGAGCAGGGTGTCGATACGCCCACCCGCGTATCCGGCGATGCCGCCGATGACCAGGCCGATGGCCGCGGAAAGGCCGGCCACCGTGACGCCGACGAGCAGCGAGACGCGCGCTCCGTAGATGACGCGACTCAACAGGTCGCGGCCGAGCTTGTCCTGCCCGAAAAGATGCTCGGAACGCGGCGGCTGCAGATCCTCGCTCAGGTTTTGCGTCGCCGGACTCTGCGGTGCCAGGCCGGGGGCGAACAGGGCGACGGCGGTGAACAGAACAACGACGGCGAGCCCGGCGCTGACTTGACGGTTCGCGAAGACCGATCTCATTGGCGCGTCCGCAGCCGTGGATCGATGGCGCCGTACAGCAGGTCGGTGCACAGATTGATGAGCACGTAGGTCAGTGCGATCACCAGCATACACCCCTGCACGAGTGGGTAGTCACGCGTTTGAATCGCCAGCAGCGTGAGACGGCCGATCCCCGGCCAGGCGAAGACCGTCTCGGTGATGATGGCGCCGGCCAGCAAGCCACCGGCTTGCAGACCCAGCACGGTTACTACGGGCAGCACCGCATTGCGCAACGCGTGTGTGAGCACCACCCGGGGCTCGCTGGCACCCTTGGCCCGGGCCGTGCGGATGTAGTCGTCACCGAGCCGCTCCAGCAGGGTGGCCCGCAACATGCGGATCAGCACAGCTGCCATTCCCATCCCCAACGTGAGGGCGGGCAATACCAGGTGCGCGAGACCGTCACGTCCGGACACCGGCGCCCACTCCACCGCGATGGCGAACATGAGAATCAGCAACGGGCCCAACCAGAAGTTGGGCAGGGCAGCGCCGACGAGCGCGCCGCCGCGACACAATGCGTCCAGCAGCGAGTTTGGGCGCGCCGCGGCGGCGATGCCAAGTGGCGCCGCGAGCAGCACGGCGAAGAACAGGGCGCCAGCGGCCAGCTCCAGCGTCGCCGGATAGCGCGCCACGATCATGCGGCGGACCGGTCGGCCGCTGTGCAGGGACCGTCCAAGGTCGGCTCGCGCCAGGCGCCGCAGGTAGCGGGCGTACTGGATCGGCAGCGGGCGGTCGAGGCCGAGCTGGTGGCGCAGGCGCACCTTGTCGGCCGCACGCGCTGTCTCGCCGAGCATCACGTCGACGGGATCCCCGGGAACCAGGTGGATCAGCAGGAAGACCAAGGTGACGACGCCGAAGACGGTGGGCACGGCCAGGAAGAGTCGGGAGAGCAGGTAGCGACGCATCACCATGCCTGTACGCTCCCACTCTTGCACGCTCTCACGTTCCCACGTGATCGCATCAGCGTTCCTCAATCCACGCCGTGCGCAGCGACACATAACTGGCGTTCGGGTGAATCTCGTATCCCTGCAGCCGGCGGTTCATGACGGCGACGTTTGTCGTCCACCACAGCGGAATCACCGGCAACAGCTGAGCGACGCGCCGCTGCACTTCGGCATAGAGGCGGCGCCGCTCGTCGACGTCCGCCGTGTGCCGCGCCGCCTCGGTGAGCTGATCGATCGTGTCCTCGTGGAAGTAACCGCGGTTGTTGCCCAGCGGTGGGACCTGCGAGGAGTGGCAGGTCTGGAAATAGATGTCGGGATCCTCGATGCCCACCCAGGCCAACGAATAGAGCTGGAAGTTGCCTTTGCGGATGTCGTTGTAGAAGGTGGCCCATTCGTAGCTGCGGATGTCGAGTGCGATTCCGATCTGCGCCAGCTGTTCCTGCAGCACCTCGCCGATACGGCGGCGGAGTTCGACCGTGGTCGTCTTGTACGACAAGTGGAACCGCGGCCTGGGGCCATCACCATCCGGGTCCGGATAGCCGGCACGGTCCAGCAGCACCTTGGCGCGTTTCGGATTGTAAGCGTAGGTCGTCACGTGCGGGTTGTACGCCCAGTGCGTTGGGGGGAGCAGGCCGGTCGCGACGGTTGCCAGTCCCTTCAGAATGGTGGCGACGATGGCGTCACGGTCGATGCCATGGGCGATGGCGCGGCGGACCCGCACGTCGTTGAGCGGTGAGTCTTGCAGATTGATGCCAATGTACTGGAAGGTGGTGCCCGGGCTGGTGAGGACCAGCAGGTCGGACTGTTGGCGCACCCAACCGAGGGCATCGGGTTCGATGCCGTTCTGCACCAGATCCAAGCTGCCGCGTCGCAGCTCGAGCAAGCGCGTCACGGCGTCCGGAACGACTTTGAAGATCACTCCCGCAAGGCGCGGGCGGCCGAGCGGGTAGGTGTCGTTGCGTGCGGCAACCACGCGCTCATCAAGACTGAACTCAGTGAGGTGAAACGGGCCGGAGCCGAGCGGCGTCACCAGGGGGCGCGTCGGCGCCGTCGCGATTTGCCGGGCGGAGAGCGTGCCCAAACCCGTCTCTTCCATGAACGGTGCGAACGGCTCGCGCAGACGGAAGCGCACGGTCAGTGGGTCGAGTACGTCGACGGCCTCGATCGGCTCGAGTGCTTGGCGCTTCGGCGATTGCGATCGGGCATCGCGCACGGAGTCGTAGGTGGCCTGCACGTCGGTGGCGGTGACCGGCTGGCCATCGGCGAAGCGGAACCCTGGCTGCAAGTGAAACACGTAGGTGCGATCGTCCGGGGTGTCCCACGACGCGGCCAGGTGTGGCAAGCGACGCGATTGCCGGTCCACACGCGTGAGGCCGTCAAAGAGCAGGTCCCCGATCTGTGCGGCGGTGGCGTCAGTCGCAAAGCGCGGGTCGAGGGTCAGCGGACCGTTCTCCAACCCGACCACGACATAACCGGGCGGCGTCGCCGGCGCCGAATTGCACGCCACGCAGGCCCACGCAACCAGCACGACCGCAACACGGAGCGGGAGACGGAAAAGAAAGTTGACTGCGCTGGCATGCCTCGGTAACTTCTCGGTAGCCAGACGGGTCGCAATGCAGGGGAGAGGGAACGGGAACACGGCTTGGGGATGGGCGGTGGCCGGCACCGTCGGGTTGTTGTGGGTCGGAGTACTGGGAACGCCGCCGATCACGCCGGGGCGCGCCGCGGCAGCGGAGACGCAAGGCGAGTCAACGCCGTTTTCAGTTCCGCGCGGTCTCAAAACGCAGGTCAAATTCTGGAAGGATATCTTCGCCACCTACTCGACCCGCGAGGTAGTGATCCACGACACCGAGCACCTGAACCGCATCTACGAGGTGATCGACTTCCGGCCCCTGGCCGACAGCGGTCTCAGCGACGCTGAAATCGCGGCCTACGCGAAGACCAAGGTCGAACGTGAGAAAGAGCGCGTGCGTGCGATTCTGGTGCGCCTGCATCAACTTGGCCCTGACCCCGCAGAGCTAACCGATGAGGAGCGGAAAATATGGGCGCTGTTCCGCAATGTCAAGGAACCCTCTGCACTCTTGGCTGCCGCGGCCGAAGATCGCATCCGCGCCCAAGTCGGATTGAATGACCGCTTTGCTGCGGGCGTCGAGGTGTCACGCCGCTATCTGCCGGCGATGGAGGCCATCTTCCGGCGCGAAGGGTTGCCGGAGGAGCTGACACGGTTGCCGCTGGTCGAGTCGTGCTTCAACGTGCATGCCTACTCGAAGGTCGGTGCCGCGGGGATCTGGCAATTCATGCCGGGCACCGGCCGGCTGTACATGCAGGTCGACAATGCGGTGGACGAGCGCCGCGATCCGCTCACCTCGACGGAGGCAGCGGCACAACATCTCAAGAGGAACTACGAGGTCCTCGGCACCTGGCCGCTGGCGATCACGGCATACAACCATGGCCGCGCTGGTATGGCGCGTGCGGTGTCGCAGGTGGGTACCACCGACATCGTCGAGATCATCCGACGCTACCACGGCCCGTCGTTCAAGTTTGCGTCGCGCAACTTCTATGCGGAGTTTCTGGCGGCGCTCGAGGTGGAGCAGCACTTTGCCGACTACTTCGGCACGCTGAGTGCGCCGGCACCGTTGCGGGCGGACACGGTTCTCCTTCCCGATTACATCAGCTTCCAAACCCTGGCGTCCATTACCAATACGGATGCCGACACGCTTGCGGAACTCAATCCGGCGCTCAGCCGCGAGGTGGTGGCCGGGAAGCTCTATGTGCCCAAGGGCTATCGCGCCCGTGTTCCAGAGGGCGGTGCTGATGCCTTCGATGTCCGCTACGCCAGACTCTCAGCGAACCAGAAGTTCACGCGGCAACGCTCTGTGTATGTGACGCACCGGGTGAAGCGGGGCCAAACATTGAAGACGATCGCCAGGCAATACGGTGTGCCGGCCGCTGCCATCCAGCGGCGCAACAACTTGCGCAAGGGACAAGTGCGGGTCGGGCAGAGCCTGATCATTCCGAGCGGGTGAGGGGGGCCGAAGACGTAAAGCGTGAGACGTAAAACGTAAGGCAAGCCGGGTGCCGGCCGGCCTTCATTACGTTTTACGTTTCACCCCGATTCCGAACGCTCCGCCCGCACCCCTTTTCTTTTTCAAGGTCGCGCGCTAGCGACCCCACGATGCCCATCCCGGAAATTCCGTGGCGCACCAAGCTGCTCTATGGGGTTGGCGAGATCACGCTCAGTGCGAAAAACGCGGCGCTCAACCAGTTTCTCCTGTTCT
>Ga0335069_10013555_pt1 | contig 11440 bp, 14 predicted proteins | sample Lox_Sample_11_FD_206714 | JGI IMG/M metagenome (GOLD analysis project Ga0335069, IMG submission 206714) | Soil microbial communities from Loxahatchee National Wildlife Refuge, Florida, United States - Lox_Sample_1.1 | ecosystem: Environmental > Terrestrial > Soil > Wetlands | place: USA... | reverse complement strand
GCGATGGCCCGTGGCGCCGTAGATTTCCTGGTTGAGATGAACCAGCACACCATTGTGAAACACGGTCACTCGGGGCAACTGGTCCACCTTCTTGCCATTGAACGTTGGGGCTATAAACACGATATCATACGTCTGCCACTGACCCGGCGGGCGACAGACGTTGACCAAGGGCGGCGTCTGGCCATAAATGGCGGCTGCCACCCCATCGGGGTAGATCTTCACATTATACGAATCAAAAATCTGGATCTCGTAAATTCCGTGCAACCCCACCCCGTTGTTGCCCTGGTTGTACCAGGGTCCCTCAAAGTTGGCCGGGCCCATCCATTCCAGGTGAAGTTGGAAGCTGCCGAAACTTTCCTTAGTCTTGATCTCGCCTTCTGTGGCCTCCAGCGTGCCATCCACTACTTTCCAATCATTTCTCTCCCATGCCGAAAGATCCTTCCCGTCAAACAGCCGAATCGCATCGGCAGGGACCGGAAGAGGGTTCTCTGGCGGAGGCCCGGGATCCACCCGCGGCGGCGCCGGTCGGTCAGGATCGTGGACCAGGTAGCCACACCACGGCAGTTTCGGGGTGTCTTTGTAGCCAAAGTAACCTGAGCCATCTTTGGCTTTAACCAGATCGTCTGCGCCCCAGCCCAAGATAGAACTCAACAAGATCCCAACCAGCATTCCAAGAATCTTCCTTTCAATTCCCAAATTGGTTGGCATAGCATTCCCTCGAAAAATAGAGTCTTGCCGCGGTTAAGACTTTTCTTGGTGTCCCGGTATTACCCTAACTAGTTTCTGTCGCGAAACTGGGTGATTGCAGAAAACTCCCCTCCACTTCTTAGCCACATTTAGAGCCGCGGACCTGTAGCATCACAGGTCCGCGCTACCCTGTTGAATTGTGAGGAGTAGCGCAGACTCCTGCCCCTCAAGGAGTCTGCGGCTCTGGAACGAGGGGACAACTCCATTGTCGCAGAGAGAAGCCCAGTGTGTTCGCCGCTTTCAACATCCGTATTTATGCCCTTTTTCAGGCGTTTCGCGACAGAAACTAGCTAGTTTCCAATGGACAAAGTTCTCGATGTCCATTCGCAGCACTTCGTGCGCGAACTCAAACGCATTCGGTCGCGGGTTCAGCCCGCGCCTACGGCGATCTTGGATGATGGTGCGCGGGCTATCGCCGACGATGGCATAGCCGCGAGCTTGCAGTGCCAGCAGGAGCATGGTCTTCCCTCCGTCGGGGCCGCCTGTGATCACTATTCGCGACAGGCTGACGTGCCTTGCCGGTGTTTGCGCTGCCTAACAAGGACTTGAAGTATCTGAATGGCGGCAGTCTAAGCCAACTCATAGTTCAGCTTTAGAGGATGCTCAGTGCCGTGCCCAACAGCCGACGTGCCCTCACCGCACAGGCTCCGAAGCTCTCCCGTGCCGGAGCCAGGGATGACGAAATAAGCCTCCTTTGCCACTCCGTTCTCGAATACTCCAGTGCGTTGGAGTACGAAGCTGCCCGCTTTCCCTGCAACGCGCCCGACGACCCGCTCGAGGCCGACGAAGGTGGCCGAGCCGTCGCTGCGGTACATCATCAAGTATTCGACATGCCCCTCGCCCGCAATATCGCCGGTGAACGTCCTTGTGACGGCGGCCCGAGTCAGCTTTGGCAGGTCCTGGCCCTCACTATAAGGCTTCTCATCCCAGCTCTTGATAGTGAATCGGGAGTTCGCAACGTTCTTCATGTTTCCACCTCGATCCGGTGATCGCAAACAGGATGTCAAGGGGCGCTATAGTGTGCAGGCGACCTGTTCAGCTAGAGGTTTATTCCCAACCTTTCTTCAACATTAGCTCTTCTATTCTGTATGCGTGAAGCATCTCGTGCATTAATAGCTGCCTGAACATTATCAATACTGAGTAATGACTGTACTCTTCATGCTCCGCCGTCCGTTGCCAATCTTCTACAGATAGCTCTTTCAAATGCTTAACGAGGCGCGCCCGTTCTCGCACATACTGGTCAAGTGCTTCGTCTAAATCAATGTTTAGTAGTGAGCCAGCTTCCTCCTCTGGAGATGGAAGCATAGACCTGATGTAAGGGGATGGATCAGAGAGCATCAGCTCTAGGCGTGAGAGGTAAGCTGTGTCCGCGGTAGATATGTGGCAAGCATGTTCGTGAGCGGACCATTTGTTGGGGCTGGGGCGACGCTTCAGATTCTGTGGCGGCACCTCGCGAACAAGGCTAATAATAATATCAGGAGCGCCCTCTAAAGTAGCTATCAAGGTTTGCGTATTATTCATAATCTCCTCCGAGTTTCGTGATGCCGGTAAGCCGCCTAACAGTAAAGCTAACCGGCGCTCCCAAAGTGCCCCATATCTTTTCAAATCGATCAACACCGCGGTCTTTTGCCCTTGAGAGTCCACAATAAATTGAACACCATTCATTTCATGTACTCCTTTTTCCCCATTATAGCATTGGAGGTCCATTTGATCTTTCCAGCGCGCTGGTTCGGGGTCGGTGGAGGAGGTCCGACAGGTGCTCCGTCTTCACCACTATTCCATCCACACCGAGCGCTCCTATGTGGACTGGATCGTCCGCTTTGCTCATTCTCACAAGACGCACTGCCGGGAGGATTTGCTCCCTCCCGAACTCAAAATCGAAGCCTACCTCACCCATCTGGCCGTAAACAGAAATGTCGCACCCTCCACCCAGAACTAGGCTATGAATGCTCTTATCTTTCTCTACAAGAGAGTCCTGAATCTGTCCATGGATGGATCCATCAATGCCATTCGTGGCGAACCAAGAGGCACTTGACCAGGATCAATCCACGGCCCGGCCAACGACTCCCTCCTCACCCGAGAGGATTGTATGTCGAAAGCATCGTCGGGCCCCGCACTCCAAAGCGCTACTTCCTGCGGTCGCCTGGGAAATGTCCAAATTCCGGGTCCTCTTCCAAGGTGCGAACTCATAGGGAACTCCGGGGATATCGTGGCCCAATCAATGTAAGGTCTGGAGATAATGACCGGAAATGCTGTCGACAAAGACTGAGTAGTTGCTGGAACCAATGGACTCTCCCCAGATTACGCGCCAGGCCGGGGTCGGAAATCGCCCAGTAAATTCCAGCATGAATTGAACTGGCAAGTCGGGGTGCTTTTTCAGGTAGGGGGCGCTCTCCTTGACTGCCGCTTGGTAAGCTTGGTCGGAGTCCACTTTCAGCATCTGATAAATGAATGGGCGCGACTGCCCAGTCGGCCCGGACCACGGTTCATCTCGACCCGCCATAGCGCCCTCTCGAATGATCCCCGGCAAGTTGACGACAGAAAAGGTATAGGTAAGCGCCTTCCTGAGCTGAGCTGAGACAAAAGTGGCTTTCCAAGCAACGCACTTGCCTCCAATGCACGGAATGTCCCTTAAATTCAAATTGGCAACCTGTACAGGTTGTGCATCTGCAGACCAAGTCTTGGCCAAAATATACATCCTCTGAAAGGCAAAGCGGGCGGTCACGGGCTGAGGTGGAGCGCTCGGCTGCGGCTTGTCAGACTTTCGTTCAGACGGCCCGGTGCACGTGGCTATTCCGAAAAGCAGGACTCCGAGAGGAAGGTAAATGATAATTCGTTGGCAGTAAGATATCATGTCCCTATTGTAGCCCAATCCAGAGAGAAGACCACACGCTCCAAATGCTGAAAGACATGGGAATTTGAAGGTTAAGGAACTGCACAATACCTGCCAGGCGACCAAGTAGTCCTGCCTGCCCATTCCGCCTTGCCTCTCAATCTCTTTCCTTTGTGAATTGCGGAAGGAGTGATAGAATAGCATTTGCGAAACCACTGGATTTCAAACACACTTAATGCCCCTTCTGTAACTAAAATTGAGGCTGGAGTCAATGCCCTATGGACAGACGTAAATTGAAGTTTCTTATAGGTTCCCTCGTCATTGTGGTTGCTGTGGCGTGGTTGGGGTTCAGCAGTTTTAACGAGAGCCTTGCCTACTATAAAACGGTGGATGAGCTGAAAGCCATGAATGAGGCTGCATACGGAAAGCGTTTGCGTGTGGCAGGCACGGTAGTCCCGGGCAGCATTCAGCGAAGCGCCACAGTTGTCAGTTTCAACTTGGAACAAAACGGGCAGATCCTCCCAGTCCGCTATACAGGGAAGGACATTCTTCCAGACACCTTCAAGAACGGTTCACAAGCTCTCGCCGAGGGTCATTTGGTCCGGGGCGGTCCATTCGAAGCGACGAAGATCCAGGCCAAGTGCGCATCTAAATACGAAGCGCAGTATGCCAAGACTCCTGACAAGAAGTAGTCCTTCTGCAGAACGACGGGGTTGGGATGTTTGAAGAGCAGGTGGAGAATAGCTTTTTCTTTCTTCGTCAGTGACTAATACTCTTCAGCCCTTTAATATAGATCAAGAGGATTGAAACCGATGCAAAACCTTGCTGTCGATATAGGCCAATTCGCCTTACTTTTTGCATTCTGTTTATCAGCGTACGCCATTGTTGCCGGCTTTCTCGGGGGGAAGCTAGCTCATCGCCGTCTGGCGGAAACTGGAGAACGTGCGGTTCTAATCACTTGTGGTCTGGTGACTCTGGCTGTGTTCTGTGTCTGGTACAACCTGCTGACTAACAATTACGGTCTTCAGTATGTGGCATCTACGAGTAACCGGGCTATGCCCTGGTATTACAAATTCGGGGCTTTATGGGGAGGGCAAGAAGGATCCTTATTGTTTTGGTGCTGGCTTTTGAGCATCTACTCCGCCTCTGCCATCTTCATCCACCGGAACCGAAATAGGAATCTGATGCCCTATGTCGTCAGTGTTATCTCCGTGGTCACCACTTTCTTCCTGACAGTGAACAATTTTGTCGCCAATCCCTTCGATCTGGTAGGTGTTGTGCGGTCGGGTGCCGCCGCCGTGCCGTTCACTCCGATGGATGGTCGTGGACTCAATCCCTTGCTTCAATATTGGGCGATGGTAATTCACCCACCTATCTTGTACCTAGGCTATGTTGGATTCACGATTCCCTTTGCATTCGCCATGGCGGCTCTCATTACCCGGGATCTGGACGAAGAATGGATTCGGACCACACGACGATGGATGATGGTTCCCTGGATGCTCTTAGGAACGGGAATTCTGCTGGGGGCCAAATGGGCTTATGTGGTCCTGGGATGGGGGGGCTACTGGGGCTGGGACCCGGTTGAAAACGCTTCATTGATGCCATGGCTGACTGGGACTGCCTTCCTTCATTCCGTAATGATGCAAGAACGCAAGGGCATGATGAAGGTCTGGAATGTAGTGCTCATTCTCTCGAGCTTCCTACTCTGTATATTCGGGACTTTCCTGACTCGCAGTGGGGTGGTCTCTTCTGTTCATGCCTTTGCCCAGTCGGCCATCGGCCCATATTTTGCCGGATTCATCTTCATCTTGCTGGGACTCTGTTGCTACTTCATCGTGACTCGTCTGGACGACTTGAAGAGCGAGAACCGGCTGGAGTCGGTAGTGTCGCGCGAAAGCAGTTTCCTCTTCAATAATCTTGTCCTGTTGGCTGCCATGTTTGCCGTTCTTTGGGGGACTATCTTTCCGGTCCTCTCTGAAGCACTGCAAGGTGAAAAGCGAAGCGTCAGTGCTCCGTTTTTTAACAAGGTCAATATTCCATTGGGGCTGTTTCTCCTTTTCCTGACGGGAGTTGGACCGTTATTGGCTTGGAGGAACACTTCCCTTCGCAGCCTGAGGAAAAACTTCACGATTCCTGTAATTGTCTCGCTCCTAACAGGCGCCATTTTGCTCGGGTTTGGAATGAGACACTTTTACTCTCTGGTTTCTCTGGTGCTCTCAGTCTTCGTGACCTGCACCATCCTGATGGAGTTCCACCGTGGGGCATTGGCCCGTAAGCGGCAAGGGGATAATTACTTGGAGGCGCTATGGATCTTGACGTTTCGTAACACCCGGCGTTACGGAGGTTACATTGTCCACCTGGGAATCGTCTTCCTTTTTGTGGGGTTTGCTGGAGCCGGGTTCAACCGGGAGACCCAGCAGGAGATGGTGCCAGGCGATACCCTTACCATCGGACATTACGCAATCACTCTCGAACGGGTCAAGACTTCGAACAATGCCAACTACGAGTCTGCGGTTGGGGTCTTCGGTGTCTACAAGGATGGAAACCGAGCGGCCACCCTGTATCCTGAGCGACGATTCTATCCCGCCAGCGAGCAGCCAACCACGGAAGTCGCGCTTAAGTCGAATCTGAAGGAAGATCTGTATCTCGTATTAGCGGGATTCAGCGATGACAATTCAAAGGCCATTGTCCATGCTTTTGTGAATCCCCTGGTGACGTGGGTGTGGTTGGGCGGAGCATTTTGCTTTGGTGGAACCGTTATTTGCCTGATCCCCAGCAAGCACACCCGCACAGCCGAAAGGGTGTTGATCAGGCCTGAGGTTCAGGAGTATGCAAAGTCTGAGAATGTCGGAGCAAAAGGCTAAAGCCCAGATGATGAAGCAGAAAAGTGAGAGGAACCAGGAACAAGTGATGTCAGCTTCCTGGTTTGGTTGCTTGCAGACGCATGTCATGCGTCTTCTCATATTTGCAGTATTAGCGTCTGTTGCTGCCATGAGCATTGACGGGTCGGCACAGATCGTTAGTCCTGAAGTTATGAAGATCTCGGAACGGTTTGTATGTCAATGCGGCTGCAGTGAGCAACTCTCAGTTTGTGCCATGTTGAATTGTGGTTCAGCGACACCTTTGCGAGCTGAAATAGCGGAGTTGCTGAAGCAGGGGAAGACCGAAAAGGAAATCACAAGTATTTTCGTGGCCAAGTACGGGAAAGTTATTCTGGCCGCACCAACTACGCAGGGATTTGATTTGACCGCATGGACCCTACCCTTCGTAATGTTTGTGCTGGGGCTGGCGCTTATTTATTACCTGATCAGGCTTTGGGCAAGGCCGAGAGCGGTACCTGCCGTGGAGAGCGGAAGCATGGCGGAGGTTCCGCAAGACTATCAACAGCGAATCGAAAGTGAGTTGAAGAATCTCGACCTGTGAGGAATTGGTTTTAGGCATGTGGCAACCTATTCTGGTGTGCATCGCGCTCGCTTCGGCAGCACTTATCTACATTTTCTACCCCCTGGTTCTTAACCGCTCTCAAGGAATGGTCTTGGAGATTGACAGTGGAACTACCTCGTTGAAGCGGCTATTGCGCAAAAAAGAAACGGTGTACGAGAATATCAAAGACTTGGAGTTCGAGTTTAAGATGGGTAAGCTGTCCGACGAAGACTTTCAGCGCCTGCGCAACGATCTTTCCCGCGAGGCCTATGAGATTTTGGCCCGTATTGATGCAATCCAGCCGGAACCTCTCCAGAAGCACGGGCAGCCTCAAGTTGTTGCCGTCCTCAAGAGCGGCGAAAAATCTAAAAGGTAGACCGTGGAAGACGTTGCTGAGAACTGCACACACCTCCTTGATTGATCGCCTCTCGGAAAACCTGCCTTCGTCTGTCCTGCTATTTGTTCTATCCTTCCCCTCCGCTGGTCTCTCTCAAAGACTGATAGAGGGGGCCGTAATCAATGGCACATCGGGGCGCCCAATCGCCGGCCAGAAGGTCGAGTTACTCTCAATTGCACAGGGGATGAAGCTTGAACACGAAACCATAACAGGGCCGGGTGGATCCTACAAGTTCCCGGCGGTTGAAATGGGGCAATCCCCTCATTTGATCATTCGCGCGATATATAAGGGCGTCAATTACAACGCGGCCATCGCCAGCACGCAGGAGACCCAAGCTCCAGTGAGGCTGACAGTCTATGATGTCACTCCGGAATTCAAAAACATCACGGTCTCGTTACCGGTTATGCTAATGCAAGCCAGTGCGAACTCCTTGTTCGTTCAACAGCAGTTTTTTGTCGATAACCAGACGAATCCTAAAAAAACACTCTTGAACCCCGCAGGGACATTCTTCTTCGATACCCCGCCCTCGGGAGTTCAGTTAGTTGTTGCGGTGGTGGGACTGGGAGGAATTCCCCTGCCTCAGACTCCGGCGCAGAAGCCGGGCGGAGGGTACGCGATCTCATACCCGATGAAACCAGGACTCAACGAAATCCACATTTCCTACCGAATCGAGTATTCTACCTCAGAAAGAGAATTCAGTCAGCGGTTGTTTTACCCGACGGGAACCTCCCGAATTCTGATACTGCCTCCAGATTTGCAGGTTGTAGGTACAGGCTTGAATGCAGTCGGCCGAGATGAGAGAACCCAGGCGGCTGTATATCAGATTTCCAACCTGTCACCCCAAGGGACTCTGCAACTGAAGGTCGTTGGAGAAGCCCCGCAAATCACCGACCCGCAGGAGAGCAGTAATGATCAGAAATCGGAGGACGCCCAGGTGAAGGTGGTCAGGCTACCCAACCGGGTCTTTGAGCTCAGAGAGTTCATCATAGGAGGGCTCGGAGCAATTTTCGTTTTTATTCTCGTATTTGCACTGTACCAAAGAACCAGGACCGTCGACGTGACTCAGAAGAATGCCCAATGAATCCAATCTTGCGTCAGAGGCAACCAAAGAGGACAAGACGGGGAGGACCGGCTCAATGGCTCAAGATCAGGCTTCAGCGCAGACAAAACCGGCGATCCGCCTGGAGGGCATAGAAAAGTGGTTTGGGGTTACACGGGCCCTACAGGGAATAAATCTCGTTGTTTGGCCGGGGGACTTCCTGGTCTTGCTTGGGAGAAATGGGGCGGGAAAATCTACGCTTCTGCGGGTGATTGCTAGACTGGCCAAGCCCAACTCAGGTCGAATCCTGGTTAAGGAGATTGACATTGGCAGGCATACAGATCAGGTTCGCCTCCAGTTGGGATTCGTTGCGCATAGCAGCTATCTGTACTCCAATCTGACTGCCCGTGAGAACTTGAGATTCTTTGGGCGGATGTATCGAATGGATAAACTGGAGGTCCGAATCAAGGAAGCTCTCCGCTGGGTGGGACTCGATGAAAGCGCCGACCGGCGAGTTAAGGGATTCTCCAGAGGAATGCAGCAAAGGCTCTCAATCGCTCGTGCCACCTTGCACGGTCCGGATATCCTGTTGATGGATGAGCCCTATTCCGGGTTAGATCTCGAAGCTTCCGAGCTATTGAGCACTTGGATGAGAGAATTCGTTGGCCGCGGCAAGACCATTCTCATGGCTACCCATGATCTGGAGCAGGGGCTGGCGTTCGTCAACCGTTGGGCATTGCTTGAGAAGGGCACTATCGCGGAGGAATATTCGGGGGACCCTGGAAGAATTCGGGAACGATACAAGCAGTTCCTGAGAGAGAGGCGTGGTGCATTTTCTTAATCAGGTAGGAGCCATCCTCTGGAAGGACATCCTCACGGAGTTCCGAACCAAAGATGCCATAGCCTCCATGCTCCTGTTTGGACTGCTAGTCATCTTGATGTTCCACTTTGCCTTTGAACCGGACAGTCTGGAAACAGAGAAATATGGGCCGGGCTTATTATGGGTAACCTTCATCTTCGCTGGTATGTTGGGGATGAATCGCACTTTTGCAGGCGAAAAGGAGAACGACAATCTGCAGAGTCTTATGTTAGCGCCTGTCAATTGGGGGGCCATCTTCACAGGGAAAATGCTCGCTAACCTCCTCTTCATGCTGATGGCGGAAACGGTCATCTTGTTTTGTTTCTGCGTTTTTTTCAATGTGAACCTCGGTCCCAGACTGGGCTGGGTGGCGTTGATCACCTTCCTGGGGACCCTCGGCTTCGCCTCGGCGGGAACTATCCTGGCAGCTGTTTCCATGAACACTCGCATGAGTGACGTTATGCTTCCGATCCTATTCCTGCCGGTCGCGTTGCCTGCGGTCTTAGGTTCGGTAGAGTCGACCGCTGCAGCTTTGACCGATCCTCCCGGAGAAGCCCTGGGCTTCTGGTTGAGGTTCTTGGTGGTGTATGACATTATCTTCATCACTTTGCCGTTGCTATTGTTTGATTATGTACTAGAAGAATAGAGCAACTTGAGGAGTTTGGACTGGGGGAGACTATTCAGCACAGTGAAGGTGGGAGCCGTATGTCAGAATCCTGGTCCAGAGTTCAAGACATGAAACCTTCTGTCCTACACGCGTTGTGCATGCTGGTACTTGTCCTGGCTGCTCTCTATACTGCGTTCCTTTATGCCCCTACGGAAGTCACTATGGGTGAGGTCCAGCGCATTTTCTATTTTCACGTCTCCTCAGCCTGGACAAGCTTTCTCGGCATTTTTCTGGTCCTTCTGTTCAGCATCTTCTCGCTGCTTAACGGAAGTCGTGCCTGGGACATTCGCGCAGCAGCAGCTGCCGAGGTCGGAGCGATATTTTGCAGTTTGGTCTTGATCACCGGTCCCATTTGGGCAAAACCCGTATGGGGAATCTGGTGGACCTGGGATGCCCGCCTTACCTCCTTCTTCGTGCTTTGGCTCATCTACATGGGATACTTGATGCTGCGACGCTTGGTGGAATTGCCCGAGCAGCGAGCCAGGTTGTCAGCAGTATTCGGAATTTTGGGGGCCATGGACGTTCCGATCGTTTACATGGCCAATCGGTGGTGGCGGACTCAGCACCCTCAGCCAGTCATAGCCGGCGGAGAGAACTCGGGCCTTGATCCCGCCATGCGCGTGGCCTTGTTTGTCAGCTTGGCGGCATTCACTTCTCTCTACTTTTATCTCTGGCGTCTCCGTTGTGGCATTGAAGAACTTCAAGACAGTGGAGACGCTTTGCATCGACAATTTCAATCTATGTCCTGATGGCTTCAGACTTTCCGCAGCCAATCGGAACCATTGTGAGGGGATCTCGATGAGTTATCTGTTTGCAGCCTACTCGATAATTTGGTTGGTTCTCTTCGGTTATGTATTCAGCCTGGCCCGTCGGCTTCATGCGCTCAGGGGAGAAATCGATCAAATGCAACGGATGTTGGACAGGCCCAACAAAGGTTGACGACAGGGAGACTTGCGGATCTTTCGATCCATCCGCAGTTGGCTAACGGGACTTATTGACCTTCCAAGAGAAAAGCGGGTGGCGCGACTGGCAAGCCCTGGATCTCCTGGCAGATTCAATCCTGGGGATGGCTCGAACCAAAGAGACTCCAAAACCGAAGGATCGATGATGAATATCCATACCCGCAGCAAACCGGGTTTGACCTGGATCATAATGCTGGTTGCCTGTGCGTGCTCAGGGAGAAATCCTAATAGCACCGTCGGGACTGTGGCAGCAACCGACAAGGGGACGATTCAGGAAATCAGAATCGACATCAATGGAGAGTACGTTCCTTCCCAGGTATCGGTTGTGAAAGGGAAGCCTTTACGAATGGTCTTCCGTCGCAACGATAACCTCTCGTGCACGGAATATGTGTTTCTGCAGGATTTTAATATTAAGCAGAAGTTGGAGCCCAATCAGGAGACAGCCTTTGAACTGATGCCGGACAAGGAGGGTGAATTCCCGTTTGTGTGTGGGATGGGGATGCTCCACGGCAA
>Ga0335069_10013554_pt1 | contig 11440 bp, 10 predicted proteins | sample Lox_Sample_11_FD_206714 | JGI IMG/M metagenome (GOLD analysis project Ga0335069, IMG submission 206714) | Soil microbial communities from Loxahatchee National Wildlife Refuge, Florida, United States - Lox_Sample_1.1 | ecosystem: Environmental > Terrestrial > Soil > Wetlands | place: USA... | reverse complement strand
GCAGACCACCGGCAGTTTCGTCTTCGCGAGAAAAGCGCGGACGGCTTCTGCGACGAGTGGCTGGCTCGCGAGCAGGCCGAGCAGCAGGATCGGCCGCTCCGCGCTGCTGATCAGGGCGGCTGCCGCAGCGATCGCGTCCGCGTTCGCGGGTCCGAGCACTTCCGGCGCCACCGGCGTTAGCACCTCGCCGTCGGCCGCACCCATCATGATGTCCTGGGGCGCGCTGATGAACGCCGCGCCCGGCCGTCCCGACTCCGCGGCGCGAAAGGCGTTCGCCACCACTTCCGACACCGATTGAGGCGCGTCAATCTCGGCACTGAACTTGGTGATGGGCCGGAACAGGCTCACGGTGTCCATGCCCTGGTGGATCTGCTTCAGGCGCTTGGCGAGCGCTACGGCGCCGCCGATCGCGACCACGGGGTCGCCTTCCGAATTCGCGGTGGCGAGCCCGGTCACCAGGTTGGAGCAGCCCGGGCCGGAGGTGACTAGCGTCACGCCCGCCTTGCCCGTCATGCGCCCGATTCCGCCCGCGATGAAGGCCGCATTCTGCTCGTGGCGGCAGACCACCGTCTTGATCTTCGAGTCGAGGAGCGTATCGAAGACCTTATCGATCTTCGCGCCGGGGATGCCGAACACGTACTCGACGCCCTGCGCCTCGAGGCTCTTCACCAGCAGATCGGCTCCTGTTTGCGGACTCATTTCTTTTCTCCTTCCGCTCGCGCAAGGTCCGCGGTCGGATCGCGCCGCAGGTCGGCGTTGAGGAAATCATCGGTTTCGGGCAACGCTATGTGGTAATCGCCCTCGCGCTGGATCTGCAGGCGGAGGTTGTTCCCGCGGCACTGCAGCAGATGACCGCCCCGCGTGCGATCGTCCGATACGAGGTGCAGGTGATAGCCGGGGACGTTGAAGGCCTTTGCATATTCCGGCGTCCAGAAGCCGACCAGCGTCCCCCGCACATTGCGGTACTCGAATTCGGGCTGCACTGCGGCCGCCTGGACCAGCGGCACGCCTTCGCGCGTCCGGCACATGGCACGCGTGTGCACGTAATCGAAGTCTCCGTCGACGCGAAGCGCAAATATGAAGTTGTCCGAACTGCGCAGTGCGTCGAACCGGCGCGTGAGATGGGCGAGGTCCGGGCATTCCGGCAACATCACCGCTTCGTCGGGTGCGAAGCGTGTGACGACGGCGAACGGGCTCAGCGCGTCGTCGCCGCATTCGTGCACCGAACCGTCGGAGCGCACCTGAAAGCAGCGGCCATCGACGATCACCATCTCGCCGTCGAGACTCTCGAACGTGCCCAGCCCCAAGTCGCCGTGCTCGAGCAGAGTGCCGACGCGGACCGCGGCCTGGTAGACGCCCTCGACGAGCGCGATGGAGGTCGAGACCTGATAGAGCGTGTGGTGCGGCGGGCGAATCATCGTGCCTCCATGCCTTCGGCTGGGAACTGGGCCAGGAACCAGGCGACGCCCAGCAGGTCCGCGCTGCCGCCGGGACTCAAGTGCCGGACGATGAGCGCATCGTCGAATGCCGCCATCTTCGCTTCGCCGTCGGGTGCAAGCGCGCCACCATCGCGCAGCAGCCGCCTCGCGTAGTCGCGGACGTACTCGAGCCCCGCGAGACCGCCGCGGGACAGGAGGTTGGTATCGGCGTTGACCGCGAGAAGGTGCAACAGCACCTGCAGGAGCGCCGCCTCGTCACCGACGCCCTCCCGCCGCAAGCGGTCGTACACCGGCAGCGCGAGCTCGCGCACCAACGCAAAGCCCGACGCCGCTTCGCCGCGCGCGCCGCTGAATCCGTAGCGGCGAAAAACATGTTCGCCGGCCGTGCGCGGCTCGCGCTGGCCGTCGAGCTCGCGCTCGACCAGTCCGGCGCACATGCTCGCCACTTGCGCGCACATGCGCTCCCGGCTCAACTTGATGCCGCGCGCGAGAAGGCGGCCGGAGGCGACGCAGAGGAGGCCCAGCGAAAAGATGCCGCCCTTATGCGTATTGATCCCGCGGGTCGCCTGGAACATCGCTTGTTCGCAAAGCACCCCGGTCGGACGCACGAGCGGCAGCAACGCACGTGAGGGTATCTGCTCCGTTTCATGGCCCTTTTCCACGAAGCGGCGCCACCAGGGCGCAATGGCGTTGGCACTCGCGAGAAACGTCCGGAAATCCATGTCGTGGTGGGCCCCGCAATTGCGCCGATCCACGAGTCCCGGCTTGGGTGTGATCAGAAGCTCCGTCAGCACCGCTCGGCCGGCAGTCTCTGCGATGCGCGGGACGCCTGCCGTGCTACTGGGCTCGGCGCGGATCGCGTCCCATTCACCAACTCCGCTACGACGCTCCACAATGGGTCCGCGCCGTGCCGGTGTGAGCGACCGCGTTCGAACGCCGGCCGCGAACGCCGCGGCCTCTCGGCCGGCCCGCAGCTCTCTCGCGGCCAGCATCTGCTCGATGCCGGCCGCGGATCCACTGGGGATATGCTCCTGGGCATCCATGTTGCGTCTCAGTCGGCAACCTGCCGCACGACGTCGATGACGCTGCCGTCGCGGTAGCGGACGACGCCGACGATGCGATCGGTGAACGCGATCGGCTCGGGCTCGCCGGTGAGTGCCACCGCCTTGTCGTACAGCTCCTGGATCGTCATGACCGGCAGGCGCGCTTCGCGCAGTCGTTTCTCGATTTCCGGACGCGCGGGGTTTACGGCAATGCCCTGGTCGGTCACCAGCACATCGACCGATTCGCCGGGCGTAAGCAGCGTCGTCACACGACGCACTACCGTGGGAATGCGGCTGCGTACGAGTGGCGCCACGACCATCGTCAGATTGGCCGCTGCTGCAACATCGCAATGTCCGCCCGATGCCCCGCGCATGACGCCGTCGGAGCCCGTGATCACGTTCACGTTGAAGTCGAGGTCGATTTCCAGCGCGCTCAGGATGACCACGTCCACGCGATCGACGTAGGCGGCTTTCGAGGTGGGGTTTGCGTACTCGTTGGCCGAGATCTCGATGTGGGCGGGCGACGTACGCAGCGACTCCGCGGCGTCGTGATCGAACGACTGCACGTCGACGACAGCCTTGATCAACCCCTTCTTGTGCAGGTCGGTGATGCCACCGGTGATGCCGCCCAGCGCGAAGCTCGCCGTGATGTTCTTGCGCTTCATGCGATCTTCCAGGAACCGGGTGGCGGCCGTCGACGACGCGCCCGAGCCTGTCTGGATCGAGAACCCGTCCACGAAGTAGCCGGAGAACTCGATCACGTCCGCCGCGCGGCGCGCGATCATCAGCTCCCGGGGATTGTTGGTGACGCGCGCCGCGCCGACGCTGATCTTCTTGGAATCGCCTACCTCGTCCACCTTGACGATCCAGTCGACGCGATCCTGGGAAATGCTGGCCGGGTGATTCGGGAACGCCACGATGTCCTCGGTCAACAGCACCACCCGCCGGGCGAAGTCGGCATCCACCTTGGCGTATCCGAGCGAGCCGCAATTCGACTTGCCGTTCGACGCGTTGGCATTGCCGAATTCGTCGCAGCAGGCGACGCCGAGGAAGGCCACATCGATCTTGAGCTCGCCGGTCTGCAGCAGGTGGACACGGCCGCCGTGCGAATGGATCTGGACGGGCTTCTGCATCAACCCGTTCGAGATGGCGTCGGCGAGCTTGCCGCGCAGGCCCGATGTATAAATCTGCGCGATGACGCCGCTCTTGATGTGTTCGACCAGCGGGTCGTGGCAGCTCGCGAGCGAGCTCGAGGCTAGCGTCAGGTTCTTGAAGCCAAGCTTCGCGATAGCATCGACCACCTTAAGGACCACCTTGTCGCCTTCGCGGTAGGCATGGTGGAACGAGATGGTCATCCCGTCCTTGAGCCCCGAGCGCTTGATGGCCTCCTCGAGGGAAGCGCAGACCTTGCGGTGCAATCTCGCCTCGGGGGCTGCGAGATACGGCGTGTTTGTGTTCTGTCCCGCAAACGGCGGAAGCTCGCCGAGTTCGGGTTCCTGTTTCGAAAGTAGTTGAAGCGAGGCATTCATGATCTCAAATCCCTTCAGTCGTGGTCACGCCGCTTCGGCGAGCTGCAGCGCCATTTCCGCCTCGTGAATTACGGGCGGGTCCACCATCTTGCCGTCCAGCGACACGACGCCGAGTCCCTTGCGGTGCGCTTCCTCGGCCGCCGCGAGCACGCGTTTCGCGTGAGTCACTTCCTCCTCGGTCGGCGCGTAGGCCTTGTGCAGGAGGTCGATTTGTTTCGGATGGATCAGCGACTTGCCGTTGAATCCGAGCTGCTTGGCGATGTTCACCTCGCGCAGGAACCCCTCGTCGTCGTTCACGTTGCCGTAGACCACGTCGAAGGCGTCGATGCGCGCGTTGCGGGCAGCGTGCAGCACGGCGGCACGTGCGAAGAAGAGCTCGGGCTCCGAGCCCGCGCTGCGGCGGGTGTGCATGTCGACCAGGTAGTCGAATCCCGCGATGGCGATCGCCACCATGCGCGGCGAGGCGGTCGCGATCGACACGCAGTTCACCACACCCGAGGCCGACTCGATGGCCGCCATCAGCTTCGTGTCGCCCGCGGGACGCCCGCATGCTGCCTCGATCCGCGCCACATGCGCCTCGAGCTCCTGGATTTCGTGCGCGTTCTCGGTCTTGGGCAGGCGCACGATGTCCACGCCGCCGCGGATCGCCGCTTCCAGGTCCTTCTGCCACCACTCCGTGTCGACGCCGTTGATGCGCACGACGGTCTCGATGTCGCGGTAGGCCGGGTGTTGCAGCGCCTGGTAAACCATAAGGCGCGCGGAATCCTTCTCGCGCGGCGAGACCGCATCCTCGAGATCGAACATGACCGAATCCGGCTTGTAGACGAACGACGTGCTCAACATCGCCGCGTTGTCTCCCGGAACGAACAGCATGCTGCGACGCAGTTTCATGACAGCCTCCCCCAATCGAGCTCCTGGGAGCCGCAACCGCGCAGCACCGCCGCCTGCACCCGTGCGCGGATCACGCAATCCAGCGCTCCCTTGTCTTCGACGACGATCGAGCCGTCGCTCACCGACAGCTTGTCCAGCGTATCGGTGACGACGTGCTTGATCTGCTTTCCGAACTGCTTGATGACCTCGCTGCGGATCACGACATCGCGAGTCCCTTTGTCGCTCGGACCCACCTTGACCAGCAAGTCGCTGGATTCCAAAGTGCCCGAGATTGCTTCCTTGACGACTTTCATTGGAGTTGCCCTTTCAGTGAATGCTACTAACTACAAGCGGAAAACATGCGCTCGATTCACTCATTTCATGACGAGCAAGATGAGGATGCCGTTGATCGCGCAAATGATGCGGCCAAGGGCATACGGGAGCGTGTAGCCCACTGCGGGCAGCGTGCTACGCGCCGCTTCCTGCAGCGCACCGAGCGCCGGAGTGAACGTGCGCGCGCCGGCGACGGCGCCGAGCATCAAAGTCGGATGCATCTTGAATACGTATTTGCCAAGGAGCATGCCGACGATCATCGGCACGACCGAGACGACGAGCCCGCAGAAGACGAGGCCGACGCCATACAATTTCAGACCGGCAATCAGGCCAGCCGCGGCGTTGAGGCCAATGCCGGCGATGAACCCATTGAGGCCTACGTTATTTAGAATCCAGAGTCCGGATTCGGGGATGGCTCCGAACGTGCGGTACTTGGAGCGCAGGAAGCCCCACACGAGGCCGGCGAGCAGCACGCCGACGCCGGTGCTGAGGCTCAGCGGAATGCCGCCAACATGGACGCTGAGGAGTCCGACGAGGCTGCCGACGACGATGCCGACCCCCATGAACGCGATGTCCGATTTCGACGTGGGGCGGTCGGAGTAGCCGAGCGATTTCCCGAGCTCGTCGACGTGTTTCTTGTCGCCGCGAACCGTCAGCACATCCCAGCGCTTGATCGTGAGGTCCGCGGGCGCCGCGATGGCGTGCCCGTCACGCGTCACATGCATGAGAAACAGGCGACGGCCGAAACGCCCGAGCTCCTTTTCCTCGAGCTCGCGCACCGTCATGCCCACGGCCTTCTTGTTCGTGACGACGACGTCCAGCTCCTCGGCCGGGTAAGCGAGCAAGTCGTTGTCCTCCACTTCCGGACCGACGGTCTCCTTCGCGGCGAAAAGGGCATGCGGTGATCCCGAGAGGACGAGCGTCGCGCCCTGCGGGATCGCGGTCTGCATGTCGGCTTCGATGATCTGGGCACCCTGCCGGAAGCGCGTGACGACTGCGCCTTGCAGAGCGGCCGCGAGTTCACGCGGCGTGCGGCCGGCGAAGGCGGCGTTGGCGAGCTGGAAGGCGCGCGCAACGACAGGCTGATAGGCCTGTTCACCCGCCGTCCCGTGCGTCCCCATCTTGGCTTCGAGCTCCTTGGAGACCTGCGGGAGGTCGATTCCCAGGATCTTCGGCGCGGCGGACGCGAGGAACCATGCGGTGAAGATGCCGCTGAACGGTAACGTCACGGCGTAGGCGACGCCAATCAGGCTCGACTCGGCTGCGGCAGCCTTCGCATCCAGGCCCACTTGAGTGATATTGGATACCGCGACGCCGATTGTCCCCGAGTTGGTATAGCCGCCTGCGAGCAGCCCGGCGCCGAGCCCGGGCCCGTATCCCATCAGCTTCGCGACCGCCCATGCGGTGATAAATCCAGTCGCGCATACGATCAGCGTGAACCCGACCTGCGGCAATGCATCTTTTTTCATCGATGCAAAGAACTGCGGGCCGACGCTGTAGCCGGTGGCGAACAGGAAACTCAGGAAGAACGTCTGCTGCATGAAGCCAGGCATCTTGATGCCGAGCTGCCCGACGATGAGCGCGGCGATCAGGGTACTCGGGACAACGCCGAGGCTGAACCCGCCGATCTTTTTTGGCCCCACCCAGAATCCGAGCGCGAGCGTCAGGAACAGGGCGACCTCGGGGTTATGGCGAAGTGCATCGAAAAGAATTTCCATGGGAATCTCCTCAGTCTGCCGCCAGGCGGATGGCCGGCTTCTGGTTCGCGGGGAGCCGGTCCGCGATCGCGAGCACGCGCTCGGCCTCGCGGATCATTGCCGGTTCGATGACGTGGCCGTTCAGGACCGGCGTGCCCGCGGGAGCTGCGGCGCACGCAGCCATGACGGACCGAGCGTGGGTCACGGCATCCGGCGACGGCGTAAAGATGCTGTTGATCACGGGCAGCTCTTCGGCGTGCAGCGTCGCCTTGCCCGTCATGCCGAGCCTGCGGCTCGCGGTTGCTTCGCTTCTGAGCCCCGCCTCATCGCCCTTGAAGTAGGGCACGTCGATCGAGGCGATACCGGTCGTGGCGGCGGCCGCGACGATGCACGATCGCCCGAACAGCAGGTTTTCCCAGGAGCCTACGGCACCGAGGTCGGCGGCGAGGTCGCCACCGCCCAGGAAGAGTCCGCAGACGCGTTCGCTGGCGTTCGCGATGAGATGGGCAACGAACACCGCCCGCGCGAGCTCGATCATCGGAATGATGCCGATCGTCGACTGTAAACCCTCGAGGACGTCGGCCACCACGCCGATCTCGTCGGCCGACTCGCATTTTGGAATGATGATCGCGTCGGGCCGTATGCCGGATTCGTGGAGGGCGAGCAGGTCGCGCAGTCCTTCCACCGTTCGCGGACTGTTGATGCGCAGAATGCGAATGAAATCCGTGTCGGCTGGCTGACCCAGATAGGCGAGCGCGGCCTCGCGCGCCTTGCCCTTCTCCGCCGGATCGACGTTGGACTCGAGATCGATCATGATCGCGTCGCCGGCGCGGGCCCCGGCAAAGCGTTCCGGACGCGAGCCCGGCGTGAGGAGCAAGCTGCGGCAAGCTCGCAGCCGGGCGCGCAGAGAAGCCCGTTCGCCACCGTCAAGCCTCGTCTCATCGGCGCGAACGTAATCGTTCGCGTCCGCTGCGTAAGTGAGGATATCTTGAGCGTAGTTTGAGGTCGTCATGCGCTGGTCCTTTCCGGGTCTTGCGTGTGCGAGTCGGTCGACGGGCTCGTTCTGTGGTGTATTGAAATGGGTTTGCGTCGCTGCACCGTTACAGGCGCGGGCCGCTTTGTTGCTTTCGTGACTAAAGGAGATCGGCGTGGTGCGCCGGTCTAGACCCGCAGGTCGCTGAGTCGCGGGGCTCGACCAATGGCGACAGCGACACGGCTGCCCCATTCGCGAAGCTCCCGGCTGCAGTCGTGCGGATCGATCGGGACCTCGATCAGGCAGGGTCCATCGTGGACCAGAGCTCGGTCCATCGCGGTGTCAAATTCGCCGACCGTCGTCGCGTGCAGGCCGAGCCCTATCCAGTTCCAGGCCGGCTCGATCGGCTGGTGCTGCCCGGCAGCGCTGGGGTACGGCCTCGGAAGCGCGACACCAACCCGTGTCGTCGCGATGATCGGTGATCTCGAGATAGACGGGCTTGCGGCGGACGAATGGTCGCGCTTCGCTTTCATTTGAGATCCAACCCATGCCATTGATCGTGGACTCGAAGGCACCGCTTAAATCACACCTCGCCAGTCGACACGGCAGCGGTGTGGTGTATTGAAATCAATATGGATGGCCACACGGTTACGCGCATGGTCCGCTGTGTTGCGGATGTGACGATGCTCGCGGGCGCGAAGCGCCGCGTTTGCTTTGCGATCGCTGGCGCTTGCTTGGGCGCGAGCGCCATCGAAGATGCGGGTGCGCGACTGCGCCCCGCGGCTGCCTGCTGCTACAGCAACGCTACGCTCTGGTCCCGGCCGCGCCGGATGCGTCAGCTATCGGGGTGTAGATCGAAAACGTGCTGCCCTCGCCGCGCGCGCTCTTCACGTCGATCGCGCCGCCCAGGTCCGTCACGATCGCGTAGACGAGCGCGAGCCCGAGGCCCGTCCCGCGACCCAGTTCCTTGGTCGTGTAGAACGGCTCGAAGATGCGCGCGAGTGTCGCCTCGTCCATGCCGCAGCCGCTGTCTTCGACGCGCAGGCAAACGCAGCGCCCTTGTCTCAGAAGGCCGTGCGAAAGCGGACGCTGCGCAGGCACCTCGATGGGCTCGATCGCCACGTGCAACGTCCCTCCCTCGCTCATTGCCTGCAGCGAATTGCGGCACAGGTTCATGACGAGCTGGTGGAACTGCGTGGCGTGCCCCATCACGACGAGCGGTGCCTCGGGGATGCTCGCCTTCAGCGCAACGGAGGCCGGCACCGAGGCGCGCAGCAACTCCAGCGTCTCTGCGACCGTTGCGCACACGTCGGTCGGCTCGCACCTGGCGCGCTGGCTGCGGCTGTACGCGAGGATCTGCTGCACGAGCTCGCGGCCGCGCGTGGCGGCGGTAAGCACGTTTTGCGCATGGCGCTTCTGCGGCGAGTCGTCGGGTGCTTCATCGAAGAGCATTTCGCCGTACGCCAGGATGCCGGCAAGCACGCTGTTGAAATCGTGAGCGATGCCGCTCGCGAAGCGGCCGATGCCTTCCATTCTCTCGGCCTCCCGCAGCCGCGCCTCGAGCTTCGCCCGCTCGGCCTCCGCGCGCTTGCGCTCGGTGATGTCGTTGCTGGTCTCGAGGATCGCAACCGGCGCCGACGCTTCGCGGCTCACCAAAGACCACCGGCTTGCGACCGTGACGCGGGTTCCGTCCTTGCGCATTTGCACGAGCTCGCCTTCCCAGCAGCCCGTGCGCAGCAATTCCGCTTCGATGCGATCGAGTGGCACGGGGAACACGGTCTTGAACAGCGCGTGACTGACGCGGCCGGCGGCTTCATCGGCCCTCCACCCGTACAGCCCTTCGGCGGCGCGATTCCAGTACTCGATGACACCATCCATGCTGCGGACACAGATGGCGTCGTGCGTCAGATCGAGCACATTCACGTTTGCGGCGGAACTCGGGTTGTTTTCGGGGCGCATGCGGTGGCCCTCAGGCACAAACCAATGCAACCTCCGGCGCACAGGCTCGCGAAGCCTTCGAAACGGGAAGCTCCACAAAGACGTCGGGCCGTTATCCGAGCTTGGGGGGCTTGCAAGCAAAGGCGCTACGCCGAGGGCGATGACATCAGCCGCGTTCATGTTCATCTCCTGTGCCGCCATGCGCGGCAGTTCTGCTTCGGATTGGGTTGCCCTCGTCGTTCTGGATGCGCCAGAGACACTCGTTGACGGCGTCGAGCCGCAACGGTGGGAAATTCTCTATTGCTTGCGCGTTCCATGTCGGGGCGCCCCGCCGGTCATCCAACGCTTTCATCCTGAAGCGGTTGCGAGCGTGCGGATACCCCAAATGGAGTTGCGTTCCGACTATATCGGGACGGCCGCCCTCCTCTGGCGAGCGACGAATTTGCTCTTTGGAGGCAGGGAACGCCTCTTAAGAGTCGAGGACCGACTCACGAGGGTTCCTGATTCTTTCGATCTCGAAATTCGAGACGCTTCCACCCAAAGAGCCGGGCATCGACCGACCAGGCGCCGGGTCCGAGCAGTGCCAGCGCCGCACCTATGGCAGCCAGCAGGATCCAACTCCATGGGTGCGCGGAAGAGAAGACATTCCACAGCGCGTCGACCGCCAGGAGCGCTGCCGCAATCTGCGTCCCCAAGCCCGCGATCAGCAGCGTCCCGAGACCGATCGACAACGCCTGAAAGAGGCCAGCCACGAGCGTCGGTCCGGCGAGAAGCGCCCCGACTCCTTGAACGACGACCGCACTACCGGCAGCCAGCCGCAGCAGCAGAAGCCCGACGCCGGCGGAGCCGTGGGCGAATGTTGAGAATAGTCGACGCACAACATCGGAGACTACGCGTTGCGCGCCAGCGGCGACCAGCCCCGAAAGGGTGGCTCAAGCGCTCTTTCGAGCGGCCTGGAATTGGATGATTCCGCGACTTCAGTGCGTGCCCTTCCTCTCCGAGGCAGGCACGTATATAATGTTCCTACATTACGTGGGTACATCATGAAAAGCGTCAACGTCCGCCAGCTCAAGAACAACCCCTCCGATGCTCTACGCATGGCGCGCAAAGCTCCCGTGGTCGTCATGAACCGCGACCAACCTGAGGCATTGCTGTTCCATCTCGACGACGAGGGCCTGCTCGGTGAGCCCGGGGTGCGGCTCGCTCTCGCGACGGCCCTTTACCGGAGCGAGAGTGTGACGCTCGGACGTGGAGCGAAAATCGCCGGCATCCCCATTGTGGACTTCATGCAGCATGTCTCGCACGAGGGCATCCCCGCCATCCGGGGTAACGCCAAGACCCTGCGCGAGGACCTCAAGAACCTCGAGGCGTGGCGCGCGAACAGGTAGCCTTCGTGAACGCGAGTCCCCTCATCGGGCTCGCGCACCTCGACGGGCTTGCCTGGCTGCGCAAGTTGTACGGCGGGGCGCTCATCACGCCGACAGTTCGTTCGGAGGTGCTGACCGGACTCGGCCGCCCGGGCGAGGCTGAGGTCTCTGCGGCCATCAGACGTCGGCAGATCGGTTTATTGCGACGCGATCCTGCCGGGCTGCAGCTCCCTGCGCTGGACGATGGTGAG